>Ga0187851_10002893_pt1 | contig 14817 bp, 11 predicted proteins | sample June2016WEW_6_10_FD_132997 | JGI IMG/M metagenome (GOLD analysis project Ga0187851, IMG submission 132997) | Peatland microbial communities from SPRUCE experiment site at the Marcell Experimental Forest, Minnesota, USA - June2016WEW_6_10 | ecosystem: Environmental > Terrestrial > Soil >...
CGTGGTCTGGGTCGCGCAATTGTTGAAGCGGGCCTTGCTGCGGGCAATAAGGTGTTGGCGACAGCTCGGGGCATTGAGTCGCTGGCTGATCTGCCAGAACGATATGGGGATCAGGTCAAGCTCTTCGCGTTGGATGTTACCGACGAAGCAGCAGCAGCAAACGCGGTAATGGCGGCGATCGATCTATTTGGCTCGCTGGATGTGGTCATCAACAATGCGGGATATGGCAATCTTTCGTCCATCGAAGACACACCTCTATCGGAATTCCGGGCACAGATCGAAACGAATCTCTTCGGAACGATTATTGTGACCAAGGCAGCTCTTACGTATTTTCGTGAAAGGAAAACAGGCCACTTCATTCAGTTTTCATCGGTGGGCGGAAGGATCGGCCCTCCGGGACGTGGGCCTTATTCGGCGGCGAAATGGGGTGTCGAAGGCTTCTCTGAAGTGCTGTCACGCGAAGTAGCACCACTCGGCATCAAGGTCACAATTGTTGAACCCGGTGGGTTCCGCACGGACTTCGCCGGGAGTTCCACTGAACTGAGCGAAGGTCATCCCGCATACGACACGACTGTTGGAGCTACCGCAAGATTTCAGCGCAATTACAACGGGAAGCAGCCTGGCGATCCGAAAAAGGCGGCTCAGGCGATCATCCAGCTGACGCAGGAGCGAAACCCTCCGTTGCGACTGTTGCTCGGCAGCGATGCGTACGCCGCGGTGAAGAAGAACGATCTCGCGCGATTAGAAGAAGCACGAATATGGAAGGAACTCAGTGTCTCCACCGATTTTGAGACTGAGTGACGTAGCGGCGGACATCAGCCCGTAGTTGCAAGGGGCGGATTGGCTACTCGCTCGGGGGGATGGTCGCGCAGCAGATTGTTCTGGAGCGCCCTTCACTCGTGCACAAGATGCTTCGCCCCAAATTGACGCGGTAGACAACCAGATTGTCGTCACGCCCACAACGCTCGGGAATAGGAGACCGGCTCAGCCGCCGCCTTCCAGGATGCTGCGCCATTCCGAGTCGCACCTGCGAGCCTCTGAGCATCGGTTCAATCGAGCCTCTTGCAAGAAAATTGTGGCATTTTTCTTACAGGTTCGCACGGTCGAAAACTGGGCAGACCTTGACTTTTGAAGTTAACACGGCCATGACAACTAACGCGGCCACGATAATTAACGTGGCCAAGGTAAAGCCATGGCCTCCCCGTTTTCCAATCCGAACTCTCAGGGCGCGCGCAGCGAGCGCGACTACCTCGATCTACTCGCCGGTCTCTTCCGCCAACACGGCTGGCGAGTAAAAAAGGAGTCTAAGCTCGCCGACAAAGAAGTGGATCTCGTCGTCGCGCGAGGCGACCACCGATACATCGTTGAACTCAAGGCCGCATCCGAAGGCCGCCCGGACCGCCTCGTGCCCCTGCTCTCGCAGGCCATCCTGCAAGTCCGGGCCTACGCCCAGGCATTTCCCGAATCTGCAGCGCCGCTTGCCGTTGTCGCCGCCCCTGCCATCTCTCCGAGCGCCGCGAACAGCCTCGTCAGTTTTCTCTCCCATTTTGCGCCCGACGTCGCCATCGGCATCCTCGACCGCGAAGGCTTCCGGCACTTCGTCGGGCCCGGTCTCGAAAAACTCAATGCTGCACCTCCCCGCCGAGCGCATCGACAGAAGCTCCCTCCGCCCGAGTCGGCGTACCTGTTCTCCGATCTCAGCCAGTGGATGCTCAAGGTGCTGCTCGCGCCCCTGCTTTCCGAGGTTCTTCTTCGCGCGCCGCGGAGAGAATATCGCAACGCTTCGGAGCTTGCGGCCGCAGCCGAGGTCTCCGTTATGAGCGCCTTCCGTTTCGTACGCCAGTTGAGGCAGGAAGGATTTCTCGACCGGAACGATGAACCGTTGCGCCTGGTGCGCCGCGAAGAGCTATTGCGCCGCTGGCAGGCCGCCCATCTGCGCGGCGCGCCCGAGCTTCCCCTGCGCTGGATCATTCCGCGCAAGAGCGAGCGCCCACTGCTGGCGGCACTCTACGCCTATAACGCCGAGCCCAACGTAAAGGCAGAACCGGCGCCTCGAGCCTGTATCGGACTGTTTGCCGCAGCCGAATCTCTGGGATTCGGCTGCGTGCACGGTGTACCGCCGTACTTCTATCTCGAAAGCCTGGACCGGGAGGTCCTCAGCCGGATGGGGCTCTCGCCCGAGTGCGCCGAACAAAGACCGGACGTTTATGTGCGCATTCCCGCGTTCCGGGAGTCGGTCTTCCGCGCCGCAGTCGTCCGCAACGGCGTTCCGGTCGCCGACATCCTGCAGGTTTGGCTGGACGTGAGCTCCCATCCGGCCCGCGGCGAGGCACAGGCCGAAGAGATCCGCCACCGCGTCCTTGCGCCGATCTTCAAGGAGAAACCGTAATGGCCGTCCAATCGGATGTCGAGTATTTCGCCCGCCTGGTCGACGCCCTCGAACCGTGGCTCGATCAGGTCGTCATCATCGGCGGCTGGGCACATCGCCTCTACCGCCTGCACCCTTTGTTTTACTGAACTTACATTTTGTTTCTTGTCAGCGGTGCGGGTTTGCGTCTTACGGGGAGAATGGCAGTCGGCCGTGAGGAGCATGGCTGCGTATATCGCGCAATATTACTAGAATCGCGCAGGTTTATGTTGCGCAACCCGGTCTGTAGTTGCGCAATTATCTTGAATATTGCGCGATCCAATGTTTTAATTGCGCGATAGGGTAATCGCGCAATTAGGGGATCCATGCCACAACGCCTTCGTGAAAAAGATCTAGAGTCGATAGTCGACCTCGTACGGCAGAGGCCAGATGGCGCTCGCAGGAGCGATATTGCTGAGGCTCTGCAAGGCGTTCCCCAACGAACTCTCCAGTACTGGCTAAAAAGCCTTGTGGACCATGGGCAGCTCATCCAGGGAGGCAAGGGGCCAGCCGCGCGATACCGACTTCCAGCCGCAACAGATGAGCAGAAAGAAACGCCCGCGCAGCAAGCCAGCGCACGACAGGAAAAGCCAGAAGAGGCAGTGGTACCTCTCTCCGGCGAGAGTGAGAGGATACGCGAACATCTGCGGCAGCCGTCCGCGGCAAGAAAGGCGGTGGGCTACAACCGTCAGTTTCTCGACGGCTATCGACCTAACACGAGTTTCTATCTGTCGCCGAAAGAGAGGGCGCATCTGGCGGAGGTGGGTAAGACAAAGGCCGAGGTTGAAGCCGCCGGTACCTACGCGAAGCAGATTCTCAACCGCTTGCTCATCGACTTGTCATGGAACTCAAGCCGCCTGGAGGGAAATACCTACTCGCTGCTTGATACTCGCCGCCTGATTGAATTCGGAGAAGAGGCGCAGGGCGGGAATAGGCTGGAAGCCCAAATGCTTCTCAATCACAAGGACGCCATCGCTTTTCTTGTGAGCGCGGCGGATGAGATCGGCTTCAACCGATTTACGATTTTGAATCTCCATGGCATTCTCGCGCAGAACCTCCTGGCGGATGACGCGGCTGCCGGACGCCTGCGGCGCATTGCAGTCGGCATTGAAAAGTCTGCATTCCATCCTCTCGAAGTCCCGCAGTTGATAGAGGAGTGCTTCAATCAGGTGCTGGCGACGGCAGACGCAATCCGAGACCCGTTCGAGCAATCGCTCTTCTCTATGGTGCAGCTGCCGTACCTTCAGCCCTTCGACGATGTGAACAAGCGCGTCTCCCGTCTAGCAGCGAACATTCCCTTCATAAAGGGGAACCTATCGCCGCTGTCGTTCACAGGCGTGCCGCGTTCAAGCTACACGGATGCGATCCTCGGCGTTTATGAGCTGAACAAAGTTGACCTCTTGAAGGATGTCTTCATTTGGGCATATGAGCGCTCGGCCGAGCGTTATGCGGCCGTGAAGCAATCTCTAGGCGACCCCGATCCTTTCAGGCAACGGCATCGGGAAGCTCTCCGTCAACTCCTGGGCGACGTGGTGCGAGGAAAGATGGACAGGAAAATGGCGGCCGCGTACATCGCCGAGTGGGTAAAGAACAATGTCACAGCGGAAGATCGCGCGACCTTCAGGGAAATGGCCGAGTCCGATCTTCTCAGCCTGCATGAGGGAAATTTCGCACGTCTTCAGGTTCGACCGAGCGAATTCGCGGCGTGGCAGGTCGCGTGGGAAAACAAGGAACTGACATTCCCTGTTCCCGAGGAAAAGTATGACACTGCTCGCGATGTTGTTGTTTTCTGGGGACTCGACAGGGATCAGCGAATACGATGCATCATCAGCGAGGAAGCGCTGAATGATCATTTTCGAGGTGACAATAGGAACAAGCTCGAAGTGTTCCGGGAAAATCGTCCGGCCATTGAAGAGATAGCACGACGCAAATATCTTTCCCGCCGCATAGAACCCGACGGAAGCGTGCTGATACGCACTGCCGATATTCCTTACTGAATCCCGTGCCTGTGCTACGAGGCGCTCATCCGCCGACAATCTCGTGTGATTCGCGAATCAGTTCAGGTTCCATGTTGCACAAGAGCATGGCCTGCCCGATGTTAATGGGATGGTCCGCCGCTTGATCTTCCGAGGGAAGAGGGAGATCGTGAAGTAGGCGGTTCACGGAGGATCCCATATGGAAATGAAGGTGATCGGCATTGATCTGGGCAAGAGCGTCTTCCATCTGGTGGGGATGGATCAGCATGGGAAGGTAGTGGCCAGGAAGCGGCTTTCACGTTCTCAGATGATGGTCTTGACGGCGAAGATTCCACATTGCCTCATCGGTATGGAAGCGTGCTGTGGCAGTCACTTTGTTGGAGCGGCATTGACGGCGCAGGGACACGAGGTCAGACTCATTCCGGCACAGTTTGTAAAGCCATTCCTGAAGTCCAACAAGAACGATTATCTTGATGCCGAGGCTATCGCCGAAGCGGTGCAACGGCCGAACATGCGCTTTGTACCTATCAAGACGGACGACCAACTGGACCTTCAGGCTCTCCATCGGGTTCGGGACCGGCTTGTTTCTCGCCGAACCAGTGTGATCAACCAAATGCGCGCCTTTCTACTGGAGCGCGGGATCACTTTCCGGCAAGGGCGGGCTTACTTACGGAAGCAGATCCCAGAACTGCTCGGAGATGCTGAGCAGAAACTATCTCCGCGTATGCGGCAGCTTGTCGATCGGCTTTGGCAGGAGTGGAAGGCGCTCGAAGAACAGATCGAAGCACTGAGCAGAGAGATCGAAAGCATTGCCAGTCAGGACGCAGCGTGCCAGCGACTACTGGATGTTCCCGGTGTCGGCCCCCTTGTTGCAACCGCTCTGGTTGCCGCAATCGGCAACGGAGCTGCCTTTACCAAGGGTCGCGATTTCGCGGCATGGCTTGGGCTGGTGCCAAGACAACACTCTACAGGCGGTAAAGCATGGCTGCTGGGGATCAGTAAACGCGGCAACGCGTATCTCCGGCGATTGTTCATTCATGGCGCGCGTTCTATCGTCATGAGTCTGAATCGAGACAACCACGCAATAGGTAAGTGGATGAGCCAGTCGGGAGCCAGAACGCACCGGAACGTTCTGGTCGTGGCAGTAGCCAACAAGTTGGCCCGCATTGCATGGGCCGTGTTGGCCAGAGGAGAGGTCTATCGCTCCACTCCTGCTTTCGTAGCAAGTTAACTCAGGCAGTGGAAAAGACGCCTGGAAAAGCACCAGGGTTGGAAATCGCTCTGCGATTTCCACTTTACACACTGCCACTGCGACGGCTGCTAATCAGATTTCCCACCAAGGTCTGCTTGGGGCAATACAAGGATGGCGGAACAGTCAAACGGCTTGCCGGAAGCCTGTGGTACAAAACGGTTCTTGGAAACCGGGATTTTTATGAGGACCGGCAAGCGCGCAACTCATCATGGCTCGGAGCCTGGCTCCATTCAGAAGCCGAATACATTTGCGCAGACCATTTCCACCATCCTCAACTTTCCCCTTGCAGTCACGCGGCGGACCATACATTTGTACCAGCGAGATTGTTAGTGTAGCGCGGAACTGACGATCCTGGTCGGAGAGAACAATGGCGGCAAAAGCAATACCGTTGACGCTCTGCGTTTGATCACAACACCCCTCGGCGGCCGGCGCGAAATCTACTGTGAGTCCTCAGACATTCGCTTTGGCAGGGGCAGAACCCAATTTTGAGGTTCAAGCCCGGTCAACCACAACCGGAACCAACCCTTGTCCCGAAACGTCTTGGAACCTCTCAACGCATCGAATAAAATAGAAAAATTGGCACGCACTGTTCACATCACGACCCCGATTCCGACTCTCGAAAAGTTTGGGAAGAGCCTCGGCCTGAGCAAGACCCGGCAGGGTTCTCTCCTCCGTCTCGTGCGTCGCGACACCGGGACGGGTTTTGACGGTCGTCATCGTGATGCATCAGGAACCATTCGGGAGAAGGCGACGGTTTTCAGAACCAAGAAATGGTCCAGGTCTGAAATCCCGTGCCTATTCCGCCAGTCCAGCCAAATGCTGTTTTTCTGAATATTCCCTATGACGATCGGTTCCGTCGTCTCTATCTGGCCTATATCGTCGGATTGAGCCAACTCGGTCTTCAGCCGCGAGCCACCCTCGGCATACCCGGCGGCGAGCGTCGTCTCGAGCGGATTCTTGCTCTGATCCAAAGCTGCCGCTACGCCATCCACGACCTCTCCCGAGTGGAGATCGACCGGAATCCGCCACCGACTCCCCGGTTCAATATGCCGTGCGAATTCGGAATGACGATTGCTTGGCAAGAGCTGAGTTCGACGCGACACACCTGGTTCGTCTTCGAGTCCAGACATCGCCGACTCCAGAAGTCTCTCAGCGACCTCGACGGAAGCGACCCTAATATTCATGGCGGAACCGTGAACGGAGTGATGCGTGCGCTTTGTAACGCATTCGTTCGCCCTCGCGGTCCGCGTCCGGGAGTCCCAGAGATGATGCGGACGTATCGTCGAACTGTCAGCCAGCTTGAAGATGTTCTGCAGAACGCAGGGGAGAACAGTGTAGTCAGCGGAATTAGTTCGCGATAGGCCGGGAGATGCCGAACTTCTGCATCTTGGTGATCAGCGTCGTTCGCTTCAGGCCAAGCTTCGTGGCAGCTCCCTCCGAGCCGCCAACCATCCATCGGTGGTCTTCCAGCGTGCGCAGAATCAAATCCCGTTCGATCTCCTTCAGCGTGGAAGGTGCTCGTGACAGCGATCGGCTTCCGCTCTCCATGACCGGTAGGGGATTGGGAAGCACCCCCTCGTTGGAGAGAATCACGGCGCGCTCGACCAGGTTCTGCAATTCACGAATATTTCCAGGCCAGTGGTAAGACTCGAGCGCATCCATCGTCGCCTTCGGGATGTAGTCGATTTGCCTGCCTGTTCGACGAACCGATACCTCGACAAAATGCTTCACCAGCGCCGGAATATCCTCGCGCCTTGCACGCAGCGACGGTAAATGGAGCGGAAATACATTGAGGCGATAGTAAAGGTCGCTGCGAAATTCGCCCCGCCTTGTCATCTCCGATAGATCCCGGTTGGTCGCCGCCACCAGCCGCACGTCTACGTGGTGAGTCCGGCAGCTGCCTAGCCGTTCGAACTCCTGTTCTTGTAATACATGCAGCAGTTTTGGCTGTAGCGCCGGAGGAATGTCACCCACCTCATCGAGAAAGAGTGTTCCTTGATCGGCTATCTCGAAGCGGCCAAGTTTTTGCGCAATGGCTCCTGTGAAGGCACCTTTTTCGTGGCCGAATAGCTCACTCTCCAGCAGATCCAAAGGAATCGCGGCGCAATTGAGCTTGATGAATGGGCGTCCGCATCGCAAGCTGATCTTGTGAATCGCGCGAGCAATTAATTCTTTGCCCGTGCCAGTCTCTCCCTGGATCAACACCGTGGAGCCGGTGGGCCCTACGCGTTTTACCTGTTCCAGTACTGCTTCGAGTGCTGGGCTGCTGCCGATGAGTTGCTCAAATTTGCGCGGCGGGGAACCATCGTGATTGCGCTCGATCTTTTCCAATGTCTTCAAGACAAACCTCCAGCATTCTTCTGGTGCGTAGTCCCTGTCAGCTCAATGCTCGAGAGCTGCCCGAACGCTCTCGACAAGAAGCTCGTCGTCGAATGGCCTCGGGAGGAACTCCGCCGCACCTGCTCTCATAGCCTGAGGCCGCATCTCTTCATCACCGTGCGCCGCGATGAAGATGTCGGTATCTGGCAACATTCAGCGTTCAATTTGGCCTGCAAGTCCAGGCCGGACATTCCCGGCATACTGATATCCGCGATCACGCACGCGGTTTTGTGCTGATGTCCGGACTCCAGGAACTCCTCACCGGACGCGTATAGTCGAGATCTCCTTTCGGGGTTTCAACTCCACTCGGCCGTTGTTTAGGTCCTCTAAGCTAACAATCTGTTCTTCGTCAGGCTCAAGGTGAATACCGTCCTCTTTAGATTCGATTCCTCAAGGAGGACACTACCACCATGCTCTTCAGCAATCCGACGAGCCAAGGTGAGCCCAAGGCCTGTTCCGTTGGGCTTTCCAGTGGTTACAAACGGATCGAACAACGTCTCTCGAATAGAAGCAGGTATACCTGGACCATTGTCCAGTATCGTGATGTAGAGCCATTGTTCGACTTCGACAAGGAAAACCTCTACAACGGGCATGTCTACTGAGCGCGTAGCGGCCTCGCAGGCATTGAGCAGTAAGTTATAGATGGCACTTTGAAGACTCATCGCATCGATGTCTGCTTCCGCTAACGGAAACTTGCCGACTCTGATGGACACATTCCGCCCGGAAGGATGAGATTTCACTGCAGCAACGGCTTTTTCGACAATTGTAGAAACTCGCTCATGCACGAGCGGCTTTCTCCGCCCGCTACACGCAAATTGCAACAGTAGATCTAGGCACTCCGTCATTTCGCGAACGACTTCTTGAATCTCGCGCACCAGATCAGTCCGATCATTCGCCGACATATCCTGACTTTCGAGGAACTCGGCGTTCGCATAGATCGCCGACAGCGAATGGCGCATATCGTGAGATATAGTGCACGCCATGTCGCTGATTATCGACACTGCCTCGAACTCCGTCGGTTGGTTTTGTGCATGTCGCGTCGGTTCGTCTTTCGGTGCCAAGTCAACACGCTTTGGAAACATGGTGATGTTGCCGCAGTCTGAAATTGTGGGCTCCATTTGGTGTAGTCGCACTGCTCCTCCTCGTGGTCCTGATGTTGTTGTTGGCCACACGCGACAGCGGGCTATTTCGCGGGGGCTTTACGTGTCGATCATTGAAGCCAAAACATTTTTTAGGGTGAGCCTACCTTTGCGTGTGTCTTCCTCAAACTCGATCCATCCTTCATTGAAGCCCTCGAGCATTTGAATGCGTGGGGTCGGATTCTTCATTCCCTGAGAGAGAAACAGTGACTCCCATGTATCCCGGGGGACTGTCTCCATTCGTACTTGGCGGCCGAGCAGTTTTCCGATGATTTCAGCGGCTTGCTCGGGACTGACACGGGTCGGCCCTTCTAATTCAACGACGCGAAGCCCGGCCCATGAATCGAGCATGAGTTCTGCAGCCGTACTGCCTACGTCCTCCGTGGCAACCATTGGGAACAGCTTATCGAGGGGCTGGAGAAAGCTTGGGACCACACCAGTCTCACGAGCTGGAGAAATGTCCCACGAAAAATTCTCCATATACCATGCAGGCCTAAGAAACGTGACGGGCATTGGAAGGGTGCTGAGTTCCTGTTCGAGGATTCGCAGTTGCCCCAAGAGATTCGGGCGTGCCGATTGAGCTCCTATCGTGGAAAGGCAGACTATCTTCGGTGGATCGGCTTCAAAGAGGGCAGAGCGGAAGGCGGAGATTGCCGTTCGACTCTCACGGAAATCGGGCGAGGGGTCGAAGTAGGCGGGAAGCATTACGAAAACACCTTCGGCCTCGTGGAACGCGGTCTCAAGCGACTTCGCTGCATACATATCCGCTACTGCAATCTCGCATCCTTCTTTTGCCCAAGAGCCTGCTTTGTTGGCGTCGCGAACGACAGCGCGAACTTCGCAACCTTTTGCAAGCAATGTCCTCGCTACTGCGCCCCCTACTTGCCCTGTAATTCCTGTGACCGCAAACATAAATGTCCTTTCGTTGAGAGTTGTAAAGCATTCAAATATCGATGATTGATCGCGCGCGCGACTCCCTCACTCTTGTCAGTGCGGTTCAGGGTGTCCCGCCTCTTGGAGGCTGAGGAGGATGAGGAGGCCGCTGAGGCCATCCACCGGCAAGTGATTTGTACAGGAGAACGGCAGAGATGGCGCTATTGGAATGGCTTTCCGCATAAGCATCTTCGTCCTTCAATTGCGCCCTCTGCGCATCCAACAGATCCAATAGGCCGGTAGCTCCATTCCTGAAGCGAATGCTGGCGAGATCGGCTGCGCGTTTACTATCCTTTGCAGCCAGCTGAAGTTTGGCGTCACGATCTTGTGACTGCGCATACCTCACCAGCGCGTTCTCGACATCTTCAAGAGCCAGGAGAACTGACTGTTGATACTGGGCAAGTTGCGCATCGCCATCGGCCCGTCTGGCTGCGATTCGAGCGCGAACTCTTCCTGTATCGAGAAAAGACCAATCGATGTTCAATGCCGCCAGGTTCACCGCACTGACTCCGTCGAAGGGGGTATCCCCATGAAATTCATTCAATCCAAGAAGGCCCGCGAAATTAACCCGTGGGAAGAGATCGGCAGTGGCAATACCGATTTGTTCCGTTGCGGCGTGCAGGCGTTCCTCCGACGCGCTCACATCAGGGCGACGACGCACAAGATCTGCGGGTGTTCCGGGATCAATTCTTTTGGGAAGGTCCGGTAACGGCCTTGCCGTCTCAAGTTCAGTGGTGAGAGCATCTGGAGAAAGTCCGCATAATACGGCCAGACGGTGTTCATCGAGCGCGATCGTAGCGAGCAACTCCGGGATGCGCGACATCGTTGTCTCAAGTAGGGCGCGTGCTCTTGAGGTATCGAACTCTGTTCCCCTACCAGCCGAGTAAGCCGCTTCGACCAGTTGTGCGGTCTGGCGCTCGTTTTCAACGTTTTCTCTCGCAAGCCGAAGAAGCTCCTGCTGACCGCGCAGATCTATATATGCGCTCGCAACTTCTCCAACCACCGCAACCTGCATCGCCCCGAGGATACTTGCATCAGCAAGAGTAAGCTGGCGTTGAGCCTCGATGTTGTGACGAACGCGACCGAAGAAATCGAGCTCCCAACTTGCATTGATGCCTGGACTGAAAAAACGATTGTTACGCGGATAGCCAAACGCCTGGATCTCGCTGTCCTTCTGTCTCCCCACGCTCGCACCCAAAGTTACTGTCGGATAACGGTCGAACTTCACTTCGCGCAACAAGGCGTTGGCGCTGTCGAAGTGGGCCAGGGCGGCGTGTAGATCGTTGTTCGCGGCGAGCGAACGCTCCACAAGGGAGCTAAGCTCTGGGTCGTTGAAACTATGCCAGAACTCCGGATCGTTTGCGTCCGCGCGAGGACTGGAATCCACGGTTGCGCTATCGGGGGCTGTGAACTGTTGTGGAAGCGCGACCGTTGGCTGTTTGTAACGAGGACCAACGGAACACGCGGTAAGCCCAAGAGCGAGTCCTGTCGCCAGAATTGACTTGAGATTAGGCATGGCTCTCCTCCACCCCTCCGCACATCTCTTCTCCAACTTCGCTCAGCTTTTTCTTTGTCAAAGTGCGCAGCGCAACATAAAACACCGGCGTGAGGAAGAGACCGAAAAGTGTCACACCGAGCATTCCAGAGAAGACCGTGATGCCAGTCGCCGCTCGAACTTCGCTGCCAGCACCGTGTCCCAGAAGCAATGGAACTGAGCCCGCGATAAACGCGATCGAGGTCATCACAATCGGGCGTAGGCGCATGCGGCAGGCTTGGAGTGCCGCTTCGACGATGCCTTTGCCCTGGATTTCCAACTCTCGCGCGAATTCCACGATGAGGATTGCATTCTTGCAAGCCAAACCCATCAAAACCACCAGGCCCACCTGCACGAATACGTTGTTGTCGCCATCCGCGAGCCGCACGCCGAGAAGCGCCGCGCACATGCACACGGGCACAATCAAAATGACGGCCAGCGGCAGCGTCCAACTCTCATAAAGAGCGGAGAGTACTAGGAAGGCCAGCATTACGGCAAGTGGGAACACCACGGCGGCTGCGTGGCTCTGCGTCACCTGCTGATAGCTCAAGTCTGTCCACTCAAGCGCGATACCGCGGGGTAGCACCTTGTTGGCGATCTCAGTCAATTTGGCGACCACCTGACCGGAAGAGAGCACTTTCGGATCGGAATCTCCGATAAGATCGGCTGCCGGGTAGCCGTTGTAACGCATTACGGGATCAGGGCCATAGGTGGGTACGACCATCACAACCGAGCCGATAGGCACCATTTCGCCGCGGGCATTGCGCACACGTAGATTGCCTATCTCCTCCGCTTGCTGACGATGGGTGGCATCGGCCTGCGCCATGACCCGGTAGACACGACCGAACACATTAAAGTCGTTGATATAAACGGAGCCAAGATAGGTTTGCAGGGTGTCGAACAAATCGGATAACGCAATGCCTTGCGCCTTGGCCTTGACCCGATCTACCTTGACCTCAAGTTGCGGAATGTTGGCCTGGTAGGAACTGACAGGAAAGGTCATTCCTGGGGTTTGCGCAACGGCGCTTTGGAAGGTACTCAACGCATTCTGCAGAGCACCATATCCGAGCCCGGCTCGATCTTCCAAATAGAGAGAATAACCCGAGCCGTTGCCGAGGCCCTGAATAGGGGGCGGCATCAACGCATAGGTGAAGCCTTCCTTGATATTCGCAAACTTCGCATTGAGTTCTTTGTTGATCTCCGCTGCACTGCGGCGCCGCTCATCAAACGGCTTGAGAATGATATAAGCCACCGTAAGGTTTGGCGTATTTACTTGCTGCAGAGCGCTGAAGCCTGAGTTGGCTGCCACCATCTCGACACCGTCCACACTATGAGCCACTTCGACCATCTTGCTCGTGACCTCGTTGGTACGAGCGTGCGAAGCACCTTGAGGAAGTTCGGCACCAGAGAAAAGATAGAGCTTGTCCTGAGTAGGGATAAATCCGCCCGGGACTTTATTGAACAACACTGCGGTCGTGGCGAGCAGAAGCACATAAACGGCGAATACCACCCCACGATGACGTAGCGTGCGCGCTACTGTGCTGTGATACCTCTTCGAGCTACGGTCAAAGAAGCGGTTGAACGGATGAAACAGCCACCCGAACAGGCGTTCGATACCCCGCGCCAACACATCTTTAGGCGCATTGTGGCCCCGAAGTAACTGCGCGGCGAGCGCCGGCGACAAGGTCAGCGAGTTGACTGCAGAGATCACGGTTGAGATCGCGATGGTGACCGCAAACTGTCTGTAAAACTGGCCGGTGACGCCGGAGAGAAACGCCATGGGCACGAAGACCGCGCAGAGCACCAGCGCGATTGCGATGATGGGGCCGGACACTTCTTTCATCGCCTGGTGGGCAGCTGCACACGGATTTAGGCCCGCCTGGATATTGCGCTCGACGTTCTCCACGACAACAATGGCGTCATCGACGACGATGCCGATCGCAAGCACCATGCCGAACAATGTCAGCGTATTGATCGAATAACCCAACAGATACAGCCAAGCAAATGTGCCAACCACAGAGACGGGCACTGCAATAAGCGGAATGATGGATGCGCGCCAGGTCTGTAGGAACAGAATGACGACCAACACTACCAGGATCACCGCCTCGAACAACGTGTGCTCGACCGCATGGATCGATTCGCGTACGAACACGGTCGGGTCCCAGATTGGCTTGTAGGTCATGCCAGGAGGAAAGTCTGCGGACAACTCGTGGAATCGTTTATAAACCGCCTCGGCGACTCCCAAAGCGTTGGCGCCGGGGGTAAGGAATATCCCGAGCGCCACGGCTTTTTGGCTGTCGTTGTACATATCCATGGTGTAGTCACTGGAACCGAGTTCTACCCGTGCCACATCGGACAAGTGCACGATCTGGCCGTCCACGCCATCTTTGAGCACAATGTCGCGAAATTCTTGTTCGCTGCGGAGACGGCCTCGCACGTTGATCGAAATCAGAAACTCGGTCGTCTTCGGCGAGGGCTCGGCACCAAGCTGGCCAGCGGACACTTGCACGTTTTGCTCGCGCACGGCGCTAACCACATCGGCGGCGGTGAGGCCGCGCGAGGCGAGTTGGTTCGGGTCGAGCCAAAGGCGCATTGCGTAGTCGCCAGAACCTATCATCTGGACATCGCCGATGCCGGGAAGGCGCGACAACTCATCCTTGACGTGCAGGACCGCGTAGTTGCGTAGGTAGAGTGAGTCGTATCGCTTGTCGGGGGAATACAAGCACATGTACATGAGCGGTGTTGGGGATTGCTTCTGTGTGGTTACGCCGAACTGACGCACCTCATCGGGTAACCGCGACAGTGCCTCACTGACCCTGTTTTGTACGCGGACGGCCGCAGTATCGGGGTCCACTCCAGGCCGGAACGTGACTACGACCTGAAGACTGCCGTCCGAGCCGGCGACAGACTTCATATACATAATCCCTTCGACACCATTGATAGCCTCTTCGAGCGGCTCCGCCACAGACTCAGCGATCTCTTTAGGGTTGGCGCCCGGATAGGTAGCGCGGACGACTACGCTTGGCGGGATTACTTCCGGATATTCGCCGGATGGAAGCATCGGAATCGAAATGAGCCCAAGAGAAAAGATAACAATGGAAAGAACAATCGCGAAGATCGGTCGGTCAATAAAGAATTTTGAGAAATCCATGATCGGACTCTTTCTTAGTTGCTGGCTTCTTGAGCGAGAGTGGAGC
>Ga0187851_10002894_pt1 | contig 14814 bp, 9 predicted proteins | sample June2016WEW_6_10_FD_132997 | JGI IMG/M metagenome (GOLD analysis project Ga0187851, IMG submission 132997) | Peatland microbial communities from SPRUCE experiment site at the Marcell Experimental Forest, Minnesota, USA - June2016WEW_6_10 | ecosystem: Environmental > Terrestrial > Soil > Wetlands...
ACCATCCAGGCCGATGAGGAAGCCCTGCGGCGCGCCATCCGCAACCTGCTCGAAAACGCGGTAAAGTATTCGCCGGAGTGCCGTACGGTGTGGGTGGAGGGCCGCGTGAATCACCGCCAGGTGGCGATTTCGGTGCGCGATCGCGGCATGGGGATCGATCCGCGGGAGCAGCGCCCGATCTTCCACAAATTCGTGCGCGGCTCGGCCGCCAAGAAGGCGGGCATCAAAGGCACGGGCATCGGACTCTCGATGGTGCGGCAGATCGTTGACGCTTGCGGAGGGGAGATCCGCGTGGTGAGCGCGGCCGGCGAGGGCAGCACCTTCACCATCCTTCTGCCGCTGGCGCCGCTTACCGGAGACGGGGAGGCACGCGCATGAGCCGAATTCTAATTGTGGAAGACGAGCCGGGCATCGCCTTCGCTTTGGAAAACGACCTGCAAACGGAAGGCTACGAGGTCGCCGTGGTGGCCGACGGCGTGGAAGCCGTGATTCGCGCCCGCTCCGAGCCTTTCGACTTGATCCTGCTGGATGTCATGCTGCCCAACAAAGACGGCTTCGACGTTTGCCGCGAGTTGCGCCGCGGCGGCTTGCGCACCCCCATCATCATGCTGACCGCCAAGACGCAGGAGGCCGAAAAGATACTGGGCCTGGACCTGGGCGCGGACGATTACGTCACCAAGCCGTTCAGCCCTCGGGAGCTGCGCGCGCGCATCCGAGCCGTGTTCCGCCGCGGCGTGGCCGAGGCGGGCGGCGAAGTGCATCGCTTTGGCCGCTGCGAGCTGGACCTGGCGCGTTTCGAGCTGCGCCGCGACGGCCAGCGGGTGGAGGCCACGAACACGGAGCTGAAGCTGCTGACCGCTTTCGTGCGCGGCCGGGGACGCGTGCTGACGCGCGAGCGCCTGCTTGAAGAAGTGTGGGGCTCCGGCTTCTATGTGAGCGACCGTGTGGTGGATAACCATATCGTTGCCCTGCGGAAGAAGATAGAAGACGATCCCGTTGCCCCGCGGCACTTGATCAGCATTCGCGGCGTGGGATATCGGTTCGAAGGGTAAATTGGCATGTGTCAGGAAATCCAAACCAAATTCATGCAGTCTCCTGACCGAATCCCGCTATGCCGCAAACATTACTGCGGCATTCTGGATTCGTACCCAGGAGGTGCATCATGAAATTCGAAAAAATCGAAAACGTCGCGTTAGCATTTACGGCCGTCTTTTCCATCATCCTCGGAGGAACTGCCGTGGTGAGCATCGTCATGCTGGCGGGCCTGCTTTCGGAGTTTGCCGTCGTGCCATTGCATGCGCAAACCACTCCCGCGGTCGAACTGCAGGCGGCCATGACCAAGGAACAGGTGGAGGGCGACCTCAAGACCGCCATGGCAGCCTATCAGAAGATTGCGGCGGACAAGTCCGCTCCGCGCGACGTGCGCGCCAAGGCGCTGCTGCACCTGGCGGGCTGCTATGAGAAGCAGGGGCAGCAGGCGCAGAACGTGTATCGACAGATTGTGCGCGACTACGCCGACCAGCCGGCGGCCGCGCAGGCTCGCAATCGGTTGGCGGCGTTGAAGCAGGATGACCATCCGGCCGCGCCCGCAACGATGACGCAACGCCAAATCGAGAAGGCCGGAAGAGCTTTCGGCGCGGGCGATACGGATGGCCACCGCGTGGTCTATCTGAACGACAAGACCGGAGAGTTGATCTCCGGCGATCTTGCCGGCAATAGCAAACGGGTCATATTCAAGGCGAAGCCCGGTGACTCGCCAGGTTGGTCTCCGACCAGGGATTTCTCGATGGTCTTACTGCACCTCAACTCGAAGCCCGGCCAGGCGCAGACTTTGGCAGTCGTCAACACCGATGGCACGGGTTACCGCGAGATCGCCAAGCTGGAAGGCCAGCCTTATTGCTGGCCAACATGGTCATGGGACAATCGCTATCTGCTTTGCACAGAGTCTCAAGACGGTAGCAGCCGTCTGTTGAGGATCTCCGTTGCCGATGGCCAAACCCGCGAACTGCTGAGCCTGAAAACCGGATCGGAGAGGGCCAGTTTTTCTCCGGATGGCCGTTTCGTGGCATATCAAGTGCAGCCGACCTCCGAAGCGGATCCGGTCTCACGGATCTTCATCGTGCCAGCCGAAGGCGGAGAGCCCCAATTGGTCTACGAGGAGCGCCAAACCGGTAAATTTATCCGATGGCTTAAGCCGTGCAAGCTACTCGATTGGACCGCCGACGGACGCTACCTGGCCATTGCCAGCGAGCACACCGGCAGGGGCGCGCTTGACCTGCTGCCAATCAGAGACGGCAAACCGGCTGGCGCGCCGATTTTTGTCAGGAACGGCGACTTCGAACAGGGCGCCGCGACAGCCGCCGGGAGTCTGGTTTACTATTCGGTAAAACCTGGCGGCCCCTGGGCTGTCTACGTCGCATCCCTGGATGCCAATGGCCGGCCGGGCAATTGGAAGCGCCTGGATCTCCGCTTTGGCAACAAGACGATACACCTTTACCCCCGATGGTCTGCCGACAGCAATCAAATCGTCTATGTTGCCGACAACGAAGATGTGGGACAGTCCGGGGAAGAGGTCCATTTGTACAACCTCACTACCGGAGAGAATCGCGATATCTATCATGCGCACAGTCTCGCCTCCTGTACCTGGGCGGCTCAACAGCCTAAGCTTTTCTGTACCGAACACCGAGCGGACAAAGAGGACATTTTTACGATCGCGGCCGACTCCGGCCAAGTCGAGCGCCTTTATACCCTTCCGGGATCGCCGCTGTTTGTTGAATACCCCAGCCGCGACGACCGGGCGCTTTACCTGATCCGAGGCGGCAACGGCGACAAAGAGGAAGAAGTGCTGCGATGGGACATTGCGACCCAGCGGGAGACGCCACTGGAGAAGCTCCCGCTAGACTCCGTCGGATTTGTGTCGCAGGACGAGCGCTGGCTGATGGGGATGGACAAGCAAGGCCTCAAGATACGCCCCGTGTCAGGCGGCGATTGGAAGCCACTGGTTTCCCTCGACTTCACCATCCAGCTCAACGCCACCCCCGATGGCAACTGGATTCTCTACCATGGCGTCGATGGCGCGAAAAAACACGGCCTGTTCCGCATTGCGACGGCCGGCGGCCAACCCGAGCGTCTAGGCGATTTTCCAACAAACAGCCTGGAAGGCGCCTTGGAGATCAGCCCGGACGGGCGCAAGGTCATGGTCTCCGCCGACGATTATGAAACCGGCTACGAACTCTGGTCGCTGGAAAACTTCGAGCCTCCCGCGCCGAAACCCTGATGTGGGGGCAGGTTGTCAGTTGTCAACCTGCGGGCCGATTGTGAATCGGCCCTTCCCTCGCGGCCGAAATCATTGCAAAGGCCATACAATTCCGTGACAACCTCCCGCACGGGAGGCCTTAGCATAATCCGCAGTTGTGAGATATGGCTTCTAAGCAGTAGCTTGGCAGGCATTTTAGAAAAGGAGACGGATATGTATCGCACAAGATCAATCACTTTGAGAATGACGATGACGATAGCAGCGGCGATGGCGCTCTGTGTTGGCGCCCAAGCCCAGACGATGCCGGCCGGGTCCGCCCTGCCGAGGCTGATGAGATTCAGCGGGACAGCCAAGGACACGGGAGGCAATCCCGTGACCGGCGTCACCGGTATCACCTTCGCGCTCTATGCCGAGCAAACCGGCGGCGCGCCGTTGTGGAGCGAGACGCAGAACGTCCCGGCCGGCCCGGGCGGCCATTACACGGTGCTGTTGGGTGCGGCCAAATCCGAGGGCCTGCCAGCCGATCTATTCACTGCCGAGCAGGCCCACTGGGTGGGGGTCTCAGTCGAAGGGCAGGCCGAGCAGCCGCGGATACTGCTGGTGAGCGCGCCGTATGCCCTGAAGGCGGGCGATGCGGAAACCCTGGGCGGACTGCCGCCCGCGGCCTTCCTGCTGGCCGCGGCGCCCGGTTCCGGGGGCCATGCGGAATCGGCCAGCGCCAGTCCCGCGGGCTCACCTGCGGCCATGCCTACGGTAGGCGGCACCGGAACGGCCGATTACGTGCCTCTCTGGACCGACAGCTCGGGAGACTTGGGTGACTCCGCGATGTTCCAATCCGGCTCGGGCAGCACGGCCAAGATTGGGATCAACACCACCACTCCCGCCAGTACGCTGGATGTCGCGGGCGGCGGGACCATTCGCGGCGCGCTCACCTTGCCGTCAATCGGCAAGGCCACGGCTACCGCCGGCGAGAATTCCGAGCCGCTGATTTTGTCGGCATCCGTTTTCAACAGCGCCACCAGCAACGCGGTTGCGCAGACATTCCAGTGGCAGGCGGAACCCGTGGGGAACGACACCACCAGCTTTTCAGGCAGCCTGAATCTGTTGTTTGGGAACGGGAAGGCTACGCCCACCGAGACAGGGTTGTCCATCGCCAGCGACGGGCAGATCGCCTTTGCCGCGGGCCAGACCTTTCCAGGGGCAGGCACAATCACAGGCGTGACCGCGGGAACCGATCTGACCGGCGGCGGCGCCAAAGGCGCGGTCACAGTGAGTTTGGATACCACCAAGGTTCCGCAGCTCGCCGCCAGCAATACCTTCACGGGCAATCAGACCGTAAGTGGGACTGTGACGGCCACGTCGTTTTCCGGCGCCGGCGCCGACATCACCGGCGTAAACGCCAGCGAGCTTGGCGGCTCGGCCTCCAGCGCCTATGCGCAACTGGCCGCCGCCAACATATTCACGCAAAAACAAACCATCAACAACACCACGATCATGAACGGGACCAGTTCCGCAGGAGTCTTGCAGGTGACCAACACCACCACCTCCGGCCAGGCGCCTGCCATCGTCGGCATCACCAACAGCAGTGCCGCGTTTGCGGTCAAAGGAATTGTGACGGCTACCACGGGCACGGAAGCGGGGATATTCGGCTCCACTGCCAGCACGTCAGGCTATGGCGTGTACGGGCAAGGCCCATACATCGGTGTCTCCGGAACCGGGGCAATCGGCGTCAGTGGGGTAGCAAACGTCGGCGGGTTGTCTGGTTGGTTCCGGGGTGGTCCGCTGTCGGTTGCCGGAAACGGCAGCAACGCTTTGACGGGCGACCCGGGGTGTGGTTCCGGTTACGCGGGCATCGGATTCACGACCACGAGTCTGTCGGGATGTACCAACTATGCCTTGATCGGCGGTCCCGTGGGCGACACATATGTCAACAGCAGCGGCACGGCAAAGATTCACTTCCGCAGCAACAATAACGAACTGGCGACCATCGACAATTTCGGGAATGTGAACGTCATCGGGCAGAGCGGCGGAGGAAACCTGACCGTCGCGGGCCAGGCCACGATCTCGACGGCCAATTCTAACGGCGCACTGAACGTGACCAATACTTTAACCTCGGGCACGGCCCCCGCCGTGGTCGGAACGACCAATAGCTCCGGTGCTAACGGCATCAAGGGCATCATCACGGCTACCTCGGGAGCGAATGCGGGTATCTACGGCCAGACTGCCAGCCCGAGCGGCATTGGAGTATATGGAATCGCGGTCGCCGGAAGCTCCTCAAGGTCCCAACTGGTTTCGAACGCGAACGGAGTGGCGGGCGATACAAACCAAACCGGTGGCAATGCCGTGGTTGGCACCGCCGATAACGGGACCGGCGGACTCTTTGTCAACAACAGCACAACGAATGATGCGCTCATCGCTATAAACCTGGCGGACAACAAGAGTATCGCTTTTTGGGCGGGCGGTGGGCCGCCGACCTTCGGCCTTTGCTACATCGACACCAGCGGCGATCTGCTTTGCTTTGGAACAAAGTCGGCTGTCGTGCCGGTCGACCACGGAGAGCGCCAGGTGGCTCTCTATGCCGTCGAGGCGCCTGAAAACTGGTTCGAAGACATGGGTTCGGGGCAACTCTCCAACGGCGCGGCGCGCGTCGGCCTGGACGCCGTTTTCGCCCAGACCGTGAACACCGGCATCGAGTATCACGTCTTCTTGACCCCCAAAGGCGATTGTAAGGGGCTGTACGTCAGCAACGAGTCGGCCGACTCGTTTGAGGTGCATGAGCTTGGCGGAGGGACCTCCAGCGTCGCATTCGACTACCGCATCGTGGCCAAGCGCAATGGTTACGAAAACGTCCGTCTGGCGGATCATACCCAGACATTTGAAAGGCTGCAGGCCCAAAGCGCACAAATGTGGCGTGCGGCGCATAAGCAGGCCGGCACTGCGGAACCGTTACCGCACCAGGCCAATGCGGCAGGGAGAAAACCATGAACATGCGGGCCAGGAGCTCCTGCACTTCGCGAGCCGAAGAGTCGATGCCGGTGTCGTGCGTGGCCGCGCAGACCCGCACCGGCTGACCCTGGTACCGGCGGCGGCGAATGCTCCCTGCACTTGCTGGTGGCTGCCGATCGGCGACCCGCCGATCTGTGGGGCAGGTTGGCAACCTATGTGCCGATTGTGAAATCGGCCCTTCCCTCCCGGCCGGAATCATGCAAACGCCAGACAATTCCATGACAACTTCCCGCGCGGAGGCCGTACAATGATCAGCAGTTGTTCCGATGCACGTCACCCGCTACAAGCGACAAGTCTTCCTGTTCCTCGCCGCCATTCTGGTACCCGCGGCGGTCCTGGTCGGATTGGCCAGCCGCATCCTGTACCAGGATCGGGAACTCGCCGCCAAGCGGGCCGCCGACCAGCGGCGCATCGCCCTAGACCAGTTGCGCCGGGAACTGGACGCGCACCTGGAAGCCATCAAGCTGCAGGAGATCAACCGGCTGATTCGCTCGCTCCATCTGAACCCTGCGCAAGATTCCGGCAACCCGGCGGTGATCTTTACCGCGAGAGTGGAAGGTGAACACCTGGTCTTCCCTTGGGATGCGCCGTGGGAGACCGCAGGCGCGAAAGATTCCGCGGCATTTGCCAAGCATCGCCAGGAAGGCGAGGCCCAAGAGTTCATCAAGAAAGACTATGCGGGCGCGGCGGCGGCTTATCGTTTGGCGCTGGCGTCCGCGAGCGGCCCCACCGAAATGGCGGAAGCTCGCTTGTTGCTGGCGCGATCGCTCGCGAAGGCCGGCAAACCCGAGGAAGCCTCCAGGCTATACCAAGCTTTGTTGAACGCTCCCCCGGATGCCAGGGACGAACAGGGAGTCGGCTACCGCTTCTACGCCGCCGATCGCCTGCTGGGGGCCGGGCGCGATCCGGCTTCCGTCTTAAGCTTCCTCCGCCAGGAAATAAACGGCGCAGGGCGGCTCACGCTGTCCGAACTCTATATGATCCGACCGCTGGTGGGCGCCGGCCCGAAGATCTTCGAACGAATCGCAGAGATGGAGCAAGCCGCGGCGCTGGCCAAAGATTTTGCGCGGGTGCGCGCGCGGATTGAATCGGGTGGCGGACCGGCTTGGGTCCCCTACGGCAGCGAGCCTTGGCTGGTTACCCTCACGTCTCCGCAGCCGCCGTTGCCGGGATTGGTGCTGGCCGTGTCGTCCACCAAGGTTGCCCCTCCGGGCGTGAAGCTTCGCACGCGCGCGGCCGCCGGTGACGCTTTAGGCGACGAGTTCCCGGGTCTGCATGTGGAATGGGCCGATAACCGGTTACTGGAAAGCGTCCACTCCGGGTTGCCGATCGGCATCTGGATCGCGGGGCTGGCGCTTGTTCTGGGCGTCGCCGTGTTCGGCGGCTATCTGCTCTTGCGCGATGTCAACCGCGACGTTCGCATGAACGAGGTGCGCTCGCAGTTCGTGGCCAGTGTCTCGCACGAGCTGAAGACCCCGTTGACGGCTATCCGCATGTTCGCCGAGACCCTCGCGATGGGCCGGACCGGCGACGAGCGCACCAAGTCCGAGTATCTGGAAACCATCGTCAATGAGAGCGAGCGCCTGGCCCGGCTGGTCGATAATGTGCTTGATTTCTCGAAGATCGAACAGGGCAAGAAGATCTACCGCCTCCGGCCCACCAGGCTCGAGGATGTGGCCGGATCGGCCGCGCGCGCCCTACAATTTCCGCTGGCCCAGCAGGGATTCCAGTTGCATCTTACCGTCCAGGATGAAATGCCCGGCGTGCAGGCCGACCCCGACGCCATCCAGCAGGCCATCCTGAACCTGCTTACCAATGCCATGAAGTATTCCGGCGACGCCCGCGAGATCGATCTGCGCCTGGGCGCACGCAATGGAGACGCGGTCATCGAGGTGGTGGATCACGGGCTGGGGATGGCGCCCGATGAACGGAAGCGCGTCTTCGAGAAATTCTATCGCGCGCCTTCGCACGAGAGCCGCTTGATTGCGGGAACGGGCTTGGGGCTGACGCTGGTGGCGCATATCGCCCAAGCCCACGGCGGGCGTGTGGAAGTGGAAAGCGCGCCGGGAGCGGGAAGCACCTTTTGCATCTTTATCCCCATTGAGGCGAGCGAATGACAACGGTTCTGGCAATCGAGGACGATCCCGCCATTCTGCGCGGACTCTGCGACAATCTGCGCTTCGAAGGCTATGACGTAATCGCCGCGTCGGACGGCGAAACCGGCTACCGCATGCAGCAGGAGCGCAAACCCGACCTGATTGTGCTCGATCTGATGCTTCCCCGCATGAGCGGATTCGAACTCTGCCGTAAGCTGCGCGGCGAAGGGATTCAAACGCCTATCTTGATGCTGACGGCGCGCAGCGAAGAGCCGGATCGCGTGCTGGGCCTGGACCTGGGCGCGGACGATTACGTCACCAAGCCATTTTCCGTGCGCGAGCTGATGGCCCGCGTCCGTGCGCTCCTGCGGCGCAGCCAGCCGGGCCCGGAGGGCGCTCTCGATCTGCCGGACGAGCTGCGCTTCGGCGACGTGGCGATCGACTTCCGCAGTTACGAAGCGCGCCGCAACGGAGAACCGGTGGAGATGACGCGCAAGGAATTCGCCGTGCTGCGTTTCCTGGCCGCCCGCGCGGGCCAGGTGGTGACGCGAGACGATCTGTTGAACGGGGTGTGGGGATTCGAATCGTATCCTTCCACGCGCACGGTGGATAACCACGTCGCCGGGCTGCGCGCCAAGCTGGAGCGGGACGCGCCGGAGCCGGGGCACATCCGCACGGTACACGGCGTCGGGTACAAGTTCGTTCCATAATTTCATGACATAAATTTTGCATTGTCTTTGCGCCGTGCGTGGATCGCCGTGACGACTCCAGCGGACCGAAGGCGCATTCTGGGAGGCGAAGGAGATTTCACATGAAGCTGACAATCTTAATTGCATGCCTGATGTTCGGAACAGCCGCGCTGGCCGCCGATGCCGGAGCGGAGCTGTTTCAGAAAGCCGTCACCGAGGAACGCGCCGCGGGGAACCTGGAAGAAGCCATCAATCTCTACCAGCGCGTCGCCAAGGAATTTGCATCGGACCGCGCGCTCGCGGCCAAAGCGTTAGTGCAGGAAGGCCGATGTTACGAGAAGCTGGGCCAGGATAAAGCCGTAAAGCTGTATGAGCAGGTAGCGCGCGACTTTAGCGATGAGCGCGAACCGGCCGCTCAGGCGCGGGTGCGGCTGGCGGCGCTTAGACAGGATGGACATGCGGCTGCGCCCGCGACCATGACCCAGCGCAGGATCGAGATAACGTACCCCAACGTTGGCCCAGGCGATACCGATGGCCGCCGCGTGGTCTATGAAGACAGGGCGACCGGGGAGCTGATTTACGGCGACATTGCAGGCAATAGCAAACGGGTCATATTTAAGGCCAAGCTCGACGACCTGCCCGGTTGGTCTCCGTCCAAGGATTTTTCGATGGTCTTCCTTAACTTCAGCCCGAAGCCGGGCCGGCCGCTAACCTTGGCGGTCGTCAACACCGATGGCACGGGTTACCACGAGATCGCCAGACTGGAGGCCCGCCCTTATAGCTGGCCCACCTGGTCCTGGGATAGTCGCTACCTGCTGTACGCCCAGTCTAAAGACGGTATGAGCCGTCTGTTGAGGATCTCGGTTGCCGACGGCCAAACCCGCGAATTGCTGAGCCTGAAGGCCGCAAAAGTGACGGCTGTCAACTTCTCTCCGGATGGCCGTTTGGTGGCATATCAAGCGCAACCGTCGTCTGTTGCCGATCCGGTCTCGCAAATCTTCGTCATGCCCGCCGAAGGTGGAGCGGCGCAAATGGTCTACGAGGAGCGGCTCACCAGCATGCTGCCCTCGCTCAAGCTTCTCGATTGGACCGCCGACGGGCGCTATCTGGCCATTGCCAGTGAACGCAACGGCAAGGGGGCGCTGCATCTGCTGCCAATAAAGGACGGCAAATCGGCGGGCGCCCCGGTCTTTGTCAGAGTTGGCGATTTTGAAGAGGGCGCCACCACAGCCGCTGGGGGCCTCATTTACCGTTCGGTGGAACCCGGCGGCGCGTGGGCTGTTTATGTCGCGTCCCTCGATGCGAATGGCCGTCCGGGCGGTTGGAAGAATCTGGATCTCCCCCTTGGCAATATGCTCAACCCCGGCCCCCAATTTTCCGGAGACGGCAATCAAATCGTGTATAGCGCCCAGTACCAGGATGTGGGGCAGACTGGGGGCGAATCCATCCGTTTGCGAAACCTCTCTACCGGAGGGGATCGCGAGATCTATCACGCGCTCGGTTATACCCATTGCACTTGGGCGGTTCAACAGCCTAAGCTTTTCTGCGCCGAAAACGAGATGGGAAAAACGGACATTTTTTCGATTGCGGCCGACTCCGGCCGAGTCGAGCGCCTCCATACCCTGCCAGGATCGCCGCTATTCGGTCCCCTTTCCAGCCGCGACGACCAGGCACTTTACATGTTCAGGGGCGACTTCGTCAAGGAAGGGGAATTGCTGCGATGGGAAATCGCCACGCAGCGGGAGACGGTACTGGAGCGGTTCCCGGCAGGAGCCTACGGATTGGTCTCGCTGGACGAGCGCTGGGTCGTCGAAGTGGACGAGCGCCGCAACCTCAAGATACGCCCCACCGCTGGCGGCGATTGGAAGCCGCTGCTATCGGACCCGCACGCGGGCCACTTCAACGTCACGCCCGACGGCAACTGGCTCCTCTACCACACCGTCGATTCCGCGGGAAAACACGGTCTGTACCGCGTGGCGACGGCCGGCGGCGAGCCGGAGCGTTTGGGCGATTTTCCAACGAACACCCCGGACGGCAGCTTGTACATCAGCCCGGACGGGCGCAAGGTCATGGTGGCCGCCGGCGAGTACGATACCGTGTACGAACTCTGGTCGCTGGAGAACTTCGTCCCTCCCGCGCCGAAACCGTGATCCGCTCATTAACCCAAAGGGGCGGGCCACGATCCATCGAGGCCCGCCCTAACTCCAGCGCTTCCGGTTAGGCTCTCATCGAGATCCCGGAAACCCTGCACCGATCTGGCCGAGGGAGGCTGGATAATTTACGGGCTTCGCGTGTGCGGGCGGCACAAGTTCCGGATGTATTGTCGGGCACTCGGAAGGTAACCCGAAACTACGTTCCAGGAAGTTGTCCGGCCAGCCATCCCTAGGCTGGTCTCTGCCTTCCAAAACCTTGCCCTTTTGGAAGCCGAGAGGGGATGCTGCGAAGTACTTTGAATCGCTCGCTGGTCCGGTCGCAAATCACGAGACCTTTTGGAAGGCTGATCCGGACGCTTGCGAAAATCGACACAAATTAAGAGGCTGCGCTCATTCAGCCTCACAATTTGCCGTCGCCTTGAGATCGCAAATGCGGCCGTTAGCGTCGAGCAGGCCCAGGTTTGCACCTTCCCTTCGAGGATCGTTCCCGCCGTGACCGGCGTCGCATGGTGCGGGCAGCGTCGGCAGCGCGTTTTGCCTCCAGTTGAAGTAACCCGGACATATCAGGACTGATCTCCCAGGACGCCGTATCTGGGGAGTCTGCCGGCATACGGGCAGTTCAACGAGTCGGCAATCCGGCCGAGTGCCTGATCGCCGAGGCGGCTTGGGTTGCCCGACGATCATCAGCGGATGTGGTGGAGTGTGCTCTCGCACTTGGCGCTCAAGGTGTAGCATCAGGCAATCCCGGATCACTGGCCAGCTTCGGCACGCGCCCGGCCTGCGGTTCTGGTGTTCGCCAGACGCTTCCATATAGACTATGTCTACGGCTCAGCAATCGAAGAAAGCGAGGCGCCGTTTTCACGCTCACGTAGAGACGCGCGCAGGTTGGCTCGACGGGCTTCTACTAGCAGCCTTTTGGCAGAGGGTGCTCGGATATTGCGTCGACCCCGCGCGCATCCCCATCCGCCCGCCGGCGGTCGCGGCGACGGACCACGCGCGGTGGGCGGCGGGGCGCCGACAGCGGGCGCGGGATGCGCGTTATGGCAGCGCGACCCTCGCACGCGCTGCTTTCTCCGAGTGGCCGACGATCCATTCGAGGCTGGGCAAGACGCCTCTTCCGCAGCTGAGGGCGTTCTGCGTCCGACGGAAAATGCGGGTGGTACAGGTCGCAGGCGTCTTCGCCGAGATACCTCACATTGCACGCGCAACTCGAAGCGATTTACCGTCACTGCATCGTGGATGGTCCCGGCGTTTCATCGGACCAAGTGTGGGCCAAAACCATGAAGATGGTCACCCGTTCTTCTGGATCGTTCGCAGCTATTACCGGAGAGCCAGGCAGATTCGCTCCCCAGCTTTTCACAACATCACCTGAAACGAAAAACATTATATGGGGATGCCAGGCCATGTCTTCGTCGCTCAGATACTGCTGCTTCGCCATCATATAGCACATCGCTCCCGGAGCCAGCGCGGGTAGCTCCTTCTTGTCCAAAGCGGCAGTAGTAGTCGCGAGGATCTGGGCCTTCGATTGTCCCGCCAGCACAAGTTCGGTCTTCTTCAGGAAGATGGGCAGAAACGTTCTAGATGCTGCCGGATTGAAGCAATTCGGGGCGCGGACCTTAGAGTTCCAGAATTCCGGGTCATCGGTCGACTTTGCCCAGGATCGCTCGACGATGCAGACGAAGCCGTTCGATCCCTTCATGGCGGTTACGTAGCCATCCCGTCGCAGCACCATCACTTCGGCTGCATCCGAAATCGACGCCGGCGCGGAACTCCGCGCCAGCGCGACCTCAGTCTTCTCGTCCGGAATCAAGTACTGGTCGAGAGGAGCGATGACCGGATAGGGAGCCTTCGTAGCTTGCGCTCGTGCATGGATTGGCCAGAGGAAAAGAATCGGAATAACGCATGCCAACGCTGTGATCCTGATATTGTCCTTCTGCATCTCATTCTCGGCTGAAGAGCGTTTGTGTCAGGTTTTGAGCCGTCTTACCGTCGGACGGCGCACCATTGATCATACTATCCAATTCGCCCTGAAAAGCGCGCTTGGACATCGGAAACCCACGCCGGTGTACGGAAGAGTTCCGTTGATGTGCCGCTAACCGACGACCCACGCAGCCGCACGTGGTAGAAAGGAAGCGTGGGAAGGCAGGCAGCGCTCGGGCTTTACGTGCTCGCGCTAGTTGCTAGTAGCCGTTGTGGTCGGCGTAGATGTCCTGTCTTTCAGGAACCGGTTCTGGCAGCGGCTGATGGTGAACGTCGGAATCGTTCTGGTGTTCGCGGCCTTCTACTTGAGATTCCTGAAGCGTGCATGGGCGCAGTCGCCGCAATGCGCTCGCCCAACTACCGGGTACGCAGGCGCACTGACTGGACAAACAAAGGTGTGGTTGGAACGTAAAATCGGCCGCGCTTCCATCCGCCCTGTCCGGATGCGCCACTCGGACCGAGCGTCGGGCTACGGGATGCGCGTTATGGGAACGCGACACCACTGACTTCGCGCATCCGGAAGAGCGCGGCGACGGACCGCGGGCGCCGTGACGGGCCGCCGGGGGGCGATGGCGCGCGACCTAGCGCTCACACGCCACGAACAGCCTCAATCGTCCATCGCCGCGCGCACGCGCTCGGTCGCCTCGCCCGGAGTCGCGTTCCACTCGAACGGGATGGAAATATCCACCTCGGGGTATGACGTGATCCGCACCGCGAACCTCCGGCGGTCCGGGGTGGCGATGATCCAGCCCTCGAAGCGTTTGCTCAGATGCCGACCGGCAGCAACGACGGCCGCTTCAAGTTCAGGCCTGCGATCCCGCGGCATGGTGTCGGAATCGAAGATCAATGATGGGCATGAAACCACGATTCTCGCATTTCGTGGCGCTCAGTCGTCCCCGCGCCGATCATGCCCGCGCCGCCCTCCCGCGGGCGCATCCCCATCCGCCCGTCGGCGGTCGCGGCGACGGACCAACGAGCGGCCGGGCGCCGGAAACGGCCGCCGGGCATCGGGCGACGCGAAGCGCGTTATGCCACCCGACCCGGCACCGGAAGCTGACGCCCGGCGCAACCGCGCCACGGGCGTGCAGGCTGCGCGTCGGCATCCGGCGAGTGGCCGCGCGCCAACGCTCCCTGGATCGCGGGCACTGGAAAATAGTGCGCCATCCGCCGGCGGGCCCCGCGCCGATCACGCCCGCGCCGCCTTCCGCCCGCCGCACATCCCCCATCCGCGCGCCGGCGGTCGCTGCGACGGGCGACTGGCGCGGGAACGGGTCGGCGGCATCGGGCTGCACGAAGCGCGTTATGCAACGCGGCCCCGCCAACTTCGGCCATCCGGTAGTTATCCCCCGCGCACCTGCACCGCGGGCGTGCAGGCCGCGCGCCGGCGTCCCGGCGACGTGGCCCCCCGCCTACGCTCCTTCTGGGTCAAGGACGTCCTATCCCGCATCGCCGCCCATCCCATGACCCGGCTCGCTGAACTTCTACCGCACAACTGGACGCCCGTCCAGGCCTGATTCCAAAATCTTCCTATCGCCGCGGACGGGCTTGAACGGTGGCCCGTCCCGGTGCTTCTCAGACAATTACCTTGTGCTACCGTGGAGGCGTGAAGACTCTGCCGCCCCCGGCAGTGCCGG
>Ga0187851_10002898_pt1 | contig 14801 bp, 12 predicted proteins | sample June2016WEW_6_10_FD_132997 | JGI IMG/M metagenome (GOLD analysis project Ga0187851, IMG submission 132997) | Peatland microbial communities from SPRUCE experiment site at the Marcell Experimental Forest, Minnesota, USA - June2016WEW_6_10 | ecosystem: Environmental > Terrestrial > Soil >...
CAAGTTGACGATCACGGTGGAAGATTTTCTGACCATGAGTTCTCCGCTCGAGTGCGACGACTGGAACGATGCGTCGCGCGGCAACGAGGAGCGCATGTATGTGATGGAAGATTGGACGCAGTTCATTCTCGATCTGCCGATTCGCGGCCGCATGCACGTCGGCGAGCAGGTAGAACCGCCTCCCTATGGGCGCTACTTCAGTTATTGCACGGGAGGAGTCTTCACCCTGAGCGAAGTGCTGGAAAAAGTGACCGGCGCGCGCACCGACCACTATGCTCGCGAGAGGCTGTTTCAGCCGCTCGGCATTACGAATCTGGAGTGGGTGTATTCGCCGTTGAATGTTCCGCAGACGGGCGGCGGATTGCGCATGACCAGCCGCGACCTGCTGAAGATCGCCCAACTTTATCTCGATGGCGGCGAGTGGCAGGGGCAGCGCATCGTGAGCGCGTCGTGGGTGCACAACTCAACCCAGCCCCACGCGCGGGCCGACGAGTGGACCGAATATGGCTATCTCTGGTGGCTCAAAACATTCAAGTCGGGGGAGAAAAGTTATCCAGCGTTTTTTATGTCGGGCAACGGAGGGAATAAGGTGGTCGCAATTCCCGCGCTAGATATGACCGTCGTGATCACCAGCACGAATTACAACACGCAGGGAATGCACGAACAGACGGAGAAGATATTGACTGAATACGTGCTGGCCGCGGTGGAGGAAGCCAGGAAATAGCAACAAGAAAAAGTGCCGGTTGTTCGCCGGCACGGACTATCTCTCATAGTTCCGCATGTCCTCGAATGGCGGACATTTCACTTCGCCATCTTCAGCGACATGACGTGCACTTGCATCTTGTCGGGATAAACGTGGGCGTTGAGGACGACGTGGTGTCCTTCGTGGCCTTTAACGGCCTCGGGATTAATGATGGTCCAGCTCTTGCCGTCCTTGTCGCTGACAAACGTCTTGCCGTCATCGCTGATTTTGCCTTTGACATCAATCGCCGGCTTGGGGGAATCGGATTTCATGCTGTTATTCTGCATCGTGTCCTGGGCCCAGGAAACGCCTGGAGCGACTACGGATGTGACAAGTGCCAGGGCGAAGCAGAATGCCAATAGTTTCTTCATCGTGATTTCTCCTTGAGAATTTGGGGGCAAGTGGGCGACCAGAAGTATAAACCCGGAGGCCGGTTAGTACACTCAGAAGAACGCTGGGCTAGGCCCGCCTACTTCTTCACCACCCCAATGCCCAACTCCCGCAACTGTCCCTCCGCGACCGGCGTGGGCGCTTCCATCATCAGATCTTTTGCGGCGGCGGTTTTGGGGAAGGGAATTACTTCGCGCAAACTATCGGCCCCCGCCAGAATCATCACGATGCGATCGAGGCCGAGCGCAATTCCGCCGTGCGGAGGCGTGCCGTATTCCAGCGCCTCCAGAAAGAAGCCGAAGCGCGAGCGCGCTTCTTCTTCCGTCATGCCGAGCGCATGGAAGATTCTGCTCTGCACATCCTGCCGGTGAATACGAATCGAACCCGAGCCCAGCTCCGTGCCATTCAGCACCACGTCGTAGGCGAGCGCGCGCACCATGGCTGGATCGGTTTCCAGTTTGTCCATGTCCTCTTCATGCGGCGAGGTGAAGGGGTGATGGGCTGCGTTCCAGCGCCGCTCACCTTCATCCCACTCGAACATGGGGAAATTGGTTACCCACAAAAAGCGGTAGTCGCCCTTCTGAAAGAGCTTGTGCCGATCAGAATATTTCTGCGCCAGCGCCACGCGCAGCAATCCCGCCGAGGCGTAGATGGCCATTTCCGCGGGCGTAACTTTGCGCTTGCTGGCGGGATGCTCGTCTCCTTTTGCGCCCGACTGCGCTGAGCCCACTACCAGAACCAGAAGATCTTCCGGTGCCAGCGCGCCCGTTTTGTCGCGCACTTTCTCTCGGACCTTGGCGGCCGCTTCGGGGAACTTATTCTCGATGCGCTTGAAGTCTTCGAACACGCGGGCTCCGCCCTTCGAAACAAACAGCGGCTTGATGTCGTCACGCTCTTTGCGCGAAAGTTCGCCGACGCGCGGAATGCGGATCGCAATCACCGGCAGCTCTTGATTTATGGCTAACCCTTGAAGTTCATCAAGCGCAAAACAATCCGCCACGTCGGTGAAGGCGGGCAGGCGCAGGTCGGGCTTGTCGATGCCGTATTGGCGCATGGCGTCGTCGTAGTCCATGCGCGGGAAAGGTGTTTTGATTTCGTGGCCGGCGGCCTTGAAAGCGGCTGTCAGGAAGCCTTCCACGACCTCCCAGACTCGCTCGGGTTGCGGGTAGGACATTTCGAGATCGATCTGGGTGAATTCCGCCTGGCGATCGGCCCGGAAGTCTTCGTCGCGGAAACAGCGCACGATCTGGAAATATTTGTCGAAGCCGGAGATCATCAGGATCTGCTTGAACAGTTGCGGCGACTGCGGCAGAGCGTAGAAAGATCCCGGCTGGACGCGGCTGGGCACGAGATAGTCGCGCGCGCCTTCGGGCGAGGAGCGCGTCATGAATGGCGTTTCGATTTCGAAGAAGCCCTGCGAAGCGAGGTTCTCGCGAATCGCGATTGCTACTTTGTGGCGCAGTTCGATGTTGAACTGCATGGCATCGCGGCGCAGATCGATGTAGCGATACTTCAGGCGCATCTCCTCGTTGGGCAGCACGGTGTCCGAGGGCAGGAAGGGCAGTGGCTTCGAGATGTTCAGAATGCGCAGCTCTTCGACCACCAGTTCGACTTCGCCGGTGGGAATATTGGGATTGATAGTGTCGGCGTCGCGGCGCTTCACGGTTCCGATGGCCGCGATTACAAATTCGTTGCGCAGCGCTTCCGCTTTTTCGTGTACCGCGGCGCTCAGTTCGTGGTTGAAAACGACTTGGGTCACGCCGGTGCGGTCGCGCAGATCGACGAAGATGATCTGGCCGAGGTCGCGGCGGCGGTTGACCCATCCCATCAGTACAACTTTTTTGCCGGCATCGGAGAGCCGCAGATCTCCGCATCGATGAGTTCTTCTGAGGTCGCCTAAAAAATCGAGCACGAGTTTCCTTTTCTTTTGTGGATAAGGATGAGGCGCCCCACACATCGCCGACAACGCCCTGTGTGGGGCAACCGCTTTATGCAGAACCGATAATTATAAATGGCGGGTTCGGCTCTGGCCTCTCGGCTTCCACTCGCAGCTCGTGCTTTGTGCTGGTTTTACTTTACCTTCGTCTCTTTGCCTTCCATCCAAAGTGACCAGTTCGTGCCGTCGGTGGTCGCTTCATATTTGTAGCTGTAAGCTGTGGGCGACAGGATCTTCATGGTGTAGCGCCCTTTCATCGTTTGCGCGCCCATCTTCCATTCGTTGATCCAGGTCCAGGTGTCGCCGTCGACCGTGGCCTTGGAGTGCGTCGCCTCGCCCATGCTGTTGAATTCGTCGTAGGTGTACACCTTCTCCTGCGGATCGTAGCCCATGTAAGCGGTGCTGCTGCCTGGGGGAAAGCCGGCGCCGTTGAATTTCGAGTGAAGAACGACGAAGAAGCCGCCCGCCATCCACTCCATGTGATCGTCGGCGTGATATTTTCCTCCCGGACCCATGGGGCCAGGCTTAACGTCGGCCTCTGACATCCAGTGACCGGTAAAGTAGTCCAGCTTTTTGACCTCTGGGCCGGGTTTGGGCATCGCGCTTTGCGCGAACGCCGCGCCCGCAAGCAGAAGTATTCCGAACAGAAGTGTCGATGTGCGCTTCGTCGATGTGCGCTGCATGGAGAAGAACTCCTGGAATTGGATTTTGTCGTGGGAATCTTGCGGCTGCTGATGTTAGAAGGACTCGGCGCGGATGTCAATAAGCTTCGAGCACGAGCTACGGGCCGCGAGCTACGAGCCCTTTTCAGTCGCGGCGATTCGCCTGGCGACTTCCCCGCGCGGAACCGTTGCCTGCTCGCCAGAAGCCAGATGCTTAAGGGCAAAGGCATCGGCTTTCACTTCGTTTTCGCCGATGATCAGGATGTAGCGGGCTCCGATCTTGTCGGCGGCCTCGAAAGACTTTTTCAACCGGAAAGTTTCATCTCCGAGTTCGACGACCAGATCTTCATCGCTCCGCCGCAACTCGCGAGCCACACGTGCCGCTTCGCGATTCATACCGGGGCCTAGCGGCGCGATGTAGACATCGGGCTTGCGTACCACTGACTCGGCCGACGCGATCTCCATTAGTGAAAGCACCAGCCGGTCCTCCCCGATAGCAAATCCAATGCCCGGAGCCGCCGGGCCGCCCAGCGCCTCCGACAAACCGTCGTATCGTCCGCCGCCGAGAATCGCATTCTGCGCCCCGAGCGCTCCGTGGGTGAACTCAAACGCAGTGCGCGTGTAGTAATCCAGACCGCGAACCAAGCGCGGGTTCTCCACGTAAGGGATCTGTACCGCGTTCAGAATGCTCTTTACTTCTTCGAAGTGAGTGCGGCAGGGTTCGTCCAGAAACTGGCTGATGGTCGGGAGAGTTGCGATGATCGGCTGATCTTCTGGAACCTTGCAGTCAAACACGCGCAACGGGTTGGTCACAGCGCGGCGCTGGCAGTCGGCGCACATTGTGTCGACCACGGGCGCGAGCGCCTGGCGCAGCGCTTCGTTGAATTTCACGCGGTCGGCGGGGCAGCCTACGGAGTTCAGTTCGAGCGTCCAGTTGGCGATACCTACTCGGTCGAGGAGCGTGGCGAGGAGTTCGAGAATCTCCGCGTCTCTGGCTGGAGACTGGCTGCCGGATGAGGCGGGGCCGATGACCTCGGCGTCAATCTGGTAGAACTGGCGATAGCGTCCTTTTTGCGGGCGCTCGCGGCGAAACATGGGGCCGATGGAGAAGACTTTGTTGAGGCAGCGCTCCCAAAGTTTGTGCTCAATGTAGGCGCGGACGATGCCAGCAGTATTCTCGGGTCGTAGGGTGAGGGATTGTCCCTTGTCGCTTTCCGCGCGGCCGCGGTCTTCCCAGGTGAACATTTCCTTCGAGACAATATCGGTCTCTTCGCCCACGCCGCGCGCGAACAGTTCGGTGGATTCGAAGATGGGAGTGCGGATTTCGTGAAAATTATATGCGCGGAAGACGTCGCGGACCGTAGCTTCGACAAAGTTCCACAGCGCCGTGTCGGGCGGCAGAAGGTCGCGGGTTCCTCGCGGGGATTTGATCATTTCGTCGTTCGCTAGTCGTCGTTCGCTTTTCGCAATTTCTCGTTCGCCTTACAAGGCCAGACGGGGCAAGCCCCGTCTGCACGGGCGCGCTTCATTTTAGTGTAACGTCGAACCGGCAGATCCGGGCAAATGGACGAGATTCTCTACAGCGGCGATACTACTCACCGGGCCGAATGCCATGCGTCGCATCCAGTTCATCGAATTCCACGATCAGCCGTGGTTCCCGTCCTTGCTGCGAGACTACGTTACCGATGCGCTGCAGTTTGGTTTTAGTCTCTTCAACGTCTACGCGCCCGTCGTCCCCCTGCTGCGGCGCGCCATCGAAGCCACGGCAAGCCAATCGATTGTCGACATGTGCTCGGGCGCCGGCGGTCCTTGGTTGCGCCTTTCTAAAGCGCTCGATTCTCGTAAATCCTCGGCAGACGCCCCCACCCTGCAGATTTGTCTCACCGATAAATACCCAAACCTCGCGGCCTTCGAAAAAGTGAGAGCAGCTTCGGCGGGACGTATTAGTTTTTATCCAGGCTCGGTCGATGCGACCAATGTTCCTCGCGAATTGCACGGGCTGCGAACCATGTTCACAGCGTTTCACCATTTCTTGCCGGATGCGGGTTGCGCTATTCTTCAAGACGCGGTCGATGCCGGCGAAGGCATCGGCATATTTGAGATTACCAGGCGCGCTCCCTCGACGATTGGCCTTACCTTCGCTTTTGTTCTGGCGCTGTTTGTCTGCACGCCGTGGATTCGTCCCTTTCGCTGGTCCCGCTTGCTCTGGACTTATCTGCTTCCGATCCTTCCCTTTGTGCTGCTCTTCGATGGAATCGTGTCTTTCGTGCGGACCTATCGCCCACCGGAAATGCTCGAGATGGTCGATCGACTCACGGCGAATGATTATCACTGGGACGCCGGCGAGTTGCCGACTCGATTTGCGCCCATTACCTATTTGATTGGTTATCCCCGGGCATCGTCCCGGGAATTCATGCGATAAGCTTCGCAGCCGAGCATCGCCCCGCCGCCTATGCGGCTTTTCGCTTGTGTTCTGCTTTCATTTTGGCTTCTGCTGCCAATTCATAGCCCAGGGCGGCGGCGTAAATTGCCCGCTCAAAGAACTGGTCGAGCAACTGCAGCAACTCCTGCTTGCCAAAGACTTCGATGGGGCGATCCGGATAAGAGTCCTCCAGAATGAACTCCCAGAGATTGTCCTTGGTCAGCATGATGGCCCAGATCAACTGGCTCAGGGGCACACCCTGATGGGCGCGCCGAAATCCAATTTCTGAGTAGCGTTTTTCGATATCGGCTTCGCTCTTGTCCAACAGCCACTCGCCCAGATGCTGGTAGATTTCGGATACCCGTCCGGTGAGCTCGTGGGGCGGGACTTTGCGGAAAGCCTCAGTACGGCGGGAGTGCTGAATCTTGTGCAGAAGGCCATTGGCCAGGGCGTCAGAGCGTTCTTCGATCTGACGGACGAACCGGTGGCTGAGCATCATGACCGCATCTCTTCCCAACGTTTCTGTATGCATACACTCCTCCCTTCCAGGGATCGCGAACCAGTCCCCGCTTTCTAGGCAGATTATGATCCTTTTTCCCCGGGTGATGTGTGATGCTAATCACGCGGAAATCTTCAGTTTGCCTGATTTGCCCCGATGGCCAGAGCTGGAGAATGGCTCAGGACTTGAGCACCAGATCACCCGCCATAACATGGGCGTGAAGCCGGTATTTTCCGTTACCGTCTTTGCGGACAGAATTCCCGAGCCAGCCCTTGGGATCGCCGAACTGGGTGCCGCTAACGTCTCCGAACCTCACCGAGAGATCGACAGAAGCGTAATCTTCCGGACTGCCGACCTGAATCGTTAGGTTGCCGCCAGTAAGTTCCAGATCCTTGTCTCCCACCACGCCCTCTACCGATAGGTCGCCACCGCGCATCCGGGCGTACAGGTTTGTCGATCTGGGGATCTCGATCGTCACTTGCAACTCGTTTTTCGGCACATGCGAAAGTTTCAGATCGACGGTCCCATTCGAACGCTTCAATTGAATCCTGATGTGCTTCGCCTGCTCCACGTTCTTGCCTTCGACGTGAACGGAAATCTTTTCCGAGTCGCTGCCTACGATGCGAAAGTCTCCATCGTGCAGGTGCAAACGAAGGTTCGCACCCGGGGCCAGATTCGTCTCAAATGTCTGATGTTGGAGATTCGTGGTCTCGGTTGCGGTTTGGCAGAACCCAACCGAGGCGAGCAGCAGAGAAACCGCTAGAAGCCGAAACAGGTTATGCATAAACACCCCCACAGTCTGAACAATACGCAAGAAACGGATCGAGGTTCCATTTTTTTCGGGATGGTCTACTACGGTTGCAGTCTATGTTCACGATTGCACTCATTGACGGGGGTTCTGAGTCGGTTTTCTGAATCATTTCTTGCCTTTGAGCAGTGTAGCAGTGCTGCCGACCGCGGCGTCTGACGCGGAGGCGTAAAATGATGCCGTTCTCAAGTTCGAAGGGCCGGATGGGTGCCAAGCCGGGGGTTGCGGATTCGCAGGTGCCTGCTGCCATTTTTATGCGGGGCCGCCAGAAGTGCACAGCTACCGCCAAGTCAGATTACTTGCCATGAAGAAAAACGTTTGGAGAGCCCTGATCGAGGTTGCGTTCATTATCTTCCTTTTTTATTCCAATCTGCTGATGGGAGAATTTGAGCGCTCGGGGATGGGGCAGAAGAGGGGTCTAGGTTGGGCAATCCAAGATGTGCTGACCGCGGGCAATTTTGAAATTGCCATGATCGCGGCGCTCGTCGGTTATGGTCTGGTTGAGTTTCTGCGCAGGAAGTTCTAGGTCTGGTGGAGCGTCGGGCGTCCCCGCCCGACTGGCAGGGGCGAGGCGATCGCGAAAGCGATGCCCCGATACGAACGTTACTTTGGGAAGCGAGGTTCACTCTAAGCGCTTTCCGTTTCGTGTTACCGTGGAGCTACTTTTCCGTTCAGCCCACCGTTGCACCAGCGACGTGAATCTCATCGTCAGCGAGGCGCAGCTTTGCCGTGGGCGCATTCCTGATTTGGATGGGAGTACGGGAAAGGGCTAAGTTAAGAGATTCATGAGCCTGCAACTCAAGTCTGGATTCATAGTTTTTGCATTGATCACTGTGAGCTGGACAGCATCCGGGTGGGGACAGACGATTCCACCAGCGGCTGAGACTGGCCACTTGTCGTCCCAAACATTGCCCGGAAGCATCCGGGGAACGGTAGTCGATCAAAGCGGAGCTTTGGTCGCGGGAGCCCGGGTGCGGCTCAGTCGCGAAGATCAGACCATAAAGCGAGAGGTGCTGTCCGACAGCGATGGAGAATTCTTGTTTACGAGCGTTCCTCCCGGACCTTTTCAACTTGCGGTTACCTCGGAGGGGTTTGCGACCCAGACATTTGCTGGAGTTGTGGAGGCGGGGGAGCGCAACACGGTCGCGATCGTTCTGGGAGTTGCGGAGGCGATCACAGAAGTGCAGGTTGGACTTTCGCAGACGCAAGTGGCAGAAGAGCAGCTCAAACTGGAAGAGAAGCAGCGTATTCTCGGGGTGCTGCCAAATTTCTATGTGAGCTATATTCCGAATGCGGCTCCGCTGAACGCGAAGCAAAAATTCAAGCTGGCATGGCGTTCGGTGGTGGATCCATTCACCATAGTATTCGTGGGGGCGGTGGCGGGAGTGGAGCAGGCGGAAGATGCGTTCAGCGGATATGGGCAAGGGTCGCAAGGTTATGGCAAGCGCTTGGGGGCGGGATATGCCGACACGGTAACAGGCACGTTTCTGGCAGGCGCCGTGTTTCCCGCGCTGCTGAAACAGGATCCGCGGTATTTTTACAAGGGAACGGGCAGCAAACGATCGCGGATTCTGTATGCCATTGCCAATGCGGTGATTTGCAAGGGTGATAATGGACGCTGGCAGGCGAATTACTCGAATATTCTCGGAAGCCTGGCGGCGGGCGGCATTTCCAATTCCTATTACCCAAAGAGTAATCGTGGCGCGGCGCTGACGTTTGAAACGACAGCGATCGGGATTGGCGGAACCGCCGCTGCCAATTTGTTTCAGGAGTTTGTCGTCAAGAAGTTCACACGGAACGTTCCGAACGCCCTCACGAACGATGGTGCGGCCAAGCCTTAGCAAGCGGCTAATCAGGTTGCTGAAAAACTCGGTTGCGCGCCCCGTGACTGCCTCAGCGGCTAAAGCCGGCACTGAAGATTGCATATTTCTCGCAGCGGTAAACCGCTGCGCCACCCAAAAAACAAAGGCAAATGCAAAAGCATTTGCTCGACGCTGCCGTGGAATCCCGCCCCATCGGCTTCGCTCTGGGCAGTCTCTTGCGCACAAAACGCGCAAGGATGGGGCACCCCCGGCAATCTCTAGAGATCAATTTTCAGGTGGATGGGAGGCTGCTCCACAACCTTGCTCCACGCCAGTGCCGCTGCGGCGTTCGCGGGCGGACTGGATGCGCTCGCGGATTTCCTGGATGGCAGAGGTGATAATCGGGGTGCTGTAGGCGGGATGATGAAACTCCAGGTGCATACCCCGGCCGATGAAGCGCAGTTTGAGCATGGAACCACCCCAGGTCGAGCCGGCTATGGTGACTTGAACTGGTTCGGGACAGTATTGCGGATGTCCGGAGATGAGCGCCGCGCCTTCACCCAAAAATAGCGCCGTGTAGAAGTGGTTCTGGGTGCGAATCTGCAGAACGGTGTCGGGCGGCAAGCCTTCCAGGAACACGCCTCCCTCGATTTCGGACTGGACGATGTTCCGATTGACCTCGTCGCTGAGGTTGGGATGAGGCGCAAACATTGCATTACTGTACCGGGGTTCGGGCATAGTCACAACAGTAATTTGCGCGAAGGGATGTACGTTAGTTCAGTCCCGACTGGGAGAGTTGCACCGCACAATAGGGATCAGCCGATCCGCCCGGCACACTGCAGTTCTGCCCGTTCACCGATCCGGGAGCCAGGGTCGAGAAGTAGATGTTGGTGCCGCCGTTCGATACCTGGTTGTCAATAATGATGCCGCTGGTGCCTCCCAGAGCGGCGGGGGCAGTCACGCAGCTCGAGGTGGGCAGCATCAAGCAGTCGGGGTTCGATAAGGTAGTGGTGATAATGGAGCTCTCCAGTAATCCGTCGGTCGAGCCCGCTCCCCAGAACACCCGATCGGTGGTTCCATCGTAGAACTCGGTCAATGGCGAACACTCGTCGCCCCGTATGTTGCTGATTACAAAAGTGGATACCGCCGGGCTGGTGATGACGCCACCGGCGAAGGGGAACATATACATTTGGGGATTGGACGGTGCGCCGCTGTTGTTTACGAATCCGCACTCGATCATATGTCCCGATGTCGACCCGTCCAGCCAGAAGGCGTTATCCAAGGCTCCGGCGTGAAGGTTGAGGCCGGTGCAGTCGCCGGTCCCGCTCGCGGATCCGAGGTCGACGGTGTTCGATGTCGAGGCCACGCCGGAGGTGAAATTCGCCGGAAGCTGGGTGATTGCTCCGCCGATGCCCAATACGATGCTGCACCCGGTGAAGGTGAAGACCTGGTCGATAGTGGGATTGGCGGGATCGGTAACTACAACCGGGGGATCTACTACGCCAGTTCCCGGGTCGCCGCTGCCATCGCCCGTTCCGTCGTACACCCACCCGATGGTCTGCTGCGCGGCGTAAGTGCCGCCGGGGTTATTCAAGGGAACGGAATAGAAGTAACCGTATCCATCTCCGAGGAAGATGTTGCCCGAGTTCGCATCTTCAATGGGAGCGGTGAGAATGGTGTTGCTCTGGGTCGGAGCGGAGACGGTCACGGGCCAGTTGCTGGGATCATTGACCAGCGCGGGCGCGCCTCCGCCGAAGATGGGCGTGATCTTGTACAGCACGCCGTTGTCGGCGCCCACGTACGCCGTATCGTAGTCGTAATCCACCCAAGGCGAAGAATTGGAATTGGTCGCGGTATTCTCGATGAGAAGCGTCGTCATGCATCCGGGCGTAGTTGGTGTTGTGCAAGGAGTGGGAGTCTCGGGGATCAAGACTGTTCCCGCTTGCGACGGGGGCACTGGGATCGGATTCGGCAGCACGAGAACGTGGAAGTAGGACGCTCCGCTGGTGCTTTCGACGAACGCCAGCATCGTCCCATCTTCGGATATGACCGGCGAAGTTTTGATCTGCCCTCCGGTTTGGGTCACCGTGTTATACGCGAATGACACCCACGGCGATCCGCTGTTGCAGGGCTGAGTTCCTGAGGTGTAGAGGTTGTTCACTCCTACCAGATTGGCCTGCCCGCCTGAAGTTACGGTGAGCCCATAGACAACATAATCGGTGTCGCAATTCTGCTCTCCGATGCCAAACTGAAATTTTGCGGGAAACTGATTCTGGGGTACGTACCCGTTCTCCAGAGAAACGGCCCAGTCGATCTTTATGTGTTTACGTCTCGCCGGAATTCTGCTCGCGTTTTCGATGGCCACTTGCCGCCTGACTTGGTTGTAAACATAGCGTGGGTCGCGCTTTGCCGCGGGTAAAACAGCGGAGGTGCCCGGCATCACCAAGTGGCGCGAACTCCAGTCTTGGGAATAGCTGAGGCGCATCTGCGCGGCAGTCGCGCCGGCTGGCGATGTCTTCTCGATTTTTGTTGGGCCCGTTTTTGTTTGCCCGGCTTCTGTTTGACACAGAAGCGAGACGGTCAGCAGGAGCAGGCCAGCAGCCACGCAGAAGCAACGGAATGTCGACGCTCGCATCATGTCTCTCAAACCTTCCCTGGCGCTAACCGCGTCGCCGACGGCCGGGTTACGAATTCTTCGAGTGAAAATGGCATTGGAACTGAGTCGGGCTCAACTTGCCGCACGAAAGCGCCATGGTTTCAAACACGCGCTCGTATCGGAACGCCGGCTTGCGGTAGGGTTTTCGACTGCGTGATGGCTCGGACTCCGCCGGAGCTGCTATTCCGGGGTGTGACTTTCCGGCCTTCACGTCGCTCCCACTCACGCCCGGCCCCCTTGGAGAGGAACTGCTGCGCCCAACTTGCAGTCGAATGCTGCTGAAAATCTTACGGGTGGTGAAACATGCGAGTCAATGAAATCAAGGGGTTTGGGGGTATCTGAAAAGGATCACTGGCCGGGTATCGCAAGCGTGACGATCGTCCAAGACGATCGTCCAAGTTTGTCAGATACAGGCCGGCCAGCGGTGGGTAGGCGAGGGTTCCAAATTGATCGCGTCCTTCCGTTTCAGCGAGAGCTATACTCACCTGTCGCGCGGGAACTAATTTGTTCAGGCGAGCCACAACATCTGCGCGAACTCGAAGGGACGGCGGGGTCGCAAGCATGAAGATCGTGAGTGCGGCGGAAATGCGCGAGATCGATCGCTCCACCTCGGAGCGCTTTGGCGTGCCTTCCGTTCACCTGATGGACAACGCGGGCGCGGCCGTGGCGCGTTTCATCCTCTCCGATTTTCCGCGCGCGGAGCGCATTTCGGTTATCTGCGGCAAAGGCAACAACGGCGGCGATGGATTCGTCGTGGCCCGTAAACTGGTCGAAGCGGGCCGCGCGGTGCGCGTTCTCCTGCTGGCGGATCCAGCAGAGCTTCGCGGGGATGCGGCGGCCATGTATCACGAAATGCTGCAGAAGTTTCACCCGCTGAAAATTGCGCCCGTGATTGTGCTGGAACCGAGTGCGCTCGATGCGCACGATGCGGCGGAAATTTTCGACGCGGACGTGATCGTGGACGCGATACTCGGCACGGGGTTTCGTCCGCCGGTGAGCCCGTTTTATGCGGCGGCGATCGGGAAAATGAACGCGGCTGCGGTTCCGATCGTTGCCGTCGACATTCCTTCGGGTGCGGGTGCCGACGCGATGCAGCCCTCGAACGCGACTGGCTCTAATGGAAGGGCGCGGGCCGATGCCGTCGTGACCTTCACTGCACCGCGTCCGGCGCATGTTTTCGCGGCACTTACTGGCGGCCCTACTGTGATTGCGCCCATTGGTTCGCCGCCAGAGGCCATCGTCTCGCAGCTTGGACTTGATCTGAGCACGCCACGCGATTTCGCGGCGCTACTTGCGCCGCGCGCGCTGGACGCCAACAAAGGCAGCTACGGACACGTGCTTGTGATCGGCGGATCGGCCGGCAAGGCGGGCGCGGCAGCCATGGCGGGGTTTGCTGCGCTGCGCGCGGGCGCAGGACTTTCGACTGTCGCCACGGCGAAATCCGTGCTCGCAACCGTCGCGGGTTTTCATCCGGAGTTGATGACCGAGCCGCTGGCAGAGACCGAGCAGGGCACGATTTCATTGCAGGCGGTTGGAATGGGTCTTGATGCACTGCTTGAGCACAAGACGCTCGCCATTGGTCCCGGCATCTCGCGTAATGCTGAGACCGCCGATTTCGTGCGCACAATCGTGACCCGGGGCGACAAGTTGCTGGTTGTGGATGCCGACGCGCTGAATGCTTTCGAGGGAGCGGCTGACAAACTTAATGGGCGCGGACGAATTGTTGTGATCACGCCGCATCCGGGAGAGATGTCGCGCTTGACGGGCTTGACGATTGCCGAAATTCAAGCCAACCGTCTGGACGTGGCGCGAAAGTTTGCCCGCGAACATGAGCTGATTGTTGTGCTCAAGGGGCACCGCACTTTGATTGCAGCGGCCGACGGTGTGGTCTGGGTGAATCCCACCGGCAATCCGGGCATGGCTACCGGAGGGACAGGCGATGTGCTGACCGGGATGGTTGCCGGGCTGATTGCGCAGCATCCGCAGCATGCGCTTGAAGCGACGGCTCTGGCTGTGTATCTGCATGGACTCGCGGGCGACTTGGCCGCCGCGTCGGTGGGCGAGAATTCTCTGGTGGCTACGGACCTGGTGCGGTTTCTGCCGCTGGCGTTTGCGGCGGCGCAGGCGCAGAAATGCGAGGAGATTCGCTTGCACGCCTGAGGTCAGGATTTGGAGTTGCGGCCGAGCTGCGCTCCGCTTGGACGGGCGAGGATGCCCGTCGCTCCACTGGATGAGCTGCGCTCCACCCGCTTGACTAGCGAGGGATGTAGCTGTCTAGCAGCGGAATGAACTTTGAGCCGAGTTGCATGATGCGGGCCTGAGCGGCGTCGGGAGACTCGTCTTTCAACATTGGGGTCATGAGGCGCACCATGCCGCCGTCGCTGCGATTCATGTGAATCGAGTCGGCAATCAAATAATACTTGGCCGACCAAGCGCTGGCCACGGCGCGACCATGCGCCTGAAACCAGTACAAAACCAGTTCCCGGTCACCGGAATTTGAAACCACATAGCGGTTGACAGGGAACGAGGAACCGTCGGGACGCGACAGTTGAATGACCTCGCGCGAAGTGGGAATCCAACCCGCGCCCGGCAGGCAGTGCTCGGGTGAATGGATGGTATCGCCTGCCTTTTGGGAAGAAAAATACACAACGTAGAGATTGATCCAGGGCTGCGGTTGGCTCGTGTTGTCGTAATCCACCAGCGCATACTCGGGATGCCCGAGTTTCTCCAGTTCATCCGGGCTGATGGCGGCGCTGGATCCCGTCCAACCGTCAACCTGCAAGGGGATCGAACTTAGAGGCTGGTGCGGCGGAAGAATCTCGGTGGTCGAATGGGCCTGAAGAGCGATGGCGGTGGCGAGCATCGGCAGGGCCACAATCCCAAA
>Ga0187851_10002899_pt1 | contig 14800 bp, 14 predicted proteins | sample June2016WEW_6_10_FD_132997 | JGI IMG/M metagenome (GOLD analysis project Ga0187851, IMG submission 132997) | Peatland microbial communities from SPRUCE experiment site at the Marcell Experimental Forest, Minnesota, USA - June2016WEW_6_10 | ecosystem: Environmental > Terrestrial > Soil >...
AAGGGAGCCGACGCCGTGCTGATTCTCACCGAATGGGAAGAATTCGCGAACCTCGACCTGGAAAAATTGCGCGGCGTGGTGCGCTATCCGATTGTGCTCGATGGACGAAACTTGTACGATCCGGCGGCCATGATTACCCATGGCTTTTCGTATTACAGCGTAGGACGCCCACCCGCGCTCTGCGAGGAAACTCCCGCAGGACGCTCCGGCAAAAAGGAGCGCGCCTGAAACGATGACGACGCGACGCGCTCTGGTCACTGGAGGCTCCGGCTTTCTCGGCTCGCATCTGTGCGACGGCCTGCTGGCCGAGGGCTACCGCGTTTTGGCGGCTGACAATCTGCTTACCGGCCGCCTCGAGAATATTGCCCATCTGCGAAACGACGCACGCTTCGAGTTCATCGAGAAAGATATTTGCGAACCGGCGGATTGGGGAGCGCTCGACTACATTTTTCACTTCGCCAGTCCGGCCAGCCCGGTCGATTACGCGAAGCATGGGATCGAAACGCTGCGGGTGGGTTCCTACGGCACATTTCAGGCACTGGAAGCGGCTCGCCGCTCGGGCGCGAAATTCATGATGGCATCGACCTCCGAGTGCTACGGGGATCCGCTCGTCCATCCACAGCCCGAGTCGTATTGGGGAAACGTAAATCCGATAGGACCGCGCTCGGTGTATGACGAGGCGAAGCGCTTCTCGGAGGCTGTGACTGCGGCTTTTCACCGCTATCACAAGTTGGACACCCGGATTCTGCGCATCTTCAACACTTATGGCCCGCGCATGCAGATTCAGGACGGACGCGTGATTCCGAACTTCATGTGGCAGGCCCTTCGCGGAGAAGATTTGACCGTGTACGGCGATGGCAGCCAGACCCGAAGTTTCTGCTATGTGAGCGATGAAGTGGACGGGATTCTGCGCCTGGCCCGGTCGGACGAACATGCGCCGACGAACATCGGGAATCCGACGGAATTCACGGTTCTGGAATGCGCGCGCAAAGTGATTGGGGTGACAGGATCGCAGAGCCAGATAAAGTTTGAAGCGTTGCCGCAGGATGATCCGAAGCAGCGCCGTCCCGACATCAGTAAGGCAAAGCGGTTGCTGGGGTGGGAGCCGAAAATAGATTTGCAAGCCGGGTTGGAACGTTCCCTGGACTACTTTCGTGGAGCTGTACTGGGAAAAAAGCCGCTATAAGAGCAGAGAATGCCGGCATCTACCGCGGATGCAGGCGGCCCGGTAGTTGGATGGGCCTCCGCGTGGGCGCCGTCTCGATGTGCTGTCTTGATTCGGCTTAATCGGATTGTTCGGATTGTTCGGCGTGGGTTCCGTCCGAAGAGACCAACGCCAGCAACTTAAGAATTTCCTGGCGCTCGGCGGGGTCGCGGAAGTTGAAGCGCACGCCCATGCCGAATCCCGGATGCGAACTCAGCACCTGCCCTTTCAGCCTGAATTTCATATCGCCGGTGCGAATCACAATCTCCACCGCGGAACGCGCTGGAAACGGAGAAGGCATCTCGACGTAGCATCCGCCTTCACTGATGTCGGACAGCGAGCAGCGGTTGGGAATGCTGATTCCGGCGCAATAAACTTCCGCGCCGACCTTGCAGGACAAACGCTCTCCCTTGCGGCGGTTGTTTTCATTCGTTTCATCCGGACCGGCCGTGTCGGGCTGCTCGTCTGACTCTTCGGAGTGCTCCTCGAGGCTGATGGGGGTGGTGATGATCTGGGTTTCCAACTCCGGTTCGCGCGCCGGCTGCGGCTCGGATTCCCGCTCCCGCGACGGCTCCAGTTCGGCGTTTGGGGCTGGGCCATATTGCTCGAGCCAGCCTTGGATGAGGCGCTTGGAGGCCTGGGGCACGTCGACGAAGCGAACTCCGGTGCGGCCTGAGAAATCCTGCCACGCGACCTCGCCAGCCAGGCGAACCACCTGCTTCTGGCCGGGAAGAGCGAATTCGAAGTAGACCTTGCGGGCATCCGGCAAGCCGTTGCGGGTAGTAATCAACGTGCCGTGCTTGCTGATGTCGACCATCGTGACGTTTACGTCGGCAGCGCCTGCGTAGGAAACCTTGGCAGTTGAAATCACGCCGGTTCGCGCGGAGCGGCGGCGTTCGCGGCGCATCAGGCTGCGAGCGGCGTGCAGGCTGAGCCGGGTGCGTTCCGAGGTGAGCGGCCGGTAGAGCACGAAGTTGGCGCCCAGGCCGAAGATGGGGCGCGGGTTGTACTCCGCGTCCACCACGGCAATCAGCATCGTTGAGCGGTTCTTGTGGGACTTGCACAAATGTTCGAGGAATTCGTTGGATGCCGGATCGCCGCGGTAGTCAATCACGATGGCATCGAACTGATGCTCGTCGAGGAGTTCCATGCCACGCGCGATCGAGGCGGTGTACTCCACCTCCATGCGCATCTCCGAAAGAATTGCCTTCAACAGCATGGCAGGCTCTTGATCCGGGCACACCAGGAGTATCTGCAGGTCCATAAGGGCGATCCTAAGAGAGACGCGGAACCTCGACAAGTTACTGGCGTCACAAGAAAACTTCGGTCATCTGGAGGACAGGAATAATGGCGAATAAAATTAAGGCGCGCTGGGAAGTTGCTGGTCAGCGCGACCGGCACAATCAGTTCGCGATCGTTTCGCGACCGACTTCTGCCCCGAAAAGAGTGTCATGAAATTTGCAAGCTGGCTGATCGGATTTGGATGCTGCGTTACCCTCGTCGGCTTGTGCTTCATGCCGGCGGCGTTTGGTTCCCACCCGGATTCGGCGATGCTCAGTGCGGGAGCGATGCTGTTTTCCGCGGGAATGGTGATAGCGGCGGGCGGACTCTATGTCAAGGCGCGCTATCTTGCGCCCGGCGGGGAGCCCGCTCCAAAAGCCGCCAGGAAGACCGCCAAAAAAACCTGCAAGCTGTGCAAGCGGGAGGCGGTAATTCAGTGCCGCCCACATCAGATGCCTTTGTGCGCAGACTGCCTGGGCAAGCATTTCGACTTCCGCGCCTGCTGCTACATCCCGTTGGAACGCCCGGCCACCTCCGACGCAAAAACGCGCTCGCAAACGACCGGCGCCTGATAGGAGCACAGCTCTCAGCTCTCAGCTCTCAGCTCTCAGCTCTCAGCTCTCAGCTCCCAGCTCTCAGCTCTCAGCTCCCAGCTTCCAACTCTTAGCTCTCAGCTCCCAGCTCGCGCTGGTTCACGCACCCTGTCGACCGTAGAGCGCGCCCTAGGTACTGGTGTACCCCCCTCCCCCCTCCCCCCTGGTCTATTAGAATCATATGTTTACCGTGAATTACTCTCCAAAGTATTGAGCGGAAAGCAGTTACAGGCAAAGTCTTGATTCCGTGAGACTTAACTCTGGAATTTCCTAGCTTTGTCCGCAAAGTATTCTATAATAAGGTCTTATTTGTAAACTATTGGATAACAAAGAGTTAAGTCGCCAATCCTTCATTCACTTTCCCGGTCGGATGAGTCCACTCCGATCTTGAGCGGGAGCCGGTTTATCAAAAAAACGAATCTAGGAAGCGCACTTTTGCCTACGTCTATCTTCAGTTTATTGGCGGCTAAGTCAAGCAATTTTGTGGGGCGGATTTTTGGGGGTAATTAAGGGAAGGCGTCCGGCATGACAAATCCCGGAGGGGCAATCGCATGCCTCTCACCCCTTCGAAAAACGCGAAGGATAAAGGATATGGAGCACCCACCTCGTGGATGTGCCATCGAAAGCTGGGTCGCCAGCCCAAGTCCCGTCTCTACTGCTAGCGCGGACCCTTCGTCACGTCTATGATTCCGAGAAGAGAATCGCAAGGTGACGCAAACAACCAACAATCGCGTGCTGACTTTTGTGCTGGCGATGTTTTCGCTGGCCTCGCTGCTGCTATTTCTGATTCCCGCATACGTGATCCGTCCCTTCCGCTACCAGAGTCCGCAAGCACTGACGCTGGCGATAGCGGTCAAGAGGATCGCGCCGTCGCTCACGCTGATCCTCTCCATTGTTGTGCTCCTGCTGGCGGTGCGACTGTGGCGGAGATCCGGCGTCGCGGTACGGATATTGACGGCGCTCGCGCTGCTCGTCAGCCTCGGGTCCGCAGTCATGGTGCGGCAAAACTATTTTGAATGGATGTTCCACCCGATCACCACGGCCGGGTTCGTTTCCGTCGACAAGGCCCAACTCCCCGACCGAGAAATGCTCATGACGGTGCAAATCGGGAGCGACGCACGAGCCTATCCCATCGCGCGGATGGCGTATCACCATATCCTGAACGACACGGTGGGAAAAGAACCGATCGTCGTCACGTATTGAACGCTGTGTCACACCGGTCTGGTGTGGAAACGGGTTTCCAGCGGGCGGGAGTTGCACTTTTATCTGGCTGGGATCAACAACCAGAATTTCCTGATGCGCGATCGCGAGACAGGATCGTGGTGGCAGCAGGTTACGGGGCGCGCCATCTCTGGACCGCTGGCGGGAAGCGCGCTTGAATTGCAGGCCAACGACGAACTCACGTTCGGAGTGTGGAAGGCGGAATCGCCCAACGGCCTGGTGCTGGCTCCGATTGCGGGCCACGAAAGAGACTATGACGAGGAGTGGGAAAAAGGAGTCGCGAAGCTCCCGGTACCGCTGACGTTTCCCGGCCGGGGCTTGGCGGATCGCGACGTGGTGCTCGGGATCGCGCTGTCTGGGCAGGAAAGGGCGTTTCCGCTGGCGCGCGTACGCGGAGCAACTCCGATCGAAGATCGCGTGGGAGGCGTTCCCCTCGTGCTGGTCACCGGTCCGGATGGCGAGTCCGTTCGAATATTCCGCTCGCAATGGAACGGAACCGAGATTGAACTTTATCGTGATACAGACAATCTGGATGCGGGCCATCGCACAGCCAAAGGCGATCCCTGGCAACTGATCGATTCACAGGGAAACACATGGAATTTTGCGGGATGCGCAACCAGCGGCGCGGCCCGGGGACAGTGCCTGGAAAAGATCAACTACCTGAAAGACTACTGGTTCGACTGGAGGAACTACCACCCGCAAACGACGGTTTACAGCCGCTGAAGTGCGAGGATCATTCGCTCGCTAGCGAATGCTGAATCGAACACGGGCTTCGGAATCGGTGGGCACTCCATTGCAGAGCGCGGGACGATAACGCCACTGCCGGACGGCTCGCAATACGGCCTCATCATCGCCGGAACTGGCGCCATCCAGCACGAAGGCGCTGTGCACGAATCCGTCGGAACCGACAATAAAGCTGACGCGCACCAGCAGAGCCTGATCTTCAATGGGCAAGAGCGGATCAGGGGTCAGCAGCGGTTCGGGCGGAACCATGCTGCCACATTTGGGCAGCGCCAGCGGCTCAGAGAATGGAGTGAACTCGGAAATGTGAGCGGGAACGCGCCGCAGACCACTTTCCGCATGGGGAAGCGGACCACGGGTAGGATTGACTCGCAACGGTTTTGAAACCGAACACCAGGCTGCTACCGCGGCTAGCGACAGAAGCAACAGGAAGAGCACGAGCCTTCTATGCCCGTATCCTCCGTTCGATCTTCCGCGGCTGGGGGAGTGCAAAATTGGGTCCCTTTGTGTTCGGTCATAGACACCAGATCCTCTTTGCCTTGGCAATTCGACCGCCAGTTCCGCCGAATTTGTAAGTCGTTGAACGCTATAACCATTATTTCTCCGTCTAAACTTATGGGTCGAGCGAAGCTGCAATTGATTGCGAATGACCTGAAGGCGTGCGACACACGGCCGTATCCCCTCCGGGGTTCGTGATCTATCCACATTGCTCTGTGAGCCACGTCACAGGGCGCGGGCAATTTCCGGGAGCAGAATTGAGTTGAATCTGGCGGTTGGCGGTGAGCGCAAAGGGATCTCTGGGAGGATGCCATGTTCGAACAAGAGATTGAGATGGAAAAACGGAATTCGTCGATTATTCCCCTGCTTCTGATCGTGACCTTGATCGTCGCGATTGCGGGGGTATCACTTTACTTTGTGCTGGAGAGCCGGAAAGTGCTCACGAATGCGGAAGTGAGTCCAGTCCTGCTGTCCAGCATCGAGGGACAAACTCCGGTGACGCTGCATTTTGCAACCGGCCTGCTGAAATCCGAAGTGGATCAGAAGCCGCACGATCCCCATTATCGTCTGCTGGAAAAGGAAGGTTATCTGAAGATCGGCAAGGACGTTAATTACAAAACGCCGGTCGCCATCACTCCCAAAGGACAGACGTGGCTGGCGGAGATTGCGGGAGTGAAGAAATCCAAGGACAAAGACAACAACGACGAGTATGTTGTGCCAGTCGCGGAACGGAAACTGGCGGAGATCGGCAAGATCACCATGTTGAGCCCGTCGAAGGCAACCGTGGAGTACTCATGGAAATGGCAGACAACTCCGGCCGGAGATCTGCTCGACGCTTCGGGGCCGGCGGTGAAGGGATTCAACACCTGGGACCGCGCCACTTTGATCGACAAGTATGGGGCCAATTTTTATCATGCGGCTCCGACTAAAGTTGCGGTACTGCTGGTAAAGGGCACGAAGGGCTGGGAGATCTCGAACGGCGATTAAATCGGCGGCATGACCAACCGGCGCGCCAAAACGATCGCGGCGTCAGCAAGAAAAAAGGCCCTGCCCATCTGGATATTCGCCAGCCTGGGCAGGGCTTTTCAATTCGTGGAAAGTTTTATTGCAAGCCGTTCTGAGTGAATTTGTAGGCCGTGCTCACTCCCTCCGCCGACAGATAGATACTCGACGCCTGCCCGAGAGTGCTGTAGTTGTCGACCACAATCCCACTCGGACCTCCAGCAACGGCTGCGGTGACAAGCGGAGCGATGTCGGTCGTGCTCTCCACCACACATCCCGATGCGCCCACGCAATTGGCAGTCAATCCGAAGAAAAAGAAGTCGGTTCCCTCGTTGATATTGGGGTTATAGAACTCGGTCCATGCGGTACAGGAAGCGGCAGCATTGACCAGTTGCGCCGAGAATACGGGAGTGGTGTTCATGGTTCGGCCGGTGAAACCAAAGGAATACTGCCATGGAGTCGTGTCAGACGCGCCGGTTCCGCAGAGACGTATGACTCCATCGGGCTTCTCCATGTAGTAATCATTGCTGAAGGCAGGTTGTGGAATGGTCAATGCGGTTCCGCCGGAAGACCCCTCTCCGATGCGGCCCTTGGCCAGTTGGGTGAGGGTGTTGGTGTCCACCTCGACGAGAACCGCCGAAGTGCCGTCATCGGCGCTGGTAACGAAAGTTGTCCCGTAGGTGAGATCGACCAGAGGCGGGGCAACGACTCCCGCACTGCTGCTGCTGTGGGTTCCAATCGGAAGCACGGCCAGCGCCCCGGTGCTGACATTGATCTGATAGAGATTGCCATTCGCGCTGCCGACCATCAGCATGCCTAGAATGCTGTCGAGGACCGGCGGACTAAGATGGTGACCGCTGCTAACCGTGATGGGCCAGGGGGATCCGGCAAGCGTGGGCGTTCCCCGGAAGACACCCGTAATTTTGTACATCAGGCCACCGTCTGCGCCCACGTACACGGTGTCGTTTGTGTAATCAATCCAGGGGGACGATGTGGTGCTGCTGGTCGTCGCCGAATAAGTAAGAGAAGTCATGGTGGGAACGGCAGGAGCGGCGATGGTCCCCTGCCCGGCGGTCCAGGTCACGACATGAAAAATCGCGGATTTGGCCGCCGATTCCACGTACGCGATCTTGGTTCCGTCCAGCGAAATTATGGGAGAGACATTGATCTTGCTGCCGGTCACAGTGCTGCCGTTGTAGGCAAACATCACGGTCGGGGTGGCGCCGCAAATTCCCCCCGAGCCGGCATAGAGATTATTGACCCCGATCAGGTTGGCCTGTTTGCCGAGGATTCCAGGAGTATTCAAGCCGAAGACGACAAAGTCGTTTGCGCAACTGGGCGTGGCGGCGGGATCGAACGTGTACTTGGCGGGATACATGTTGGCGGCCACATGGCCCTTGACCAGATTGATGCTCCAGTCGCGATCGTGGGCTGCGGGAACGGCTCCGCCCTCGAGGCCAGGGAAATAGTTAGTGCCGGAGGTTTGCAGACGCTGCATCAGCTGATGCTGAACACGCGGCTCCTGCGAGATCAAATCCGGATGATTGGCGAGCTGGCTGAGGCTGAACACAATGTTGTGATCGGACCAGTCTTGCGGAACTCCGACGTGCCGCGGAGCAGCCGCTTGCTGAGCCCAAAGACATGGCGTGAGTAACAGACATCCCACGCACCAAGCTGCCATCGCACCATAGGGACGATTCGCCTTCACATCTGCCTCCAGTTGCTGTTGATTTTTTGCTATTGTAGCCGCTTTTAAACCCGAAAGGGAGGTAACTGATTTTAGACGCGGATTGTGCCTGGAGGGGCGCTGCCATGGTCTGGTTCCCGACGGAAAGCTGGGGTCAGGGAATTGCGCTCCCTCGACTCCGCAGGGTTGATCGGCGGAGCGGATTGGCGCGCTCCCCTCGGATGGGGCGGGGGCAGCCCCGAGATGGCGTTTCCGATTCCTCTCTACCTTATGGAACAATGCAATGTTCGGGGCACCAGCACTCTTCCATGACCTTCACGCCAAACAGTCTTCATCTCGCTCTTCTGTCAGCAGCAATCCTTGGCTTTCATCACGGCTTCGACTATGACCACATTGCCGCGATCACGGACATCACCAGTGTTCAACTCGACCGCTGGCGGGGCATGCGGCTGGGACTGCTCTACGCGCTGGGTCATGCCTCAACCGTGGCGGTGCTGGGCAGCGCAGTCATCGTCTTCCAGCTCTCATTGCCGCGCGGCATGGACCGCATCGCAGAGCGCCTGGTGGGAATAACCCTGCTGATACTGGGGATGTATGTTCTGGGGTCGCTCTTTAAAGGAAATCCAGCGCCGCGCAGCCGATTTCACATTATGGCCAAAGCTGTGCGCTGGGTACATTGGAAGATGAAGAGTTACTGGCACGAACACGAGATACCGGCGCCTGAAGACAAGACCTGGAATTACGATCCCAAGTCGGTTGTAATTATCGGCGTAGTGCACGGGCTGGGAGCGGAGACGCCCAGCCAGCTGATGATTTTTCTCTTAGCCGCGAACCTTGGCGGAATCAGCAAAGGTTTTCTGGGTTTGGGCATGTTTATTGCCGGACTGCTGGTAATGAACACGATCATGACTGCGCTGGCAGTGGGACTTTTCGGGGTCAGCTCGCGCTTGCCCCGCTTCCAGTTCGTAGTGACTGCGCTCACCGCAATCTACAGCCTCGCAGTCGGCGCGTTCTTCCTCTTCGGATCTTCCAGTCTTCTGCCATCTCTGGGATAAGGCGACTGACGGGCGTTTCCAGGATAACCATCCCCCAGTCACCATTCCGGGAAGATTGCTCAAGTAATTACCTGAACAAGCAATAAAATCTAGGCGGATAGGCAGTCCTAGTAATACAATTGCCCGCGTAGTTACCCGAGGGGGTACTCTTTCAATGACAAACATTGCTAAGGCCATAGCCCGGCTCCGCGAGGAACGCCGGGATGCACAGAACCAAGTCCAGAAACTGGGGGAAGCTATTTCGGTTCTCGAAAAGCTAACCCGGGGTTCGGGAATCACCATGAGCACGGGTATGCCGCGAGCGAAGCGAATTCTCTCCGCGGCGGGTCGCCGGAGAATTTCGCTGGCGCAGAAAGCACGCTGGGCGAAACTCAGGCAGACCAAGAAAGCCGCCTGAAGATCGGGCGGGCCGCAGTCTCGTGATTCGTGCTTCGCGAGACTGAAGTCCGCCACTTTCGGGCCAGGCATCTACTACTACTTCTCGCTCTTACCTCCAACGGGCCCACCTTCCGAAACCGCGGGAGCCAGCAGACAGAACGGCGAACTAGGCGTGTCCTCCGCCCAGTTCGCGCACAATACTGCCAACGAAGGCTTTCGCGTCCCCGAAGAGCATGAGGTTGTTATCGAGGTAATAGAGCGGGTTATCGATGCCGGCGAACCCGGGATTCATGCTGCGCTTGATCACCATGACGGTATGCGCCTTATCGACGTCGAGAATTGGCATGCCGTAAATGGGGCTGGAAGCGTCGGAGCGGGCCGCGGGATTGGTAACATCGTTGGCTCCGATCACGAGCGCAACGTCGGTCTGCGGAAAGTCGCCGTTGATCTCGTCCATCTCGATTAGCCGGTCATAAGGAATGTCGGCTTCGGCGAGGAGCACATTCATGTGGCCCGGCATACGGCCGGCTACGGGATGGATGGCGAAGCGGACGTCGACGCCGCGCTTGGTCAACGCGTCATAAAGCTCGCGTACTTTGTGCTGCGCCTGCGCTACCGCCATGCCGTAACCGGGAACCACGATCACACGGTTCGCGGCCGATAGAATCGCAGCCGCTTCTTCGGGCGTCGCGCTGCGCACCGGCCTGGCTTCTTCTCCGGCCGCGGCGGCCGCTTGCACCTGTCCGAACGCTCCAAACAGGACGTTGGTGAAGGAGCGGTTCATCGCCTTTGACATGATGATCGAGAGGATGAGCCCCGAGGAACCGTCGAGCGCGCCGGCGATGATCAGCAACTTGCTGTCGAGCACGAAGCCCATGGCCGCGGCGGAAAGTCCCGCATAACCATTCAACAGCGAGATGACGGTGGGCATGTCGGCTCCGCCGATCGGTATGATCAGCAGCACTCCGAACAGGAGCGCGATCAGGACCATGAACGGGAATAACGCGCGGGATTCAGGATGCAGCACGAGCGTCACCGCAATCGCGAGCGCGGCTGCGAGCAGCAAAAAGTTGACGAGGTTCTGTCCCTTGTAAGTCAGGGGACGCTGCGGCAGGATCTCCTGCAACTTGCCGGCCGCCATAAGGCTGCCCGTCACCGTCAGGCCCCCGAGAATGACCTCAATCGAGAGCACGGACATCATGAATCGGGAAATGTCGGGGGTGCGCAGATAAAATTCCGCCGAGCCGACCAGGGTGACGCAGAGCGCTCCGAAGGCGTGGCTGAGCGCGGTTCGCTGGGGGACCGCGGTCATGGCGACTCGTCCAAGCGGCACTCCGATGATCGCCCCGAGCACGAGCGCAATCGCGATCATGCGGTAGTCATGCAGGCCGTTGCGCAGGAGCGTGCCGACAATCGCCAGCAGCATGCCGGATTCGCCGGCCCAGATGCCGTGGCGCGCCGTGGCGGGCGAACTCATCCATTTCAGCGAGAGTATGAACAGGACGCTCGCAATCAGATACAGAATTTCGATGGCGAATTGACTGCCTGCGAATTCAGGACTCATGATTTGGCCGCGGGACGGCTGGATTTAAACATTTTCAACATCCGGTCGGTAATCAGGAAGCCGCCGACGATATTGCTGGTGGCAGCGACCACCGCGATGAAACCGAAGATCGCGGCCAGCTGGCTCTTGTGCTCGCCGACCAGCACAATCGCTCCGACCACGGCAATCGCATCCAGAGCATTGGTGAGCGACATCAGCGGCGTGTGCAGGAGCGGCGATACGCGTCGGATCACCTCAAAGCCGATAAAGCCGGCCAGTACGAAAATGAAAAGTGCGTTAATCAGGTTCGAACTGCTGTTCATCTTTACTCTTTCCTCCGTTTGAAGCTTCTGGCTTCCTTCGCGAATACGTCTTCAGCCTTGCGTAGCCAAAGCGGGCAGTTTGAATAACTCGCGCACCCGCGGTTGCTGAATTTCGCCGCCGCTGGTGACCAGGGTCTCGCGCACAATCTCGTCTTCCAGATTCAGATTCATCTTCTGATCCTTGATGAGGTGCGTAAGGAAGGAAGTGATATTGCGCGAGTACATCATGCTCGCGTGATAAGGCACGCCGCTGGCCAGGTTGGTCGCTCCGATGATGGTCACTCCGTGCTTGACCACAGTCTTGCCAGATTCGGTGATGTCGCAGTTGCCGCCGCGTTCGGCGGCCAGATCGACAATCACGGAGCCCAGCGCCATGCCCTTCACCATCTCCTCGGTAACGAGGATGGGCGCTTTCTTGCCGGGAATGACGGCCGTCGTAATGACCACGTCACTCTCCTGCACAACTTTTCCCAGCAACTCGCGCTGCTGGCGGTAGAAATCTTCATCCTGCGCGCGGGCGTACCCGCGGGCATCCTGAGCGTCTTTGGCCTCGATCGGCAGTTCGACGAAGCGGCCGCCGAGACTTTGCACTTGCTCCTTGGCTGCGGGCCGCAGGTCGTAGGCGGAAATCACCGCGCCCAGACGGCGTGCCGTCGCCAGAGCCTGCAATCCCGCCACGCCGCAGCCGATCACAAACACACGCGCGGGCGTCACCGTGCCGGCCGCCGTGGTAAGCATCGGAAAGATGCGCGGGTGCGAATCGGCGGCCATCAGCACGGCCTTGTATCCGCTGACGGTGGCCATGGAGGAGAGCGCGTCCATGCTCTGCGCTCGAGTCGTGCGAGGCATCAACTCCACGGAAAACGAGGTGACACCAGCTTGCGCAATCTGCTGCACGGTTTCCAGCGAGCCAAACGGCCGGAGAAATCCAACAAGTATCTGATCCCGCCGATACAACGCTACGTCCTGCTGCCCGTTGACATCATTGGAGCCGTAGCAGAGCACCTGCGCGATGATGTCGGCGGCGGCAAACACGGCAGCCCGATCCGCGACCATCTTGCCGCCCTTCTCGACATAGAGGGAATCGGGATAGCCGGCGTCGAGTCCGGCGCCCGATTGTATGTGAATTTCAAACCCCGCTTTGGTCAGCGTCGGGAGAATCGACGGCACCAGGGCAACCCGCCGCTCTCCCGGATAAATCTCTTTTGGAATACCAATGATCACGTAATCCCGCCTGTCTTTCGATCTTTTCGTTTTGCCGTTTCAATGTCACGTCAATGCGACGGCCGCGAACCGAGGATTCTAGTTGAGCGGATGGAGCGGCGCAAATAATGCTCCTGCGAAAACTGCAGAAGCTTAAAGTGCGAGGTCGAGGAGCAGCCCTTCCGCTGCGCTGCGCGCGTCGATGTCTTTACAGTTTCGCACAATCCAATCGGCACCGGCCTCTTGGAGTTCACCTCGCGCCATGGTTGTAGTGAACGCGATCACGCGGCAGCCCGCGGCTTTTCCCGCGCGAACCCCGGCGGGCGCGTCTTCCACGACTACGCACTCCGACGGAGCACAGTGGAGCGCGGCCGCGGCCTTCAAATAAGGCTCGGGATGTGGCTTCCCAATTTTCACATCGCTGGAAGTGATCATCGTCCTGGGAACCGGCAGGCCGGCGGCGCGCAGGCGGACTTCCGCCAGCGGACGCGTACACGAGGTGGCGATCGTCCAGCGATCCGCAGGCAGACCATCCAGCAGGGCACGCGCTCCCGGCAACAGGACGACGCCGTCGAGGTCGGCCATTTCCCTGCGCTCCACTTCACGATCTTCCGATTCGAGATCGGCGTCCGGAAGCAGTTCCCGGATGGTCGTGCGGCTGGGGCGTCCGTGCGCCATCTGTACCACAGCCTCGGGCTCAAGCCCGTGCTCGATCGCCCACGTGTGCCAGACGCGGGCCACGGCGGGAGTGGAATCGATCAACACACCGTCCATGTCAAACAGCAATCCGCAGCAGCGAGTGGTTGTCATCTAATTTGTGCACGATTGGAGTGCAGAACAGTAAGGCCCTCTTGCGGAGGGCCATTTCAAGCCGGTTGAATTGGTGAGCGCGGCAGGAATCGAACCTGCGACCCACGCCTTAAAAGGGCGTTGCTCTACCAACTGAGCTACGCGCCCTCACCCTTTTATTTCAACTACTTACATAACTTCGCAGTTTGAGACGTTGCACAACCGTTGCACACTAAGCGGTCTGGTCGCAACTTGTCGCGTGGAATGTGCGTTATCCCCAGTATCCATGCGCTTATTTGCGATTCCACTCATAACTTTTGCCATCGAACAAATAGCGAACATGCTCCCGTGAACCTCCACAAGCCGGGTTGAGGTCTCGGAAGTGATTCATATTCGACGAACCGATTGTACCGGGAGCTTACTCGGTTGCACAACTGGTTGCACACCAAAAAGGAAAACGGCCCGCCGAAGCGAGCGCACTTCCCTTCTGAACCCATCCCCCTCACGCCCCTTGCTGGAGAGCCAAACGCCCCTGCACCAAAACCTCCAGTTGGTGCATGGCACCGATCTGCTGTGCGTCCAGCGTCTTGACATACAAGTTCGCGGTGATCGCGCTATTTTTGTGTCGAAGAATTTTCGAAATCGTTTTAATGTGAACACCCAAATCGTGCAAGTTCGTTCCGAGACCGCGCCTGAAAGGGTGCCAGCCCCTCCACTCGGGAAGCGACATGTCGCGCTCGTATTCGTGATCGGCGTCAACGTGTTCATCAGCCCTCTTGCCGCAAACACAGACACTCAATGCGGGCAGGATCATGCGGTTCACCACATTGTTTGGACGGAGCGCCTTCTTCCCATCCAAGGTCGCGAAGATCGGCCCTGCCGTGGGATTACCGCACCGCATCCGATGCGCGTCCAGCAGTGTTTGCAACGGCGCGATTACCGGCACCTTGCCTTTTGATGCTCTGGTTTTAGGCCCCTCCACAATACCCTCCACCACCGTCTGCTCAACTGAGATCTGAGCACCCGTGTAATCTTTCCAATCCACTCCAAAAATCTCCGACCGCCGCAGACCTCCGAAGGACGCCAGTGCAACCATCGTGCGGGCAGGCTCGGGAAGCACCTTCAACATCGCAAGTTCCTCATTCAACGAGTACGCATACGTTTCCTCACCTTCGCGGGCACGGGGCACCGTTGTTTCACGGATGGGATTCGGCCCCGGATGGAAGCCCTGCTGAATGGCGTGCCGAAACACACCCGAGAGGAAAGTTTTCAAGTGATCCAC
>Ga0187851_10002900_pt1 | contig 14792 bp, 9 predicted proteins | sample June2016WEW_6_10_FD_132997 | JGI IMG/M metagenome (GOLD analysis project Ga0187851, IMG submission 132997) | Peatland microbial communities from SPRUCE experiment site at the Marcell Experimental Forest, Minnesota, USA - June2016WEW_6_10 | ecosystem: Environmental > Terrestrial > Soil > Wetlands...
CACGAGCGATGCGGCGATAGGCGACGCGTAGACCTGAGAAGCGCGCTCGACGCCAAGAACGCGTTTGTACTCGTGCGGGAAGACTTTGATGAACTTCGGCTGGGCATCGGCCCAATGCTCGAGGACCCAGGCGGCGCGCGGGCTGCCGGTGAGGTCGCGATGGCGCGCGAGGAGCGAGCGGATGATTTCAATATCCTCGGGATTGGTCAGCGGTTCTAGATCCACGCTGGCCTTGTTGCAGCGTCGCGTAGAGAAGTCGCCCTGATCGTCGTAGACATAGGCAATGCCGCCGCTCATGCCGGCGGCAAAGTTGCGGCCGGTGGAGCCGAGAACGACGACCAGGCCATTGGTCATGTACTCGCAGCCGTGGTCACCCACCCCCTCCACCACGGCAGTCGCGCCGGAGTTACGGACGGCGAAGCGCTCGCCGGCGATGCCGTTGAGGAAGACTTCGCCGCTAGTGGCGCCGTAGAGAACGACGTTGCCCACGAGGATGCTTTCTTCGGGCAGGAAGCTGGAGGTCTTGGGCGGATAGGCGACGATGCGCCCGCCGGAGAGTCCTTTCCCGAGGTAGTCATTCGTGTCGCCTTCGAGCTCGAGCGTGACGCCGCTGGGAACGAAGGCGCCGAAGCTTTGGCCAGCGGAGCCGCGGAACTTGTAGTGGATGGTGCCGTCAGGCAGGCCCTCGGAGCCGTAGCGGCGAGCAATTTGCCCGCCGAGCATGGCGCCGACGGTGCGATGCACGTTGCGGATGGGGAAGCTTCCGACGACGGGCGTCTTATTCTCAATCGCAGGCTTGGCTTTGGCGATGAGGGCATGGTCGAGCGCGACGTTCAGGCCGTGATCCTGGCAGGTGGTGCGGCGGCGGGCGACGCGTGACGGCAGCTCGGGCGCGTAGAGGATGGAGGAGAGGTCGATGCCTTTAGCTTTCCAATGGGCGCCGGCAACGGAGGCGTCGATTTTCTCAACATGGCCGACCATTTCGTCGACAGTGCGAAAGCCGAGGTTGGCCATGTGCTGACGCATCTGCTCGGCGATGAAGAAGAAGAAGTTGATGACGTGTTCGGGGGTGCCGGTGAAGCGCGAGCGAAGCACCGGGTCCTGGGTGGCGATACCAACTGCACAAGTATTCAGGTGACACTTGCGCATCATGATACAGCCCATTGAAATCAATGGCATTGTTGCAAAGCCAAATTCCTCGGCGCCGAGCAGCGCGGCGATCACCACGTCGCGGCCGGTCTGGAGCTTGCCGTCGGTCTGAACGCGAATGCGGCTGCGCAGATCGTTGAGCAGAAGGACTTGCTGGGTTTCAGCAAGGCCCAACTCCCAAGGCAGGCCGGCATGCTTGATGGAGCTAAGCGGCGAAGCGCCGGTGCCGCCCGTGTCGCCAGAGATGAGAACGACGTCGGCGTGGGCCTTGGAAACGCCGGCAGCCACGGTGCCGACACCCACCTCGGAGACGAGCTTGACGGCGATGCGCGCCTGCGGGTTGACGTTCTTGAGATCGTAGATGAGCTGCGCCAGATCCTCGATCGAATAAATGTCATGATGCGGCGGCGGCGAGATGAGGCCCACGCCGGGGATGGAGTGGCGCACACGGGCAATCACTTCGTCGACTTTGTGGCCGGGTAGCTGGCCGCCTTCACCGGGCTTGGCGCCTTGCGCCATCTTGATCTGGAGTTCGTCGGCGTTGACGAGATAGTTGGTGGTTACGCCGAAACGCCCGCTGGCGACCTGCTTGACGGCGCTGCGGCGCGAGTCGCCGTTGGGCAGAGGCTTGAAGCGCTCTTCGTCTTCACCACCCTCCCCGGTGTTCGACATGCCGCCGAGGCGGTTCATGGCGATAGCAAGCGTCTCGTGAGCCTCTTTGGAAATTGACCCGAAGCTCATGGCGCCGGTGGTAAAGCGCTTGACGATCTCCTTGGCAGGCTCGACTTCTTCGATGGGAATCGGCGTTTCAAGGTACTTGAGCTTGAAAAGACCACGCAGTGTGGAGAGGTTGCGGTTCTGATCGTCGATGAAGTCGGTGAATTCCTGGAAAGTGGCGGGATTGTTGTTCCGCACCGCGTGCTGCACCTTGCTGATCGTCAGCGGATTGAGCAGATGAAATTCGCCGCCTTCGCGATATTGATACTGGCCGCCGACCACGAGGTCGGTTTCGGATTCAGTGAGCGGCTGGAAGGCGAACTCGTGCTTCATCTGGGCTTCGCGGGCGAGAACTTCAAGGTCGACGCCTTCGACGCGCGAAGCTGTGCCGGGGAAGTAGGCCTGGATGAGGGATTGGCTGAGGCCGACGGCCTCAAAGACCTGGGCGCCGCGATAGCTCTGCAGCGTACTGATGCCCATCTTGGAGAAAGTCTTGAGGAGGCCTTTCTCCATAGCCTTGATGAAGTTCTTCTCGCCCTTTTCGACGCTGATTGCGTCGGGCAACAGGCCGCGGCGCTTCAGGTCGTGGATGGTTTCGATGGCCAGGTACGGGTTGATGGCGCTGGCGCCATAACCAATGAGCAGAGCAAAGTGCATCACCTCGCGTGGCTCGCCGCTCTCGATAATGAGCGCGACCTGGGTGCGTTTTTGCTCTCGCACGAGACGGTTGTGGACCGCCCCCATCGCCAGCAGGCTGGGAATAGGCGCGTAGGTCGCGTCGACGCCGCGGTCAGAGATGATGAGCAGCGTGTAGCCGGAGTCGACGGCATGCGAAGCGCGGTTGCTGAGGTCGTCGAGCGCGTGGCGCAGGCCCTTTTCGCCATCCGTCGCGCGGAAGAGCGCGGGCAGCGTTGTGGCGAGCAAGTCGCCGGAAGAGACGCGGCGCAGCTTTTCCAGCTCGCGATTCAGCAGGATGGGGTGGGAGAGACGCAGGGTGTGGCAGTTCTCCGGCGCCTCATCGAGGATGTTGCGCTCCGTGCCGATGTAGCTGATCAGTGACATCACGAGGTCTTCGCGAATGGGGTCAATCGGAGGATTCGTGACCTGTGCGAAAAGCTGCTTGAAGTAATTGAAGAGCGGCTGCGGGCGGTCGGAGAGACAAGCCAGGGGCACATCGGTGCCCATGGAACCGACCGGCTCCTCGCCGTTGGCCGCCATAGGGCCGAGAAGAATGCGCAGATCTTCTTCGCTGTAGCCGCAAGCGCGCTGGCGGCGTAGGAGGGTTTCAGGATTGAAGGCGATAACGCGCGTGGGCTCGGGCAGGGAGTCGAAGGTGACCTGCTGCTGCTTGAGCCATTCGCCATAAGGCTGGCGCGCGGCCAACTGCTTTTTGATCTCCCCGTCGGAGACGAGGCGCTGCTGGACCGTGTCGACGAGGAACATGCGCCCGGGTTGCAGACGGCCTTTTTTGAGGATGTCTTCGGGCGGAACGTCGATCACGCCGGCTTCGGAGGCCAGCACGACAAGATCGTCCCGGGTGACGATGTAGCGGCCGGGGCGCAGGCCATTGCGGTCGAGAGTTGCCCCGATCACTTTGCCGTCGGTGAAGGCGATGGCGGCTGGGCCGTCCCAGGGCTCCATCAGAGAAGCGTGGTACTCATAGAACGCGCGCTTGTCCTCGTCCATGTCGGGATTGCCGGCCCACGCTTCGGGAATGAGCATAGCCATGACGTGGGGCAGGGAACGGCCAGACTGGTAGAGGAATTCGACCGCGTTATCCAGCGATGCTGAGTCGCTGCCGGCGGGCATGATGACAGGATAGAGATCGCGGATCTTACCCTCGTAGAGCGGGCTCTCGAACACCGAGTGGCGCGCGTTCATCCAGCTGACGTTGCCGCGGATGGTATTGATTTCGCCGTTGTGGCAGACGTAACGATAAGGATGGGCGAGCTTCCAGCTCGGGAATGTATTCGTGGAGAAGCGCTGATGAATGAGAGCGAGAGCGCTGGTGACTAGGGGGTTGGCCAGTTCGAAATAAAATTTCTCGATCTGTGGGGCCAGCATGAGGCCCTTGTAGATGATGCTGCGACAGGAACACGAGGGGACGTAGAAGGTCTCTTGGTCCTCGATATCTGAGGCGGCGATTTCGTTTTCGGTTCGGCGACGGATGCGGTAAAGAAGACGCTCGAATGTTTCTTCGTCAAGGTCCTGCGGACGACCGATGAAGAGCTGCTCGATGTAAGGCTGAGAGTTGCGCGCCTCCCGGCCAATGGCGTCGCCATTGACCGGCGTGTCGCGCCAGCCGAGGATAGCGCACCCTTCCTCCTTGGCAATGCGCTCGAAAACGCCCTCGCACTGCAGGCGGCTATGGCGCTCAACCGGGAGGAAGCACATGGCCACGCCGTATGCGCCAGGCTCCGGGAGTCTCCATCCCAGCTCTGCGCATTCGCGCTTGAAGAAGTCGTGAGGAATCTGGATGAGGATGCCGGCGCCGTCGCCGGTTTCGGGGTCGCACCCCGCAGCCCCGCGATGGGTGAGGTTGATGAGCACCTCGAGGCCCTTGCGGATGATCTCGTGGCTCTTCTCGCCGCGGATGTTCGCGACCAGTCCCATGCCGCAGGCATCGTGCTCATGCTGCGGGTGATAGAGGCCCCGCGGCTGAGGAACTCGGCGATGGCGACTCGTACTGTCCATAGCATCCTTCGTGAGCTGCGCCTGCAACGCGGATAGAACCGCTTTTTCGAGGTATACACATCCGCTCTGCGATTTCAGCTTTGAAATCGCACATTTACACCTATCCAGAGCTTTGCGTTGAGCAGCCCGGCCGCATCCGGGCACGCCTGTTTTTAATATAACGAAAAACCGTAGTCAGTGGGAGACGAACTTTCAGGATGGGGGACGGAGGGCAGAGCGGAGTCAGCGGGGCTAGCTGAACCAGGGAAGGCGTGCATCCAGGTCTCGGCAAGAGAGCGGGATTTGGCGAGGCTGAGGCACATCAGGCAGATGACGCTCCGGAGTTATCCCATTGGGCTTGTTTTGTGCCGTATACTCGGTTCGAATGAGCCACGTAAGTGACGCGATTCTGGTGACCGGGGGCGCAGGGTTTATCGGCTCGAATTTCGTCTTGAACTGGATCGATGCCGCGGGTTCGCCGGTCGTGAATCTCGATTTTCTGACCTACGCAGGGAATGCCGCGAATCTGGCGCCGCTCGACACCGATCGGCGGCATGTTTTTGTGCGTGGCGATATTTGCGATTCAGAGCTTGTTGGGTCCCTCCTGCGCGAATATCGGCCTACGGCAATCGTACACTTTGCGGCCGAAAGCCACGTCGACCGGTCGATTGTTTCTCCCGAAGCTTTCATTCGGACGAATGTGCAAGGCACGTTTTGCCTGCTCGAACAGACGCGGACATATTGGGGTGGTCTGGACGAGGCGGGAAGAAAGCGGTTTCGGTTTCTGCACGTTTCGACGGATGAGGTCTATGGCACGCTCGGGCCGGATGACCCCGCGTTTTGCGAGACGACCGCGTATGCCCCGAACAGCCCGTACGCGGCCTCGAAGGCAGGATCGGACCATTTGGCTCGGGCTTACTTTCACACCTTCGGGCTGCCAGTGCTCACGACGAACTGCTCGAACAACTACGGTCCTTACCAGTTTCCTGAGAAGCTGATCCCGCTGATGATTCTCAACGCACTGGAAGGGAAAGCCCTGCCGGTGTACGGCGATGGGAAAAACGTACGCGATTGGCTGTTTGTCGAAGACCACTGTTCGGCGATTCGCGCTGTGCTGGACCGGGGGCGACCTGGCGAAACCTACAACATCGGCGGCAACAGCGAACGAGCCAACATCGACGTGGTGACTGCAATTTGCGATCTTGTAGATGAGATGGGGCAGCAAACAGCGAATGCGCCGCGCCGAAAATTGATTACCTATGTCGCAGACCGGCCCGGGCACGACCGGCGGTACGCCATCGATGCCGGGAAAATTGCGCGTGAGTTGGGATGGAAACCCGCAGAGGGTTTTGAAACCGGGCTGCGGAAGACGGTGAAGTGGTATCTGGAGCACGGCGAGTGGGTCGATAGCGTGCGGACAGGCGCCTATCGCGAGTGGATCGCGAAGAATTACGCGGAGCGGACGAAAGCATGAAAGGCATTATTCTTGCCGGCGGGTCGGGAACGCGGTTGTATCCGGTGACGCATGTAGTGTCGAAGCAGTTGTTGCCTGTATACAACAAGCCGATGATTTACTACCCGCTGAGCACGCTGATGCTGGCGGGGTTGCGGGAGATTCTGATCATCTCGACGCCACAGGATTTGCCGCGCTTTGAAGAACTGCTGGGCGATGGAAAGCGGTGGGGGCTCGACATCCGGTATGCAGTGCAGCCGAGTCCGGACGGGTTGGCGCAGGCGTTTCTGATCGGGCGGAACTTTATTGGCGACGATGCCAGCGCGCTGATTCTTGGTGACAACATCTTTTACGGTCAGGGATTCTCGAAGCAGTTGCAGGCGGCGGCGAAACTCGAAGATGGCGCGACGGTGTTTGCTTACCCAGTTGAAGATCCGCAGCGGTATGGAGTCGTGGAGTTTGACGGCAAGGGCCGGGCCATCAGCCTGGAAGAGAAGCCGGCCAGGCCGAAATCGCGTTACGCAGTGACGGGCCTGTATTTCTACGATCGCGACGTGGTGCGTTATGCTGAGTCGCTCAAGCCTTCGGCGCGCGGCGAGTTGGAGATTACAGACCTGAATCGCTGCTATCTCGATGCGGGCAAGCTGAGGGTAGAAATCATGAGCCGCGGCATGGCCTGGCTCGATACGGGCACGCACGATTCGCTTCTCGAGGCGGCAATGTTCGTGCACACCATCGAGCGGCGGCAGGGCTTGAACATCGCCGCGCCGGAGGAGATCGCCTACCGGCAAGGATTTATTAGCGCCGAGCAACTGCAGGCGCTTGCCGCGCCAATTGCCAAGAGCGGGTATGGGAAGTACCTGCTGGCGTTGCTCGATGAACCATATTTTGCGGCGAAGAGCGAGGCCGAATGAAGGTTGAAGAAACGGGCCTGCCCGGCGTATTGCTGCTGAGCCCAGCGATCTATAGAGACAGCCGTGGCGCGTTCACGGAGACATTCAATTTGCGGCGCATGGCTGAGGCCGGATTGCCGGAAAGTTGGGTACAGGATAACTTTTCTGTCTCGAAGAAGCACGTCATTCGAGGAATTCACTACCAGATTACGCAGCCGCAAGGAAAGCTCGTGAGAGTGACGCACGGCGCGGTGCTGGATGTTGCCGTGGATTTGCGGCGGAGTTCGCCTGAATTTGGAAAACACGTGGCGGCGGAGTTAAGCGCGGAAAACGGGGCCATGCTGTGGATTCCCGTTGGATTCGGGCATGCATTTTTGGTCTTGAGTGACGAAGCGGGATTTGCTTACAAAGTGACCGATTATTACTCGCAAGCGGGCGAGCGGACGATTGCGTGGAACGACCCTGATCTGGCGATTCCCTGGCCAGTCACAATGGAGACCGCGATTGTTTCGGAGAAGGATCAGCGGGCCGCGAGTTTCAGAAACGCTGAGGTCTTCGAATAAAAGAGGACGGCAATCTGAAGAGATCGCAAATGAGGTTTGCGATGTGGAGGAGTTGCATGCTCAGCCTGGTGATTTCGAGACCGGTAGCGGCTGTTTTTTCCGTGCGGACGCCGTTGATTGGCTGGGCTCTGGGCCAGCCGATCGGCGGCGACGGGAATGCGAGCGCAGAGAGCGCAAGGCCAGGGCTGATTCCGTTGAGCAAGGTGCCGGAGGTCGCGATAGGCTTTTGGGTAATCAAGATTGCGGCGACGACGTTGGGCGAAGTAGGTGGAGACGCGCTTTCGATGTCGCTGAACCTGGGATATGCGCTGAGCACTGCGATCTTTTTCGTGTTCTTTGCGGCCTCTGTGACGGCGCAGATTCGAACGAAAAGTTTTCACCCGTTCCTGTACTGGGCGGTGATTGTCGCGACGACGCTGACAGGAACGACAATGGCGGATTTTGCCGACCGGTCGCTCGGAATCGGATACCCCGGCGGGGCTCTCATCCTGTTTGCGCTAGTTGTTGGCGTTTTGACAGCATGGCGGCTGACTCTCGGGACGGTCTCAGTGAATTGCATTACGGATCCGAAGGCCGAGACGTTTTATTGGGCGACGATTCTTTTCTCCAACACACTGGGGACCGCGTTGGGCGACTGGGTTGCTGACTCGGGTCCCGGCTACGAGGGCGGCGCGCTGATTTTTGCCGGGGCCATCGCGATTGTGGCGCTCGCGTATTTCTTCACCAAGACCTCGCATACGATTTTGTTCTGGACGGCATTCATTCTGACCCGTCCTTTGGGGGCGACGCTGGGCGATCTGCTCACCAAGCCGATTTCGAGCGGCGGACTGAATCTGAGCCGCTACGCTTCGTCGGCCGTAATTGCGTGCTTCATGATCGTTTGCATTTTGCTCTTCAAACACAAGGCGGGCCAGCATCCGGGGGCGAAAGAATAGACCCCCACTGCGATCCGCCTCATTCACAAACACTTAGCCATTAGGGCCAATTCGGTCGTTTTGCAGAAAGGCCCTCGCAGGACGGCGAGGAGAACCGCGAAATCGGTGGATCATCTTGAGATATACTTGCAAAGGTCAGGTGCGCGGAAGCACCGGATTAGGAAGTTAGTTTGAGGTTCTCTTATGTCCGGCCACTCGAAATGGGCCACTATCAAGCACAAAAAGGGCGCGCTCGACGCCAAGCGCGGCAAGGTCTTCACGCGGGTCATCAAGGAAATCACGATCGCCGCGAAAGCGGGGGGCGATCCTGATGGAAACCCAAGGCTCCGGACGGCAATTCTGGCGGCCAAAGCAGAGAACATGCCCGCGGACAACATCAAGCGAGCCATTCAGCGCGGAACTGGTGAACTGGAAGGTGTCAGCTACGAGGAGGCGACCTTCGAGGGATACGGGCCGGGCGGCGTGGCCGTCCTGGTCGATGTTCTGACTGACAACCGCAATCGCGCGGTGAGCGAAATCCGGCACACGTTTTCGAAGAGTGGCGGAAACCTGGGCGAGAGCGGCTCAGTGAAGTTCATGTTCGCGAAAAAAGGCTTGATCGCAGTTGAGAAATCCGCGGCAAGCGAAGAGAAACTGATGGATATTGTGCTCGAGCACGGCGGCGACGACCTGCGCGACGAAGGCGATACTTGGGAGATCATCACCGATCCCGGATCGCATGAAAGCGTGGCTAATGCGGTAAAGGCTGCGGGGATTCCGACCGTGATGAGCGAGGTGACCATGCTGGCCTCGACCTACACCAAACTCGAGGGTTCGCAAGCCTCTCAAATGATGCGGCTGCTCGAAGCACTGGAAGATCTGGACGATGTGCAGAATGTTCACTCCAACTTTGACATGGACGCCGAGCAGGTTGAGCACGCAGCTGGGTGAGGGAGATTGAGCAAGGGCAGGGGAAGGCCGCCCAGGTGGCGGTCTTTTTTTGGTAAAAGCATGAGCGGGAAGAACAAGGCACGAAGCAGGGATTGGAACGAAAGACGAGATCCGGGTGGCGGGATCGGAGGGTGGGGGGATTTTGAGGCGAGTTCGAGGTGTGGCACTTTTTGTCTTGATGGCAGCAGCGATGATGGCTCAGGGACAGACAGAAGATCTGGCAGCACCCTCTGAAGGCACCGACCAGCGGGCTGGGGCCGGCGGGCCAGGACCGCAAGCTCTCGTTGACCCCGTCGGGGAAGTCAGAGACAGGCGAAGCTGGGAATATGGGCCGTTTGTCAATTGGGGAACCGGCGTAGGCGAACGCTCGGACTTCAAGTTTTTCTGGGCTGGATTCGAGCTGGGCAAGGTACTCACACCGGTAGTTCACGCCGGGCTCCTGAGCGGGCAGTTTCAATTCGGCGGCAACATTCAGCCGTTGTGGCAGTCTTACACGCCGCCGCCACATGAGCAGGCCTACACATGCATCACTCCAGAGGGACAGCCGATCGGGTGCGAATTGCCGACCGGCGGCGGAACTTTTTACGGCGTGAGTATTATGCCGGTGATTTTTCGCTGGAACTTTCTTACGCGCTCGCGGAAGGTTCAACCTTGGTTTCAGGCAGCGGGCGGACTCATTTACACCACCCATAAGTATCCGCCCAATATCTTGAGCAACCCCACGCTGGGAATTGACGGCGGAACCTGCGTATGGAATTTCTCACCGCAAGGCGGCGTTGGAATCCACTACTTCTTGAAACAAGGCCGCTCGATGGATTTGGGCGTGAATGCTGTGCACATTTCGTCGGCGTCCCTGGGCGATCGCAATCCGGGAGTCAATGCCAGTGTCCAGGTGCAGGTGGGCTACACATTCTGGAGATGAGAACGGCAGTGAGCGAGGGATCGGGGATATGACGCGCTGATCGTTGGTCAGTGGACATTGAGCAGAGTCGGCGAGCCCGGTAACGTAAGGGAGCAGAGAGATGGACGGTGCGATTGTCGAGTGCGTGCCGAACTTCTCAGAGGGTTCCGACGCGCGCCTCATCGACGCGATCGTCGGCGCCATGCGCAATCCAGGTGTTCATCTGCTGGATCTGGCAAAGGATGCGGACCACAACCGCTCGGTGGTAACGATCGCCGGCGATCCTGCTGCGGTGGTCGAAGCCGCGGTGCGGGGCGTGGGCAAGGCTGTCGAACTGATTGATCTGACGCGCCAGCAAGGGGTTCATCCGCGAATTGGGGCGGCGGACGTCATTCCGTTTGTCCCGGTGCGGGGAATCAAGCTGGAACAATGCGTTCTCCTGGCACGGCAGGCGGGGTTGGAGATCTGGCGCCGTTTTGGTGTTCCGGTCTACTTTTACGAGGCTGCGGCTTCACGGCCGGACCGCGTGAATCTGGAAGACGTCCGTCGGGGACAATTCGAGGGCCTGCGCGATGCTGTAGAGCGGGACCCATCGCGGCGTCCTGACCTTGGCGGCCCCGGCCTACATCCTACCGCCGGCGCATCCGCGGTGGGGGCACGCAAGGCCCTGGTGGCATACGACATTTACTTTGATTCGAGCGATGTAGCCATGGTGCGCGCGATCGCCAAGGAGATTCGTGCCGAGGCAACCGGATTGAAGGGCGTAAAGGCCATGGGTGTCTTGGCACATGGCCGAGCGCGGTTATCGATGAATATCACTGAATTTGAGTCCACACCGATCGCGCAGGTCCACAAACGAGTGACGAGCCTGGCCGCCCGGCACAAGACCAAAATTGTGAAGGGCGAGGTAATTGGTTTGATTCCCGAGACGGCTTGCGAGCGGGAAAGCGAGTGGATGCGTCAATTAGTTGGGTTCGATGAAGATACCAAGATCCTGGAACGGCGCCTGATGCGTCCTTTGGCCTGGCCAGCGGGAATCTGAGGACCCAAAGGTAACCTAATGAGTAGCGAAAAAAACGTAAAATAAGCACAGCACAAGATGTCTCAATGGCATTTTTGGCAAGATGGGTTTTGCGGGGAATTTAGGCCGCCGAGGACAGGTTCGGTGCGAACTGGGAGGGTTGGATCTTTGAAAAGGCTCGTTGAGTTTTCGATTGCGGCAATGGCCCTGGCTGGAGTGATGAAGTTACCGGCGGCACAGTTGTCGACCGACGCTCGCGGCGCGATTCCGCACGACGTGCAGCAGCTGGTAGTGATCGACTACCACGCGATGGAAAATTCGGCCGCGGCAATGGATTTGCGCAACCGCGTCATGCCTCCCGAACTGAAACAGTTCGAAGATGCGCTGACGAAGTCCGGATTGAACGAGAACCACGACGTGGACGAGTTGGCGTTTGCGCTTTACAGGGTTAAACCGAATAGCGACGATTTGCAAACGGTCGGTGTCGCGCAAGGTCAGTTCGACACAGAAGGCATCTTGGCGAATTTCCAAAAGCAAAAACTGAAGGCCACGAAGGTGCGCACGAACAACATGTTCCCGATGACCAAGACGGGAATGATGCTCTGCTTTGTCGATCCGTCGACGATGGTGTTCGGCAGCAAGGATGCCGTCACGCGGGCTCTTGATGTGCGCGACGGGATAGCCGCCAGCATGCTGACGAACGGGGCGATGATGAATGCGATGCAAAGCATCGATTCCAACCCTTTGTGGAGCATTCTGGATGACCGCGGCACGCAGACTGTGATGCGCCAGCTTTTGGGCGAAGCCGGGTCGGTGACCGATTTCGACACCGTCAAGAAGCATCTCGAAGCCTCCTGGTATGGGATGGATTTCCAGCATGGCGTGAGTTTCAACCTGACGATCGAAACCGGTGACAGCTTCGCGGCGGCCACCGTGTCGTCACTCATGACGGCGGCTGTGATGGTGAGGAAACTGAGCGCCAGTGACACGGAAAAACAGGCGTTGGCCGCGACCGACATCAGCTCCAACTCGGGAAAGATGACAATTCACTTTGCGAGCTCGGACTCGGAATTTAGCGCTCTCTTGCAATCGCCTCTCTTTCAGAGCATGGTCAAGCAGTGAGACAGCGCACCTGCAACGGCGCAGCGCGAACACGGCGTTCTGCCAAGAAACGCTACGCAGTGGCCTTCTTGATTCGAGCAGCCTTGCTGAGCCGCTCGACAGAGGGGAATTCCCCTTTGCCGGGCGTGTAATTACAGGCGCGGTTGCGGCCGTCGCGCTTGGCTTGATAGAGAGCCTGATCGGCGCAGTCAATCAGGGCATCGGCGTGCTGCCCAAACTGCGGCACAAGCGTCGCGCAGCCCACTGAAACGGTGACAACTCCAAGTGGATTGCCGCTATGCGGCAGCCTGCGATCGCGCATGACGGCGCAAATCTCCTGTGCAATTTGAAAAGCGCCACGACTGGCAGTGTTGGGCAGAATGACGGCGAACTCTTCGCCCCCATAGCGGGCCACCAGATCGCCGGGCCGCCTCACCCCGTCGAGCACCGCCTCGGCAATCTGTTTGAGGCAACTGTCACCTCGCAAATGCCCGTAGGTGTCGTTGTACGACTTGAAGACGTCGGCATCGATGAACAGCAGCGACAGGGGAGTGTGATCGCGCAAGCCCCGGCGCCACTCGACCTGCAGGCATTGATCGAAGCGGCGGCGGTTGGCCAGGCCGGTGAGAGTGTCGGTAACGGCCAGGGTCTCGACGGCACGATAAGCATCGGCAAGCTGTTGCTCGGCGCGTTTGCGCTCGGTAATCTCGCGCACATTGTTCAGGACGCCCGTGGGAAGGCCAGTGGCCTGATCGCGGATGGCCCGCAAGTTCGATTCAACCCAGACGTACTCTCCATGGCGGGTTCGAATGCGGCACTCGATCAAGGCTCCATCCCTGCCTGAGCGCAACTCCTGGATCGTAGCGACGACCGCAAACCGATCTTCCGGGTGCACAAGATCAAAGCTGCCATGCCGGAGCAGTTCCTCCCTTGACCAGCCTCCCCAATCCGCGCCTGCTGCGGAAACGTAGCTTCGATGGCCCTCGAAGTCGGCAATGATGATGATGTCGCGGGAGTTTTCCATCACCAACTTGTGAAGGGCAGCGATTTCGCTGAGGCGACGCTGGGTGGTCCGCAGGTTCTCAAGCACAACGGAGATGCTGTAGAGCATGAACATGGCGCAAGCAAGGAAAACCTGGAGAAGAATGGCCGATTCGAGCGGCGAAATGGTTGCCGACCGCGCATAGGGCCCCAGGCCTCGCACGGTGAAGGAACAGGCGATCGCGGCGACGAAGAGCGTAGCCAAGGCCGCCCATCCAAGTCCAAGACGGAGGAGAACAAGGACTAAGAGCGGATAAACCAGGAAAGGTAACGGTGCGCGGCTCTGACAGAAGGCGGCAAGGGCGCAAGCTAATACCGGGATAACGTATGCCCATTGTTGTATGGAGTGCCCGGACCGTCGAAGGTGGGTTCGAAGTATGGCGACGAAAGCCGGAGTAGCCACGCAGGCTCCGAGAGCGTCGGCGGCGAACCATTGCAGGATTTCGGCGCCGGCCGAAGTTGCGTGCCAGAGTGGAGAGCCCGTGTGCCAGAGGGGCGAAACGACGGCATCAACTGTTCCCGTGATGAGCGGACCAGCGACAACTCCAAATACCAGAAAGCGGATGATGTACGCGGGAGACGTGAAGTCGGGTAGGTCGGTGCCGCGGCGGCGCAGGAACAAAGCGCTGACCAGGGCTTCGCTGAGATTCAGGAAGGTCAAGACGCATCCGCTGACGATGCCGTGGTGGCCGACGAGCACGCCAGCGGTTAACTGAGCGGCAAAGCCGACGCAGAGGTACGCCGGCCACCGCTTGCGAGGCGCCAGGAGCAGATAAGCGAGCATGACGCCATTCGCAACCCAGACGAAGTCCGCCTCAGGCGCGAGGCCAACAAAGACGGTCGCCAGAAACTCAACGACCGCGCATCCGGCTAGACGTACAACAAAGCCGCGCCGCCGCAGCCAGCGGATCAGCGGACTCGTGCCCCCGAAATCAGACCTGGCGCGCAACGCAGGACTCCTGCTCTCTCATATCGGAGAGATTTGGGCAGAGAACAGCGAGTCAAGAACTTTGGTTTTGTTGAATTTAGCGGTGTTGAGCGGGAATGCGAGCCGAAAACATCACAGAAAAAATTAGACGGCGCTCATACAGTGCGGCGCGAAATCTCGAAGGAACATCAAGAAGACAGCGCAAGCGGCTGATGAAATGAGGCTTTTCCTCCAGGAAGCAGGAGTATTTCAAGTCGGCCTTGCTGGCGCTCGAAAAGCGTAGGGCCGATGATCTGGATGGAGCTGCCATTTTCCGTGGTGTAAGAGATCTTGAGTGGGCCGCTGCCGCGAACCTGAAAACGGTAATGAAAAATTGCTCCTGCATCGAGATGGTCGGCACCAAAGCTTGCGCTGGGATAATCCACTTCAAGGAGTCGCACAGGCGCTCCGGTGCGGTTCTCGATGGTGGCGTCGATGTGATAGGACC
>Ga0187851_10002901_pt1 | contig 14789 bp, 12 predicted proteins | sample June2016WEW_6_10_FD_132997 | JGI IMG/M metagenome (GOLD analysis project Ga0187851, IMG submission 132997) | Peatland microbial communities from SPRUCE experiment site at the Marcell Experimental Forest, Minnesota, USA - June2016WEW_6_10 | ecosystem: Environmental > Terrestrial > Soil >...
AGGGCCTCTCCAAGAAAGAGATCATCCGCTGCCTCAAGCGCTACGTCGCACGCGAGGTCTTCCGCGCCCTGGTCGCCAAGACCGAACTCGCCCGGGCAGCTTGACAAACCATAGAAGCATCAAGGGATACTCGGGTTGTCGACGCTCGATGATCCCGAAAAGGGGGGGTAGAGTAGACGACTGGTTTGGCGTCGGCCGCCCCAGCCGCCCCTCATCAAACCGTGCATGCGATTCTCCCGCACACGGCTTTCCGACGGTGTTCACGTAGTCGCTGTCGCAGGTGCGCCATAACGGATTCCCCCACCGAGCTGATGCACGCCAAGTCTGAGATACCAGTCATGGTCGTGTTGCGAGCCCCAGCGCCGTCCAGACCGTCCCCGCTTCTTGCTGTCGAAGAGGGCAAGCCGTTCGTGGACGTGTCGATCGATTTGGGCGAACTTGTGGGTGGAGTTGCCATACCGGAAGTATTGGCCCCAGCCGCGCAGAACCGGGTTGAGCTCCTCCACAATGTCCGCCATCGGGCGTTTCAGCTTGTGCCGCGGTGCCGTGGTCTCTCGAATCCGTTGCCGGATCGAGGACATGGCCCGTGCCGACGGCCAACGCTGACAGTAGCGCCGCTGCCACCGCCACGACATCACCATGCGGACATGAAACCCCAGGAAGTCGAAGCCAGTGCGCCCATCGCCCAGGTACACCAACCGAGTCTTCTCGGGGTGCAGGGTCAGGTGTAATCCGGCTGCCCGTCGCTGGAGCCACCCCAGAGCCGCCTCCGCATCGGCTTGCGTCCGACACAGGACCACTCCATCGTCCGCATAGCGGACGAAAGTGCCGAGATGCCCCGCTTCCTTCTCCCACAACGCGTCGAGCACATGGCCGTAGACATTGCTGAGCAACGGCGAGATCGTTCCCCCTTGTGGGATCCCGGTCGCAGAGGAGACCCGACGGCCATCCTCCATCGCCCCTGCCTTGAGCATCAGCCTCACCAGCCGCAGCACCCTTCTGTCGCTGATCCGCCTCGCCACCAGCCTCAAGAGAAGCTGATGATCGAGACTGCCGAAGAAGTCGGCGAAGTCGATCTCGACGATCCATCGCTTGCCGGCATTGACCTCGGTGCGGATCCGCTCCATCGCTTGATGGGCGTTCCGTCGCGGCCGAAAGCCGTAGGAGCAGTCGCGGAAGCTGGCCTCGAAGATCGGCTCGAGCACCAGTCGCACCGCCGTCTGCACCACGCGATCCCGCACCCGGGGAATGCCGAGCGGACGCCGCTCGGCCGGTTTCCCTGGCTTGGGTATGTGGACACGCCGTACCGGCTGCGGACGGTAGCGACCGTCCACCAGCAGATCGCGGAGTTCCGCCAGCATCCGCTCCTCACCGAGAGCGACGACCGCCTCGATGGTCTCGCCGTCGATGCCAGCGGCGCCCCTGTTGCGTTTGACCCGTTGCCAGGCCTCCCGCAGGGTGTGGGGTTGAGCTATCCGGTCGTAGAGAGCATGGAACCTCCGTGTGGGCGACTGCTTTGCGGCCACGTAGAGCGCATGCTGGAGTGCGCGGGCTTTGTCGGTGGGGTGGTTGGCCTTCGCCATGCCCTCACCCGCCCCTCACAGGATGCGCATCACCGAAGTGCGGGTCCTTCCCTACGCCGGGTTCTGCTGTCCCGACGATCATCGGTACTATGACCCGCTCCGACTCCCTCCGCACTGCCCCGGCCTTCGGTATGGCCTTATACCGGGACGAGCTTCCGCGGCGATCGACACGCCGCCGGGTGCGGGAGGGCCTCCCCAGTTGACCGATCAGCCTTCCCCGCATGCTGTCGCCTCTACGCCGGAGCGATTCCGGGATGCTCCAGAATCCAAATCCCGGACTGCGGCCTTCGCCCAAAAGTGCCAGGCTCGGCTCGCTCATACCCTCACGGGTCACCTTTTCGACGCGGCAGCGTTCACGTGATGTTGCGGCCTGCGGGTTTGCTTCTTCTCGCTTCGACGCCCACTTCTCAATGAACGCCGGAGATTGACTACCCGGCTCCTCTGGCGGCTTGCCGGTGCGGGACTTCCACCTGCTGGTTGATCGGCCCTTGGCTGGGCGCGCCACTTTCAAGATGAAGGGTACCAAGCGAGCACGGCCGGTGGTGACGGCGGACGGCGATGGGGTGGTTTCTCACGCCGGCAGCTATCTGCTGATTGAGCTGGCCGACCGCGTCGGGCTGACCGCGGCGCTCTCTCGGGAGTTCGCGTGCCTGCAGCGGCGTCGGCGCGCCCATGACCCCGGGGAGGTGCTGCGTGATCTCGCCGTCAGCATCGCCGACGGCGGAGACTGCCTCTCCGACCTGACCGTCCTGCACAACCAGCCGGACCTCTTCGGGGAAGTGGCCTCGATCCCCACCGCCTGGCGTGTGATCGATGCGCTCGCCACCGACCTCGACCTCGCTCCGGTTCGCCGGGCCCGGGCCCAGGCTCGGGCTCACGCTTGGAAGCATGGCTTCCGTCCGGATCACGTCACCCTCGACTTCGACGCCATCCTGGTCACCGCCCACTCGGACAAGCAGGGCGCCGCCGGGACGTACAAGCGCGGCTTCGGCTTCCATCCGCTGCTCTGCAGCGTCGGCGAGACCGACGAGATCCTCGCCGGGCTGCTCCGTCCCGGCAATGCCGGCGCCAACCATGCCGGCGATCACATCCGGGTCCTCGACGCCGCGCTCGAGCAGCTCCCGCCGCGGGCTGAGAGCGATCCCCCGATGCTGGCCCGTGCGGACTCCGCCGGCGCCACCCACGACTTCCTCGATGCCCTGCGGGAGCGCGGCCTGCTCTACTCGGTCGGCTTCGACCTCACCGAGCCGGTTCGGGAGGCCGTGCTTGCGGTTTCCCCGGACACCTGGGTGCCCGCGATCACCCAGGACGGCGACCTCCGTGACGGTGCCGCCGTCTGCGAGCTGCACGATCTCGACCTCAGCGCCTGGCCCACCGCCACTCGGGCCATCTGCCGGCGGGAGCGGCCCCATCCCGGCGCTCAGCTCTCCTTCACCGACCACGACGGGTTTCGCTTTCAGGTGTTCATCACCGACCAGGCGGACACCGATCTGGCGGCGCTGGAGGCGCGTCACCGCGCCCACGCCCGGGTCGAGGACCGCATCCGCTGCGGCAAGGCGTCGGGGCTGCGCAACCTGCCCTTCCGCGACTTCGCGGCCAACGAGGTCTGGCTCGAGCTGGTGCTCGTCGCCCAGGACCTGGTCGCCTGGACACAGCGCCTCTGCCTCACCGGCGAGGCCGCCCATTGGGAACCGAAGCGCCTCCGCTACTGCCTCTTCCACGTCGCTGCCCGCCTCGCGCGGAGCGGGCGACGGCTGTACCTGCGTCTGCAGCGCTGCTGGCCCTGGGCGGGGCTGCTGGGCTCGGCGTTCGAGCGACTGCGCGCCCTCCCCGCCGCCTGACACCTGTTCCGCACCGAGACCAACGCCGAATTCTTCGGCGACCCCACCAGTGGCTATGGTCTCCGCCCGCACCGCCGTTAACCCGTCGTGGACGCACCCGACCACGCCGATCCTCGTCATCGGCACGCCTGGCTCTCCCCATACATGCCGGTGATCGCCTCCGATCCGTCATCAACCGCTGTTGGCGGCCCTTACTGAAAGATCGAGGCTAGAGCCGAAGGTCCTTTTGGTTCAAAAGTGGCGACCTCCGGTGGCCGCGGGGCTGGCGGCCTTCGCCGCCGTCGCATCCCTGCTGCGGGGACCGCGCTACACCCACCCCGCGTCCGCGGACGAGGCACCCCTCTCCATCACCTGAGTCGGTTCTGTCTGACCCACCCCATGCGGATGGAGACCGCCGACTACCGTGGATGGCGTGCAGAGGGGTTCCCTGAGTTCAAAACCGGAGCCGACGGGGAGATTCGAACTCCCAACCTACGGTTTACAAAACCGCCGCTCCACCGTTGAGCTACGTCGGCCAGGTAGGCGCGCTGTCTGGCGGCGACGCCCGGGCGATTATCTAGGGTAGTCGACCGCCGCGGGGCGCAGGAGGGTTCGGCCCGCCAGCGTCTCCGCGCCGGATCGCCTCGAGCTGGCGGCGGACCTCGGGGTCGATGCGACTCTCCAGACGATCCGAGACCGCTCCCTTCTCGTCGCGCCGCCGGATCTCCCCGGAGCGCTCCCCCTCCGCCCGCTCCACCTCGGCCTGGAGGGCTCGGGAGCCCATGGTCGGCACGCCCATCCCCCGGACCAGGTCGCGCTGGAGATGGTCGTCGGTGGCGAGGATCATCTCGAGGACCGTCCCGCGCCGGGAGGCCTCGTACATGAGGCGCTCGATGACGTGGTCGGCGCTCTCGTGAGCGTTGCCGTAGCGGATCTCGACGCCCTCGACGATCTCCCGGTCGATGCTCCGCGCCGAACGGTGGCGGGCGTCGAAGACGACCAGGACCTCGTTGCCGGTGGTCGCCCGATACTCGGCGAGCCGGGTGACCAGGCGCCGGCGTGCCTCCTCCAGGCTCTCAGTGCGCATCGCCCTGGCAAGCTCAGGCCACGCGTGCAGGATGTTGTACCCGTCGACGACCACCCGGCTCATCGGGACGCGAAGCCCCGCTGGCGGAACGCCTCGTAGAGGATGGTGGCACCCGCCGCCGCCGCGTTGAGGGAGGCCACCCGGCCCACCATGGGCAGCGAGACAAGGCGGTCGCAGCTCCGGCGGGTGAGCTGGCGCAACCCCTCCCCCTCCCCGCCGATGACGATCGCCGTGGGCTCCCGATAGTCGACGAGGTCGTAGCGCACATCGGCTTCGGCGGCCAGGCCGACGCGCCAGATCCCGGCCTCCCCGATCTTGGCCAGAGCCTGGGCGAGGTTGGGGACGCTGAGGAAGGGGAGGTGCTCGCTGGCGCCCGCCGATGCCTTGACCGCGGCGGGGGTCAGCCCGGCGGCCCGGTGCGCCGGCACGATCACGGCGTCGGCGCCAACCGCCTCGGCGCTCCGGATCAGGGCGCCGACATTCTGCGGGTCCTGGATCCCATCCAGGAGCAGCAGAAGCGCCGGTGGCCGGCAGCTCTCGAGGATGTCCTCCAGCCGCTGCGGCGGCCTTCCGTGGAAGTAGCCGGCCACCCCCTGGTGATGCTCGGTGTGGGTGATGTCGTCGAGCCGGCTGCGCGCCGCCATCTCGATGGGGATTCCCCTCTCGCCGGCGAGCTCCATGATCTCCCGGAGCCGGGGCTCGTCTCCGAGCCCCTCGGCGACGACCAGCTTGCGGGCAGCGCGCCCTGCCCGAAGTGCCTCGCGCACCGGGTTGCGCCCGTAGAGAATGTCCACCTGAGAAATCCCGCCTCGGAAACGACTCTCAGGCGCGCTTCCAGCGCTGTCCCTGAGCGGTGTCCTCGACCATGATGCCGCGCTCGAGAAGGTGCGCGCGAAGCCTGTCGGATTCGGCGAAGTCCCGAGCGGCACGGGCCGCGACCCTCCCGGCGAGCAGCTCCTCGTCCTCGGGATCGAGAACCGACGCGACCCGCTCCCGATCGACGAGGGGCAGCACCCCGAGGACGGCATCCGCCTCCTCGACGAGGTCGATCAGCTGCTGCTTCACCGCCGCCGACGGGGTGACGGCACCGAGCAACCGGTTGAGGTCCCGGATAGCGCCGAAGAGATGTCCCACCGCCTTCGGCACGTTGAGGTCGTCGTCCATGGCCTGGGCAAAGGCGTCGGCGGCGGCCCTGGCCCGCGTCCCGATCTCCTCGCCGCCGCTGCCGGTCGCGAGGCCCGCCACCCGGTCACGGAACTCGGTCAGCCGGCCCACCGCCTCGTCAGCGGCCCGGAGGGGCGCCTCGTCCCAATCGAGGGTGCGGCGGTAATGGGCGCCGGTGATGAGCAGGTAGCGGATCGTCGAGGGGCGATAGCCCGCCTCCAGCAGGTCAGGAACGGTCCGGAAGTTGCCGAAGCGCTTGGCCATCTTCTCCTTGCCGATGGTCAGGTGCTCAGCGTGGGACCAGATCCGAACGAACGGCTTCCCGGTCGCCGCCTCGGACTGGGCGATCTCGTTCTCGTGGTGGGGGAAGATGTTGTCGACCCCGCCGCAGTGAATGTCCAGGCTCTCGCCGAGCAGGGCCATGCTCATCGCGGAGCACTCGATGTGCCAGCCAGGGCGGCCCCGGCCCAGGCGGGTGTCCCAGCCGATGTCGTCCGGCCCGACCGTCTTCCAGAGGGCGAAGTCGCGGGCGTTCTCCTTGGTGTAGTCGTCGTCATCCACCCGCCCACTCATCCCGGCCACCAGCCCGGCGGCGGGCATGCCGGAGAGCCGCCCGTAGCTCGGAAAGCCGGCGATGCGAAAGTAGATGCCTCCCTCGCTCCTGTAGGTGACCCCCTTAGCCTCCAGGCGCTCGATCAGGCTCACCATCTGCTCGATGTACCGGGTGGCCCGCGGGTAGTGGTGGGCGCGGCGGATGCCCAGGGTGTCGACGTCGGCGAAGAAGCGCTCGATCCAGGGGGCGGTCTCGTCCGCCAGCCCCTGATGGTGCTCGGTGGCGTTGTTGATCAGCCGGTCGTCCACGTCGGTCAGGTTCATGACGTGGGTGACCCGCGGGAAGCTGCGCTCGAGCCATCGGCGCAGGACGTCCTCGAAGAGGAAGGTGCGGAAGTTCCCAATGTGGGCACGGTTCCAGACCGTCGGGCCACAGGTGTAGAGGCGCACGTGGCCCGGCTCCAGGGGCGTGACCGTCTGGAGCCGGCGGGTGAGGGTGTCGTGGAGGCGAAGAGGCACGGGCGATCAAGGATATCCGTGCGAGCGGGTGGTCGCGCCGATCCGCTAGGTTGTCCCCCGTGAGCGTCGACGATCAGGGAGGCGTGCTCCGCGCCACAAGCATTACTCCGGGCGTGCAGACCCTGGTCTTCGAGACCAGCCGGCTGGTCCGGCTGGGCGACGCCGACGAGCACGGCCGTCTGCGGCTCGACGCCCTGGCCCGCCACCTCCAGGACGTGGCGACCGACCACAGCGTGGACTCGGGGATGATCGCGGAGCCGGTCGCCTGGGTGGTGCGGCGGGCAGCCATCGCGATCGAGCGGTGGCCGCGCTACCTCGAGCGGGTCTCGTACCTCACCTTCTGCAGCGGCACCGGCCCACGCTGGGCGGAGCGCCGGACGTCGGTGCGCGGCAGCAGGGGCGGCCGGCTGGAGGCGGCGGTGCTGTGGGCGGCGGTGGATGAGGCGAGCGGGCGGCTGACGCGCCTGCCGGACCTCTTCTACGAGGTGTGGGGGGATGGGGGTGGACGACGCGTGTCGGGGCATCTCTCCCATCCGGGGCCACCCGCCACCGCCGCAGCCCGCCCCTGGGCGACCCGCGCCAGCGACCTGGACGTCATGGGCCACGTCAACAACGCGGCGTACTGGGAGGCCGTGGAGGACGAATTGGCCCGCCGCCTGCCCGGCCGCCTTCCCGTGGCGGCCGAATGCGAACACCGCCACCCGATGGACCTCGGCGATCAGGTCAGGGTGGTGTCCGAAGTGGAGGGCGAGATGCTGCGCCTGTGGCTGGTCGGCGACGGCGGGGTCCATTTCTCGGCGATCGTCACCACGGAACCCCCCGACTAGCGATCGCGGCTCTGAGCGCCGATACCGGCGCCAGAGGCCCCCGGCGACCGGTCAGTCGACCTCGAGAAGCACGACCGCGGAGGCCAGTATGCCCTCACCGCGACCGGCAGCCCCGAGCCCATCGCCGCTCGTCGCGGTGACGGTGACGGTGCCGGGCGGGGTGGAGAGCGCCGCGGACATCGCCTCCCCCATGGCGGCGAAGAACGGTGCCAGGCGCGGCCGGGCACAGACCAGGGCCACCTCCGCGCTCGTCACCCGGGCACCCGCCTGCGCCAGCTTGGCGGCCACCAGGCCCAGGAACTCACGGCCACTAACCCCGCGCCAGCGCTCTGCGCCGGAGGGGAAGTGGTCACCCATGGTTCCCAGGGCCGCCGCACCGAGGCAGGCGTCGGCGAGGGCGTGGGCCGCCGCGTCGCCGTCGGAGTGACCGACGAGCCCCAGATCCGACGGCACCGGCACGCAGCCGAGCATCAGCGGCCGCCCCGGCTCCAGGCGGTGGGCGTCGAGCCCGTGCCCGATCCGAAGAGTCATCGACTACCACTCCCCTGCAGCTCACCGCGAAGCCAGACGAGATCATCCGGGTGGGTGATCTTGCGGTTGCCGACCTCGCCCGGGACGACTGCCACCGGCTCTCCCAGCCACTCCACCAGCAGGCAGTCGTCCGACGCGTCCAGCTCGGGCTGGACGTCGTGAGCCCGGCGCAGCACGGGGGCGGCGAAAGCCTGGGGGGTCTGAACCGCGACCAGCGCGGCGCGGGGCAGGGTCTCGACGACCATCCCCCCCTCCACCCGCTTGATGGTGTCGACGCAGGGGATGGCCGCGGTGGCGGCTCCGTGGACGCGGGCGGCGGCGATGACGGCCTCGATCAGCTCCGGGGACACCAGGGGTCGCGCCGCGTCATGGACCACCACGATCTCGGCGTCGCCGACCTCGGCCAGCCCAGCTGCCACCGAGTCACGGCGGCGCGCGCCACCGGGCACGCACCGGACCCCGGAGAGGCCGAGAGCGCGGGCGGCGTCAAAGATCTCGGCGTGACGAGCCGCGGGACAGACCACGATGACAGCGTCCACCGCGCCCACGGCGGCGATCCGCTCGAGGACGTGCACGATGAGAGGGCGTCCTCCGGCGTCGGCCCAGACCTTGTCGGTCCCGGCTCTCTCGCCGCGCCCCGCCGCCGGCACGATGATCGCGACGCTCAGCGGCTGCCCGCCCGTGTGGGGCGCGGTGTCGGCCGGGGCCGCCCTTCCCCCGCCGGCCGTGCCTCGGTGGCGACGGTCGCGAAGATCATCCGCCCGGCGGGGGTCTGCAGCACGGAGGTGACGGTAACGTGTACCTGGCGATCGAGGTGTTCGCGACCTCCTTCGACGACCACCATGGTGCCGTCCTCCAGGTAGCCGACGCCCTGGTGCAGCTCCTTCCCCTCCTTGACGATGGTGAGATCGAGCCCCTCGCCGGAGCTGGCGATCGGCTTGAGGGCGTTGACGAGGTCGTTGAGGTTGAGCACGCGGACGCCCTGGACGGAAGCCAGCCGGTTCAGGTTGAAATCGTTGGTCATCAGGGCGGCTCCGCGGGCCTTGGCCAGCTTGACGAGCTTGGCGTCGACCTCCGGTGTGCCCGGGAAGTCCTCGTCCACGACCTCGTAGGCGACGTGGACCTGCCGCTTCAGCTCCTCCACCACCGCCAGCCCCCGGCGGCCGCGCGAGCGACGCAGAGCGTCGCCCGAGTCGGCGACCCTCTGCAGCTCCTCGAGGACAAAACCGGCCACCAGCAGACGGCCCTGGATGAAGCCGGTGGCGGCGACATCACCGATCCGCCCGTCGATGAGCACGGAGGTGTCCACGACGATGGGGGCTCCGTCTTGCGCGGCCGGATCGTCGGTGGCATGGGCCGGGGTCGCAGAGCGGTGCATCGCCTCGGCGAAGGCGTCGCGCCGCCGGGTGCCGGTGCGGATGCCGACGTAGACGAGACAGCACGCCAGGCAACCGGAGATGACGAAGCCGATCCCCCAGGGGAGGGGGAGGAGGAGGACGGCGACCAGAGCGCTGATCACGAGGCCTGTCGTGCCCCCTGCGACGGCCGCCACCAGCTGGCCGGCCGGCGCCGTGTCGAGAATGTTCTCCAGCCAGAGGAAGGGCTCGACGGTGAGCAGCGGCGCCGCCAGAGCCAGGGCGGCCGCCCCCGCAACCCCGGTGCCGAGGAGCACCGCCAGCACCGCGCCGTCGGCATCGACGAGAGCTGTGTGGCCAAACGCCTGCTGGGCGAGGTACCCGCCGTACAGCACCCCGACGACCATCCCCACCACGGCCCCGACCAGACGAGCCAGGGTGCGGGCATGTCGGACCCCCGGGGTCGGCGGAACGATCATTGGCCGATTGAAACACAGGCCGGGGACGGCCGCCCGCGATTGGCGCTCCTCGTCACGCGACGGTTTCAGGCGCCTCGAGCATCCAGCTTGGCATCCTGCGGGCCGGGCGCGGGCGCCCCGGCAGGGTCACCAGCAGCCGGGCGGCACCCTGGAGGTCGCTCACCGGGTGGCACTCCATTGAGGGGGGAGCCTGCTCCTCCTGCCCAGCCGGGATCACGGCGCGGCGAATACCGAGTGCCGCCGCCTCGGCGAGACGCGCTTCGAGACAGCGTACCCGGCGGACCTCCCCGCCCAGCCCCACCTCTCCGATGGCGACGGTGCCCGGATCCCATCCCGCGTTGGTCTCCGCACCCCAAACGGCGAGGGCCGCGGCCAGGTCGACGCCCGGCTCGACCAGCCTCACCCCACCGGCGCAGTTGAGGAAGACGTCGCGCTCGCCCAGGGGCAGCCGCGCCCGCCTCTGGAGGACAGCGACCAGCAGGTTGAGCCGGGCCGGGTCAAACCCCCAGGCGGTGCGCCGGGTCATGGCGTGGCCGACCGGCACGGTCAGCGCCTGCACCTCCACCACCAGAGCCCGGGAGCCCTCGGAGGTCACGGTGAGGACATTGCCCGGGATGCTCAGGCTCTGCTCGTCGAGGAAGGCGCGCCCGGCGCTGCCGATCTCCAGCATCCCGCCCTCGGCGAGGCGGAAGAGGCCCAGCTCGGAAGCGGGGCCGAAGCGGTTCTTGAGGCCGCGGAGGAGACGGTTTTCCCCGTGGCGGTCGCCCTCCAGGAAGAGGACGACGTCGACCATGTGCTCCAGCGTCCGGGGGCCGGCGATGGCGCCGTCCTTGGTGACGTGACCGATCAGGAGGATGGGCACGCCACTCTCCTTTGCGCACTCCATCAGCCGGGCCACCGCCGCTCGAACCTGGGAGGGGCTGCCGGGGTGCCCAGGGACGTCCTGGTCATGGAGGGTCTGCACCGAGTCGACGATGGCGAGGGGTGGGCGCAGGGTGGTGATCGCCTCCACGCACCCGGCGACCGTCGTCTCCCCGACGACCACCACGCGATCGTCGAGGCAGCCCAGCCGCGCCGCTCGGAGAGCCAGCTGGCCGGGCGACTCCTCGCCGGCACAGTAGAGGGCCGGGGTGTCCGCTGAGCCGACGCCATGGCCGAGCTGGAGGGCCAGGGTCGACTTCCCAATGCCCGGATCACCGCCGAGCAGGATCAGTGAGCCCTCGACCAATCCACCCCCGAGCACGCGGTCCGTCTCCCCCATCCCGGTGGGGCGGCGGGTTGCGGAGCCGGTCCCGACCTCGCCGAGCGGGACCGCCCGAAGCGGTGGGCGCGTACCTCCACCGGCGCGGGGACGACCGGTCGCCTCCGCCAGAGTGTTCCACTCCTCGCACCCGCCGCAGCGGCCCTGCCACTTGGGGCTGGCCCAGCCGCAAGACCGGCAAACGAACGCCCGAGCCGGCTGAGCGCGGGCGACAGAGTTCATCGCCCGTCAGTATAACGAACGGATGTGCGTCAGCACGACGCCCGCGAGCGGAAGCGCCGCTCAGCGGCGGTGGGACGACCCCCGGGAGCCGGAGGGCGTGTGCCAGACGAGACCGCGGAGGCTCGTTTCCGACTCGAGGTTGCCGACGTTGTCCCGACGCCACTCGCCGATGCCGCGGATCAGCGCGGCGAGCAGCCGCTCCCGGAAGTTGAGGACCGCCGCGCCGGCGGCCTCGGCCGTGGCCGGCCGGTCGCCAAACCCGTGGCTCTCGTGCCAGGGCACGAGCAGCCGGAGCACCGGCCGTGCGTTGATGCGCGCCTCGACGATGCCGGGCTCGGACTCCTCGATGACGATCGCCACCCGGAGGGTCGGCCCCAGGTTTTCACAGATCTTCCAGGCCCTCTCCCAGGTGCGCACCCGGTGCACCCCCACGAGACCGAAGTGCACGGGGTCGAGCACCAGAGCCTGACGCCATTCCAGAGCCAGCTGGAGCATGGCCGCCGAGATCTCGCCGTCGACCTCCTGGGCGATCCAGGAAAGCACGACCGGCACGACATTGCCGAGATCCACCCGCACGCTCTCGTGGAACTCGTCGGTCGTGCCGTCGAGGAGCCGCCCGTGAGTGGGACAGAAGACGGCCCCCTGGGTGAGGTAACGATGCTCGGGGCACCAGCCGGTGGGACAGGGTCGCTCCTTGCGGTCGATGTAGCTGCAGGCCAGTCCGGTTTTCTGGGTGCAGCCGCGCGCCGAGCAGTACTGGTCACCGAGGTCCCAAACCAGGCTCGACGTCAAGGGAGGGGTCAGGTGAACGTGCATCGCGCTGGCGATCGACGCCGATCGTCTCCAGATCTTCACACCTTCTCCTTTGGCCCTTGTCACCGAGATGTTTCTCAGTCTAGCCACGCTCGTCGCCGCCAAATGGCGGAATCGTGACGAGGCGCGCGGCTCACAGACCGGCCCGTGTCACGGTGCGGTTGCTTCAATCGCATTCGCGGCCGCCCGCTCCGTGGCGCGCCGCAGCCGCCTTGAAGCGCCGTCGCGCGGCGCCGCCCCGCGCCCCTCTGGCCGTCAGCGACGGCCGCGCCGGCCACCACCCCGCGCACCGAGTCGATCACCCCCCGCACGTGGGCGGGGCGGCTCGCCGCCGGGGGGCGACCCCGCCCCGGCCGGCGTCGCCATCCCCTCCCCCACCACGCCCGGGTCACCCCCACCGCTCTCCTCCAGCCGGCGCCGGATCTCGGTGAGCCGGTCTCGAAGCTCGGCCGCGCGCTCGAACTCCAGGTCCCGGGCGGCCCGCTTCATCTCCTTCTCGACGTCCTTGGCGAGGCGGAGCAGCTCGTCGGGCGGCAGCCCGGCCTGGTCCTGGAATGTGGCGGCGACGGTGCTGAGCTCCTCGCGGTGGGTCTCCATCTGGAACACGGCCTTGACGATCGTCTGCGGAGTGATCCCGTGAGCGTCGTTGAAGGCCACCTGGATGGCGCGGCGGCGGTCGGTCTCGGCGATCGCCCGACGCATCGCGTCGCTGACGCCGTCCGCATACATGACGACGTGGCCGTCCAGGTTGCGCGAGGCCCGGCCGATGGTCTGGATCAGGGAGCGGAAGCCCCGCAAGTAGCCCTCCTTGTCGGCGTCGAGAATGCCGATGAAAGCGACCTCGGGGAGATCGAGGCCCTCACGGAGCAGGTTGACCCCCACTAGGACGTCGAAGACTCCGAGGCGGAGGTCACGGATGATCTCGACCCGCTCCATGGTCTCGATATCGCTGTGAAGGTAGCGAGTCCTCACCCCCGCCTCGCGCAAGTAGTCGGTGAGGTCCTCCGCCATCTTCTTGGTGAGGGTGGTGATCAGGGAGCGGTGTCCGCGCTCGATGCGACGGCGGACCTGGGCCAGCAGGTCGTCGATCTGGCCCTCGCTCGGCTTGATCTCGAGGGTCGGGTCAACCAGGCCGGTGGGACGGTTGATCTGCTCGACAGTGCAGCTCGAATGCTGCTCCTCGTACAACCCCGGGGTGGCGCTGACGTAGATGACCTGGCCGACCTTCTGGTCCCATTCGGCGAAGGTCAGCGGGCGGTTGTCCAGCGCTGACGGGAGTCGGAAGCCGTACTCGACCAGGGGGATCTTGCGAGCGCGGTCGCCCTTGGACATGCCGTCGATCTGGGGCACCGCGACATGGGACTCGTCGACGACGATCAGGGAGTCCTCGGGCAGGAAGTCGAGCAGACAGAAGGGCGCCTCGCCCTCGGCGCGGCCGGTCAGGTGCCGCGAGTAGTTCTCGATGCCGGCGCAGGTGCCCGTCTCCCGCATCATCTCCACGTCGAAGCCGGTCCGCTGGCGCAGCCGCTGGGCCTCGAGCAACCGGCCCCCCTCCTCCAACGCCATCACCCGCTCCTCCAGCTCGGTCTCGATCCGCTGGATCGCGGCCTTCATCTGCTCGGCGGGCGTGACGTAATGCGACGCGGGGAAGATGACGACCTCGCCCCGCCGGGCCACGACCTCCCCGGTCAGGGGATCGAACTCACGGATCGACTCGATCTCGTCGCCATACAGCTCGATCCGCACCGCCACCTCCTCGTATGCGGGCTGGACGTCCAGCACGTCCCCCCTCACCCGAAAGCGGGAACGGCCGAAGTCGGTGTCATTGCGGCTGTACTGGAGGTCGGAGAGCTTGCGCAGCAGGATGTCGCGGCGCCAGCTCTCCCCCACCCGCAGACGGATCGACTCGCCGAGGTAGTTCTCCGGAGACCCGATGCCGTAGATGCAGGAGACGGAGGCCACCACGATCACATCGCGCCGGGTGAGCAGGGCCCGGGTGGCGCTGTTGCGAAGCCGGTCGATCTCCTCGTTGCGCGATGAGTCCTTCTCGATGTAGGTGTCGGTGCGGGCGATGTAGGCCTCGGGCTGGTAGTAGTCGTAGTAGGAGACGAAGAACTCCACCGCGTTCTGGGGGAAGAACTCGCGGAACTCTGCCCAGAGCTGGGCGGCCAGGGTCTTATTGGGAGAGAGGACCAGGGTCGGGCGGTTCAGCTCATTGACCACTCGAGCGACGGTGAAGGTCTTCCCTGACCCGGTCACGCCGAGTAGGGTCTGCTCCCGATTGCCATGACGGATGCTGTCCAGCAGGCCGGCGATGGCCTGCGGCTGATCGCCGGCAGGCTCGAAGGCGGAGGTGAGCTGAAGGTCGGGCATCGATCGAGTGTAGGCCCCACCACGCCACCACCGAATCCCACCGCGAACCTCTCAACGGCGCGGGATGCCCCGACTGGCTTAGCCCGGATCCACCGATGAGGAGCAGGGCGACGCTCTAAGGCGAGGGTATTCGGAATCAGCAAGGCCGGACTGCAGGTGAGGTCTGGTGGTCGGGCTGGGTGACGGCTGATCGAGTCGGATGA
>Ga0187851_10002902_pt1 | contig 14785 bp, 15 predicted proteins | sample June2016WEW_6_10_FD_132997 | JGI IMG/M metagenome (GOLD analysis project Ga0187851, IMG submission 132997) | Peatland microbial communities from SPRUCE experiment site at the Marcell Experimental Forest, Minnesota, USA - June2016WEW_6_10 | ecosystem: Environmental > Terrestrial > Soil >...
AGCAACCGGCGGCGCCAGTCCCATTCGACCCCTCCGTTATCGGCGAAATCGCCTGCCCGGCGTGCCATGGCGATCTGCGCTTTGAGAACTCGGGCCTGATTTGCGCCGCGTGCGGTCGCGTGTATCCGATTGTCGATGGAATCCCGGTGCTGATCATCGAACGCGCCGAGAAGCCGGCTGCTCCTTGAGAGGGCGCTCACATCGCCTCAGTTTGAGTCACGCTCTAGGCTGTGTTGAGGCCCCCTGGGGCGGGGTGCCTACCGCCGGAATCGAACCGTACCAGTCGATGGAGCGAGTGAAGTACATCGTGGCTGCCACCGCCAGGAAGCTGGCAATCGCGCCTACCAGCAATGCGTTGTCCTCAAGACGCAGCAGCATATAGATCAACCCGTAGAGAAGCGTGAAGATGACCAAAGCCCGCGCTCCCTGCAGGCGGCTGGCAAAGATCCAACCGGCGTTTGATGACAGCAGGATCACCGTTGCCGCACCGGCGACCAGGAATCCAAAGTCGAAGCCGATCCTCTCGGCCAATGACAACAAGAGCAGATAGAAGATGGTTTGCGCGACTCCGACCAAAATATATTGCGCGGGGTGCACCCGTTTGCCCGCGGTGACTTCAAAGATGAAATACGAAAGGAAGACCAGTCCCAGGAATAGCGGCTCATATTTGAGCGACCGGTTGACGGACTGATACGGGTCCGCGACCTCGACGAACGAGACCCCAAGAGCGGTCGCATCGAGCCCAGTGATGATGTCGCTCTGGCCCTCGGCACGCACGCCGCGCGCGATGAAGGGCACCGACCAGTCGGCGGAAAAGCCGTGGTCAGTGACTGTGCGTGTGATGGGCAGGAATCCTCCGTCGAATCCGGGGCTGGGCCAGTCGCCCTGCATCGCGACATGTGTCGTTTTCCCGAATGCAAGCAGACCGATTCGCTGGGCTCCGGAAAAGCGCAACGTCGACGTCACGTTGAAGTGCGCTCCCGGTTTTGCGATTCCTTGAGCGCTTGCCCCGAACAGTACGAGATTCAGTGACTGGCCTCGATCGCCGCTGACTGAAATGCGCTGAGACGTCTCAGCCGGAACCATCGCCTGCGTCTTTCCATCGATGGTCAGGAGCGCGTCAGCCATTGCCCCGCGCGCATCGCTTACGCCGACCACAATCTCAGCACGGTTCCAATCAAGCGTCGCGCCTTGGCGGGCGGCGGCCGGTACCCCGGTCAGGTCGAACGTGGCATCGAGCTTAAGGTCTGCCTGGAACACGGGAACGCGAAACAGAGAGCGGTGCCGCTCTTCCGTACTGGTCTTCACGACTGCCGAAGCCTGAGAGGGAAACACGAGGTAGGTGTCGTGCCTGGCGACCCCTCCCGGAGATTGCGAAGGAATATCATAGGGAATCGCAAGGGTCGGGCCGAGGAAGGTTTGCGGTCCCCCGACACTCTTGCTGACGTCTTTAGTTACTTCTCCGGCGCGGTCTTGCCGATCGTTGATGAGGGCAAAAACAAAAAGCGCGGGGATGGTCATAAGCAACGCCAGCCCGCACACAACGATGAGCTTTAATCCCATCGACCGGGACCTGGATTTTGCCTGCACTGTCTGCAAAACAGAAAGATCACTCACTTGATTCCCTCCCACCCTGCTCTCACTTTGCATTGCAAAGTAACAGCGCAAATTTTTTTCACGCTGTTGCTGCCAGGTCGCTGGCCGAGCCCACAGCCGGCAAACCGCCAAACCTGCGCTCTCTGTGGCGGAACTCTTGGAGCGCGGCTTCGAGGTCGGCCTCATCGAAGTCGGGCCACATGCGGTCAGTGAAGAGCAGTTCGGCGTAGGCGCACTCCCAGAGCAAAAAGTCCGAGAGCCGCTTCTCGCCGCCGGTGCGGATGAGGAGGTCGACCTCGCCGTTTTCTGCGGTGAGCGCACACCGCAGATGCGAGCCGAGCCACTCGGTAGAGCGCGCCATTTCAGGTCCAAGTGCGGAAAGCGCACCTGCAGCCGCTCGGATGATGGACTCGCGCGACGAGTAGTCGATGGCCACACGCAGATGCAGCCGGCCGCCCTCCGCGGTTGCACGCTCCGCTTTCTCGATGGCGCGAAGCGCCGGCCGGGGCAGGCGGTCACGGCGGCCGATGACCTCGAGACGTACCCCCTGCTCGATCATGCGCAGTGTCTCAAGCCGCAAAAAAGCGCGCAGCAGCCAGAAGATGCTCTCGACCTCCGGCGTCGGGCGGCGCCAGTTATCGGAGGAGAAGGCATAGAGGGTGAGACAGGCGATGCCGAGGGCCGGGGCGCGCTCGACCACGCGGCGCGCAGCGCCCACGCCAGCGCGGTGGCCGGCAGCGCGCGCCAGCCCTCGCCGCGCCGCCCAACGGCCATTGCCGTCCATGATGATGGCCACGTGGACTCGATCTTCGCTTTGATTCTGCATCGTCCAAGTTCCTTGGATACCGCCAGCTTTACATCGCAAAGTGTCCCGGCAAAAAATTTAGGCTCGCGAAGGCGTCAGGTTGCGCACAAAATCGGCCGCGGCTTCATGCTTGCTGCCCTTGGCCGCATCACACACTACCTGCTCGAGCGTCCCGAGATATTCGAGATAGCGCTTGCGGCCTGCAGGGGTAATGCGGCAGATGGTCAGCGGCCGGTTGCGGTCAGTTCCCTTGACGATTTCGACCATCCTGGCCCGCTCCAACACCTGGAGATGGCGGCTCAGGTTGCCGTCGGTGAGTGAGCAAAGTTGCTTCAGATCTCCGAAGCTCACGCCTTTGGGATTGGTAAGGAGCGAGGTCAGCACGCTGAGCCGCGCGCGCTCGTGAATCACGCGATCCAGGCCCTCGTAAGCAAAACGGCCTTCGCTTCCGCGCTCCTCGCTGCCTGGCGCCTTAGCTCTCATCTTCTGACTCCAATGTGTTGAAGAACAGGACCCCCGCTACCAGAAGCTGGCCGACGCCATAGGCAACGGCCATTGTCCAGGGAGAGAGCGCGCGATTGCCGGCAAGCGCGATGCACCCGAGGCCAGTGGCGAGGTACCAGGCGCCTGCCGCGAGCATGGGCCTGGGCAGAAACCGGCATGAAGAAAAGACCCCGAGGCTGAACGTGACCAGCCAGAGACCGGGCAGCATCCATAAAACGGCGGGAACAAAGAGCAGGATCGCTAGAGTGAGAAGCGCGCCGGCCACTGCCGAGGGCAAGAACTGCTCGACCGCCATACGGATCATCTCGTCGGCCAGGCCGGAGTGAATGCGGTGGGTGCGCGCCAGCATTTGCGTACCGATCAATAACGCCGAAACCAGGGCGGTCGTAATCCAGATTCCCAGGTATGCCGCGATATGGGTGGCGGGATCGGGCAGCCAGTGCGCCTGGGCGGCGCCGGCTGCGATGGCAAACAGTCCCGTTAAGGCGAGGGTTACCGGGCCGTAGCCCCGGAACTCGGTGCTGCGCGCCAGCTGCATGCGAATGCTGCTGATATCGCCGATGGCTTTGTGAAGGTCGTTCATAGCCGAATCACTTTACATTGCAAAGTAACCCAGGGAAGGGAAACTTGTCAATGGGGCGGGAATGGGGCGAGCGGGTCAATTTGAACCCACCGGCCCTCGCAAAAGCATCCTCAGGGGCTAAAGCCCGAGCATTTTCGAATCTTTTTCGGCCCGGCTGAAGCCGTGCCCTTGTTACAAAACCACTTGGTCTGGATTCACTAAACACTGCCTAAAGCCCTGGTTGATTTTTGCGCTGTTTTCGGCCCGACTAACGTCGTGCCCTGATACAAAACCTTTTGCTGTTGGCGTTTTTTCCGCCGCCCGAAAACTCATGCCCTGTTACGAAGTGCGCCGGTAGAAGGGCAGCACGATCAGAATGGCGATGGCAATGGCCGCGGCCAGCGCCAGGGCAATCAGGCTATAGAGCAGTTTGAGGTTCGGCCCCCGGGGTTCTTCCTGGTCCGGTTTGGCGGCCTCTGTCAAGTGCGATTCCTGCTCACTCATACTTCAGCGCATCCACGGGATCCATCTGCGCGGCGCGCGTGGCGGGCACGGTGCCGAAGACGACGCCCACCAGCGTTGCCGCGGCGAGCGCGACCAAGACGGAGAGCCAGGACACGGGGAAGTCGTAGCCGGAAAGGAGGCGGATGGAAAGCGGCAGCATGAGTCCGACCAGGCTGCCGACGACGCCGCCGGCGAGCGAGATCAGCACAGCTTCGGTGAGGAACTGCAATTTGATCTCGCGATTGGTTGCGCCCAGCGCCTTGCGAATGCCGATTTCGCGAATGCGCGAGCGGACATTGGCGAGCATGATGTTCATGATGCCCACGCCGCCTACGGCCAGGGTGACTGTGGCCACCAGCACCAAGACGGCAGTGAGCGCATCGGCCACCTCGGCCGCGGTGGTCAGGAGGTCTTTGAGTGTCTGTGTCTTGTAGACAGAGTTGGGGTGGTGCCGGCCCTGCACCACGCGCTTGATTTCGCGAGCGGCGCCGGGTACCTCGTCCATGCTTTGCATAGAAAAGTAGATGTCGTTGACGCGCTCGGTGCCCGTAAAATAGCGCGCCACGGAATAGGGAACCACGACCGACTCATCGGCGAGCTCGGACTGGCCGTAATCATCCATGCTTTCTTTCACCACGCCGATGATGGTGAAGGGGATACCGAGGATTTCAAAGCTCTGGCCGACGGCAGCGTCGTCGCTGCCGTAGCGCTCTATGGCAAAGAGCTCGGTGACATCGGCGCACTTGATATGGGCCGATTCGTCGGTGTCGTCGAAAAACCGCCCGGAGGTCACAATCAGGTTGCGAATGTTCTGGTATTGCGGGCTGACGCCGAGCACCACCGTATCCTTTTGAATGCCGCCGCCAAAGCTGATTCGGTTGTGCATCTCGAGGATTGGCGAAGAATACATAATTCCCGGAACCTGCTGATCCACTGCCTTTTCGTCGTCGCTGGTCAGGAAGTCGGTATAGCGCACGCGTTCGGCAGCGGAGGCGCCGCCGCCTGCATATTCCAGTTCGACGGAGTTGGTGCCGATTTTCTGCAGCAGTCCGAGGATGTACTCCTTGCCGGTCAAGCCGATGGTCACCACGAGAATGACCGACGCCGTGCCGATGACCATGCCAAGCGCTGTGAGCAGGAAGCGGGTCTTGCTGGCGCGAAAGCTGTCCATGGCCAGCCTCAGAATCTCGCTGAACATCATGGTCTGGCGGGCGCTCACCAGCGTCTGGTCGAATGTGCTGCGGCGGGCCTGGAGAACCGGGTTCATAGCGCTCTTGAAATTAGACTCCGCGGTGTGGCTCACGGCTTCAATCGCCCATTGGAGCCTCTTTGATAGCTTACGCGCCTTGTTTACTGACGGGAAGTTGCTCCTCCAGCCCCCGCCACAACGCAGCCATCGTCTCCAACGGCAGGGCCTCGGCACGCGCTTTGCCATTGATTCCTGCCTGGACGAGAGCCGACGCCGCAACAGCGGGAGAAAGGCCGGCAGCGCGCAGGTTGTTGGCCAGGGTCTTGCGCTTTTGCGCAAAGGCCTGCCGCAGGAAGCGCAGAAAACCAGCCTCGTCAATACCCAGCTGAATGCCGAGTTCGGCGAACCTGGGCGCAAAACGCCAGCGAAAGACCGTGGAGTGGACCTTGGGAGCGGGCGAGAATGCCGATGGGGGCAGAGTGAAGAGCTGCTCCACCGGACCGTACAACTGCACTGTGGCGCTGAGCAGGCCGTAGTCGCGCGAGCCCGGCTGGGCGGTCACGCGATCGGCGACCTCACGCTGCACCATCAGGATCGCCAACTCGAGCGCCGTATGGCTGGCGGCGAGTTTGAGCAGAATCGGCGACGTGATGTAGTAGGGCAGGTTGCCGATCACGCGCAGCCGCTCCCCCGCCTCGGCAGCTGCCGCGGCAAAGTGGAAGGAGAGTACATCCTGTTCGACGACGGCAACGCGATCGGGCGCGAACCGCATACGCAGGTCTTGCGCGAAGGCATGATCCAACTCGATGGCGAGCACACGGCCGGCTCGTCCCGCGAGAATGCCGGTGATGGCGCCGCGGCCGGGGCCAATCTCCGCCACAGTGTGACCGGTCACGTCACCCAGCGCCGCGACAATCTTGTGGGCCGCTTGCGCGTCGACGAGAAGGTTCTGGCCAAGCTTGGGTTTTTGCGGCATGCGATGGTCCGATAGTAGTTGAAGCGGGTCTGGCGACGCGAAGGTGCGCAAAGGATCGGCCGTCGCTGGATTGCTCTAAACTGATGCTGTTGCGCCGGATTCCACGCGTTGACTGAGGTCCCTTTGCTGGTCGACTCGCATGCCCATCTCGACAGCCCACGTTACGCCGATGACCGCGAAGCCATGCTCAAGCGGGCGTTGGAAGCGGGGGTGCGTGCGGTGCTCTCCATCGGCATTGGCGAAGGTCCGTCGGAGATGCATCAGGCGCTCGACCTATGCCGTGAATTCAACGGCCGGCGCGGGCTTCCGCGCCTCTACGCGAGCGCCGGCATCTATCCCCACAGCACGGTGGAAGCGGATGACGCAGCTTTCGCCAAACTCGACGCGCTGCTTGCCGAGCCCGAAGTGATCGCGTGCGGCGAGATCGGCCTGGACTACTATCACGAGGGCGCGCCGCGCGACGTGCAGCGCAAAAGTCTGGTCCGCCAGCTCGAGATCGCCGCTGCACGCAAGCGTCCGATTTTGATCCACTGCCGCGGGACGAATGAATCCGAAGATGCCTGGAACGATCTTTTTCTGGTTTTGGAGGAGAGCTGGGCGAGAACGGGCATGGGCGGCATCATGCACTGCTTCGGCGGCGGATGGGAGCAGGCGCGGCGTTCGCTCGAACTGGGTTTCCTCGTGTCCTTTGCCGGCAATCTCACCTATCCCAAAGCGCAGCCGCTGCGCGATGTGGCCGCACGCATGCCGCTGGACGGCATCCTGGTCGAGACCGATGCTCCATGGCTGGCGCCGGCCCCCGATCGCGGCAAAAGGAATGAGCCCGCCTTTGTGGTGCGCACGGCGCAGGTGCTGGCTCAGGCGATGGGCAAGGACCCGGCCGAAATCGCCACCGCGACGACCAAAAACTTCCATCGACTGTTTCAACTGCCGGACGTGGGAAACTGATATTGCGCTCTCCAGCCGCGCGAGAAGGACAAGAACATGGCTCAGGACAATTCGTTCGATATCGTCAGCAAGGTGGATATCCAGGAGGTTCGCAACGCCATCGACCAGGCTCTGAAGGAAATCCGCCAGCGCTTCGACCTCAAAGACACGCACTCGGAGGTCAATCTCGAGGGCAACGATGCGATTCAGCTCGCTTCGGCCAACGAATACAAGCTGGAGGCGGTAAAAGATATTCTGGCTCAGAAGCTGGTCAAGCGCGGCGTTTCGCTCAAGAACCTGACCTACGGCAAAGTCGAGCCTGCCGCGGGCCAAAGCGTGCGCCAGAAGATCAGCCTGCAGCAGGGCATTCCGGTGGAGAAGGCCAAGGAAATTGTGCGCCTCATCAAAGACTCGAAAAAGAAGGTGCAGGCCAGCATCCAGGGCGACACAGTGCGAATCTCAAGTAAAGATCGCGATACCCTGCAAGAGATTATCGCCATGTTGCGAGCCAGGGAGATGGGCCTGGAACTGCAGTTCACCAACTATCGGACGCTTTAGGGTCCCTGGTCCGGGTCCGCGCCGCTCACAATCGCTTTTCCCCCGGCGAATACTATAAAATCGGAGAACTTTGAGCACCCTGACGATAGCCACGGCCAAGGAGGTCTTCGAGTTGTTGCGAGAAGACCTCGTCGCGGTGGAACAGGAGCTCGGCCGCGATGCTGCCTCCAGCGTCAGCACCATCACCGAAATCGCCGAATACCTGCGCGAAGGCGGCGGCAAGCGCATTCGTCCGTCGCTGCTGCTGCTCTCGGCTCACCTGCTGGGCTACTCGGAGCAAGGTGGCATCCGCCTGGGCGCGGTCGTGGAGATGCTCCACACCGCGACACTAGTGCACGACGACATTATCGACGGCGCCAACGTGCGCCGCGGTCGCCCCTCGGCCAACACTACCTGGGGCAACGAGAAATGCGTGCTGGCTGGCGATTGGCTCTACATGCAGGCTTTCAAGGTCGCGCTCGAAGAGCGTAGCTTGCGCGTGCTCGATCTGCTGATCGGCCTCACGCAGCAGATGGTCGAGGGCGAGCTCCTGCAAATTCAGAAGCTCGGCAAGATGGCCTCCGAGGCTGAGTACTACGACCTCATTTTTCGCAAAACTGCGTGCCTCTTTTCCATTTCTATGCGCCTGGGCGCGGTGCTCGCCCAGGCAACAGAAGCCGACGAGTTGAGCCTCGCCGCATACGGCCGCGCCGTGGGCTTGGCCTTTCAGATCGTCGACGATGTGCTCGACCTGACGGCCACCGAAGAGGTTCTCGGCAAGCCGGTGGCCAGCGACCTGCGCGAAGGCAAGGCGACGCTGGCCGTGATTCATTCCGCGGACCACGGCACCGCTGCCGACCGCAAGGCCATTCGCCGAGTTCTCGACGACCGCAGCTTTGAGAACGTGAGCCGTCAGCAGATTCGCGAGATCCTGGTGCGCAATGGCTCGGTCGAGTACGCCATGGCCGCGGCCGACCGCTATGCCGAGCAGTCACGCCAGGCCCTGTTTCCCTTTCCCGACTGCGACTTCAAGCGCGCGCTCCTCTGGGTGCCTGATTTTGTGGTAGCCCGGGAGAAGTGAGCCGCCTGCAGCCGGTAGCCACAAGCTACAAGCTGGACATTCCCAATGAAAGAAGACTCCCAATCGCTCTGGTCCGCGGTCGACAAGTACTTCGCCGGACTGCTTGCGCCGTCTGACGCTGCGCTCGACGCCACAATCCGAGCCAACCGGAAGGCTCGCCTGCCCGCAATCGACGTCTCGCCGCTTCAGGGAAAATTTCTTCAATTGCTCGTTCAGATTACGCAGGCCAGGCGCGTACTTGAGATCGGCACCCTCGGAGGCTACTCGACAATCTGCATGGCCCGCTCGCTCCCCAAGGGCGGCCGCATTGTGACGCTGGAATATGAGCCGCTCCATGCCGAAGTTGCGCGCGCCAATCTGCGACGCGCCGGAGTGTTGCGTCGCGTCGACCTGCGCGTCGGCGCCGCGCTCGACACCCTGCCGGGGTTGAAAAAATCCGGCCCCTTCGACTTCATCTTCATCGATGCTGACAAGGAGAACAACGCGGCCTATCTCGAGTGGGCGGTCAAGCTCTCGCGGCCGGGAACGGTGATTGTTGTGGACAACGTCGCGCGCCACGGGACCGTGATCCGGGCCAAGAGCACCGAACCGGACATCGTGGGGACGCGAAGAGTGCTGCGGACGATGGCGCGCCATCCGCGGCTCGCGGCGACGGCGCTGCAAACAGTCGGCGTCAAGGGGCTAGACGGGTTTGCGATTGCTGTGGTCCTCAAGTGAGCCGGATCCGGGCGCGACCATTTCGCTCCCTCCGGGAGCGGGCGCGTCGGGGCAATTGCATTTCATTCTTTTTGCTGGACCCAAAGGTCCATGGCTACTCAGGATGACAGGCGCATTCCTTGGCGGGTTCTTGAATTAGCAGGCGAGGTGGTATCCCATCCGTTCCTAGCATGAGTCGAATCCCCGAAAATGCAGGTCCTTCGACTCTGTTTGGCCCGAGTTCGGGCCAAACGCCGCTCAGGATGACAGCCGCGGTTTATTGCTCAGGATGACAGCCTATTTTTATAGCTCAGGATGACAGGTCAATTCTGTCGCGAACTTTTGAGACAGCACAGTCGCTAGTCCCCGTTCATCAACTCGCGAATCGCCTCGGCATACTTTGGCGGTAGCGGCTTGCGCTGCAACAGGTCGTCGCACACCACGTGCACCGTTTCGCCCTCGGCCAGCAACTCGCGTTGTTTTTCCTTTTGGTCGAGTTTTCTGTAAATCTGATATGCAAACTTGATCACCGATCCGCGCAACATCGCGGGCCGCGTTTCGATCACGATCTCGTCGTCGTAGCGCGCGGGCGAGCGGTACCGGCAAACTGCTTCAACCACCGGCAGAATGCACTCGTGCTCTTTTTCGAGCTGGCTGTAGGCGAGGCCGAGAGAGCGCAGCAATTCGACGCGGCCCAGCTCAAACCAGACCAGGTAGTTGGCGTAGTACACGATGCCCATCTGGTCGGTCTCGGCATAGCGCACGCGCACTTCGGTGGTAACTGGCATGGGAACTCCAGGGATCAGGTTTCAGGTGTCAGGGGTCAGGGAGTACGAGTCTGTGCGGCCGCGCAGATGACTTCTGAACCCTGAGACCTGATCCCTGCTCTTTACGGCTTGAAGTGCGAGAACAACCCCAGCTTGCTCACGTCGTTGAAGAGCACGAAGACGAAGAAGGCAGTGAGCACGACAAATGCGGCCTGGTAAATGCGCTCCTTGATGACCAGGCTGATGTCGTGCCGCAGGGCGCTTTCGATCAGGAGCAGCAGAATCATTCCCCCGTCGAGAATCGGGAAGGGAAGCAGGTTCAGAATGCCCAGTTGCAGGCTGATCTCGGCGGCCAATCCGAACTTGGGGAAGTAACCATTCATCTCCGCGGCTTCGCCTGCCGCACGCGCAATGCCCACCGGCCCCATGAGCTGCGAAACCGAGAGGCGGTGGGTGAAGAGCCGCTGCAACACCTCGCCAACCAGCAGAGCGTTGTTTCTGAAAAATCCCAGCGACTTGCCCCAGGCCGACGGCAGCGAAAGCGGCTCGTCGCGAATGGGGGTCGGGACCGCGGCGAATCCCAGCTTCCACTGGGTATCCAGCTTAGCCGGTGCAGCAGTTATCGAAACGGTCGCGCCCTTGCGCAGCACGACCAGGGTGATCGGCTTGCCCTGCCCGGTCTGCATGTAAGCCAGCAGCGTGTTGACCGTGTGAAAGGCGTGCCCGTCGACGGACTCAATCGCGTCGCCAGCCTCTAAGCCGGCCTGTCCGGCAGGCAGCCCCGGCTGCACCTCAGCCACCTCGATCGGCCCGGGCAGAAACTCCGGCAAGATGCCCACGTCGCTAAAGTCGAAGTTGTCGGTCTTGGCGCTGGCCGGAATTTGCAGGTACAACTGCAAACTCTGTCCCGCCCTGTCCACGGTCGTTGGTACCGGCTGATTTGCGTTGAGGCGCGCGTGGTCGTACACCAGTTCCCAGTCGGGATTGTTAATGCCGTCAAAGCGAGTGATTACGTCGCCTGTTTGCAGCCCTGCCTGGGCCGCAACCGAGCCCGGGATGACCCATTCCACGGAGGTGGTTTTAACCGTGACCGCCGGGACTTCGTTGATGAAGGCGAAATAGAAGAGCATCAACGCCAGCGTAAGAACAAAGTTGGCCACAGGCCCGGCAAGTCCGATGAGCATGCGCTGCCAGCGCGGATGCGAAGTAAACGAGCCGGGATCATCCGCCGCTTGTCCCTCGGCCCCGCCCAGGTTCGCCCCAGTTCCGCCTTCCAGGATCCGCTGCGCCACGGGTTTGCCTGGAACTTCAAGATTCTGTTCGGGGCTCTCGCCGGTCATCTTTACGTAGCCGCCCAGCGGCAATAAGCAGACCTTATAGTCGGTGTCGCCGAATTTGAACCCGAACAAACGCGGCCCGAAGCCGAACGAGAAGGCTTCGACGCGCACGCGGCAAATCTTGGCCACCAGAAAATGGCCAAACTCGTGGATGACGACCATCACCCCAACCAGGACGATGAACGCGACGGCTGAAACCAGGAACTCGTGCATAGATATCTGTATTTCCTTCGGATGGGTGCGGCCCGGGGAGCCCCGCTCGCCATTCTTATACGAGCATCGTCCGGGCCCGTTCCCGCGCTTCCAGGTCGGCGGCCAGCACCTCCGCGATCGTCTCGGGGTGGGCCTCCGGGGTCGAAGCGAGCACTTTCTCGATTGTACCCGGGATTCCGCTAAACGGTATACGGCGGTCTAGAAAGGCCTCTACGGCGATCTCATCGGCGGCGTTCAGGGCAATACAGTGCGTGCCGCCCTTTTCCGCTGCCTCGAAGGCCAGGCGCAGGCAAGGGAAACGCTCGAAATCGGGTGGCTCGAACTCCAGATTCCGCAAAGCTGCCAGGTCAAAGGTCATTGAGGACGCCGGCCGCTCGGGGTAAGCCAGGGCGTACAGAATGGGCAGCCGCATGTCGGTAACGGAGATCTGTGCCAGGATCGACCCATCCACGTATTCCACCATCGAGTGCACCGTCGACTGCGGGTGGATGATCACCCGTACCTGCCTGGGAGCGACGTCGAAGAGCCGGCAGGCCTCGATCACCTCCAGGCCCTTGTTCAGCATGGTCGCCGAATCCACGGTGATGCGCCGTCCCATCACCCATGTTGGGTGCTTCAGGGCCTGCTCCGGCGTGATGCCTGCAAACTGGTCGAGCGGAAGTCGGCGGAATGGCCCGCCCGAAGCCGTCAGCCAGATGAACTTGACCTCGCTATGTGCGCCCACTCGCAGGCACTGGTGCACGGCATTGTGTTCGCTGTCGATGGGCAGGATAGGCGCGTTGTAACGGCGGGCCGCGGCGGTCAGGATCTCGCCGGCAGCCACCATGCATTCCTTATTGGCGAGGCCAACGGGTTTTCCGGCAAGGATCGCCGCGTGCGTGGCCTCGAGTCCCGCAACTCCAACAATGGCCGAGACCACAAAGTCGGCTTCGGGCAGCGAGGCGCAGATGATCGTGCCCGCGGTTCCGTGAACCGTTTCGATCCCGGTGACGCCGGCCTGGCCCAGGCGAGCCGCCAACTGCTCAGCCAGTTCCGCGGTGGCCATTGAAACGACGCGCGGGCGCCAGCGCACGGCCTGGGCAAAGGCTTCGTCAATATTGCGGCCGGCGGCGAGCGCAGCTACCGAGTAGCGCTCAGGAAACTGCTCAACGATGGAGAGGGTGCTTTGCCCGATGGAGCCGGTGGAACCGAGGATTGCGAGACGTTTCAAGACAGCCTCTAGCTGCTAGCTTCCGGCTACTAGCTTTTGGGGCGGTACGAGATAAGGATTTCACATTTTGCGCCGGATCGTCCCGATCGACGGGATCAGGGCGCGCCGCACCGCAGGAACTGCTTCAGGTCTTTAGCTGAAAGCCAGGAGCGAGTGTGGTATCCCATAAGCTCGTAACAGAAGTCAAAGTCTCGAAATGCGGGTCCTTCGACTCTGTATGGCGCGAATCCGGGCCATACGCCGCTCAGGATGACCACAATGACCACACTGATTATGTTGCGGACGCCCGAAACGGAGTTCGCAGCCAGAACGTGCTTTCAGAACCTCTGATGAATCACCTGGGCGTACCACATCACCGGCGCGGCGAGAAGCAAGGCGTCGATGCGGTCGAGCACGCCGCCGTGGCCGGGGACTAGGCTGCCTGAGTCCTTCACATTGGCCGAGCGTTTCAGTGCAGACTCGGCCAGGTCGCCGACTTGTCCCGCCACATTGACCACGAAGGCCAGCACCAGCCAGTACCATTGCTCGTCGGGATAGGTCAGCGGCGCCAGGTCCCACTTCTGCAGCACGGTCGCCAGCAAATCCGATCGCTGCTCCAGACCAGCCAGAGACAAGAGCGCAGCGGCAGCCAACAGGCCTCCCGCGACGGATCCGACGGCGCCCTCCCAGCTCTTGCCGGGACTCAGCTTCGGCGCCAACTTGTGCCGGCCCCACGCCCGCCCGACGAAAAATGCGGCCGAGTCTCCAGCCCAGATCACGCAAAGCAGGAACGTTACCAGCGAAGCGCCGTTAGGCTGCGCGCGCAGCGTGGGGACGGCGATGAGGGTAAGCCCGGTATAGAGCAAACAGAAGATCGACGCAGCCGCATCCGCCATGACTCCTGCGACGGCTCTGAAGAACGTGCAATAGACCAGGATTCCAAGGCCCAGAAGGCCGAAGACGGCGGGCGTGTCTTCAGGCCATTGAAAATTGGCTGCGAACAGAAGCAGAAGCGCAATCACCACCGGAATCCGTGGCGGGCTTGCTCCGCAGCGCTCGGTCAGCGCCATGTATTCCCACGCCGCCAACACGGCAACCGAAGCCACGGCCAGCGCGAAGAGCCACTGCCACCTCGGCCCGAGAAAGACCAAAACCAGGACAACGGGGATCAGGACTGCAGCCGTCAGAACTCGCTTCATCCAGGGATGAGGATACACCGCCGGAGTGGACGGAACAGGTTACGAAGGATTGCGAGGATTCGGCGCGCAGGAGAAGGCGCGCCTGGAGCGGTTCGCACGATCGGTAAGCGAAGCCCTTAGCTCGCCGCGATCCTGATCTGCTCTGGATCCTCTTCCACTTCGCCGCAGTCTTCGCCGATGCCGCCGTAGCGGCGCTCGCGACGCTGAAAGTCGGCAATGGCCTCGAGCAGATGAATGCCGCGAAAGTCCGGCCAGTACCGCTCGGTGACAAAGATCTCGGTGTAGGCAATCTGCCAGAGCAGGAAATTCGAGATGCGCAGCTCGCCTGAGGTGCGAATGAGGAGATCGGGATCGGGCATCTGCGCGGTGTAGAGATGACGGTGGATGTCTTGCTCGGTGATACGGTCGGCGCTCAAGTGTTTGTGCTTCATCTCCTCGGCCAGCCCGCGAAAAGCGTCCACCAGTTCGGTACGTCCGCCGTAGTTCAGCGCTAGGGTCAGCGTGGTGCCGGTGTTGCTTGAAGTCGCTGTCTCCGCGGCGCGCATGCGCTCCTGCACGTCAGGGGGCAGGTCGTGAGTGCGCCCGATGTAGCGCAGGCGGATGTTGTTCCTTATCATCCGGTCGAGGTTATCGTCGAGGTAGGTCTTGAGAAGGCGCATGAGGAAGCTAACCTCAGCGCGGGGCCGGCGGAGACTGTTTTCGA
>Ga0187851_10002903_pt1 | contig 14784 bp, 15 predicted proteins | sample June2016WEW_6_10_FD_132997 | JGI IMG/M metagenome (GOLD analysis project Ga0187851, IMG submission 132997) | Peatland microbial communities from SPRUCE experiment site at the Marcell Experimental Forest, Minnesota, USA - June2016WEW_6_10 | ecosystem: Environmental > Terrestrial > Soil >...
GCTTACGGCCTTCGCATTGATGCGGACCTGGAGTGTCCCGAGCTTCCTACCCGTCCCGCCGACACGGGGAATCCTGATGTGACTATCCGTTTGCTGCCTCCAACGGCAGAAACTCCTGAGTCTCTCGAGAATGGCTATTATGAGGTTCAGCCATGGCTATTCCGCCTGGTGACTCCGGGAGTGGCAGTGTACCGCATTGAGGAAGGACGCCGCATCTTAATCACGCCGCGTCCGGATGTCCCGGCCGAAGAGCTACGCCTGTATTTGCTGGGCTCGGCCATGGGCGCGCTTCTTTACCAGCGCGGGTTATTTCCACTTCATGGAAGCGCGGTCGAGACACGCTGCGGCGCAATGATATTCGTAGGAGCTCAGGGGATTGGCAAGTCCACGCTGGCCGCCGAGTTTCATTGCAAGGGATACCGGCTGCTCTCGGATGATGTCTGCGCCGTGGCAGACACGCCGGAGGGATTGCAGGTGCTTCCCGCGCTGGCCCAGTTCCGGCTCTGCGAGGATGCTTACCAGCGCCTCGGAGCCCCGCAAAACGCTCACTTCGAGGTGGATAAATTCGTGGTGCCCATGGGAGAAGGTTACTGCCCTCATCCTATGCCGCTCACGGCGATTCACGTCCTCGGCGACCAGGAGAGCGGCACGCCAGTGTTCGAGGTGCTCCGCGGCTTTGACCGGGTGCAGCGCCTTCTGGAGAATCTTTATCGCCCCCATTACCTGAAGGGCCAAAAGACGCAAAGCGATCTGATGCGAATGGCGTCGCGGATTGCCGGGAAGACTACCATGGCCGCAGTGACCCGTCGGCGCGATCCAGAAGCAATCGAGGAATTGGCCGGCTTCCTCGAATCGGCGTGGGCGGAGCGCTTTGCCGCCATTGTTCCGAAGGAGTAAAACTCGATGCGCAGCTTCAACCCCGGAGACAAGTTATCCCGCGCCCAAGAGATGCTCTCCACGGAGCTCGACCAGGAGACGGTCCTGATGAGCATCGACGCGGGGGCCTATTACGGCCTGGGGGGAACAGCCCGGAGGATTTGGGAGAAACTGGAGACTCCGCTGACTTTTTCGGCCCTGGTCGACGCGCTGGTCGAGGAATATCGAATTACGCCCGAGGCCTGCGCCGCGGATTTGCAAGGCTTTCTGGCGGAGATGGAACGGGAAGGGCTGCTGCGTGTGGAATGATCTGAAACGAACTGTGCGGATCTCCGGCGCAGAGAGATGGCTTCTCGTGGAAGCGATGATCGCTTTGCTGCTTGCGCGGGGGGCGATGGCTTTGTTGCCTTTTCGGCGCATTGCCGCGTGGCTGGGGACGCCGGGCGCGGAGAGTCCGGCCACGGCGGCTCCCGAGGAGATCCGCACGGCGCAAGAGGTCGGCTGGGCAGTGGGCGCTGTGGCGCGGCGGGTGCCGTGGGATGGGCGTTGCCTTGTCCAGGCGCTGGCTGCCACGGGGATGCTGCGCCGGCGGGGCCTGGAGGGAACTGTGAGCTTTGGCGCTCGCCAGGGTGAATCCGCGGGCTTCGACGCCCACGCCTGGCTGCGCTTCGGCTCCTGTATGGTTACCGGCGGGGATGGCCAGGAGCGTTTCCAGAGATTCACGACCTTTGCACGGAGACGACAATGAGCGGCATTTACGGCATCTACCGGCATGACGGCGCCCCCGTGGACTTCCAGTGGCTGGAACGAATGAAGGCAGCCATGGCTTACTACGGGCCTGACGGCGGCGGCTGCAAGGTCGAGGGGCCGGTAGGGCTGGGGCATCTGCAGCTAGAAATCAATGCCGAGGATGCCTTCGAGAACCAACCCGTCCAGGGCGTTCGCGGTCCTGTGGTTAGCGCTGCCCGGCTGGACAACCGCGCGGCGCTTCTGGAAGCCTTCAGTATCCCTGCATCGGAGACTTCCCGGCTCTCCGACGGGCATCTGGCAGGTTTGGCCTTCGATCGCTGGGGCGAAGATCTCTGTTCGCACCTTCGGGGGGATTGGGCGTTGGCTGCCTGGGATCCCCGGCAACGCAGTCTTTTGTTGGCCAGGGACGCCTGCGGAACCGCCACCCTCTACTACTACGAGGGCAAGGGCTTCCTGGCCTTTGCATCCAGTCTCAAGGCGCTGTTGGCGCTTCCCGGCGTGGCGAGAGAGCCGGACCTGCTCCGTCTTGCCGAGGTGCTGGTTTCCTGGCAGCACGATGCGGAACTCACCGCATACAAGAGCTTCCGGCGCCTGGAATGGGCCCACGCCATAAGCATCGGTTCCGATGGCCAGATCCGCGCCTGGCGCCATTGGTCGCCGGAAGGCCGCGATCTGCTTTCCTATCGCCGGGATGAGGAGTACGCGGAAGCCTTTCTGGAACACTACACGCGAGCGGTTCAGAGCTGTCTGCGGACCCAAAAGCCAGTGGCAACCGAGCTCTCGGGGGGCCGCGACTCCGGTTCGATGGTGGTACTGGCGGCGCCGCTTCTTGCCAGCCAGGGGCGCGGCCTTACGGCCTACACCTCGGTGCCCTGCCTGCCTCCAGACGGAGCCAGTGAGCGGAGGCTGGGCAACGAATGGGACATGGCCCACGCAACGGCAGAGATGGCCGGAGGGAATCTCCAGCATCTCCCCATCGACGCGGCGAACTATGGAGTCCTCCAGGGCATCGAACATCTTCTCGCCGCTCATGACGGCCCAAGTCATGCTGCGGTGAACCACTATTGGCTCCAGGCCATTATGGAAGCTGCCTCCCGGAGCGGGGCCGGGGTGCTGCTTACCGGGCAGATGGGCAATGCCACGGTCTCCTGGACGGGAAACGGGTCGGCGCTCCTTGCGCTTCTCCAGGGAAATCCGGCCGTGGCTCTGCGGTTGTTTCTTCATGCGGAGCCAAATCCTTGGCTCACCCTGAAGCGCCAGGTATTGAAGCCGTTGTTGATACCGGGATGGGTGGCTTTTCAACGCTTCAAAACTCCTCCCAGCGTCTCTTGGCGGGATTATTCGGCTCTCAATCTTTCCATGGCTTCCACGTTGGACTTGGATAACCGGATGCGGGCGGCGGGGCACGATCCAACCTTCACATCCTCCCCTCTGCAGGATGCTCACCCCTTTTTCTTCCAGCCTGGCTTGGGAATCGGGGTCAGTATTGGCGCGGAGTTGGCGGCCAGACATTCCCTTGCCAGCCTGGATCCAACCGCAGACCTCTCGATGGTGGAGTTTCTTCTGCGGGTTCCCGACGACCAGTTTTACCGGGAGGGCCAGAGCAGTCACTTGATCAGGCGAGCCTTCCGGAACCGATTGCCCGATCCGGTGCTGAAGGCGCAGCGCAAGGGGCTTCAGTCCGCCGATGTGGGCCATCGGATTCTTCGGGAACTGCCTGCGTTCCAGGAATGTCTGAGTTCTCTGGATTCGATGCCCGAGGCTCAGGAGATCCTCGACATGCCGCTGATGCACCGCTGCTTGGGGGAGATTGTCGCCAAGGTCGATCCCGAAACCACCTCAAGGGCAGGGACGATTCTGCTTCGCGGTCTTGGCGTTGGACTCTTTCTTCGCCGTCTAGCCGACCATCGTTCGTGAGATTTGGATCATCCATGCTGCTCAGCCAGATCAACCGGTTCTTTCGCCAACTGCCGGCGGGCCGTCGCGCCCTCGGCCTGGTTTGGGGGGTGGCGGGATGGTGGACCGCGGCCTGGAGCCTTCTGCTCGTGGGCCAGGGATTGATTCCCGCCGGCCAGGCATTGCTGCTCAGGACTTTGGTGAACCGGCTGGTGGCCTCGTCGCATTGGCCAGCCATCGCGCCTCCGGCCCTAGGCATCGCTGGCCTGTGGATCGCCAGCCAGCTTCTGTCCAGCGCGCTGACCTGGGTCCGGGCTGTGCAGGCCGAGAGGGTGCAGGACGAGGTCCATCGCCTGATTCACCTACAGGCCCTTCGCCTCGACTTGGCCTTCTTTGACCATCCTGAATCCTACGATCAGTTGTACCGTGCTCAGGTTGACGCCATCTCCCAGCCCCTGGCCTTGCTGGAGAGCCTCGGTTCGCTGGTCCAGAACGGGTTGGGTTTTCTGGTACTGGCGGGGATACTCTTCTCCTACGCCGGATGGCTGCCCCTGCTTCTGATTGCCACGGCGATTCCCGGCCTGCTTCTGGTGGCCCGCCACATCCTGAAAGAACACCGCTGGCGCCTGGATCACACCAACCAGGAGCGCCGGGCGAGGTACCTTGACTGGCTGATCACCGAGCAGAGCGCCGCCGCCGAGTTGCGGCTCTTCAATCTGGGAGACTACCATCGCCGGGCCTTCGAGAGCGTGCGGGAGAGCCTTCGGGAAGGGCGGTTGAGCCTGATACGGCAAGGAGCCCTCACCGAGCTGGGAGCCGGCTTCCTCGCCTGGGCCGGCAGCCTGGCGGGTCTGGGGTGGATGTTGAAGAGGACTCTCGCCGGCGAGGTTGGGCTGGGGGATCTCCTGCTCTGCTTCCAGGCCTTCCAGCAATGCCAGGTTCTGCTTCGGTCTCTTCTGGAAGGCGCGGGCAAGATCTACCGAAGCCTGCTCTTTGTTGAAAACCTGGATGACTTCCTCGAATTGGAGCCGGCTATTTTTCCCGGCCCGGCCAGGGAGCCGGGGCTTCCGGTGAAGGACTCGATTCGTTTCGAGCACGTCAGCTTCACCTACCCAGGAGGCTCCCACCGGGCGCTGGACGGCTTCGAGATGGAGATACCCCAAGGCAAGGTTGTAGCCCTGGTGGGTCACAACGGGGCAGGGAAGAGCACTCTCATCAAGCTGCTTTGCCGCTTCTACGACCCCGATGCAGGCAGAATTCTCCTCGATGGAGTGGACCTGCGGGCGCTGGACCAGGCCGCGATGCGCCGTCAGATCGCCGTCCTGTTTCAAGCCCCCGTTCACTACCACGCTTCGGCCGGGGAGAATATTACGTTCGGTGATATCGAGCGAGCTTCCGACCGGGTCCGCATGTGGGAGGCCGCCCGGGATGCGGGAGCGCTGGAGCCAATCGAACAACTCCAGGGAGGGTTCGAGGCATTGCTGGGAAAGTGGTTTGGAGGCGCGGAACTGAGCGGAGGGGAATGGCAGCGGATTGCGTTGGCGCGAGCATTTTTTCGCCAAGCCTCGCTGGTAATCCTGGACGAGCCCACCAGCGCCATGGACTCCTGGGCGGAACAGGACTGGCTAGGCCGCTTTCGCACCCTCACCGAAGGCAGCACCGGGCTTATCATCACCCACCGCTTCACCACCGCCATGCACGCCGACATCATTCATGTTCTGGACAAAGGGCGAGTGGTGGAATCGGGAACGCATAAGGAGCTTGTAGCTCTGGGCGGGACCTATGCCCTCTCCTGGGCTGCACAGATGCGGGAGATCGGCCATGGATAGGACTCGCTGGCTGCGGAAGACCAGCCCCGCGTTCCGCCTGATGATCGCAACCTCGTGGCTGGCCCCGGACTCCTGGCAAAGAAATCAAAAGGAGGCCATCCGGGAGGCCGTCGAGGCCGGGCCGGACTGGACAGAGTATCTCCGCCTGGTGGATCGTCACCGCACTCCAGCCCTGAGTTGGGCCGCCCTTGGGCGCGTGCCGGGATTGAAGATTCCGGAGCCCGAAAGGCAGGAACTGCAACGGCGCAGCGATGCCTGCCGGATGCAGGCCGTCGAGCATTGCCTCCTGTTGGCAGGTGTATTGAAGGTTTTCAACCGCGCCGGAATCCCCGTTATGACCCTGAAAGGGCCGATTCTTTCCCTCGACCTCTACGGAGACGTGGGTTTGCGCGAGTCCAGGGACCTGGACCTGGCGGTCGTACCGGACGACTTAAGCCGTGCGCAAGCCTGCCTCAACGATCTGGGATGGCAACTGGATTCCACCTACTTTCCCATGACTCCACGCCAATGGGAAAAACTTCGGCGAATGGAGCCGCACCTTTCTTTTGTTCTTTCCCAGGGAGACTCCATCCTGGAACTCCACTGGCGTAACGTGTGGGATACTCCGGGCTTGAACAGCGCCCGTTGGGCCCGGAGCATCTCCTCCATCTGGCAAGGGTGCTCTCACCAGGCATTGCATCCCATCGACCAGGTGCTCTTCCTCTGTTGCCATGGGGCGGAACACGCCTGGATCCGTGCCAAGTGGTTGGGGGATTTGGCGCGCATCTATGCAGCGGGACGAGTGAACTGGCAAGAGGCGCTGGACCATGCCCGGAGCACGAATCGGGAGAAGCCATTGCTGGCCTGCCTGCAGCTCTTGCATATTTTGCATGGGCTGCCCTTGCCCCGCCTGCCAGAGAATCCATGGGAGAAACTCTCATCCTTCCTGATTGACAGCCCTCTTTACGCTCTCGGGATCTCCAAAGATGCAGCGGCCTGCGATGCGCCCGATTTGCTCCCCGGCCACTTCCGCCTCCTTTGCTACGAAAAACTGGTTCTGCCCCGAAGAACCTGGCGCGAAAGCCTCTCCGAACTTGCTTACAGTCGTATTGATTTTAGGGTGCTCCCGCTTCCTGACAGCCTCTTCTGGGCCTATGTGCCGTTGCGTCCCTTCCTGTGGGTATGGAGGAAGCTCTTGCAAATCTGGCCGAGCTGATGTCATGGGGCTCTTTCGCGCCACCTGGAGATGCCTCAGCGCAGCGGAGTATGGACCGGCGAGGCGGCCAACGTGTCGTCCGCGATACCCCGTCGTTCCGGCCATGCGGCCTGGAGGCGCCTGTGGGTTAAGTCGCCAATGCCTCCGGACCGGTATTTTCACCGCTGATTCAAAGAGCCTCAGTGCCGATGAAATCACCCCTCAATTTTTCCATCTATGAACTGGTTTCGCGCTGCTTCGTGATGGGAAAATTATTGGAACATTGTATGCAAAGATATGCACATTACCGCCATCTGTGCGGCGCAAGTTGCTCACAATAAACCGATTATATGGGAACCCAACGTGCATACAAGATACCGAGCCGATTCCGTACGGCTATGCCCGGAGATCCATGGGTCAAGAGGCGGGTCTAGCCAAGTGTGTTAACATGAAATTGCCTCAGGCCAGGCATTCTGAGGCTCAATGCGTAAGTCCTTGAGGGGCGATTATGAGAAACTTTTTGCTTGCGTCTTTGTTCTTGAGCCTTGTTGCCGCCGTTGCGGTTGTCCCAGCGTCGGCCGACAGTGTGGTGTACTCCAGCGGCCCGGCAAATGACAACTACGGCGCATGGCAGATTAACGATAGTTGGTCGGCGACGGATTCGTTCACTGTAGCTGCTGGCGGAGAGGGGGATATTATTTCAGGCGCAACTTTCGTTCTCTGGCTCAACTCTGGGGACACGTTATCGAAAATCACGTGGTCGATTTCGACCGGCCAATATGGCGCCGGCACTTTGTATGGGTCGGGGACTGCAAGTACGGCCAACGTCGACGGCGGGCACAACACGTATGGTTTCAAGATAGATACGGCGTCTTTCTCAGGCCTAAATCTGTACCTCGCTCCTGGCACCTACTATTTCACGCTCCAGAGAGGCATTACGGCAGATAATCAGCAGGTTTGGTGGGATGAGAACGACGGTTCCTCAACTGGATATGCAACGTCTGCTCCGGGGGCAATCGGCACCTACGATTGCAGCGTCAACGGTGACTGCGGCCTCTCTGGAGGTGAGACCTTCGGGTTGGATGGCTTCTACGCGCCGGAGCCGTCAAGTTTTATGCTATTGGGAAGCGGGCTTGTGGGGTTGGCAGGCATGTTGAAGCGCAAGCTCAATGCCTGAGCTTCGGGCCGGAAAGGTGAACATTGTGACCTATTTTCCCCAGAGGAGATCGCATATGGAAAGCGTTGCGGAGACTCGCCTTGAGCCCAGCAAAGAATGGGTTAGGCCAGAACTGAAGAAGATCGATATCGAGCAAATCACCGCGAACCGCCGCGGCGTTGGCGGTGATGGGCATGTGCCTAATAGCAAAAGTTGATGGAGATGTTTGGGGTGCCTCAGCATCCCCTGCATGACTCATTCCCGAGAGGGCACGGACGAGTAGCTCAGTTCTCCGTAGTATTGGAACTCCACGGCTGTCCGGTCAAAAGTCGAAGAGAATCAGCCGCTTGGATAAGCGGGGTAAATCTTCCTGGGGACTCTCACTCTGGGGAGCCTGTAAAATGGGGGCTTTCTCGAAGAGTGTAACACTGAAAATCTGTAAAAGTTGGTAGATGCTGGCCTCAAGGCCCAGGGGTTTGCGAAAGATAGCCACAAGTACTTAGGCCGATACAGCGATCCGGATCTGCGTTTTCACTTCATTCTCGCTCGTGCCGTAAAAGGCCCTGATGCGCAGATGCTGTTTCACCCAGCGAAACAACAGGGCGACATACTGCCCATCAACTTCGCCCAAACGAAGTCACAATCTATTGTCCTTTCCACCCGTTGTGCTTGCATAGCCTGCCAGTGATCCGGCTGTATGGGCGTGTCGGCCAAGCGTTCTACGTCGTGCGGCGAGTGGACGGCAGACCGCTGGCGAATCCTGAATGGATGACTCGCCCAGACGTAGCGAATGTAAGGCGTATATCCACGCCTTGTTTGCCGGTCAAGGTACTTCGAGATTAATCGCGACCTGGGCCAAGAGTTGCCAAGAACACCAAATCTTCATGTGACCTGAGCTTCGTAACCGGCACTATGAAGGCCGTCGAGTAAGCGTCTTGTTTTCCCCTCTGGAGAATGGCCGGGGCATTGTCAGATGATGACGAGATGGGAAGGCAGGACGGCGAAGTTGGCCCGCAGGATTCGGGTTCAGCGGTCGCCTGCAGAGAAGCAACGGATTGTGGACCTGACATTTCAGCCTGGAGCCAGCGGCCCTGGCGGAGGGTGTCAACGCGAACCAAGCCTCTCGGTGACGGCTGGCATACCTCAACGGTGAATTGGCGGAGGCTGGCGGACACGCTACAGCTTTGCTGTCGGTGAGGATGGCTACTGTCAGTTCCGAAGCTGGTGATGAGCGACCTGCCCCGATGTGCCAAAACCAGGAAGCGCCCGCAGGCTCGATCCATATAGACCCGCCAAGGCGGGCCGACGAAGGCGGCGAAGCCTTCAGAGAACAAAATCCCGTTCAATTCCCTGCAGAAAGAATGCCCCGGCCGCGAAGCCAAATCCACCTGCGCAATCCAGAAGCCCTGTCAACGCCGGTTGAAATGTGGTTCCTCCTCACATTTGGTGAACCAGGACCGGCACTTTACCGGCAGGGCGGGCTGGGATAAAAGTAGAGTCAAGCTCTGGCGATCCCGCACAGTTGGCTATGGAACAGAGAGCACTATTGCTTAACTGTACAGAGGTCGTTCTGGATCAGTTGCGAGTTCAGGGGCGGGATCGTATGCTGATGTGTCAGCGCCGGTGCAAAAAATGGTTCTTCCTCACATTTGGTGAACCAGTGCGGGTACTTTCCAACGGCACGATCCCAAGGTAAAAGGTGATCAGCTCTGGCGATTCCGCGCAGGCAAAGATGCGACAGAGGACGCTATTGCCAAATGCTGCTGAAGTGGTTTTGGACCAGTTGCGAGTGCTTGGGCGCGAGCAGATCGTTATGGTCTTGCGCCCGTCAAGGGACCAGAGCCATTGCCCTGCTTGCCATCGGCCCTCCAGCCGGATTCACAGTTGGTATCGCCGTCGGCTGAGCGATCTGCCGTGGGAAGGGATTGAAGTCCGCATTGAACTTCGCGTGCGTCGGTTCTTTTGCGACGCGGATGTCTGTCCACAGCGGATCTTCACAGAGCAATTGTCGAAGACCGCCCCGCGCTATGCACGACGAACTTCGCGATTGAGCCTTGCGCTTGAGCAGATCACGCTGGCGTTGGGAGGGTCTGCCGGGGCTCGCTTGGCCGAACAGCTCGGAATCAAGGCATCCGATGCGACGTTATTGCGGCAACTACGGCATAGGACCGTAGAAAAGCACTCGTCCCCGCGCGTTCTTGGGATCGATGACTGGGCCTGGCGGAAGGGACATCGCTATGGGACGATCCTGTGCGATCTGGAGCGCGGCAAGGTAATCGATCTTCTGCCCGACCGCAGTGTGGAGAGCACGGAGCGCTGGTTACGGTCACATCCCGGGGCAGAGGTGATCAGCCGGGATCGCGCCAGCCTATATGCCCAGGCAGCAACAAATGCGGCGCCTCGAGCCGTGCAGGTCGCCGATCGCTGGCATCTGCTGCACAACATGACCGAGGCGTTCACCGATGCTCTGGCTCGGCATCACCGGCTGTTGAATGAAGTCGCCCTGGCCGTGGCCCCCACGGAGACAACACCGGAACGAGCACAGGCGACGAGCGAGCCGGAGGTGCCTGCTTCGCAGAGCATCTATGCCGCGATGAAGCAGCCTTCCTTGCTGCCCTTGAACATCCATGGAGCAATGGGCCGGTCGAAGGACAAGTCCATCGCCTCAAGCTCATTAAGGGATCCATGTACGGCCGAGCTGGCTTCGAGTTGCTGCGCCTGCGCGTCCTCTCCGCTGCATAAAATCAAGCTGGCAAATGCATAAGGATCCACGCAGTATCTTTACCAAATGTGAGGAAGAACCCAAGATTACTTGCCAAACTCAGAAGAGAACGCCCGTTTGCCGATGTCCGCGCTCAGATCGATCCTGCTGTAGCCGATCGCACTTTGCGCGACGATCTCCTTCATTTGAAAAGACTTGGTCGTATCAATTCCCGCGGACACGGACGCGGAACAGTGTGGCTCAGCTGAGGAGACGAATCAGAGCAGAAGTGAGCGCTATCTAAACCCCATCTTGCGCTGCGGCGCGTGAGGCTTCACTCTTGAGGCATGAGGTAATGCAAGTCGGAAGCGCGGGCGATGTGGTGTGGGTTGGTGTCGGAGCAGATCGAGAGCGGCCGGGGTGTAGCGGCGTTTTGTCGTGAGCGGGGCCTGAAGAGCGGGCAGTTTTTCGCGTGGAAGAAGCGGTTGCGGGAAGCGGAGGCGGCGAGGTTCGTGGCCGTCGAGGTGGCGCCAGATACAGAGGCGGAGCGGGCGGCATCGGCGGCGCACCACGGCGGGATTGAAGTGCGCCTTGGCCGGGGCCGCAGCATCATCGTTGAGCCCGGGTTCGATGCGCAGCACTTGCGTGCGTTGCTTGCGGTGTTGGAGGCCGAAGCATGATCGGGCTGCCGAGTTTGCTGACGCTGGATCGCGCGCAGGGGACGCGGATCTGGCTGGCGATCGAGGCGGCGGACATGCGTTGCGGGTTTGATCGTTTGGCGGAGCGGTTGAGAGCCGTCATCGGCCAGAACCCACTGAGCGACGCCCTGTTTATCTTCCGTTCGCGGCGGGGCGACAGGTTGAAGATTTTGACGTGGGACCGCGATGGATTCGTGCTTTGGTACAAGCGATTGGAGCTAGGGGTCTTCAAGCTGCCGCGGGTGAAGGATGGAGTGCGCTCAGTGGAGTTGCGGGCCAGCGAACTGGCGATGATTCTGGACGGGATCGACATGACCAAGCTGAAGCGCGTGCCGCGCTACGAGCGAAGAGAGCGAACCATGCAAGATAACGAAGAAAAATCGCAGTATAACTAACTCCGGTTGCGACTTATATGTCTATACTATGTGCTACCCACGGACAAGTTAGCGGAGTTACCCGACGACAGCGAGGCGCTGAAAGCCGTGGTGCGTTCGCTGCTGCTGGAGCACGACGCTGAGAAGCGGCGCGCCGACGATCTGCACATCGAGAACCTGCGTCTGCAGGTGGAGTGGCTCGCTATAAGAAGTGGTACTATGGCCCGCGCGCCGACCGACTGCAGTCGGCGGGCGATCTGGCGCAGATGCTGCTCGGCTTTGCCGAGGCGCTGGATCAGAAGCCGGTCAACCCGGACGATGTTCCAGCGCACACGGAGCCGGACGAAGAGCTGCGGCGCGTGAAGCGGCGCAAAGGCCGCCGCAATCTTGCCAACTTCGAGAATCTCCCGGTCACCACGCATGTCCACGAATTGAGCGCAGAGCAGCGCGCCTGCCCCTGCTGCGGAGTTGAGCGCAAAGAGATCGGCCAGGAGGACAGTTGACAGATCGAGCATATTCCAGGGTGCTTCGAGCGCATCCACCATGTGTGCAAGAAGTATGCCTGCCCAGCCTGCGAAACGAATGGTGAGAACCCATGCATCGCGACCGCGGCCAAGCCGGGGACGGCGATCGACAAGGGACTGGCCGGACCGGGTCTGCTGGCCTACATCGTCACCAGTAAGTTCGCAGAGTACGCCCCGCTTTATCGGCTGGAAGACATTTTCGCGCGGCAGGGGTTCGAGATCTCGCGTACCACGCAGTCGGTCTGGTGTGGCGACGTGGCTGATTTCGTCGAACCGCTGTATGATCTGATGGCGGACCAGGTGCGGGCCTCGCATGTGGTGGCCACCGACGACACCATCATGCCGATGCTGAGCAAGGAGAAATGCGCCAACGTGCGCATGTGGGTGTATGTCGGCGATGCGGCGCATCCCTACAACATCTTCGACTTCACGCTGAGCCGCAGCCGCGACGGTCCGAAGTACATCCTCAAGAATTACAACCAGGTGCTTCTCGCCGATGCCTCCGGCGGCTACAACGGCGTGGTGGCCGGCAACGGCATCGTGCGCGCCGGATCTTGGGCGCATCTGCGGAGGAAGATGATCGATGCGGAGAAAGCCGCGCCGGAGATCGCGCACGAAGCGATCGACTTGGCGCGCACTCTCTACGCCGTCGAGAAGCAAGGCAAAGATGCCTCTGTCGAGGAGCGGCTCCGCCTGCGCCAAGAGCAGTCAGCGCCGGTGTTGGCCGAGCTGCGCGAGAAACTCCTTGCATGGAAAGAACAGTTGCTGCCCAAGCTTCCCATGGCTGAGGCAATCAACTACGCTCTCAGCCAGTGGCAGAAACTAAACGTCTTCTGCTCCGATGGCGCGGTCGCAATCGACAACAATGTATCCGAGCGAGAGATGAAGCGCATAATCTTAAATCGGAAAAACAGCCTCTTAGTCGGGAACGTGCGGGGCGGCCGCACGGCAGCCATCCTGGCCAGCCTGACCTCCACCTGCCGGCGGCACGACATCGATCCGCAGATCTACTTGACCAGCTACTTACGAATCTGCCCCTCGCGCCCGACGGCGATTTTCCCTCTGGCTCCCTGAACGATGGAAGCTCGATCACAAGGCGAGAATCGCCAAGCTGCAAAACGGCGCCGCTCTGGCTTCGTAAGACCTGTGGTTCACGTAGCGCTCACAGAGCAGAATCCGAATAAGTGGAAGTAGAAGGAAATGTTTGCGAAGCGCCAATTCTCACAGCGGGAGAGTTGTTGTTTTTCATAATGAAAGTACGTATTGATCACGAAGCAGGAGGATGCAAGTCCTCTTGTTCTTTGGCCTGCTCTCGCTTCTGCCGCAACTCCATCAATGCTCGCGTGCACTCTGCGCACTTGAAGATATGTAAGTCATTCAGATCGGAAAGTCCGACATCTCGCGGTGTATCGGCGAACTTCTTTAGGGTCGCCGGGTCGGGACATCCAATGCGATCAGGATTCGGATAGTGGGCGAGGATATGTTCCTGCAACTTTTCAAACAAGAGCGTATCGTTCTCGTCGTCGTTTGAGAATGATCGATGCTCAACCACGGCTGCCTTTCCGATTGGATCGACAGCTACGACAATCATGTGCCATTTTCATCGATCTCCAATCTTTGACGGATCTTCTTCAATTCCCTTTTGCAACGTATGCGAATGCTCGCCGCGGAGGTTCCGAGTATCTCCGCAACTTCTGTCCACCGCGCCCGGCTGTGCCGCAGGAGAAGGGCGAGACGGACTCCAGGCGGCGTATCGTGCAAGATTACCTCTAAATCAAGTGCCGAATCAACAGGTAAGAACGGATTCTGTACCGCCGCGAGCGGTAGCTCTGCGCTCGATCCAAGAAAGACAAGTCTACGATTCGCATTCCGCCGGCGTCTGGCCTCCTGGGCATAAAAGCGAAGCAGAAGTAGACTTGCCTCACTGGAATCCGCTGGAGAGCCTTTGCTCAGGCTGCTGACCGTCTTTTCAATGGCGACTTCCATCATCTCCACCGCAAGAGATTCGTCGCCGAAGTGTGATCGTGCGGTACTCTGCGCGCGCCGCCAAATCGTCTTGATGGCGGCTTGCAGTGTCGTTTCGATCCACTCTTGCCCGGGCGGAAATCTTACATTCCAGCAAAGCTCTGAGGGGGAGAAAAATGGCATGCGCTCGTCCCACAGTTGGGATTTCTGCCGCCCACATCCGACCACCAGGGGAGGGGTGGGTGTCAGATTGGTAAATGCACAATAGACCAAATTCGCGCAAGGAGTCGGTTCCCTTGCCTTTCTCCCAAGGCTGATGCGTTCGAATCCCTCAAGGTGCAATATCTAACATCTGCTGGCTGCAATGATCGTGCGATCATCAATGATTCGACCGCAGGGCCAGAAGATCAAATCGCAACCAGTTCTCCATGCCTGTCATGCGTGGATTTGTTGTACCAGGCACTCACGTGAGCCAACTGTGCGGGCGTTTGGCTCTCATCGGCTCAGTATAGGGCAAGAGCCGCAGATTCTCCAAGCCAATCCTCGGATTGTTCGTTTTTTCATTTTTCGGCAGCTCTATAGGTATAGGGGTTCTCTCCGCATCCCCCACTGCTGAGGTGTCCCAATGACTGCTGAACACGGAATGAGGTCATCCGTTGTCTGGGGTCCGGAGGCCAGAGCTTTGGCACTCCAGGCCAAAGTGCTTTCAGGCACAAAACTCGATCAACTCGTTCGTCGCTTGCAACGGCAGACCGGCCGCTCCCGTGAGGCGTGTTGGCGTTTCGTTCTTCAATTTGGCCTGAAGAGCAGGGACGAGCATCGGCGCTGGACCGAAGAAGAA
>Ga0187851_10002905_pt1 | contig 14781 bp, 14 predicted proteins | sample June2016WEW_6_10_FD_132997 | JGI IMG/M metagenome (GOLD analysis project Ga0187851, IMG submission 132997) | Peatland microbial communities from SPRUCE experiment site at the Marcell Experimental Forest, Minnesota, USA - June2016WEW_6_10 | ecosystem: Environmental > Terrestrial > Soil >...
ACCACCGAGAACGTGGTCGCGCTGGTCGCCGTAATCACGAAATTCTGGGTCGCCGTCGCCGCCGTCGCTGCCACCCCCGAGATGGTTCCATTTCCGGTGTTGGTCCCGACCACAGTAGTTCCGGCGCCTCCGGAATCTCCGATCAGCACTCCGTTGCCGTTAAACGTCAGCGTGCCCGTGGCCAATATTCCCGTGGGCGCTACCCCTCCGGCCGCGTTCAGATCGGCCGGCGGAATATTCAAACTGTAGCTCCACGTGTTCGGACCCGTGTTGGTGAAGTTGTAGGTCAGCTGGTGGGGCGCGCCCAGCGAGTCGTAAATCGTCTCCGGAGTGGAGAACGTTGTGCCCAATCCGGCCGAGGCGCTCAGGTTGGCGGTCAGCTGCGCATTCGCCGTTGGCGTCGGCGGATTAATGGTCCCGGCGCCCAGCGCCAGCGGCGCGATTCCAGCTCCGGTGTTGACCACTCCATTCACCGCGGGATATCCCAGCACCTGCTGTCCGGCAGAAGTGACCAGGAAGTTTGTGTTGTTCACCGAAAAATCCCCTGCCCGCGTGTAATTGATGGTGCCATTCGCATTCTGCACCGCGAAAAATCCATTTCCCTGAATGGCAACATCGGTCGGCACGCCCGTCGCACTCACGCTGCCTTGCGTGAACAGCGAAGGCAAGGCTCCGATCTCTGTGCCCGCTCCCAGCTGCTCCGGATCTCCCGCCCCGGTGGTGCCTAGGTTCTGATAGAACAAGTCGCTGAAGAGCGCTTGCGTGGTCTTGTAGCCGGGCGTGTTCTGGTTGGAGAGATTGTTGGCGATGGCGGACAGATCCGTTGACTCCGCCGTCAGCCCGGAAAGTGGAATCGAAAAATTAGGCATTAGAACGCTCCTTGAATCTTGCTGGTGACGAGTTGAGAAATGTTCGGTGAAACAAAGTTCGGCGAAGCGACGCTCGACGAAGAAGAGCTCGGCAAGGCTGTACTCGCTGGAGAAATCGCGCCGGGCACGGAACTCGCGGCCGCAGCAGATCCTGCATTGCTGGCTGCCTTCGCGGCAGAGACAGCGGCCGCATTGCTGGCCGCACTACTCGCGCTTCCGCCCGTCGACGAGCCGCTTCCACTCGATCCTGTCCCCGAGCTCCCCGACGCCGGAACCAACGTCTGCATCAGTTGATAAATCGACGTGACCTCGCTCAACTCGCTGAATTGCGCCAATTGCCCCACGAAGGTCGAGGGATCGACCGGGCTGGTCGGATCCTGATTCTGCAGTTGCGCCACCAGCAACTGCAGGAACATGTTGTTCAGGCTTTGCCCGGTGGGCAGGCCATTCGTCGTACCGCTGGTTCCCGTGCCGCTGGTGGGTGGTGGAACCGGAGTTGTGCTCATAATGATTTCTCCTTCATGCCAGAATGCTCAAACCGGCTCCGCCGCCGGACTCCCACGCGTTCAAAGTCGCAGGGGAATCCTCCACGGCAGCCTCGGACAAAATGGGATCTGCGATCGGCCGCATGGGCGCAAACGAACGTTGCTGCGCATTGCCCCCGCCCCCGGAAGAATTACTGGACGACGCGAAGCCCTGGGTAAAATTCACTCCGGTCAGCCGCAGATTCTGCTGCTGCAGCGTGTTCGTGATCGTCGGCAGATCGTTCGCCAGTAGCCCGCGCAAGTCTCCCTTTTCGCTGCCGATTGTCATCCCCACATCGCTCGCGTGCACCACCGTGCGCACTTCCACGCTGCCGAATGCCGAAGTGTTCATCCCGATCCGCATCTCGGAATTTTCCGCACGGCTCACCATCTGCGCGATTTGCACCGGCCCCGGAGCCGCCGCTGCCGAAGTTGGCGGAGCCTGCGCCCCGTTTGCCGAAGGGTCAGGAACTGGATTCGGAAGAGTCTCCGGCTTCGCCGGCGAATCTGGCGGAACCGCAGCCTGGACGCCCAAGGCCGCGGTAATTCCAGTCGAAGCCGGCGCCGCGGGAGCCCCCGCTCCTGCTTGCAGAGCACTGACCGGTACACTCGCCACCGCGCTTAAATCCGCATCCCGATGAAGAGTTTGTGCCGTGCCCGATCCCGCGCTGTCGCCCGCCGCCTGCGGCTCTTTGACGCTCTGCGGGGAGGACTTTTCCAGGACATTGTTACTATTGTTGCCGTTACTCTGCGGCCCAGCCGCCGTCGCGGTAGTCGCGCTCGCGGCGCCAAGGCCATGGTTTTCTCGCAACGCCGAATTCACCGCCGGTGCGATCAAATGCGGCAAAGCCGAAGCCGCCGATTGTGCCCCGGATCCGCCGCCGGAGAAGAACACGGAAAATGGTGTCGGCGCGGCGCTCAAACCATTCTCCAAGGCCGGCTGCGCCGGCACGCTCGAGGTTTCTTTCAACTCAGTTGGAGCGCCCGGGCTAGCGTTTGCAGACCGAACGCTGCTGCCCGCCGCCAGCCGTACTCCCGCTTTTCCCGAAAGCGCCGGCACCGCCGGGCTGGCAAGCGCGGCCAGTAGCTCCGGCGAGGCCTCACTCTGGCCTGCGACAATTCCGGCCGACGGCTCCGATGTCTCCGTTCCCCGGGCGCTATCGACGGAGGCGGCCGATTGCGCCGCAATCTCCGCAGCCGAAGCCTCTGAGGGCGCATTATCGACCGCAGGAGCCGCGGAGGAGTTTGCCGGCTCGAGCGGCTCGTTGGCCGGCACTGCGCTGGCCAGCAGAATCGGCGAGGCGCTGGCGGTTTCAATCGACGGACTCTGAATCGCCGCTGTCGTCAGCCCTCCGGACTCGCCCTGCGCCGGTTTCCGTTCCGCCGCCACAGTCACCGGCGATGGAGTTACGGGTTGAGCCAGCACCGCTGCACTCGTTGCCGAATCGATTGCAAGAGAAGGAGCCTGGTGATTTTGATTCCCATCTAACGGGATGGCAGTCGATGCGGGTGCCCCAGCGGAAGGGGAATTGGTGGAAGCTGAAGGGGCAGGAGAAGCGCTAAGCGGAACAGAAACGGTCAAACTAGGAACCGCTATTGGGGATGCAAGCCATCCCTTCCCGTTCGCAATCGCCAGGGGTTCCGGGACCGTGCTCGGCGAAGGGTCGGCGGCAGCGAGATGGATTCTCTCTCCCGTCGGCGAAATGCTCGGTAACACATTTTGGCTGGCTGGCTGGGAATCGCCCGCCTGGAAGTTGATCGTATTCGATCGCCCAACCTCAGCCTTTGTGGATTCCGCACCGCTGCCGGGGTTGGCCGTCGGATTTGTGTTCCCACTTAGCCCCTCATCAGCCGGCGCGCCAGGCAAAGGAAATCGTCCCGGCGCCGGCGCGGAATAGAATCCAGATGCACTCGCCGTCGCATCGTTAGAGGCCGGCGGGATGGGCCCCGGGACACTTCCCGGTCTTTCGCCGGAAGCCAATCCTATGCCAGCTAGTCCAATTGAAACCGCTCCCGTTGGAGCCGAGACCAATGAGCTTGAGGCCGTCGAACTTGTTCCAGGTCCACCGGAGTTCGCTCCGCTCGAACTCGGCCCGCTGGAAACAACTCCACTCGAAGCAGGTCTACCTGAATTTTGGACGCAAGTTGCTCCCTTCAAACTGGTCGCAGCCAAATTGGATGGAAGCGCCCATGGGATGGCCCCTGTACTCGAAAGCGTTGCGGCCGGAGCCGTAAAGGCCGGCGCCGGGGCGGCGGCCGCAGATGGCAAAGTGTTCGGCGAAGGGCTCTCCTGCAGAACCCCGAATAGCGAAAGGCTCCGGGGAGCAGGCGGCAACGGAATCGAATTCACAGCCGCCGGAACCAAGCCCTGACCTATGGGACCGGCCGTAGCCGTGGTGCTCGCAGGCTGTGCCGCACCGCCCGGCTTCTTAGGCGAAACATTCCCTGCGAGCGGACCCGCATGCAAAGTGCCTCCGCCGACCAGACTCTGCCCGGAAATCTGGGCCGAGGTTTGTCCCTGAGCCGTTCCGTCTGGTGCGGATGCGGTCAGACTTTTTGCCGCTGCCAGGGTGAAGGCAAATCCGCGGGGCGCGTTCGGCCCCGAGCCCCGAGCCGAAAGCGGTTGCGCAATCGAGGCCACCGCCGGCAGCTCGGAAACGCTATTCGAAATGGATTCCAGAATCGGATTCACGGGGACCGGCTCACGTCAATCTCTGTAAGCTCGCCGCTGCTGTTGCACTCGTGTAGCCATGAAGAGAGAGGCGACCGGTCGCCGCGACCACGCGATCAAACCCACCGCATTCAAGCGAATCCAAATCCTGCCGAAGAAACGCACAGAGCCGGCGAATCTTCACTGGGCAACCTCTGACCACCCGTCCCGGCAAACTTTAGCCACGCCGCAAATATTCCCGCCGCAACAGAAACAGATCGTCCAGGCTGCGCTGCTCCCGCCGCGCGGCGTCTTTCTTATAGAGTTCGAGTTGCCGGTCGCGCACGCTCTCCAACGTTTCCCGCGCCTGCCGCGCCCGGCGAAAAATTTCCCGCTGCTGGTCGCGCAGTTGTTGCGATTGCGCCAGTTGGGGCTCGAGTTCCTTCCGCTGCCGCAGCAGATCCTTTTCATAAAGCAATCCAAATTGCAGTTCCGCCGCGCTTACGCCCTGGCTCAACTCTTGACTTCGATTGGCGTATAGATTTTGGCGTTGTGCGTCCGCCTCTTCGATCAAGTGCTGCACTCGTGCCACTTGCTGGTTCGCCGCCCGCAGCCGCAACTCCTGCTGGTGCTCGATGCTTTGCCGGAAATGCAAGACGTCCTGCAGCGGAAATTGGAAAGGCATGGATTTCAACTCGCTAAATCAACTCGGCAGCGCCAGCAGCTTGCCGATGGTTCCCGCCAACGGCGCGGCTTCCCCGGGCTTCTGCATCAGAAAATGATCCAGCTCCGGAATCAGCGTCAGGGCTTTGTCGAGAGTCGAGTCGCCGCCCTTCTGATAAGCGCCGATGCGCACCAAATCTTCCGAAGCGGTGTACGCCGCCAGCAGCCGCCGCACAGCCTGCGCCTTCTGCAAGTGCGCCGGCGCCGCCACCGCCGACATCAGCCGGCTCACGCTGTTCAGCACAGCAATCGGAGGATAGTGGCTGCGCACCGCCAGCCGCCGGTCGAGCATGACGTGCCCATCGAGCAAGGCGCGCGCTCCATCCACCAGTGGATCCTGCTCGTCGTCCCCTTCCATCAGCACGGTATAAAAAGCCGTGATGCTGCCCGTGCCAAAACGCCCCGCGCGTTCGATCAGGCGCGCCATCATGGTGAAGCAGGACGGGGTATAGCCTTTCGCCGTCGGAGGCTCGCCCGCCGCAAGTCCAATCTCGCGCTGCGCCATCGCCAGCCGGGTCAGCGAATCCACGACCAGCAGCACGTTCTTGCCCCGCGAGCAAAAGTATTCTGCGATGGAGGTCGCCGCCAGCGCCGCCCGAATCCGCAGCAGCGGAGACTGGTCCGAAGTCGATACCACCACGCAAGCCCGCTTGCAGCCCTCCACTCCCAGCGCGTTTTCGAGGAAGTCGCGCACCTCACGCCCGCGCTCCCCCACCAGCCCCAGCACCGTGAGATCGGCGCTGGTGTTGCGCGCCATCATCCCGATCAGAGTGCTCTTGCCCACGCCGCTGCCCCCGAAAATGCCCACGCGCTGCCCCCGCCCGCAGGTGATAAACGCATCCACCGCGCGAATCCCGCAGGCCAACGGTTCGGTGATCGAAACCCGCTCCAGCGGCAGCGGCGCCGCCGCATCCAGCACCCGCGATTGGCTCCCGCCATAATCTCCCTGCGAATCGATGGGCTGTCCTCCGCCATCGATCACCCGCCCCAGCATCCCCTCGCCCACGCGAATCGTCGGGCGCGCGCCCCAGGTCGAGACCCCGTCGCCGTAGCGCACTCCGCGCGGCGACTCCAGCGGCATCGACAACACTGTCGTGCCCCGAAAGCCTACGATCTCGCCTGCCAGCACGCGGCCCTGCGAGTCCGCGATCTCGCAAACTTCCCCCACCGAGCAAAACGGCCCTGCGGATTCGACCAGCGGCCCAATGACCTGCGTCACCCGTCCCCGCCAGCGCAAGGCGGCGCAGGCTTCCACCCGCGCGAAGTAGGGAGCCAGCAATCCTGTCTCCGAGCTCGCTGAGAAGCTCATGGCTTCTTCCCCTTTTCCTCATCTTGCGGCCGCGCCGCCAGCAGATCCATCAATCGCTGCTCAATTTCTTTCAACTGCATTTCGACCCCAATCTCGGTCGTGCCCATCGCGGTCTTCAACCCGCATTGATCGCCAGGCATGGCCGCATCCTCCACGATATCCGGCGCAGCCAGCTCCGGGCGCTCCGCAAAATATTGCCGCCACTCCGCCACCTGTTTGGGATTGACCACCAGCGTCACCCCGGTCGCGCCTTCGATCTTCTCCAGCGCCGCCCGCACAATGCCCATCAACAGCAGGGGATCGACCTGCGTCTCGCGATGCAGAATTTTACGCGCAATGCTCAAGGCCAGCCGCACCGCCGCGTCCTCCAGCTTGCGATAGAACGCGGCCCGGTCATGGGCGAAGTCCGCCACCGCCTTCGCCACCGCCTGGCGTTCGCGCCCCAGTTGTTCTTCGAACTTGGCGCGCGACTCAGCCTCCCCCTGCTGCCGGCCCTGCTGCCGCGCCTGCGCTTCCTGCTCGCCTGCGCGCGCCGCCAAGGCCGCTTCGGAGGTTTTCTTGCCCACCGTGGCTGGAAGGTTCAAAGCAGCCTTGGCGCCTGGGGCTGGCGCGGCCACTTCGCCATACACGAATGGCACTCCCTCGGGCGCCGGAGCCGCTTCCGGCTGCGGCGCAGTTGGCCCCTGCTTCTCCTTCTCCCGCGCCCGGCTAGGTGACGAGCTCATCCTCGCCCTCCACCTCCGGAGTCAGCGACAGTTTGCCCTCCGCCTCCAGCTTGCGCGCGATCGCCACCGCCTCCAGTTGCGCCGTGCTGATCTGCCGCGCCTTCACCGGCCCCAGCACGTCCATATCTTCCTTCAGCATTTCCACCGCGCGCGATGACATCGACTTAAAGATGTAAGTCTTCAACTCCTCCGACGCTCCCTTCAAGGCCGTCGCCAGCATCTTCTTATCCATCTGCCCCAGCAGTTCGCGAATCCCGGTCTCCGGAATGGTCAGCAGGTCTTCGAAGGTGAACATCAGGTTGCGGATCGAAAGCGCCAGTTTGGGATCTTCGCCTTCGATCGACTCCAGGATGCTCTTGCCCACCACCACATCGAGCCGGTTCATCAGGTCGGCCACCCCGCGCAGTCCCTGGTAGGCCCGCCGGCTTTGTTCTCCCAGAGCTTCCAGCCGCTTATGCAGCACGACCGAAACCCGCTCCGCCATCTCGGGAGCGAATTGCCGCAGCTGGGCCAAGCGCTTGATGGGCTCCGCCCGCAACTCCGGGGGCAGCTTCATGAGCACGGTCGAAGCCATTTTCGACTCCAGATGGGCCAGGATCAGCGCGATCGTCTGAGGATGCTCGTCTTCGATGAATTTCGCCAGCTGCTGCGGATCGGCCTTCTTCAGCGAATCCAGCTTGGTGCCGCTGATCTCGGCGGCCCGCGAAACCTGGCGCAGCAGGTCCGCCGCGCCCTCCTTGCCAAAGGCCTTGACCAGCACCTTGTTGGCATAGTCCATTCCGGCCGAGGTGATATAGTCTCCGGTCAGAATCAGGCGGTCGAATTCCTCGAGCACCGCTAGCCCGGCCTCGGGCTCGACCTGGCTGATGGTGGTGATCTCCGCCGTGATCTGCTCCACTTCTTTCTGCGAGAGATGGCGATACACCTCCCCGGCGGCATCTTCTCCCAAAAGCACCATCAGGATGGCGGCCTTGCGCAATCCGGTGATGGGGCCGCTCACGAACGATCCTCCTCGCGCACCCAGGATTCGACCAGGCGGCTGGCCGCGGCTGGCTCGGCTTTCACCTTCTCCGTCAGCATCTTCTTCAAATCAGTGGCGCGCTGCACGTCGGGGGAACCCTGATTCTCAGCCTGCCCTTGCCCCTCCTGCAGCGAGCCGGCCGCTCCGCGCGCGGATAAGGCCGCCGCTTTCCCCTTCCCCGGCAGCTCTTTGAAGGCCGCCACCGCCTGCTTCTTCACTGGACGCAAAATCAGGAAATAGACCACCAGAAACAGCGCCACGATGCCCAGATAACGCAGCGTCCACAGCCAGGGTTCGAGCAGCCGCCGCCACTTCTCCCACTTCGACGGAGCCGCCGGAATGTCCAGCGGCAACTCCTGGAACGAAATGTTCTCCACCGCCAGCACATCGCCGCGCTGCGTATCCAGGCCGATGGCCGCGCTGGCCAGTTGCTCGAGTTGCTTCATTTCGTCGGGCGTGCGCTTGCGCCGCGTCGAAGTGCGCTTGCCAGCCACGTCCGTGACATCGACGGCATCGTCGACGAGCACAGCCGCCGCGATGCGCCGAATCCGCCCCGCCGGCTCCAGCGTCCGATGCAGGCTCTTGCTGATGGCATACGTGGTGGCCTCGGATTTCGAATTCGACTGCTCCGTCCCCAAGCTCGATGCCGTGCTCGCGGCGGGCGGAGTCGTGGGGGCGCCGGGCGCAGGCGGCGGTGGTGGCGCCGAGGGTGCCGGCACGTTGCTGGCGGTGCCGGGAACTCCCGCGGGAGCGCTTCCCGTCGAACTCTCCTCGGAGTGCTCCGTGGTCAGCGGCGTGGTGGTCTTCGGATCGTAAGTCTCCTGCGTCTCTTCGCTCGTGCCCGGGTCATACTCCACATGCACGCTCGCCCGCACATGATCCGCTCCCACCACGGGTTCGAGGGTGCGCACCAGAGTCTTCGCCAGCTCCTCATCCGAGGCGAAAACGCGACCACCCAGCCCATTCCGCCCGTGCACCAGCGGCAGATTGCTGTCGGCATCGACCACCGTGACGTTCTCCGGACGCAGGCGGTCGACCGCGCTCGCCACCAGTTGCGGAATCGCGAGCTGGGCCTGTTCCGACAACCTTCCGCTGCGCGTCTTTAGGATCACCGCCGCCTTGGCGTCGTGCTCCTGCTCGGTAAACAGCGACTCCTGCGGCATCACCAGATGCACCCGCACCGCTTCCACTTCGGTCAGCGTACCCAGCGTACGTTCCAGTTCGCCTTCGAGGGCGCGCTGGTAGTTGACCTTCTCGGTAAAATCCGACCCCGCCCAATTCGGCGTGTCGAACAATTCGAAGCCCAGGCGCGCCCCGCGCGGCAGCCCGGCCGCCGCGGTCTCCAGGCGCGCCGCGTCGAGTTTGTCCTCGGGCACCAGCAGGGTGCCGCCGTCGGGCGAAACCTGGTGCGGAATGTTTTTCGCTGCCAGCTTTGTCCCCAGCGCCTGCGCGTCCTCCGACCGCAATCCCGAATACAGCGTCACAAACTTCGCGGTGCCGAGCAAGGCCACAAAAATCCACACCGTGGCCGCCACCAGCACGGCGCCGGCCCCAAGCCACAGGCGCTGCTGGAAGCTCAGCCCTTTGAAGAACGCGCCCAGGCGGTGGCTCAGGTCCTCGAAGGATTGGATTTTGTTCTCGGCCATCGCTGTGCCTGGGTCGCTCTAGCCTGGGTTACGCTCCGCTCTGGCCTGGGTTTGGCGATGTCGTCGAGAGCCGCCGATTTACCCTGTGACCCTCCGTGTCCTCTATGTTGAAGGTCTTGCCCTCCCCGTGTGAAACCTGAACCGCCCTAAAACTGCATGCGCGAAATCTCCTGATAGGCCGAGACGATCTTGTTGCGCACCTGCATCATCAGCTGGAAAGACAGGTCGGCCTTCTCCACCGCGATCAAGGCGCTGTGCACGTCGGTGCCGCTGCCTTCGAGCACGCTCGCCACCTTGGTATCGGCTTGCGAGCTGAGTTGACCCATCTCGTCGATCGCCCCGCGCAAGCTGTCCGCGAAGCCTCCCCCGGCCTCCGCCGGAGCCAGGCTTTCCGCTTCCAGCGGACTCTCCGCTTCGGCGGGCAGAATTCGCAACGAAGACACCGGGCTGCTCATCGCGCCCCACCCGTTTCCTTTCTATTCACTCTCAAAATCTCCCCTTTGCCCTTCGGCGCCAGTTTCCCCCCAGCCGACCTAGGTCAAAATCTGCAGCGACTGTTGCAGCATGCTTTTCGCCGCCTGCACCGCCGCCGCATTCAACTGATAGGCCCGCACCGCGCCCAGCAAGTCGGCCATCTCCATCACCGGATTCACATTCGGGTACGTGACATACCCCAAGCCATCCGCATCGGGATGCCCCGGCTCATAGCGCCGCGGCTGCGGCGTGACGTCGTCCACCACGCGCTCCACCCGCACCCCGCCCTCCGGAGTCTTGTTCATGCGCGCCACGGCCAGGCTCATCATGGCGGGAAAGCGCGGCTGGGGCTGCGCCCGGAAGACCAGCATCTGCCTGCGATAGGCCCCGCCGGCCGCGGTGCGCGTGGTCTCGGCGTTCGCCATATTGGCCGCCACCACTTCCGCCCGCCAGCGCTCCGCGCCCAGCGCCGAGCCGCTCAGCTCTAACATGCCGAACAGGTTCATGACGAAGTCCCTCCCGAATTGATGGCCTGCGAGATGCCGTGAAACTGATCCCGGATCAGCTGAATCCCGAGATTGAATTTCAGCTGACTTTCCGCCAGCAGCAGGCTCTCGCGCTCCACGTTCACGTTATTGCCGTCGGGACGCTCCAGCAGCCCCCGCACCCGCTTCACCACCGGCGTCGAGCCATTGGGCATTGCGCCCGTGTAACTTTCTCCATAACCCGCATAGGACGCCCACTGGTCGCGCACGGCCTCTACGCTCGCCCGCGCCAGTTCGGCATGGAAGTCGAGATCGCGGGTGCGATAGCCCGGAGTATCGATGTTTGCCAGGTTCGCCGTGATCAGCTTGTGCCGGGACACGTCGACGTCCAGAAAACGGCCGAGCGCCTCCACCATGGGATCGTCAATCATGGACATAACTGCTCCAACTGGGCAGCCCGTAGCTGCGAATCTTATTTCTGACCGTACGCAGGCTTACGCCCAGCAGGCCCGCAGCCCGCGAGCGGTTTCCGCCAGTCGCGACCAGCGTCATCTCCAGCAGCCGGCGCTCCATGGCTTCGAGCGAGATGCCGGCGCGCAGGCGGTCGTCTTTTTGGTTTTCGTTTTCATTTTCGTTCTGCGCGTTGCCGCGATCGTCGTCCACTGCATTGACCGCGTGCCGCCCGCCGCTGGATTCAGCTTCCTCCCAACCCCAGTCTTCGAGACCCTCGCAGCCGATCTCGGTGCCCGCAGCCAGGGCGACCGCCCGGCGCAGGCAGTTCGACAGCTCGCGCACATTGCCCGGCCAGCGATGGCGTTCGAGGCGCTCCAGAAATTCCTCGCTCAGCCGCAGGCTCTTGTTGTGCGGGCCGTACTGCCGCAGAAAGTATTCCGCCAACTCCCGGATGTCCGCTCCCCGCTCCCGTAACGGCGGCAGGCTCAGCGGAATCACGTTCAGCCGGTAAAAAAGGTCGGCGCGGAACTTTCCCTCGCGCACCATCTCGGCCAGGGCGCGATTGGTGGTGGAGATCACGCGCAGATCCACGTGCACGGTGCGGGTATCGCCCAGGCGCTCGAATTCGCGCTCTTGCAGCGCCCGCAGCAGCTTCGGCTGCAAGCTCATCGGCATCTCCCCGACTTCGTCCAGCAAGAGCGTGCCCCGGTGGGCCAACTCGAAGCGCCCCGGCTTGGCCGCAATCGCTCCGGTAAAAGCGCCGCGGGCGTAGCCGAACAGTTCGCTTTCGAGCAAGGTCTCGGGAAAGGCCGCGCAGTTCACGGCTACAAACGGATGATCGCGGCGCGGGCTGAGCCGATGAATCAGCCGCGCCACCAGCTCTTTTCCCGTCCCGCTCTCGGCTTCGATCAGCACGTCGGCGCCGCTCGCTGCAGCCTGCCGGGCCCGCTCCAGCGCTCGCAGCCAACTGGGAGCGTGCCCCGCCAAACCTTCTCTGGTTTTGGCCGTGGCCTCCGCCTCGCTCCCCGCCTGGGCCAGAATCCGCTCCGCCGCTTGCTCCAGGTGCTCAAACGACACCGGCTTCACCAGGTAATCGCAGGCCCCGTCTTTCATCGCCGCGACCGCGTCGGGCACGTTGCCAAACGCCGTCAGCAGCACCACGGCGGTGTGCGGAGCCAGGGCGCGCGCCTCCCGCATTACGGCAAAGCCATCCGCCCCGGGCATGCGAATGTCCGTCACCACCAGCGGATGCAGCCCGCGGCGGAATTTTTCCAGCGCCTCGCGAGCATTCGAAGCCGTATCCACGCTCCAGTCGCGGCGCAAAAAATGGGCTTCCAGGGCCGCGCGCATGCCGGCTTCGTCGTCAACTACTAGGACTCGATTCATCCCGCCATCCCTTCTTGAAAATCTTTCCGAAAATCTTTCGGAAAATCTTGCCGCAGTTCTCGCCCCAGATGCCCGCTTCCCAGCGGAAGCGTCAAGGTGAACATCGCTCCCGACCCGGCGCGATTGGCGGCGATGAGTTCTCCGCCATGCTGCTCGACGATCTTGCGCGATACCGCGAGGCCCAGCCCCGGACCGCCCGCCCGGGTGCTGAATCCCGGCTCAAAGATTTTTTCGGCCGGCTCGGGCTGGATGCCCGGCCCGGTGTCGCTGATCGAGATCACGGCTGCGGCATCGCCATCGGCGCTTCGTTGCCCGCAGATTTCCACCCAGCCTCCGCCCGGCATCGCCCGCAGCGCATTCAGCACCAGATTCAGCAGCACCTGTTCCAGGCGATGACGGTCGGCTGCGAACCACACCCCGCGCAGCCGGTTGCGCAGGCACAACTCCACCCGCGCCTGCCGCGCCATGGGCACCAGAAATCCGCCCGCCCAGTCGAGCAGCGCGCCCAAATCGATGGGAGCGCGCTCTGGCGCCGGCAGGCTGTGGAAGTGCAAAACGTTATTGACCGTGGCAGCCAGCGTCCGCAGTCCGGCCTGCACCTGCTCCACCCACGCAGTACACTCCGCCGAAAGCCCCGCCCCGGCCAGCAGGCCGGCAAACAGTTCCAAGCTGCCCAGCGGATTGCGCACCTCGTGCGCCAGCACCGCCGCCATCTCCGCCAGAGCCTGCTCGCGGCGCAATTTTTCCCGCTCCCGCCGCAGCCGCTGGGCGTCGCTCACGTCGCGCAGGATGAAGATCGATACGCCGACGCCGCCAACACCTTGGTCTTTATGTTCAGGCTGCCCGGGAACCGCGGCGTGCCGCGCCGCCAGCCAGAGCTCGCCCGCGGCGCCGTCGGGAAAACATTGCTCATGCTCCCCGGCCTCGGAGCGGGCCCGGTCCAGTAGATCGCGCAGCCCAGCCGGCACGGAAGAGATCGACGGCGAATCGAGCGCAATCGCATTGACCCCCGCAATCTCAGCCAGCAATCTCCGCCCCTCCGGATTCAGCCTTGAGATCGCGCCCTCGCACTCCTCCACCAGCACCCCGCAGGGTAGCCCATCGAGTATCCTGTCCAGATGCTCCCGCATTCGGCGGTTCTCTTCGAGGCTTCGCCCCAGCCCTGCGTTGCTCTGCTCCAGCTCGCCGTGCAGCCGCACCACTTCGGAGCGCAGCAGGGCATAAGAATGTTCGAGCGAGACGGCCGCGTCGGCAAAGGAGCGAAAGGCCTCCAGCAGAAACTGCTGCTTCTCGCCGGCCCCGCGTTCCGGCTCCTCGAGAACGGGAAGCGAAAAGGCCGCAGACAAGTTTGCCGGAAGGCAGGCGGAGGTGGGCAAATCCATCATGATGACGAGGCAGCATGTGCACGGTTCGGGCCACTGCTTCTGAGATGTGGCTCAGATTGTGCTCAGCCGGCCCGCCCCGAGCACGAAAGGTTCCTGGGCTGCGGAAAGCGGAAGGCCTGAAAAGGGAAGTAGAGATGATCGCCCAGAACTGTGTCCCCGCTCTCGACCAGAATTGACGCCCGCTCCATCACGTGCTGCAGTTCGCGCACATTGCCCTGCCACAAGTGGCCTTCGAGAATGTGCGCCGCCTCCCTCGCCAGCCGCGGGCATGGCATATCCATGGCCTCCGCCATGCATGCCAGAAAGTGTTCGGCCAGCGGGATGATATCGCCGCGCCGCTCCGCCAGCGGCGGCAGCTCCACCGGAAAGGCGGACAGGCGGTAGAACAAGTCCTCGCGAAATTCTCCCCGCCCGGCGCGCCCCGCCAGATCCACGTTGCTGGCCGCGATCACCCGCACGTCCACCCGGGTCAGCTCGGCCGTGCCCAGGCGCTGCACTTCTTTTTGTTCCAGAAAGCGCAACAGCTTGGCCTGCATGGCCAGCGGCAACTCGCTGACCTCGTCGAGAAACAGCGTTCCCCCATGCGCCGCCGGGATGCGCCCCACCTGCGCCTGCACCGCTCCGGTAAACGCTCCCCTCGAGAAGCCAAAAAGCTCCGACTCCAGCAGCGCCTCCGGAATGGCCGCGCAGTTCACCGCCACAAAGGGTCGTGCCGCACGCGGACTCAGCGTGTGCAGCGCCCGTGCCACCAACTCCTTGCCGCTTCCCGTCGGTCCCGCGATGAGCACCGTGGTCGCCCGCGGCGCCACCAGCCGCGCCATGCGATACACCCGCTGCATGGCCTCACTCTCGCCAATCATGCCCGGCAGCGGCTCCGCCCGCCGCGCTTCCGCTCGATTCTCCGCCGCCTTCCAGGCTCCATTCGCCGGCGTGATGCGCTCTTCCATCTTCGCCGGCAGCGCTTCTTCTGCGCTCTCGAATGGAGATTCCGGGGCCGCGTTCCAACCGTCCCGCTCCGCCTCCCGCTTCGTCTCCTCGCCGGCAAATCCCGCATCGGAATCGAGCAGCACCACCTGAATCCCGGGGAACCTGCGCTGGATGATCGCGATCAGTTCGTCGCTATCGAGGTCC
>Ga0187851_10002907_pt1 | contig 14778 bp, 17 predicted proteins | sample June2016WEW_6_10_FD_132997 | JGI IMG/M metagenome (GOLD analysis project Ga0187851, IMG submission 132997) | Peatland microbial communities from SPRUCE experiment site at the Marcell Experimental Forest, Minnesota, USA - June2016WEW_6_10 | ecosystem: Environmental > Terrestrial > Soil >...
CAGCATGCTGAGGTTCCACCGCATGTTGAGGCCACACGAATCATTTCATGCATCTCCATTACCCCCTTTTATTACTCTAACCACATACTATTAAAGGATGAATTAAATCTTCTTATTGTTTTAAGTTGTTGGCAGGCTACTTGCAGCTATTATTTGTATAAGGAGAAAAAAATGGGAGAAAGATTGAAAGGATTTAGAGATTACACGGATTATCTGACTTACGCTGAAATATATTTATTCTGGATGAATAGTCATGAGCATAAAGAAACTTACGATATGCTCCTTAAACGGCAATTGGATATCAACCCGATCAGTTATATACGTAAAGTGAGTCTAGAGGCTCATTTAAATAAGGGAGAATGATAATGAAGAATATTTTAAAGGGATTCAAGAGTTATTCAGATTATATGTCTTATGCGAAAGTCTGTTTATCATGGATGAATGAAAAGGGACTTAAACGAACTTACAATATGTTACTTAAACAGCAGAAAGATATCAACCCGATCAGTTATATGCGGCAAATGAGTTTCGTGGCTCATAACCTAATTTAAACAACAGGAATGCAACGAAAGCCCGAAGTCATGTTCTGTAATGAACTAAGATCATCCCCCGGGTAGGTGAATCCGTGGATCATAAACAAAAAAAAGACCTGCAGAAGAAGACAGAAAGAAAGCGGGACAACAAAGATAAGAAACAAAGTGAGAAGACACAAGAGCTGGAAGAGTCAAAGGGCACATTGATTATTCATCCAGTCTGGTTCGCCGTGGTGGGATTTTTTCTTTCGATGGCGGCATTGCTCTCCTGGTTTTTTCTCCGTATCCCCAGGCCATGAAAATATATAACGGCAGAGTGAATCCTTTCGGCAGGCATGAAGTGACTTTCAAACAGTTGTCATTGATTCTTAAGTGATGCTGCCATGTGTGACTTTGAATAGAAAGGAAATCTTTAAACCTGCACAAGTAGAAAACCTTTAAATGAAATTGGAGGAAATTATGAATCTGTTTGAGAGGTCTGTCTGGGTGTTATTTGCGTTTATTGCGTCCATTATTTTGATAGCATTTATATTTTTTGCCAAGCGGGTCTCTTATAGTCAAAGGATAAAGGCAAACGATGAAATAGAAACCTTGTAACAACATAAGACTGTGACAAGGAGTAAGCATAATATTAAAATAAAAATAAATTTAAAAAGGAGGATTTTTAGATGAAACGTTTAGGATTGTTTATAATCGCACTGGTTTTCGTATTTTCCACTACGGTAATGGCCGCGTATAATGAAGAGCAAAAGGAAGAAGCCGCCGCCGCAAAGACTGAAAATGCTGAAATGAAAGCCGACGCTAAGGTTGACAAGGCACAGAAGAAAGCTGATGCGAAGAAACTCAAAGAAGATATTAAAGCCCAACAGAAGAGACTTAAACCGGAACAGAAAGCTGAGCAAAAGAGACTCAAAGCAGAACAGAAAGAACAAAAGAAGAGATTTAAACCGGACCAGAAAGCAGAACAAAAGAGACTCAAAGAAGAACAGAAAGCTGAAGCGAAGAAACTCAAAGAAGAAAGAAAAGCAGCAGAAAAAGTCGAAGACGCAAACTAATCTCTTCGATTCAAAGTTAATGTGCGTTAAGAGACTCGGGGGAGAATTGCCTCGTGTCTCTTGAAAATAATATATTCGTAGTCCGAACCTTCAGGTTCGCCTCTCTTGGGCGGATATAAAGACCCGAACTACATCCTGTTTGTCATTGCCGCATCTCATGCGGCGTGGTAATCTTGATCTTGCTCTTTCTTCCGTCATAATGTAGGGATCGAACGCCTGCCGATCTGAGCGGCGCGTTTGGGAAACGCGCCCTACAATTTATGTCCCCCTTTAGAGGGGGCAAGCGAAGACGGGGGAGGATAAATATATAATATGGTGCGTTGCTTTAGCCGCGCTTTAGCGGGTCTGAAGACCCGAACTACGTTTTAAACCTGAGTAACGTACAATTAATATCCCGGCGGATGTTTGAATGCTCCGGATGCGCCATCTATCTGTTTGGCAACGGACAGGAGTTCCATATCACGCCAGTGCTTTCCCACAATCTGTACGCCGATGGGCATGCCTTCTTTGGAATAACCCATCGGTATGATCACCACGGGATTGCCGGTAAGATTGAATATGGTCGTATAGGCCATATTCGCGGCCATGTAAGTTTCCGGCTGGTCATCAATCATTACCGGTTTCGTATAGTAAGGAAAGTTCAGCGGCGGCACGTACCCGTCGGGCGCTATGTGCCGGAAGGCAGATGAAGCAGTAACGGGACATAAAAAAGCATCGTACTGCCCGACAAACCTCTCCATCGTCGCCATAAGCTTTTCTCTTTGCGTCAACGCGCGCAGGAATTTTTCGTAGGTTTGAGGGATTACCATTTCTCCTATCCCCATTTTCTTTCTAATCGACCCGCCCAGAACATACTGAAGAAAGCGGGCATACGAAGGCGTATAGGGACCCATTTGCAGGTCTAATATTTCGTTGTAGGTCTTCCAGGCAAGCGTAAAATCGAACCCCACCGGGTTTATCTTTTCCACCCTGCACCCCTGTTTCTCCAGTTTGTCCGCGAGGTCCTTCATCGCCGCCTTTGTATCCGCCGTTACGGGCACGCCGCCGAAATCATCTGTCCAGGCGATGCGCAGATCCTTCAACTCCTTTTCCCCGGGTTCGGTAAGATTCGCCAGCGGGACAAGGGGTTCATCCGGATGAGGGCCGGCAATGATAGTAAGGGCCAGCTTCAGATCATCAATGGAACGGGCAAGAGGTCCCTGATAAACAAGATACCGCCATGAGTTAAACTCATATTTAGGCATATCCGGCAGAGGGTAGCCGGGAAACACACCGAGTTTCGGCACCATGTATTCTGTCGGCTTGAGCCCGTAGATGCCGCAAAAGTGGGAAGGAATGCGAATGGAACCGCCCAGATCATTGCCAATATCGAGCGCTGTAAGACCCGCTGCCAACGCCGCCGCCGCGCCGCCGCTGCTGCCACCCGGCGTTCTATCAAGATCCCATGGGTTATTCGCCCGGCCGAATACGGGGCCGTTTGTCTGTATGTCCATGGCAAAGGCGGGAAGGTTTGTCTTTCCCATAATAATAGCCCCGGCTTTGCGCAGGCGCAAAACGACAGGGGCATCAAAGTCCGGCACATAATTGGCAAGGGCGGGCAAACTGCTGGTGGTTTTCATCCCCGCGACGGCGATGTTGTCTTTGATCGTTATGGGAACGCCGTGAAGTGGCCCCCATATCTCGCCGCGGGCAATCGCCGCGTCCGCCTCCTTTGCCCTTTGTCGCGCGCCCTCTATATCGAGGGTGACAATGGCATTGAGCTTACCATTGTATTTGGCTATCTGCGCGAGATACGCCTCAACGACTTCCACAGAGGTAACCTGTCGCGATCTTATTTTCCAGGCCAGTTCACTTGCCGGCATAAAGACAAGCTCATGGGGATCAATTTCTTTCTTCGATTCCTGAACGGCGGCCACAGCGGCTGCCCCGGTGTTTGCCCTGGCGGTTGTACCGGCGGCAGCAATAGCATTAAAAGGCAAAAGCATTGCAAGACACATAACAGATATAAAGATAAATAATATTGGGATTACAATCGCACTTCCAACCCTGTGTTTTTTCATCTTCAACTCCTTTATCTTTTATATTTTATGACATTCTTGCCGGATTTGTTTTGTAAGAGATTCCTTTGTCGCGGATAAAATATAGAGAAGTTCAGCTTGTATGTCAATGACTTAAATGAACAATTGACACACCCCTTCCCCATTTGCTTCTCATTTATTATAGTGTTATAATGCAAGAAAATTCAGGGAGGTTTATTATGCCGAGTTATCAATGGATTCAACACAAAGGCAAAAGAATTCTTTACATGGATATTGCCACCTCGTCGAACGAAGAGTTAACAGACATAACAGAACGCGTTAAAAAAGTTATCATAAATGAGCCTCCAAAGTCCGTATTGTGTCTGGTAGACGTCAAAGGTGGAAAATTCAATAATGAAATAAGCCAGACTATCAAAGAATTTGCCAAATTTTGCGACCCGTATGTGAAAGTATCCGCAAGCATTGGCGTTGAAGGCCTTATGAAAATAATACACAATGCCATTGTTATGTTCACGGGAAATAAAAGCCTCGTTTTAAAGAACTCAAAGGAAGAAGCCATGGATTGGCTCGTCGAGCAGTAAATACTATACATTTCTATTAAAACAAATATTGCAAATTGATGTGCCTTGGAATATAATCCATCAGAAATTTAATTTATGCTGATATTTTGGGGGAGATCGGAATATGAACGCAAAAGGCATTTCTTATGTTGTAACAAAAAATAATATGATCGCGGCTTTTGGTGAGGAAAGATGGACGGACTTTATGACCAAACTGGCGAAAAAGGACAGTTATTTCGGCGCGGTTATCATGTCCGTTACCCCTATGCCTGTGGAAAAATTAATCGTTTTTTTTGATGAGATGTGCAGGGAATATTTCAACAACGACAAAATGCAGTATGAAAAATTCGGGAAGGGAGGCGCTAAAGCCGTCCTTTCTCAGGATGGTCCTTACAGGTCATTTATGCTCACAAAGGATTTAAAGCAATTTATTGAGACGGTGCTGCCGAAAGTCTGGGCTACGTACTTTGACAGCGGTACGGCAACCGCGCTTCTTGCAGACAACGTTGCTCATGTCAAAATCACCGGACTTCCAATTAAATATAATTATTTTGAATACCTTGTAATGGGTTACTTTCAGCAGGCCATAAAAATGTTTGGAAAGAAATCTACAGCCAAAAGAATCAGGAGTCTTGCGGCGGGCGACAAAGATATTTATTTCCAGTATGAATTAAAGGACTCTTAACCCTATTCTGTACTTCCTGATCTCTGGGGCGGGAAATCTTTCTTCCGGATTTTCTCCCATTTTTCACCCACCGGGCAAACACGCATGCACTCGATGCAGTTGTCGACATCGGTTATATAAGTCTGTCCGGCCTCAATTAGCATATCACGCCGCCGCGCGTGCTCGCGAATCATCCGGAGAAACCCCGGCCACTCACGGAGTTTGACCGGCGGCAGACTCTTGAAACCATAGGACCAATATACAAAACACGGATCAACGTCGTACCGGTCTTTTTTCAGGGCGCCGGAAGGACAGGCGCTGATACACCGGCCGCATTCGGTGCAGAGGCCTAATTCCCGTATGGGATCGGCATCAAGCGGCGCCTCTGTTATAATGGCGCACAGCCTCTGATGAGGTCCGAACTCGGGAGTAAGCAGAAGATTGTTCCTGCCGATTTCGCCCATACCGCAACTCACAGCACAATGTTTATGAGACAGAAATCCCACTGTCCTGGTCTGTCGAAACCGCTTTTTGGTTTCGGGATTGATTTTTACAATCTCAACGGGCTTATCCGCGGAAACCGGCAGAGACAGGAAGCCCTCGCGTTCAAGCATCCGGCCGATTTTTTCAGCGGTTTCATCCAGCAGCCGCGACGTCTGCATCTTGCTGCGTGTCCAGATCATGATATCCGGCGCGTAAACAGCGCCTAAAGAATGCGCGACGGCCATAACGATCACGCTTCGCGCCGTCGGCATAAGAGCCGTAGCGGGCCTTGGCGGATAAGCCACAATAAGATTTCGCGCGTCAGCTATTCCCACCAGGTCTATGCCTTCGGCACGTATCAGTTTTTTGATGGTAACAGCATCAAGCAGGTTATCCTTGCCATCTATCATTATGTCTCTACCTCTATATATTTTTCTGTTGGCGTCACAAACATCAACCATTATCGGTTATAATGTAGCATAAAACGGCAAAACGGAGAAACAAGACTTTCAAGGAAGAAACAACAACCTGTTTTCCAATCTGGCCGGATTTATTTCTTTTACCTACAAAGTTTCAGTAGAGGACAGCTGTCAAAATTGAGGATTGCCAATTGAAAGGTTGACCATTTAAGTAATTGTTTTATAACCAACATAGAAAGCTGTCGCTGTTTCTATGAGGTCGACTGGATTGAATTATTATGTGGTTTGTCTTTCTTTTATTTCCCTAAATATTTCTCCATCTCAGCCGCCATAGTAGCTTTGTAGGATTCAATTCTCATCTTTATGCTTTCAAGCACATACTTATAATCGTCTTGCCCTACCATAGTGGTTGAATAAACCGATGCGGTAAAGAGTAAACTATATTTGCTTAGTAGCCTATTCGCTAGACTTAATAGATGTTCAATATCATTCCATGACAAATCAGCAACCATTTTAGGCCCACGTGAAGGCAGTAAGACATTAGGGTCTTTGTGTGCTAGATATTTATTTCTTACATTATTAAATTTTTTGACGACACTATCGATGCCATTATTTAAGTTCACCACAACTGAGCCAATATCTTGTTTCAGTTCATGCTCGTCTGGTTTTCGGGAATCCTTTGCCAAACTTTCGACGAATGAATTGCCTTGAAGTCTTCTCCGAAAGTTCGGCTCATCAAAAAAGTGCAAGTTGGATCTAATGGTCTGCAACCAATTACCAAGGCTTAAAGCATTTTTTCCCTGGTCAAAGATACGTCCTAATCTTAAAAGCATTGCAACTTCGTGGGCTTCTAGCGTGAGATGCCAGAAAGTCCAGCTCTGATTGAATACTTCCCGATACTGATCTCCCTCTATGGCACCATGCAAAGAGCGAAGAAGCTTGTAGTGAAAATGGGCGTAAGTTATGTCGGAACTTAATGCATCAAGAAGTATAGAGAACTCATTATCGTTGGATATGTCAATACGAGCCATGCGAATTATTCCTTTTTTTGTCACATAACATATCTTATGAGGTCTCAAATGTTACAGTTCATGAGAGTCTTTTGCAGCCGTATTTCTTCATAATAGACGCCTCAAACTTCTCGAGTAAATCACAAAAGTAGTTTGTTTCATGCAGTATCTTATCAAATAGCCAGTCAGCAATTTTGCTTTTGTCCATAAGGCTTTCTGCCATTACAGAAACTTGAAAGATAAGTGCATCATATACTGTCAGAAAACACCAATCGATAATCTTCTCGGATTTGGCAATCCCTATTAGCAAATCCTCCTTCACATTGCCATCAACGATGCAGTTATCAAAGAGCCTTGGCTTTATGTGGAAACTAAAATTATTTCTTATATAATCTATTATCCGGAGTATTTCATTATCTTTATAATTCATCGTTATGTTATCGTACTCTGCCAATTCATTTTTTAATTTTTCTTCATCCGAAAGCGGTCCCAATGTCTTGAACAGATTATTGTAAAACTCCTTGGTTGCCTCCTTTAATAAACTAGCAAGAATTGCATATATTTCCAACTGCGACCTCAGCCTAAAGATACTGTCTTCCTCATTTGTTGTGTGAAGCAGTAAAGCCATTTGAAATCGCAACCCATTTGTGATCCGCAACAACTGCATAATGCTAATCATTTGATTCTTGGATAGTTTATTCAGACCATCTTTGGTCAAATAAATTTTAATATATGCTGTTGTTTCGTCAACCATTGTATGCGAAGTTTTCTGATATAATTATTTTATAAATTAACTACTGGTTATATGGTTGCCGTATAATACAAATTTAATAAAAAATTTCTTATTTATAAATAGGGATCAGCGCCCTATTTTTTAACTACTTGCTGTAATTTAACCTTCCTCGGTCTGCCAACTTTCTTTTTCCTTAACTCCATCCCAGCTTTTTCTCCAGTTTAATTATAAAACCATCTTCATCGTATGGCTGGCCTGCTTTTGTCTTATTTCGTATGCCTTCAACTATATTACTATCCTCGCCTGATTTTAAATATGATAACCAGTTTTTTATATCATCATGCAAAAATGACTTCTTGCATAGTATGGTATCGCCGCCCTGTCTGATGTGCCCTTTAGCCTCTAACGCATTAAATAATGACTAATCATTCTCTTCGTTAATTCTGTTCTTATTTCCTTACCCAAACATGGGTGATCTCCCCAAATACGTGTTTGCGATAATCGCTTGCTTCTTTGTAAACTTCATTTAAATAGTCCTTAGCTTCTTGTGTGCAAAAATCATTGGGATTGGCGGTAGTAAGTGCCGTTAATTTACATTCAATAATTAATCTGGCTTCTTTGAAAGACATATCTCCGGAAGGAGTTTGAACACTAGTCAATTCAACTTCTTTCATTTTCTCACTATCTCTTCCTGATTTACTTCCCAGAAAGAGTATTTGTTCCTGATATTCATTCGGGAAGTAAGACAGCGTATATGTTTGCTCTTTTTGAATCATTTCAAGCGTATAACGGTCTGCTCGAATGGTACACCAAGTGGTGGGTTTTTTGAAAAGAAGCCCCAAACCACCCCCACTGCCTATCATGGAATTATAATGATCTTCCTTGCCCGCAGTAATAACAAAATTTTTTCCTACCAACGTAAATACATTGTCGCATATCTCCTCCGGAGAAATTTGTTTAAATAATTGATCAAAATTCATCACTAAGTCTCCTTGCTATTGTCCGCGCCCGCAGGGTCAACCTAACGAAAAGCTGATTCGTCGGCGACTTGTTAAGAAAATAGGAAATACAGGACACTGTCCCCTGTTGCCTCAGCTCAGTTTGCGCAGTTCCCTCCTCAGGATTTTACCAACCGCACTTTTAGGCAGGGCATCCATCAGTTGAATGGCTTTTGGTCTTTTATACTTAGGCAATCGCTCCGTGCAATAATTCATCAGTTCTTCTACGGTAACTTCGCCCGCGGACTTCAGAACGACAAAGGCTTTGACCACTTCTCCGTAAACAGAGTCGGGAATGCCGATGACTCCCGCCTCCAGAACGGCAGGGTGCTGGTAAAGGATGTTTTCTATTTCCCTGGGAAATATATTTTCGCCCCCACAGATTATCATGTCCTTTTTTCTATCCGTGATAAAAATATAGCCATCCTCATCGATATGCCCGATGTCTCCGGTGTGCAGCCAGCCGTTGCGAATTGCTTCCGCTGTTTCCGCGGGTTTATTCCAGTAGCCCTTCATAACGCCGGGACCTTTAATCACAAGTTCGCCGGTTTTTCCGGCGGGGAGTTCACGATCTTGATCGTCAAAGATTTTGATGGTGTTAAACTTCTGGTAGCATAAACCGATAGAACCATATTTGGGCGGACGCCTGCCGGCAATATTGCCGCAGTTGACGGTAGTGGCTTCACTTAACCCGTATCCTTCCCAGATATCGATGCCGTATTTTTGTTTCCACTTTTTTGCAACTTCCAGTGGCATCGGCGCGGAACCGCAGATGCATGTTTTCAGTGAACTCAAATCATATTTAGCGGCATCCGGATGGTTCAAAAGCTGGATATACATGGTGGGAACGCCGCGAAAATCCGTGACTTTGTATTTCTGGATAGCGTTCATGGCTTCAATCGGGTTCCATCGGCTGATCATAACCAGCTTGCCGCCTGCCAGAAATTCAAGATTTAAGGCAAAAACTCCGTAACCATGGAACAAAGGAAGGGTGATGAGCGACACGCGATTTCTGCTTACACCGAAAACCTGACCTTCCTTGCTGCTGCTTTTTGCTTGTCCGCCGTTTTGTTCCTGCAGCGGCCCTTTCGCAGTTACGCCCCATGTATCCAGCAGGACCAGATCGAAATAACCTGATACATGTGTATACCAATTGAAATGGGTCAGCATGACACCTTTGGGATTGCCGGTTGTACCGGCCGTATAAATCATAACGGCGGTATCATCATTATCCGTTTCTTCGATAGCCAGGACATCCGAAGCCTGCTCAACGATTTTGTCGAAGGCCAGCGTCTCATCCGGAGCCGAAGCGCCCAGCATAATTACTTCCTTCAGCTTTGGCGCCTCTTTGCGGGCCGCTTTTATATTTTCCAGATAATTAACGTTACTGATTAAGGCAGACAAACCGGCATCCTGATAAATGTAGGCTAGCTCCGGCACAGGCAAAGACGGGTTTATCGGAACCAATGTCGCCCCTATTTTAAAGGCGGCAAAAAAAGATTGCATAAGCTCCGGACAATTCAGCAGTTGGACGCCAACCCGGTCGCCCTTCTTGATCCCCAAAGCCTTTAGAGCATTGCCCAGTTTATTGGCAATGTTGTTCATAACAACATTGGTATGCCAGCGTCCTTCGTGGTAGAGAAACTCGTACTCACCAAACCTGCAGATATTGTCATCTGCCAAACGTCCGATATTCATTGCCATCCATCCTTTCTCAAGAAAAAAAATTTAAGACAGTTTATAAATAAAAGCCTCTTTTTTCTGGCGCAACTTGCCGGCGGGTAATTAGTTTGATGATGCGTTTTTGTTTGTAGCTGTTTTGGACCTCCTGAAAACGTTGCAATTTTTTTGAAATAATATAACTGGCGCGATGGAAACTCGCTATCAATATACAGCAGAACCTTTTTAAAGTCAAGCTATTAGGATCAAGATAACCTTGACATATGAAAAATCTTTGCCTATACTTAAAGGTAGTCGAACAGAAAGTCCTAACTCCAACTAAATTTTAAGGAGGGTTTTAAAATGGCGAAATTAGATAAAAATAAGCTGATTTTTGGTATTTTGTTAATTATTTTGATTGCCATTGCTGAAATTGTTTGTGGGCACTTTAAGCTTCCGCTGTGGTCGGCTTTCATGGTAATGATATTTTTCTTTGTAGTACACGAGGATAAGAAACTAATCCCCAATATTGTGATTGGCGGCTTGTTTGGCATGGTGAATTTAATTATTATAAAAGCTTTTCTTGGGTTAGTGGCCCCATACCTGGGAATTGAACTGGGGAGGCTTCTTTATATTTTAATTTTCGTTTATGCTATAGTAGCTTTGAGTGACCTTGTTCCCTGGGTGTTTAACGCTTTTGCTTTCATGTTTTTCCTGGTAACAGCATTAGCAGCTAAGACTCCTGATTTTGATCTCTTTATCAACATGGAAATAGAAGTTGTTATTGGCCTGATTTTTGCGTACAGTATACTGGGCATAGCTAAGATAGTAGCGATGTTGGCGATGCGCAGCGCGGCAAAAACCGCTGGCAAGTAATACTTGCAAAGATTATTTTCTGAAATAGGGGGAAATAGGGGACAGCGCCCTATTTCCCCCACATCATCACTGAGCTTCGGCGATAACGGCAAGTGCGTCGGCTATCTGTTGGGAAAAGAACGCGAAGGCATGAAGGTCATGTTCATACGGGCAAATCTATTGGTGCAGAAAACGAGATGTAAGGGGCATACGGCCGTGCGCCCTTTATTTGAGCGGCCATTCGCCGCGCGCCTGTAAGACTTCCTTGAAAGCACTCAGCGCTTTATTTACCGCAGGCATGCCGGCATAGGTCGCCGTCTGGAAAATAATTTCGATAAGCTTTTTTGGATCACAGCCGACGTTCAACGCAGCATTGGCGTGGACTTTAAACTCGTCGCTGGCCTTGAGCGCCGCCAGCATGGCACAGGCCGCCATCTGGCGCTCCTGAATGGTCAGCACCTCCCGTGAATATAAATTGCCGGTGATAAACCGGGAAAAATCATTGGCCAATTTTGGATCGAACTCGCGCCATAACGTATAGGGGCGGTCCAGTTTCGCACCACCGGAGAAGAGTTTTTCTGCTGTTTTTTGCGTTCTTTCTTTGATCTACTGGTCGTCCATTTTGATCCTGTTAATGTTTGACGATAAATATGTCTCTTTTGATAATAACTTCTCTTTTCTGTGTTACGAAGTATAAGAAACGTAGTTTTGTATGTCAAGGAAATATTGTCCACTGTCCAGCCAATTTAGAAATGTCCTATTTTTACCAAAATAGGAATGTCCCCGGATTTCAAATAAAATAGGTTCAGCTGTCTCCTATTTCCCTTGCTGCGTTGTTGAGGAAGAAGAATTGTCTCCTGAATTACAAATGTTAACGCAGTTTTGAAATTCTACCTCACATGCCTTCTTGTCTATATTAATAGTAAAACAGGCTTGCTGTTTTTCGGTGCAAGAACTAATGCAATTTTTTATGGGTGTCTTATTCGTTTCCGTCGTTTCTTCTGCTTTTACAGTTTCTTTATCTTTTTCATCAATAGCCTTTTTATCTGTAGGTTCTTCCGGTGATGGTTTATAAGATTCCATTAATACACATTTCCTCATTCCATCTTGAATTCTATCAGTAATGATATTATTACCATCACGGTCAATACATTTGTACAGTTCTCCTGAATAGGCCGAGGTTATGAAAGCAAAAAAGACGCACAATGTTAAAACTATTTGTTTCATTTTAGCTTCTCTTTAATCTTGAAATAGAAATAGGGGACAGCGCCCTATTTTTTAACTACTTGCTGTAATTTAACCTTCCTCGGTCTGCCAACTTTCTTTTTCCTTAACTCCATCCCCAGCTTTTTCTCAAGTTTAATCATAAAACCATCTTCACCGTATGGCTGGCCTGCTTTTGTCTTATTTCTTATGCCCTCAACTATATGACTATCCTCGCATGATTTTAAATAGGATAACCAGTTTTTTATATCATCATGCAAATATGACTTCTTGCATAGTATGGTATCACCGCCCTGTCTGATGTGTCCTTTAGCGCTTGACCACGGGTATTCACCCGGCTCTTTGACAATGCCAGCCCGTACCGGATTATTCTCCACGTAGCGGACTGCCGCAAATAGATGTTTCTCGTCAAGAATGCATGAATAGAATCTGCCTTGCCATAAATGTCCGCAGGCTCCCTGCTTTTTATTCAAGTACTGCGAATATCGCATATGGAGTGTGTTGAATGTGCGGGCCAGAGAATCAATATTCTGCGGCACACAGATAAAATGCACATGATTGGGCATGAGACAATACGCCCATATGTCCAGAGAGTTCTTATCTGAATATTCTTTCAACCATGACAGGTACTGCTTATAGTCTTTGTTTGTTTTAAACACACGCTGGCGGTAATTGCCGCGCTGAGTTACGTGATGCGGATATCCTATCGCTGTTATTCTTGCTATTCTAGGCATGCCACATAATAGCACTATTCCATCCGTAAAGTCAATAATTAAATAGGGCGCTGTCCCCTGTTTCTTTATGCCCCCTGTTTCTTATTTTCTTATTTGTCAGTTTTCCCACAGGACATGCACTGAAACATTTGAAACAAAAATACTGAAACCCGATAAACTGCGCCTGATACATTTGCCAGTAATCTTTGGTGAAAAACATTTTTGCCTGTTCTTCCGATGTATTTTTTACAAATTTATTCCAGAAACTAATGGATTTTGCCAGCCCGTACGGCTGGGATTTTTTGAGGCACTTGAATACATCCGTATACCCCTCCTTTTCAAGAGCTTCAGCGGGGCAGCTTTTAACGCAAATATTGCAGTTGGTGCATGGATTGGTTTCACACGGAGGATCGGATTCAATCGCAAGATCGGTTATAATGCCGCAGAACAGAATCCGCGAGCCGAGACGGGGATGAACGACAAGATTGTTCCTTCCGAAAGAACCGAGCCCGGCTGCAACAGCGGCATGGCGAAACGAGATATCCGACACAACGCCCATCCCGCCCGCGGGATCTATTTCAAGGGGATATGAAAGAGGCATGCTCATGGCCCTGCCGCCGCATTTTGTTTCAACATGCCGGGCCAGGGAAAACGTACAGTGACGAGCGAACTCCATTATATCAAGGCGGCCGTTCATGGCGATTTGCGGATTGGGGGATTCGCAGTGTGACATCTCACGCATCGCCATGATGATCATGCTCTTTGCGCCGGGGAATATTTCCTCGATCTTTTTCGTCCGCGGACTGTTATAATCCGATACGGCCGCAAATCCCACATCGTCGGTCCCGAGCCCAAGCGCGTGTTTGCGGATTGATTCTTTCATTGATGATTTGCTGCCAGTGGATGTTTTATTCATTTTGTTCCTCCTTTTATAATTCCTTCAATAAATTCTTTTATATACCGATCGGTATATTATAAAATAAAAAAATTACTCCGTTCTCATCCTCTCGATTTGTGAAACGATATGATCAATGGCATTTTCTATATATTTTTTTTCACCCGTCGCTTTTGACAGCATGAGGCTCCCCTCGATGATCGAGATAAACAGCATCGAAATATCCCCGGCATTGGAATCGCCTGTAATTTCTTTTTGTTTCTTTCCGTCTTTTATGATTGACGCAATCGATTGTTTCCAGAGTTTGATGAACTTTATGACTTTCTTTTTGATCAACGGGTTCCCGTCATCGGAATCGACTGCCGCATTCATGACGGGACAACCGCCATAATGCATGATGATGTCATAATATCTTCTGAACGATTCGACAAACACGATAAGCCTGTCGCAGGCATTCCCTTTTGAATTGACGGAAAAATAAATCGATTTTGCAGCCCGGTTAAAATTGTATTCAAGCGCCGCTACGGCAAGCTCATCTTTATTTTTGAAATTTCCGTATATAGAACCCTTCGTAAGACCCGTACCGGCAAGTATATCCGATATGGATGTGCCGGCATACCCCTTCTTATTGAAGATGGGGGATGCAGCTTCGACAATATAATTTTTTGTCCTTTCCGACTTGTTCACACCTTAATAATATACCAATTGGTATTTTCTGTCAAACAATATTTACAGACAATGTTGAATTCGGCTGAATTCCCTTTCCCCTGTTTATTTACCCTATTTATTTTCCCGGTTTAATCGACTCTGATAATGACTGCATCCCCCTGTGCCAGGCCTCCACAGATACCGCATACGCCGTAACCGCCCCCGCGGCGACGCAGCTCATACATCATCGTCATTAATATGCGGCCGCCGCTTGCGCCGACGGGATGACC
>Ga0187851_10002908_pt1 | contig 14775 bp, 14 predicted proteins | sample June2016WEW_6_10_FD_132997 | JGI IMG/M metagenome (GOLD analysis project Ga0187851, IMG submission 132997) | Peatland microbial communities from SPRUCE experiment site at the Marcell Experimental Forest, Minnesota, USA - June2016WEW_6_10 | ecosystem: Environmental > Terrestrial > Soil >...
AAGATGAAGGAGCTGATCGAAAGCTGGTCGAAGGCATACGACTTTGTGCTGATCGACAGTCCGTCACTGCTGGCTGTTACCGATGCCGCGATACTCTCAAAGACCGCGGATATTACCCTGCTGGTAACGCGTCACGCACATAGTACCCGGAAAAGCCTCGAAAGAGCTTGGCAGATACTTCGAACCGACCCAGACACTAAGGTTGGTGTTGTGTTGAACGCGGTAAGTCGAGATTCCACGGCATACGGCGACTACTTCGGCTATTACGGAAATAGTTACTATGGAAAACGGAAAGGAGGCGCCCATGCATAAGCATCGAGTCGCGGGTCTAATGTCTCTACTTCTTGTTGCTGCGCCTTTCGGCGTTCTGGCTGCCGATCAGAACACTCTTCTCATTGCGCCGGGCGACCTTCTGCACATCCAAGTGGCAGATACTCCAGAGATGGACGAAGACGCCCGTGTCACGGACCAGGGTATGGTGCCAATCGTTGGGATCGGCGAAGTGAAGGTGGCGGGCCTCACGCCGAGCGATGCTGCAACGATTGTCCATGACAGGCTAGTCGATAGCCATTATCTGAATCACCCCCAAGTGTCTATTAATGTCGAGGAATTCGCGACAATGCAGGTTTCGGTTATCGGCGAGGTCAAAGCGAGTGGATCCTATCCGATTGCCACCCCACGACCCATTCTCGATGTCCTGGCTCTGGCGGGCGGTCTCACCCCAGAGGCCAACCGCCATATACTCATCGAACACAAAGGAGATCAACAGCATCCATTAGACTACTACGTGTCGAATGACGGCACTGAGGCAATCGAGCAGCAGGTTACTGTAAATCCAGGCGACACCATCGTAGTGCCTCGCGCTGGCATCGTGTATATCCTAGGTGACGTAAATCGACCTGGCGGCTATGTGATGTCCAACAACGAATCCCAACTGACTCTACTTCAGGGCCTTGCTTTGGCCGGCGGAGTGACCAGAGCGGCGAAGCAGGGACATGCGCATCTGATCCGGAAGAAACCAGAAGGCGGCGGATTTACAGACACCGAGCTTTCGGTTGGAGACATTCAGAAGGGAAAACTGCCAGATTTAGCCCTGCTGCCGGGCGACGTTCTTTACCTGCCATTCTCCTTCGCACGCAACTTCGCGACCACTGGAGCCACCAGTCTTGCTGCCTCAACCGCTGGGGCGGCAATCTACGCCATTCCATAAGCGGCCACCCCCCCAGCTAGCGGCAAGAGGCTCTCGGCTTTGACTTGAATGGATTTGACGGCAGCTTGCCTCACTTCCAGAACTTGAGGATTACCATGTTATCTTCAGCGTCACGCGACGTCACTCCTCAACCTTGGTCCGACCCGATATTTCCAGAAGCCAGCTTCCTCGGTATCAAGGTCAATGCAATGACAGCGTCCGACTTAACAGCCACGGTTGCCGCAGCAATCGGAGACCAGGCTAAGATAGTGGTCGCTAACCACAATCTTCACAGTGTATGCCTTCTGCGTAAAACACCTTTGCTTGAGAAGTATTTCGCGCGCGCGTGCGTTACGCACATTGATGGTATGTCGTTGGTGTTGTTGGCTCAGCTGTATGGCTATCCATTCAAGCGCACCGACCGCACCAGCTATACGGACTGGATACCCTACTTGATGAGCACGGCCCGTGCTGCTGGGTGGCGGATTTTTTATCTCGGTTCCGTTCCACAGGTTCATGAGCTCGGCATTAGAAAACTCAGAGAGTTGTTCCCGGGTTTAATTGTCGACGGCCGCAACGGATACTTCGACGCAAATGTGCAGAGCTCTGAGAACCAACATGTGTTGAGAATAATTGAAACCTTCAAGCCCCACATATTAATGGTTGGCATGGGTATGCCTCGACAGGAGCTATGGATATACGATAACTATGAGAACATTGCTGCAACCGTGATATTGCCCTGCGGTGCTGCGCTAGACTATATCGGCGGTAGCCTTCCAGTTCCTCCGCATTGGCTAAGTCAAATCGGCCTGGAATGGGCCTTTCGGCTTGGCACGGAGCCGAGGCGATTGGCCCACCGGTACCTCGTTGAACCGTGGCCAATCATTTCATCAATTTTACGTGACGTACTCACAGGCAAATTCTCAGAAGGGCGGCACCCGGCCCTTGATCCACTGTACTTAGGCGACGATGCGACATTGTATTTAGAATGATGGAGCCTGCTAAGTAACTAAAAGTGGACCGCGCTATCGAGGCCACAGCGTCGGCTGCTCGACGGAAGGTTGCGAATCGGTTCGAATGCGGGCCTATAAGTAATGAGCGTTCGCGCGGCGCATATTCCTGTCTGGAAGCCGACATTGATCCAGCGAGAGGTGTGCCACCGGGATCGCCAGGAGTTAGAAGGTCGGGTGTGGTCCGGATCATTGCGAAAGAAGATTGGACTGTAACAGAGCAAGGAGGCCGCTAAGCCATGTCTGCATCGACAGCACCCATCAATGATTACGTTGGAGCCAGTGTCGATAAACGAGTCGCTCGCCCGCGTTCCGTCACGACGCAACCCGCAGATGTATTGCGAAGTATTTACATCTGGGCACGCCAATCGCCGCCACTTCTCGCGATACTGTCCTTATGGTTGGAGCCGCGATGGCAAAAGGCGATTCACTTAGCTGATGTGATGACCGCATCGTTCAGCATCCGCCATGTCGTTTTTGTTCTGATCGTGATGCTCGTCTGGGGTCGCGTGCTTGCGCTTCGAGCCGCGGAGGGCCGCAACACAGCACGTGTGCGCTTTCTCACCTCTCAGCTCACGGCCGTAGCTATGGCCACCGTAGTTTGTACCGCGACATTCTGGATGGGCAGGTGCCTTTTGGGGCCTCTGGGGCTCGAAAACGTTTCCCCCTTGGCATTCGCGCTACGGTGTGGCGGAATTGGAATCGCATGTGTCATGCTGGCCGCCATTTCGTATTCTGCGGCATTCCACTTGCTTCCGGCTCGACTCTACCTAATAGTGGGAAGTAGACGGCGGGCGGTCACAGCCTACAGAAAAATTGCCAATCAAAATGCACGCTGCGTGAAGGTCTTAGGGTTTATTGATCCCGATGGTTCTCATGCACAATTCCTGCCTGGCGAATACCTCGGCACACTGGATCGACTGGAGGAGATCCTTATGTGCCAACCCGTTGACATGGTGTATTTGGCCTTGCCGCTAAGGTCTCATTATAAGACCATGCACGAGGCGATTGGAATCTGTGAAAGAATGGGAGTGGCCTATTCCTTTTCGTCCGACATATTTGAGACTCATCTCCCACAACTGAGCAGGATTTCGCGTCGGGCAGGGCCTGGCTTCGTAGATCAGATCGTTCATGAAGATTATCGAGCAATATTCAAAAGAGTGGTCGATGTAGCCCTTGGGCTTCTGCTATTGTGTGCGTTGGCTCCATTGATGGCTGCAATCGCTATCGCTATCAAGGTAACAAGTAATGGCCCCGTATTCTTTGTGCAGGAACGATATGGCCGTAACCGGCGGCGCTTTCGGATCTATAAGTTTCGATCTATGATTGCTGATGCCGAACGATTGATGGAAGACATTGAGAACCTGAATGAAGCTCATGGGCCATTGTTTAAGATTAGACGAGATCCTCGTGTCACAACGGTTGGATGCGTTCTGAGACGGTCCTCGCTTGATGAACTGCCGCAGTTGTTAAATGTCATTAAGGGCGAAATGTCACTCGTGGGACCGCGCCCCATGTCGTTGCGAGACGTGCATCGTTTTTCGGATCCGAGCCTTATGAGGCGATTCAGTGTCTCACCGGGAATCACCGGGTTGTGGCAGGTAAGCGGCCGAAGCAATACCAACTTTGAGACGTTAATGAAACTGGATCTCCAGTACATTGATCACTGGTCTTTCGGTTTAGATTTGCGGATACTGTTACGGACCGTACCCGCGGTGCTGAGGGGAACCGGAGCTGCGTGACTTGCAAATGTTGCGAAGAGATGGACGTGGCGGAGTGGAAGGCGGTTACGACTATTGGCGCCACAATGGACTATTACGCTGTCACTCGGAAGCCGGCTCCAGGATGGCTCGGCTAAACAGGGCTTGAATGGCCTTATCGGCTGCTTTGCGATCTCCGGCCATTGTGTTTTCGTTATGCGATCAAACCGATAGCCTCAGTGACATTGATCGTTCGGGATTTATCTGTGACAAAGCCGGTGACATTGTGATCTACCATCTCTTGCCTGAACGGGAGCCGTTTTCAGCCTTCTCTGGCCTTGCCATTGCAGGTCATGTGGCAAATGTTATGCGCTTTGACGCCGAAGGGATCGTGGTATGTGAAAGCAGCGATGACTCGTGGGGTTTCGGGCCTGAGCGCCAACTAATTCTCCCGGCTTTGCGCGGCTATGGTCGGATTAGAGCCAGAAGGCATCTTCCGTTATGGCTTGCAGGACCGCTTTTACGTTGTATCTTCCGTCCGCTGCTGTCCAGGCTAAAAGATGGTGATATTGTATGGTGCCAGAGCCAACGGGCTTTCGCGGCTGCGTTGGCGGGCCCTATCCATGCGAAAGGAGCAATGCTAATTTATCATGCGCATAATTCACTTGCGGATCGTCAGAGCCTCTCTGTATTCAAGGCGTTTACCCCCGATGTGTGCGTTTTTAACAGTGAAGCGATGCGTCAGGAAGCCTTACAGTTCTTGCCTGAGCTGAAGAGTACCTACGCCATTCATAATGGAGCAGATGAAACGTTGTTTTATCCGGCGCCTCCGATGGAAAGCATGAATAACCCCGTGCCAGTTGTTCTCTTTGTCGGCAGGCTGCACCCAGTTAAAGGCGTTCATGTGCTGCTAGATGCGATGAGAATAATGCTGGATCGAAAAGTGAACGTAGTTTGTAAGATTATTGGCTCGTCCCACTCAGGAAAGAGCAAGCCAACCAGCTACGTGAAGAGTCTTCTTAGAAGTAATCCACCCAATGTTCAATTTGCGGGCTTTCGGATTCAGACCGAGATCGCAGAGGAATATCGCGCTGCGGATATTGTGTGCTGCCCTTCGGTGTGGCAGGAGCCCTTCGGCAACGTCAACATCGAGGCAATGGCCTGTGGCGTTCCCGTAGTGGCGTCGCGAGTAGGCGGGATCCCTGAGATCGCCGCTGAAGGCGGCGTTCTGTTGGTAGAGCCGAATTCTCCAGTTGAACTTGCAGATGCATTGCAGAGTCTTATCGAAGATAAGGATTTGCGCACGAAAGTTGGTGCTCAAGGTCTCAGGTCGTTTCGGCGGCGCTTTACGTGGGCCGTGGCCTTTAGGAAATATCAAGAAGTCGCTGATAATGTGCGGCAGGGGCAATGTGTTAAGGCTTGATCGATGATCCAGGAGGTAGAGTGATCTACCACATTTTACCCGAGTGGGAACCCTTCTCTGCATTTCGCGGCGGCGCTGTGTCGCATATCGTGGCAAGCATCATGCAGTTAGATTCTTCTAACGCTGTCGTTTGCGCGGCTGCAGATGAAACTTGGGGATTTGGACCAGATCGAGTCTTGGCCCTTCCCCCTTTGCTGCGCTACCGCAAAATACGGGGAAGACATTTTCTTCCGATTGCAGTACATCGGCCGTTGCTGCGTAGAATTTTCAAACCGCTGGTGGAGAAGTTGGATCGTGGCGATATCGTGTGGTGTCATGGCCAGCCAACTTTTTGTGCGAGCTTGGCACAGTCGATTCAATCGAGGGGCGCAAAGCTCGTTTATCACGCGCATTCATCACTTGCACCATGGTACGTGCGCTCCAAGTTGCGGAGATCTGCTGCGGATGCACATATCTTTGTCAGTGAGGCACTGCAGCGCGAAGCAATCCAGTGTCTGCCCCAGTTGAGCAACACTCATTTCATCCACAACGGTGTTGATCCTGATCGCTTCTATCCGTTAGCAGCAGGGGAAAAGCGAAGAGACGATGCCGTGCCGATTATTCTTTTTGTCGGTCGGCTGATTCCGGAGAAAGGTGTCCATTTCTTGATCCGCGCTGTGGAGATACTTCGCGAAAGAGGGATCGAAGCTCACTGCAGGGTTGTCGGATCTTCTTTTGCCGGCGGTGGGAAGGTTACACCCTATGTGAAGATGCTGCGCAGATCCAGTCCCTCGAATGTTTCCTTCGAGGGGTTTCGTGCACACACTGAAATCGTCTCAGAATATCGCCAGGCAGACATTGTGTGCTGTCCATCTGTTTCTCAAGATCCTTTTCCTGGCGTGCCTCTTGAGGCCATGGCTTGTGGAGTTCCAGTTGTCGCAACGCGGGTAGGAGGGATCCCCGAGATAGCCGTCGATGGCGGAGTTCTTCTGGTCGAACCAAAGTCGGCCCTTCAACTCGCTGACGCATTACAGAAACTGATCGAAGCTAAGGATTTTCGGGTACGAGTCGCGGCAGATGGCTTAGGGTCATTCCAGCGACATTTTACGCTGGCTAAAAGCTACGGACGGTATCGCGAGATTGCTAACGTCTTGATGCACACCGATGGATCTGCACTATGACAACCTTCTTCAAGGAGACTGCGAGGGATAGCAACCGAGTCATTTGGTTGGTGTTTGTCATTTCGCGCGTCGTGGATGTGACCAGACCGCAGACAGCTGCGGTTATCAATCAGTGAGAAATCGGGTGCAGGTGAGCTTCCATGCAATATTCTTTGCCAGAGGTCTAGTTCGATGGAGATAACGAATATGAACCCCGCAACGTCCAAACCGCATTTAGGAAGCGCCCATCAAGCCATCAGCGCAACTGCAGGCCATATCTACGCGGACGGCACATACCTGTCCAAGAATCCCACATGGCATGAGGAGCATTCGTCCTGGAAAGCTAAGCAGGTTGATGTCATGTTGCGTAAACATGGAATCAAGCCGTCGACAATCGCTGAAGTCGGATGCGGAGCCGGTGAGATCTTAAGTTGCCTGGCTAGCATCTATGGCAGCGATGTAAGGTGTTTTGGCTATGAAGTATCTCCGCAGGCATTCGAATTGTGCAGGCCCAAAGAGACGAAGAACATTCACTACTGTCTTAAAGATTTGTTCCTTGAGCCGGAGGATATTACTTTCGACGTAGTTATGGCAATCGACGTATTTGAACACGTCGAAGATTACATCGGTTTTGTTCGCAAGCTGAAAGGAAGAGCGAAGTACAAAATCTTTCACATTCCACTTGACATTTCAGTTCAGCTTGTGATGCGCGGTACGGTTTTCCAAAAACTCCGCGACAATATAGGCCACATCCATTATTTCACAAAGGAAACTGCGCTTGCGACACTGAAGTCTGCTGGGTATGAAATAGTGGATTGCTTTTATACCAGAAGCGCTCTTGAGCTTGGACGTTCAGATATCGCCAACTCGTTGTTAAGAATCCCGAGAGGAGTGTTGTTTTCCATCCACCAAGGGCTAACCGCAAGAATTTTGGGCGGATTCCCTTTGCTGGTCTTAGCTAAATAAGTTGGGGAGTCTGACTATGCAATTCGTCTATCTCGCAATTCCGCCTCTGGCCTGTCCAGTCGTTGGTGACGTGCTCGCATCGCCAACCCCACTCTCCAAAAGGTCAGACAAATGAAGAGTGTAGCTGCTTCTTCAGACCGGTCCGTCTTACCCATGGTTGAGACTTGGGCGCTGATGATTCCCCTTGCTTTTTTTGCTTCTAACGGGGTCTTTTGGTTTCAGGCGGCGCTCCGCAATAATCCTCTGTCATCGGGTAACGGCGCCTTGGTAAACACTCATCATTTTCAGGAGACACTGGCGTCAGGAGCAGTGGTATTTTCTATCGTGGCTGCCGTGGTGTTTACGAGGGTAAAATCTGCTGTGCGTCTTTTGCGGATAGACCGAATCTTCATGATGCTAGGAATCCTGGCCATGGCGTCCGCCTTTTGGTCGCAGTCTCCATTTCTTTCGTTGCGGTTCTCACTTTTCTTGGTTTTTGATACGTTGTTTATGTTTTACCTTTCTTGCCGCTTCAGCGAAGATCAGCAAATCCAATTGGTGTTTCTGCTGGGATGGCTGTGCGTGAGTTTTAGCGTAATTCTGTCGCTTGCCTTCCCGGCCTTTGGCATCGATCACACTGGCGGAACGAACGGTGCATGGATGGGAATGTACGGACAGAAGAACATGGGTGCGATGGCCACCTTGTACCTGTTGCCGGTTGTCTTCTTTCTTCCGTCGAAAACACTCCTTGCCAAAGTGGTCCGCGGCGTTTATGTGTTGTTGTCCATTGTCTTTATTGTTATGAGTCAATCGAAGTCAAGTTTGGTGGCGTTAATTCTTTTGTTCATCTTTGTTCTAGCCATGCAGATGTTCAATAAATTCACTTCTAAATCGAAACTTGTCTTATTGTTTGTCGGGGCTATGATCGTTCTCCCTCTTGCCGCAGTGACTATTTCTTATTGGCAACAAATAGCTTATTGGTTTGGCAAAGACCCAACCCTTACTGGACGCACTGAAATCTGGAAGGCGGTTATGGTTTCCATCATGAAGCATCCACTATTGGGCTATGGGTATCAGGCTTTTTGGGAAGGAGGATATACAGGTGAATCCGCAAACGTTAGCTTTGCGGCACAGTGGGGAGTGACCTCGGCACACAACGGTTTTCTGGAAGTGTGTCTTGAGCTAGGCATAATAGGGATGGGCCTGGTTTTGTTCAGCATCGTCAGGGCGATATGGCACGCGTGCATTTGTTGTTTCTCCGGGGCGTCACCCTATGTTAAATGGTGCTGTTGCATCATCTTTGTAACGATTGTGTTCAGTTTCGATGAAAGCGAACTGATGATTCCAAATAATCTGATGTGGGCGCTCTTCATGTTAGCCTGCATAGGCTTGTCCGTAAATTCCAAGAGTATCCGGCTTGATCAAAGCCATGGATAGATTCCTGAAAGAGTGGTTGCGAGTCCGATACGGTTCGCTGGCCCACAACGCCGGCTGGATGTTTATAGGACAGGGGATCTCGGTCCTTTGCCAGGGCATCTATTTCATCTTGCTGGCGCGACTGCTGGGTGCAATTGAGTACGGCATCTATGCTGGCGCGGTAGCCATGGTGTCGATCCTAAGCCAGTACAGCGCGTTAGGGTCGCACTCCGTCTTTCTGCGCTACGTGAGTCCCGACCCTAAAAACTTTGCGACCTACTGGGGCAATGTGCTGATGACCATCGGCGGGGTGGGAAGTCTGCTCGTGATATTGCTGACTTGGGGCGGTCCGCACTGGGCTCATGCCTATTCTGCACCAATGGTGCTTTGTCTGGCGCTGGGGGACTGCATATGCTCGCAGGTGACCCTGGCTGCTGGGCGCGTCTTTCAGGCTTTCGAGAGACTGCGCGTGACGGCGCTGCTGAGCCTTTTCGTCAACCTGCTGCGCACTGCGCTGGCGGGGTTAATGCTGTGGCACCTGCACCACGCCACGGCTCGGCAATGGGTGGTAGCGGCGCTGCTGGTGTCTTTGGTCGCCGCCGGCACGGCGGTGGTGCTGGTGACCCGAGCTTACGGCAAACCAGCGTTCTCACCGGCTCTGCTGCGCCGCCGGACGGGCGAAGGATTTGTCTTTGCGCTCTCCTACTCGACGACAGGCCTCTACAACGACATCGACAAGGCCATGCTGGGGCATTACGGAATGAATGTTGCCAATGGCATCTACACCATGGCCTATCGTGTAGTGGACGTTTGCAACATGCCGCTGTACTCGATTCAGGCCGCAGCGGTTCCCCGCTTTTTCCAGAAGGGAGTAGCAGGAGCACGCAGCACGGCGGAGTATGCGATTCGCATCGTCAAGCGCACCGCCCCGCTGACATTGCTCTCGGCAGCAGTGATGCTGGTGATCGCGCCAGTGATTCCGCACTTGGTTGGCCGAAGCTTCGGCGAAAGCGCTGTGGCGCTGCGGTGGCTTTGCTTGCTGCCGTTCTTCCGTAGCTTCCACGTCAGCGCCGGCGACGCCTTGACGGGTGCAGGCCATCAAAAACTGCGCTTGGGCAGTCAAGCTACGGCCGCAGCCTTCAACTTCGCTGCGAATCTCTACTTGATTCCGCACTACGGTTGGCACGGAGCCGCATGGTCGAGTTTGGCCACGGACGGTGGTTTAGCTGCGCTTAACTGGCTTATGGTCGCGTGGCTGCTACGGAGGGAGAAAAAACTGGTCACTGAGTGTTTAGTCGAAGTCAACTGAATTGCGCGTCTTTTTTACAGGAGGAGCTGGTGACCATTGACGGCTCAAAAACAGATTTACAAAAATTACATATTGCAATCCTCAATCCGTGGTTTCTGCAAGGTGGAGGCGGCTCAAAGGTAGTCGGCGTCATCGCTTCCATCTTTCCACAGGCAGATATATTTACACTGTTCTACAAGCCCGAAAAGGTTCCGCGAAATATCCGCAACAAAATTCTGCATACTAGTTTTCTTCATCGCATTCCGTTCATCGAGCGGCTTTACCGCCCACTCTTGCCTCTCTACCCGCTGGCGGTCGAATCGCTCGATATGCGCGGATACAACATCGTCATTAGTTGCGATGCCAGCGTAATGAAAGGCGTTCTCGTCGATCAGGATGCGCTGCACCTCTGTTACTGCCATACCCCAACTCGATACGCGTGGGATCTGCACCGGACGTTTGCCGAGCAGACTTCGTTCTTGACAAGACCCATCTTCTGGCTAACCTCCCACTACCTTCGCCTATGGGATTTTTCGGCAGCGCAACGGGTTGATCATTTCATTGCCAACTCGCACTACGTTGCCCAACGGATTCATGCCTACTATCGCAGAGAAAGTACCGTGATCTACCCTCCGGTCAATACTGCCGCGGGTTACATTGCAAGCAGCGTGAGTGACTATTACCTCTCCGTGGGACGTTTAACTCATACCAAGCGCCTTGATTTGGTTGTCAACGCATGCAATCGCTTGAAGCGCCGCGTTGTGATCGTCGGCGTTGGCCGCGAAGAAGCGCGTCTCAAGGCGATGGCAGGACCAACAATCGAGTTTGCCGGCCGCGTGGCAGATGCAGACCTTCCAGCGCTCTACGCGCATTGTCGCGCCTTTCTGTTTGCCGCCGATGAGGACTTCGGCATTGCCCCTGTCGAAGCGCAGTCCTTCGGTAGACCCGTTATTGCCTATGGCCATGGAGGAGTTTTGGAAACAGTACTCTCCGGGGAACAGGAGGATGCTACGGGGGTCTTCTTTCCCCGGCAGACTGTTGAGTCCGTGGTGAAAGGTATTCTGGACTTCGAAGGGATCGAACAGCGCTTCAATCCGATACTGATCCGCGCCCAATCGCAGAGATTTGACACGTCCGTTTTTGTGTCATCCATGACGAAATATATTCGGGACGCACACGCAATTCAATGCAAGAACGGGTATGGCCAATGATTGAAGTCAGCTTCTCCAAGGCGGCCGTTACATTGGCGCATTTGAAAGCGCAACTCGCATCCATCCTCGAACTATTTGATCCGCAAAGCCGTATCTTCTATGTAGACTACCCCGTCCATAGCAACATCGGCGATCTGTTGATTAACCTCGGAACCGAACAATTCTTCTTAGATCACCATGTGCCGATCCATAGGCGGTACAGCGTCATGGACATGCCTCAGATTGCCGCTTCAGAAGTGGACGGAAGTACCACGTTTCTCTGCCACGGTGGTGGTAACTTCGGTGATCTCTATCCGAAACACCAATTGTTTCGTGAATGCTTGCTCGACCGCTTCCCGCAGGCGCGCATAGTCTTTTTGCCCCAGTCGCTACACTATACGTCGCCTCGCGCCCAACTCTCCTCTTTTGAAAAAATCGCCAAACACCAGAATTGCCATATTTTGGTCCGGGATCGAGAATCGCTGTTGACCCTGCAAAGCGTTGGTATCTCCCACTGTTCACTCATGCCCGATATGGCTCATCATCTCTGGCAGACCCTAAGGCCCGCGCGAGGTGCGGTACACAGGCGCGAAATGCACTTTCTCCGCCAAGATGCGGAAGCGACCTGTGCGCCGTCTGAAAAACTCGAGGTATTCGTGCACCATTCTGTCGATTGGAATAGGGTTGTGTCGATCCGGAACCAGTTGCTGGCCGGCGGCGTCTACTGGACTCTGAAAATGTTCGGGCACAGGTTGCCACAACATTTCAATACGTCCATGTGGTATATGGCGCGTGATCGAATGATTGCTGATTCGGTCACGTTTTTTTCCGACTATGAGCGCATCTACACCAATCGATTGCACGCTATGTTGCTGGCTCTGCTCCTCGGTCGCGACGTGACTGCGTTCGATAACTCTTATGGCAAACTCAGTCGCTATATTACGACTTGGCTGGCGGCAGTACAACCTGAAACTTAACCGGTTCTTCTGGAGGATCTCTATGCGTCGGTCGAGATGGCTTCCCTCTGTGATGCTTCTTTTTCTCTCCGGCCTTCACGCTACACCGCCCCCAGGCCGATGGCAGATGACGTTTGATGAAGAGTGCGGGGACACCACCATCGATGCTGGCAAGTGGATCGTGGACAAAACCATTCACGGTACTCCTGGATTGCTGTCGACCCGACAGCCGGAGAATCTCGTGATCGAGAACGGTATTTGCCACTTTGTAGTCAAAGAGCAAGAAAGACTCAAGGGATTTCCTTGGACGACGGCTGGCATAATAACAAAAACCTTTCATCAAGAGTTTGGATACTTCGAGGTACGAATGCGCTACGGGGCCGCATCGGGACTCAACAACGCGTTTTGGCTCGATGCGGCCACACCCAACCCCGTTCACTTCGAGATCGACATCAATGAAGGCCATTATCCAAGCCAAGTCAACGTGACCGTTCACGACTGGGCCGCTGGCAATATAATGCACCAGGCCAGGTTGGCGGTTCCTGGCAAGCTGAGTGATGCCTTCCATATTTACGGACTCTTGTGGACCCCCGACCTCCTGATATGGTTCATGGATGGGAAAGAGATTCACCGCGAGCCTGCAACGGACGTGCGCGGCCAGATGCGAGTTTTGCTTACCACGGCCGTACTGCCCTGGGCGGGAGCGGTGGTCGGCAGTGGACTGGATGGCAGCAGCATGGATGTGGATTGGGTGCGCATTTATTGTCAAGAGGAGAGTAAGAGCGGGCCAGTAGAGTAAATGGAAGTCGGGGTTTTTCGGGGGAGAAGGGCGTTCGGAGGTGTAGGGTTCAGCGGTCCTGGGTTGGTGTGCTTTTTTGTCGGCTTTGCTTGAGGCGGTAGGTGTCGCCGTTTATCTCAAGGATGTGGACATGGTGGATGATGCGGTCGGACATCTTGTTTCCTGACAAACCACAGAGAAAGGAAGAATACGATGGAAAATGGCGGTCTTTTCTGTGCCCCTTGGTTGAGAACGTGTTTACTGGATGTCGAGAATCCTAATTCGTTCGCGGTTCGGTTTCGCGCCGCTCGCTTTCGTCGATTCGAAGCATGGATGGCATCGATCCCTCGCCCAGTAACGATTCTGGATATTGGTGGTCGTACCTTTTTTTGGGAGGAGCGGGGATTTGCCAATCGTGCAGACATCCAGATCGTCAGCGTGAATCTACTACGCGATGAGCAGAGATATGAGAACCTCAAGCCTGTCATTGGAGACGCGACAAACCTTCCACAATTTGCAGACAGAAGTTTCGACATTGTGTTTAGTAACTCCGTGATCGAACACTTGTCTACTTTCGAAAATCAATGCTGCATGGCAAAAGAAGTAAAGCGAGTGGCGAAGCGATATTGGGTGCAGACACCTAATTTTTGGTTCCCGCTCGAGCCGCACTTTTTTGTACCTGGATGGCAGTGGTTACCGGAGAGCGTAAGAGTATCTGTAATCAAGCGCTGGAAATGCGGCTATTACGGTCCATGCCGAGATGCATTGGCAGCACGAAAAGTGATCGGTGAAATACAACTCTTAACGCGCCGCCAACTGAAGATTCTTTTCCCAAATGCGACTTTGATCCCAGAGCGAGTCTGCGGTTTAGTCAAGTCTTGGACTGCGGTTGGTAGCTCCTAACCGGATCTGTCTATCAAAAAACCGCGTTACGCGTTTCCGTGAAAACCCATAACCCCGGGCGATGTGGGCGGCCAGATGCGAGTTCTGCTCAGCGCTGCCGTGTTGCCCTGGGCGAAAAAGGTCGGCAGCGGACTGAACGGTATCAGCATGGATGTAGATTGGGTGCGCGTCTATCGTTCCGTGCGCTAACCGTGCCATTTTTCAGCGTAAGATTAGGGAACTCTTACGGCTCCTGAGAAAAAGGGCCATACCTGCCGGTAGGCAGCGTCCGAAAACGCTTCGACATCATCCCTGAAGCGCTCCGCGTGGTCGTCGACGATGACGTCGATGGGCATCCCGTAGCGGTGGAGGTCGCGGCTCGTCTGCGCTTCGAAATCGGCCACGAAATCAGGGCCTCGTGCGCAAATGAGCACGCATTCTTGGAAGGTGCCCTAAAGTTCGATATGGCGCGTCCGCTGTCCCATCCCCGTTTCCGCAGCCCCAGACGTTGTTAAATGTCGAGGTTCTTTGCGTCTAGTGCGTTTTCCTCGATATGGGCGACGCTTTTGCCGGGGTTCAATGGACTGCCGCCAATTGGCTGTCCAATCGCCGGTGCAACAGTCCATCTTAATAGACGACTACGGGATGCGAGTCACCGACGGCACGGTGGTTGAGATCTACATTGGAGGCAGTCGGGTAGGACGCGAATAGGCCTGATTTTCGGCCGTAGCATCGTTTCATCGAAAAATTAGCCCGCGTCGGACTGGGGAGACCACTAAGGTCTTGCTTTTTCCGGCGCGGGCGTTCTTGTATTGGACGGCGCGAGCGTATTCTGAACGCGGTCATCGACGAGACGAGC
>Ga0187851_10002914_pt1 | contig 14749 bp, 13 predicted proteins | sample June2016WEW_6_10_FD_132997 | JGI IMG/M metagenome (GOLD analysis project Ga0187851, IMG submission 132997) | Peatland microbial communities from SPRUCE experiment site at the Marcell Experimental Forest, Minnesota, USA - June2016WEW_6_10 | ecosystem: Environmental > Terrestrial > Soil >...
AGCGCTTGAATGACGAGTTCGCGTTCCACGACGGGGATGACCTTCAACTTCGGATCGCGCTTGGCCCATTGAAACAGTTGCCGGGCCAGGGCCGCGGCATCGGTCGTGGCCTCGTCACCCGCCTTGCCGATCGCCGGCGGCATGGAGGCGCTGCCGGATCCCTGACCGGAAATTTCCGGAGGCAGGTCACTTTGCAGAATCGCATCGCTCTTCGCCATGACGTGCGCGCGGCGGAGGGCGTTTTCCAATTCGCGCACGTTGCCCGGCCAGTGATATTTTTCCAGCGTCCGGATGACACTGGTGGCGATGGACTTCGGCGGGCGCTGCTGTTCGCGCGCAATTTTTTCCAGAAAATAGTTCACCAGCAGCGGAATGTCATCGCGGCGGTCCCGCAGCGGCGCAATGTGAATGCGCACGACGTTCAGCCGGTAAAACAGGTCCTCCCGGAATTGTTTGCTGGCGACAGCGGCTTCGAGCGGCTTGTTGGTCGCGGCGATGACGCGCACGTCCACCTGGATGGGCTGGTTGCCGCCCACGCGCTCAAACGTGCCGGATTGCAGCACGCGCAGGATTTTCGTCTGCGTCGCCGGCGTCATGTCGCCGATTTCGTCGAGAAAAATCGTGCCCTTGTTGCATTGCTCGAATTTGCCGATGCGCTGCAGGGTGGCGCCGGTAAAGGCGCCGCGTTCGTGGCCAAAAAGTTCACTTTCGAGCAATTGCTCGGGAATCGCAGCACAATTCACCGCGAGAAACGGTTGCTGGCTGCGGTTGCTGTGATGATAAATCGCGCGGGCCACAAGTTCCTTGCCCGTGCCGCTCTCGCCGGTGATGAGCGCGGTGGCGTCGCTGGCGGCGACCTGGCCGATGAGTTTGAAGACTTGCTGCATCGCCTCGCTGCGGCCGACGATGCCCAGTTCGTAATCCTCGGATTCTAGCAAAGGCTCGTAGGAAACGACCTGCTTCATGTCGCGCGCGGCTTTCAAGGCGCTGCCGACAATTTCCTTGAGCTTCGGCACATCGAACGGCTTCAGCAGATAATCATAGGCCCCAAGTTTCATCGCCTCGATGGCGGTTTGCGTCGTGCCATACGCGGTCATCAGGATGACCAGTTGCTTGGGATTGGCGGCGCGGATGCGGCGAAGGGTTTCCAGGCCGTTCATGCCGCCCATGCGCACGTCCATGAGCACGAGGTCGGGCTTGAATTTGGGAATGGTCTTCAACCCCTCCTCGCCGCTCGAGGCGGTGGCCAGTTCGATTTCCGGCGAATCAAAAATCCGCTGGAACGAATACCGCACGTCCTCTTCATCATCAATCAGCAGCAACTTGCTCATTTTGCGGCAGGATAACTGGTTTTTACCGGACGAACAGCGAATTTTGTCTGCGATTCGTCAATTGACCTCGCGGCGGCCATGACCTAGACTGGCGTTCCTTTTTAACATGAAAATTGTCGTTTGCGACCCAATCTCACCCAAAGGCATTGCGCTGCTCCAGCAGCGGCCCGAATTTGAAGTCGTCGTTCTGCCCAAACGGCTGTCCGAGCCGGAATTGCTGCCGGTCGTGGCGGACGCCGTGGCGCTGCTGGTTCGCTCCGAAACCAAGGTGACCCGCAAGGTGATCGAATCCGCCCCGAAATTACGCGTGGTTGGCCGCGCGGGCGTCGGCGTGGACAACGTGGACGTGGAGGCGGCCACCCAGCACGGCGTGGTGGTAATGAACACCCCCGGTGGCAACACCGTGACCACGGCCGAACTCAGTTTTGCCATGCTGTTGGCGCTGGCCCGCAAGGTGCCGCAGGCGTACACATCCATGACGGCCGGCAAATGGGACCGCAAATTGTTTCAAGGCATGGAATTGCTGGGCAAAACGCTGGGCATTCTGGGCATGGGCCGCATTGGCTCGGAGGTCGCCAAACGCGCACTGGTCTTTGGCATGCGGGTCATCGCCTACGATCCCTACCTCACGGCGGAGCGGGCCCGGACGCTCGGCGTGGAATTTGCCGACAGCGTGGACGATGTTTATCGCGTGGCGGATTTCATCACGGTGCACATGCCGGTCACGCCGGAAACCAAACACATGTTGAACGCCGCCGCGTTTACCAAGATGAAACCCGGGGTGCGTCTGGTGAATTGTGCGCGCGGCGAAATCATTTCCGAAACCGACCTGCTGGCGGCGCTCGAATCGGGCAAAGTGGCGGGTGCGGCACTGGATGTTTTTGCCGTAGAACCGCTGCCCGCCGACCATCCGTACCGCAAGCAGCCGAACGTGATTTTGACACCGCACCTCGGCGCCAGCACGCAGGAGGCGCAGGAAAAATGCGGCATTGAGGTCGCCGAGGTCGTCACGGCTTATCTGCTGACCGGCGAGGTGCGCAACGCGGTGAATCTGCCGTATCTCGACGCCAAGACGTATGAGCAGGTGAAACCATATCTGCCGCTGGGCGAGGCGCTCGGCAAATTGCTGGCGCAACTTTCACCCGCCACCGCCGATCGCATCTACGTGACTTACGGGGGCCACGCGCGGGAATTGCCGAATACGGACCCGGTCACCCGCGCGGTATTGCAGGGCTTTCTGGCCAGCAGCGCCATCAAGGACGTAAATAATGTCAATGTCCGGGCCGCCGCCGCCAGCATCGGCATCACCGTCGAGGAGAAAAAATCCGATGAGCCGGTCACCTTCAACGAATGGTTGCACGTGCAGGTTTTCGGCAACGGACAAAAATTAATCTCGGCGGGCGGAACCTTTTTTGGGTCCCCCAACAATCCGCGCATCGTGCGGTTGTACAGCACGCCGGTGGAGATACCGACCAGCGGCACCTTGTTGCTGCTCAACAATAAAGACCGGCCGGGCATCGTCGGTTATCTCGGCACGTTGCTGGGAAAACACAAAGTGAACATTGCCAACATGAGCCTGACGCGCGACACTGCGGGCGGGCTGGCGTTGACGGTGTTGAACCTCGACAGCGCCCCGCCGGCGGCGATGCTGGAAGAACTTCAGAAAGACACTGACATCAGCAACGTGAAAGTGGTAAAATTGTAATGGCAATCGTTGATAAGAAGAGCAAAGAAATATGAACATAAAAGAGAAAATAATTTTTCCCATTGCGCTGGGAACCGTATTGCTGGCATGCCCGCCTGCCCAGGCGGCTACGGCCGGTGCATCCACCAGCGCCACGCCGGCCGCTGCGAACACCAACGTCAATCTGGACGCCACCATGACGGCGTTGTTTGGCAATCCGGTGATCGCCCGGGGCAAGGGATTTGAAATCAAGCAGAGTGATTTGGACGAGGTGATGACGGGCATCAAGGCGGCCGCGGCCATGCGCAACCAGTCCATTCCCCCCGAACAGGTGAGAACGATTGAAAATGAGATGCTCAACCGGCTCATTCAGGTTCAGCTGTTGCTGCAGCAAACCACCGATGCCGACCGGGCCGAAGGGCAACAGCTTGCTGATTTGCAATTGAAGACACTTTTGGAGCGCGCCGGCTCACCGGAAGCGTTAAACCGCCAGTTCATGGCCTTGGGCATGTCCATGGACCAGTTGCGTAAGCGCCTGGTGCAGGAGGGCACCGCGCAGGCGGCGCTCGTGCGCCAATTGAAAATCACGGTGACGGATGCCGAAGCCAGACAATTTTACGACGACCATCCGGCGGAGTTCGAACAGCCGGAAATGGTTCACATCGAGCAGATCTTCATGGGCATCCACGATCCAATTACCGGCACGGAATTGTCGGATGACAACAAGGCCGCCAAGAAAAAGCAACTCGAAGACATCCTGAAGCGCGCCCGGGCCGGCGAAGATTTCAAACAACTGGTGATGCAATATTCCGAAGACCCCACCTCCAAGGCGAAAGGCGGTGATTACACCATTGCCCGCGGCCAGACGCTGCCGGAATTTGAGGCGGCGGCATTTTCATTGAACACCAATCAAATCAGCGACGTGGTGACCACGACGGGTGGTTATCACGTCATTAAATTGCTGGAGAAGCTGCCGGCTAAAAAGCTGGATTTTGCCTCGGTGACCGACAACCTGAAGAAGGCGCTCATCCAACAAAAGTCGGCCAAGCTGGCGCCGGCCTATCTGGCGACTTTGAGAAAGCAGGGCGGGGTGGAAATTCTTGACCCGGACTTGAAAGCCCTGGAGCAGGCCAGCGAGTCCGATACCAACGCGCCGGCGGCAACCGACGGCGTAAAGTAGCGGGCAGTTGAACCGCGCTTGCCAAATCGCTTGGGCCGCTCCATTTTGAGGAGCGTTATGAAAACACAGTTAGGCATATTCATCCTCGTCGTGGTGTGCGTGGGAATGCTCGTGGCTTTGATGACGGAGAAAAAGCGCGCGGATACCCAGCAGACGAAGGACACCGACACGATCCTCGACTTTTCCAACCAATTGACCACGGCCAGCGCCAATCTCGATGAACTGCGCCAGGTCAATCTCATGCTGACCAACGATCTGGACGCCACGCGACAGACGTTGACCGTCCTCAGCAACCAGTATGTCACCACTTCCGTTTCTCTCTCCAAAACCACCGCTGCGCTCAAAACGGCGCAGGATCAAATCACCGATCTGGCGGCGCAAAATCAGGCATTGGATCAGCAGGTTGCGGAGATGACCAACACCATTTCCAATTTGTCCACGCAAATTTCCGATACCCAGATGAAGCTGGTTGAATCGGAAACGAATGACGCGTTTCTGGAAGGCGAGTTGAAGCGGCAGGTGGCTCAAAAGGCCGAACTGGAGAGTAAATTTAACAACCTGAGCCAGGTCCGGACCCAGGTCAGGAAATTGCGGGATGATTTGCTCATGGCGCAGCGGTTGAAATGGATGCGCGATGGCACCGATCCCAGCCAGCAGCGCAAGGGCGCGCAGTTGCTCATGGCTCGCGGATCGGCCACCAACCGGGTGGTGGGACCGGCGCACTACGATTTGAATGTTGAAGTCAGCTCTGATGGTTCGGTCCAGGTCGTTCCGACGATGACCAATGCCCCGGCCACGACCCATACATCCTCGCCCTGATGGGCTTCGGAACTGGCGGTTTTTCAATTGTCCATGCCGACGTACGAATATCTCTGCAAAAAATGCAGGCACGAGTTTGAGACGCTTCAGCCCATCTCCGCCCAGCCGTTGAAAGTGTGTCCGAAAGAACTTTGCCCGCATAAAAAATGGGGCCGCGGACAGGTAACACGCAAGATCAGCGCCGGGGGCGGACTCCTGTTCAAGGGTGCTGGCTTTTATATTACCGACTATCGCAGCGAGGGTTATAAACAGGCGGCTAAAAAGGACTCCCTGCCGGCCAAATCGGCTGGGGCTGACGCCAAGCCCGGCGCCAAACCCGCCGTCAAGCCCGACAGCAAACCTGCCAAGCCGACATCGGCGAAAACCTGACCATGTTCCCTAAGCGTTGCCTGCGCGGCCTCGGTTGCACCGCCGTCCTGGTCAGCGTCGTCTGCGGAAGCACATCCGCCCAATTATCGTTGCCGGATGCGAATTTGACGCGCAGTGTTTCCGGCCAGTTCCTGGTGACCGGCGACCGGCAGGGATCGTCGCTCGCAACCGCACCCGCCGTGGCGACGAACGCTGATTTTGTCCGGCTGGAGCCGGCGCTGCTGGCGGTCTCCGCCGAGCGCATCAAACATACGCTTTGGCGTACGCTGGGCGTTGATGCGACGGCGCCGTGGCGCGGAAAAATATTTCTGGTGTTGCACCCTGCCCGGTCGCTGGATGAAGACGTCACCGTCGTTTCCGAACATTTCGCCGACGGTTGGGAGTATCGCGTCGCGCTGCCGGATGTACTGCCCCGTGCCCGGTTCCTGCGCGCCCTGACCAGCGTGACGTTGCTCGAGTTTGCCAACCGTGGTGCCGGTGTGCGCCCGGCGGAAATTCCCGCCTGGCTGATCGATGGTTTGTCACAGCAGTTGCTCGCGACGGGCACGGTCGCCGTGGTGTTGTCCTCGCCGGGCAAGGCGGTGAACGGTGTGTGGGCGAGCTGGACCGACACGAATCAACGCGGCCTTGACCCGCTCGCCGATGCACGACGCGTGTTGCGTGACCATCCGGCGCTCACCTTTGAACAATTAAGCTGGCCGACGGAGGCCCAGGTCTCCGGCGCCGATGACGGGGTCTATCGTGCCAGCGCGCAATTATTCGTAAGCGATCTGTTGAAATTGAATGACGGTCCGGCGCATTTGCGCGTGATGTTGCAGGCAGCGCCAAATTATTTAAACTGGCAAACGGCCTTTCAAACGGCCTTTCAAGCTGATTTTGCGCAACCGCTTGACGTGGAGAAATGGTGGTCGTTGCAGGCGATCAGTTTTGTGGTAAACAGCCCCGGCCCGGCCTGGACGCCTGCGGTCAGCCGCGAAAAGCTCGACCAGATTCTGAGTGTGGCCGTGGATTTCCGCGACGCATCAAATGCCCTGCCGGTGCCCGCGGAAGTTTCGCTGCAGGCCGTGATCCGCAACTTTGATTCCGGGCGACAAATGGCCATCCTCCAAACCAAATTGCAGGACCTTGAACTGGCGCAACTCCGCATGGCCCCACCGTTGGATTATCTGGCCGCCGGATACCGTGCCGCACTGGCTGATTACCTGGGCCAGCGCCGGGACGTTGTCCCCACGCCGCCGCCGGGCCGGCAGGCATGGGCCACGGCGCCATCCAAGGTTGGCGCCAATGATACCGTGGTAAAACTGGACGCCCTCGACGCACAAAGACGCGCCGACGAATCCTCCATCAAACCGGACATCTGGCGGCCGTAACCGGCTCCGCTTGAACGCGGGCAGCGGGAAAGGGTCAACTTGACAGGGTGCGATTCCAACCTATAGTTCGCATTGAAAAAATGAAGGATACCCGTTTATCGGCGAATGGCGAGGAGCCGCCATCAGGTGACCGCCTACAGGCTTTGAAAACATTTCAGTCCGCCGGCCGTGGTTTCTGGCATGACGTTTCGGAAGCCGATTGGAATGACTGGCGCTGGCAGCTCAAACATCGCATCACGACGCCGGAGCAATTACACCGGTTGATGCCGACGCTCACGCCCGAGGAATTCGCCGGCGCGAAACTTGCAAACCACAAACTCGCGCTGGCCATTACCCCGTATTTCTTCAACCTCATTGACCCCGCGGACGAGCATTGTCCCATCCGCCGACAGGTCATTCCGCGCATCGAGGAAACGGACACCGCGCCGTGGGAAATGAGCGATCCGTGCGGCGAGGATTCGCACTCACCCGTCCCCGGACTGGTGCACCGTTATCCCGATCGCGTGTTGTTTTTGGTGACGGACCGGTGCGCGGCGTATTGCCGCTACTGTACGCGTTCGCGGCTGGTCAGCAACGCCAGCGGTTACGATTTTCACCCGGAATTTGACCGGCAAATTGCCTACATCGGGCAGCACCCTGAAATTCGCGACGTGTTGTTGAGCGGCGGCGACCCGCTCTTGTTGAGTGATGACAAATTGGAAAGCCTTTTGGGCCGGTTGCGCGCGATTCCGCACGTGGAATTCCTGCGGATCGGTTCGCGCATCCCCACGTTCCTGCCCCAACGCATCACGCCGGAACTCTGCGCGATGCTGAAACGGTTCCATCCGCTGTTTATCAGCGTTCATTCGAACCATCCGCGTGAATTAACGACCGAGGTGCGCGACGCGGTCGGCCGCCTGGCCGATGCCGGTATTCCGCTGGGCAACCAGTCCGTGCTGCTCAAACACGTCAACGACGATGCGACGGTGATGACTGCGCTCGTTCAAAAGCTGCTGATGTGTCGGGTAAAGCCCTATTACCTTTACCAATGCGATTTAATTTCTGGCTCGGCGCACCTGCGGGCGAGCGTCAGCAAGGGGCTGGAAATCATGGAGCAACTGCGCGGCCACACGACCGGTTATGCCGTGCCGCAATACGTGATTGACGCGCCCGGTGGCGGCGGCAAGGTGCCCATCAATCCCGAATACGTCCTCTGCCGCAACGCCGGCCGGGTGCTGATCCGCAACTACGAAGGAAAACTCTTTGAGTATCCCGAAGCGCCTGACGGCACTCCGTTGTCCGCGCCACCAAAGGAAATTGCAGAGCCGGAATTGGCCTGATTTCCCGGAGCCAGGACACCCGGTGGCGAAGTTTTCCTCGTTTCCCTGTTTCTTTGTTTTAAATTCCTGGCGTAAATGCCACGCGAAACATCCCAGGCCAAAACCACGCGGTTAAAGAAGATTATCGCCGCGCTCGACCGGGTTTATCCCGGGGTGCACTGCGAGTTGAATCACGCCGACCCCCTTCAATTGCTCGTCGCCACCATCCTTTCGGCGCAATGCACCGACAAACGCGTCAATATCGTCACGGCGGAATTGTTCAAAACATATCGCTCGGCGGCGGACTACGCGAATGCGCCGCTGGTTGAGCTGGAACAGGCCGTCAAGACCACCGGTTTTTTTCGGAACAAGGCGAAAAATATCCGGGCGTGCTGCCGTAAACTCGTCGAACGTCATGGCGGGGAGGTTCCCCGGACGATGGACGAATTGACGCAGTTGGATGGAGTCGGACGCAAAACGGCCAACGTCGTTTTAGGGAACGCCTTTGGCATCAACGCCGGCGTGGTCGTGGACACCCACGTCGCGCGATTGACGCATCGGCTCGGATTGACGGGGCAGGCGACACCGGAGAAAATTGAGCGGGACTTGATGTCGCTGGTGCCGCGCGAGCAATGGGCGTTGTTCAGTCATTGGCTTATCTGGCACGGCCGCCGCCGTTGTGCGGCGCGCAAACCGGATTGTCTGAATTGCGAAATTCTTAAATTGTGTCCACAAATTGGCGTCAAAGAGAAGTTAAACCACGGATAAAAACGGATGGACACAGGTGAATTCCAGCTTCCTATTTTACTACTGTCTTTATCCGTGTTTATCTGTGTTTATCCGTGGTTGAAATGAATTCCTGGTTTTGTCTCCAATCCGGCCCCGGCGATCCTGCGTTCAACATGGCGCTGGACGAGGCGTTGCTGGAAGCCATGCCGCGTTTGCAAACGCCGGTCTTGCGGTTTTACGGCTGGAATGAACGGGCGGCGACCTTCGGTTATTTCCAGAAATATGCCGAGGTGGAGCGCGTGACGAGGCTGCGTCCGCTGATCCGCCGTCCCACCGGCGGCGGGATCGTGCCGCACGATGCGGATTGGACTTACAGCCTCGTGTTTCCACCGGGTCACGAGTGGCATGCCCTCAAGGCCGAGGCCAGTTACCGGCGGGTTCATGAGTGGATTCAATCCGCATTCGCAAGTTTGGACATGGCCACCGAGCTCGCGCCAAAATCCCACCCGGCCGGCCCCGGCCAATGCTTTGTCGGTTACGAAAAATCCGACCTGCTCTGGCGTGGCAAAAAAATCGCCGGTGCGGCACAGCGACGCAACAAATGGGGATTGTTGATCCAGGGCTCGGTGCAACCGCCGCAGCCGCTGGTCCGGGCCGCCTGGCAGCGGGCCATGTGCGAGGTCGGGCGGATCGCGGGGAAGGCCAAATGGTCGGATTTTGAGCCGGACGGGCCGTTGCGCCAACGGGCAGATGCATTAGCCCGTCAAAAATATTCCCAACCGGAATTTATAACTAAACGCTGACGGTTTACATCGGTTCACGATGTGGGATGATGGTCCGCAATCATCGTGAAGAACGCAGCCTTGGGACTGGCCGGATTCATGTTTTTCGCCATCACGGCGGCAGCGGCCCTGCTTTTAAACGATCGCTTCGATTATCCCGACGGCGCGTTGGTGACGGTGAGCACCAATTTTTGGATGCACCACAGTGGTTCCGTCACCGGCGAGGTCGCGGTGGCGTCGGGCCGCGTGTGGTTGAGCGGGGCGAATACCGAGGATGTCAACGCGCCCCTGGCGGGGCAGCCCTATCCCGCTTCCGGCGCCACCAATGTGTTTTACGCGGGCTTCACGGTTAAATTCACCACGCTGCCGGCTGCGGGTGGCGCTTATTTCGCCCATTTCAAAGATGGGAGCACCGGTTTCCGGGCGCGCGTCTGGGCGTTGGCGGAAGGGGCGGCGCCCGGCAAATTCCGGCTGGGAATCTCCTCCACCAGCGGCTCGGTCATCAGTGTCACCAACCCCGGGGATTTGAGTCTCAATACCGATTATGCCGTGGTAACCCGCCTGGTGAACAGCAATTCGGTAAGCACGCTTTGGATTAATCCAGTGGCGGAAACGGATGCCGGCATTTCGACCAGTGAAGGGGTTTCAACTTTTACCGTGGCCGGTTATGCGTTTCGGGAAAACACCGGAGAAGGCGTGTTAAGCCTGGATGATCTGAAAATCGGCACCACCTTCGCCGAGGTCACCGGCGGCCCGTCGGCCCCCCGGCCGCCGGTTATCGTGTCCGGGCCACAACACCAAACCGTCACGAATGGCGCCGATGTGGTTTTCCATGTGACCGCCACCGGTACGCCGCCGCTGGCATATCAGTGGCAATTGAACGGCACCAACCTGCCTGGCGAGGCAAATTCCAATCTCACCCTGGCCGGAGTGACTTTCGGCCAGGCCGGTTTTTATTCTGTCTCCGTCACCAATGCCGCCGGTTCAGCCCTCGGCGACCCGGCGGCCTTGAGCGTCTGTTGTGCCGGGCCGCCGGCTTTTTCGTATCTGACCTACAACGTGCATGGCAATGGTCTGACCAACTGGAGCACGAACATGTGGCACGTGCAGGCCATCGGCCGCCAGATGCAATACCTTGACCCGGACATCATCACCTTCAACGAAATCCCGGTCACCAACAACTGCACGGCGCAAATGGCGGACTTCGTCACGGCCTTCCGGCCGGGTTTTTATCTGGCCACCAATTCCATGGACGACGGTTTCATCCGCAACGTCATCCTCAGCCGGTATCCCATCATCGCATCGCGCAGCTGGCTGCATGGTGTCGAACTGGCCCCGTTCGGCTACACCAATGCCAACCCGGCCCCCTATTTTACCCGGGATTTGTTCGAGGCGGAAATTTCCGTGCCCGGTTTGCCACAGCCGTTGCATGTGTTCGCGGTCCACTTAAAATCGGGTCAGGATGCCGATTCGGCGGCAAAACGCGCGGCGGAGGCGGGCGCGGTTTCCAACTTTTTTGCCACCGTTTATCTGCCGGCACACGGTCAGGAACCCTATGTCTTGAGCGGCGACATGAACGAAGACATGCTCCGGCCGCCCGTGAGCGATCCACGGTCTCTTCAACGCCTGATTGGCGTGCCGACCGGATTGCAGATGACGACACCGGTCAATCCGTTCACCAACCGCGAGCTGACCTGGTCCATCCAGGACACCAACTCCGGTCCCACTGCGCGTTACGATTACATCCTGCCGTGCGCGGCGCTCGGCTCGAACATCGTCGGCAGCCAGGTGTTCCGCACGGATCTGTTGACTCCGCCGCTGTCCAATTTGTACAGCAACGACGACCAGATCGCTTCCGACCATTTGCCGGTGTTCATGGTCTTTGCCAATCCGTTTGCCGTGCCGTTTCATTTGCTTTCCATCAGCGTGACGCCTCCCTCCATCTCGTTAAAATGGGAATCAATCAGCAACTGTACTTATAGCATAGAAACTTCGTCAAATCTGACGGCCTGGACGCCCTGGGCCGTCAACCTGGTTGCGACCGGCGACAGTTTCACCTTCACCACCAATTTGCCGGGCGACGTAAAATTCTTTCGGATTCGCCGCGCGCCTTGAGCGGCTTCAGGGAAACCAAGCCAGTTTCGGGTTGTTCGTGAGACCTTGTCGGGTTCTGGGGTTCCAATACTCCGTGTTTTTGAACCACGCTGCGTGGCCGTCGAGAAAAGTGAACTGGGCGCCGCGGCTGTGCAAATTCGAATGAACGTTGTTCCATTGTGCCACGGCGGCAACCCCTCCGTTATCAAACAGCCAGACGGTAACCGAGGGGTTGGGAATGGAGACCAGCCTGATTTTATTGCCCGTGCCGTTGCCGTTCACGTTTTTATTGAGGCAATAATGAAATAACTCGTTGCCGTTGCTGCGCCGCGGATTGGCGGGACAAATCCAAAGGGAACGGCCGGGATCAATGCGCGCATTGGTCCGCCACGGCATTTCTGAATAAGGAGGCAAGCTCAGCGCACGGGGCAAATCAATATACCAGCCTTCCGTGGTGGAGCTGCCGCTGAAGGAACCGTCTTTGGGAAGGTAATCACCGTTGTCGGCTGCATACAGTTGGGTCGCCGTTCCCCATTGCCGGAGATTGTTCCGGCACGTGATGGCCTGGGCCCGGGCTTTGACGAGGCTGATGACCGACAATAATAAGGTAGCCAGGGTGACAATAATCGCCATGACTACCAGTAGTTCGATGAGGGTAAACGCGCGGGTTCGCGGCATAATTCTTCATCCAACGTCTCTGAATTGATTAATTTATTAGAATAAAATCTATTTATATTCCATTAAAACTTATTCACAATCGACAACTGCGTTGCCTGCCGTCTCGACAACGGTTAACTTCCCAACCCATGGTGCAACTCGTATTGTTCGATATCGACGGCACGCTCGTCCACACCGGCGGCGCGGGTATCAAGGCGTTTGCCCGGACCTTTGCCACCGAATTCAACGCCCACGACGGCGTCGAGAAAATCAATTTCGCCGGGCGGACGGATGTGAACCTGGTGCGTGAATTTTTTGGCCTGCACCAGATTGCCGCCACGCCGGAAAATTTCCGGCGCTTCTTCGACCGTTATGTCTTCTGGCTGGATCAAACCGTGGCGCAAAACCACGGCGGCGCCTGTCGCGGGGCGGAGGGATTTATTGATGATTTGCTGGCGTTGCCCCATCCGCCGGCGCTTGGTCTGCTCACCGGGAACATCCGCCTCGGCGCGGAAATCAAACTGCGCCGCTACGGCCTTTGGGATGTTTTTGCGACCGGCGCCTTTGCCGACGATCATGAAGATCGTGATCAAATTGCCGCCGCCGCCATGGCGCGCAGCCGCCGCGTGCTCGGCCGTCCGCTGCGCGGTGATGAGGTGGTCGTGGTCGGCGACACGCCGCATGACATTCGTTGCGGGCGGTTTATTGGCGCAAAAATACTGGCCGTTGCCACCGGCGGCGCCAGACTCGACGAACTCAAGCAGCATCAACCCGATTGGGCGGCGGAGGATTTGACCCGGATCAGCGCGCAGGAAGTCTGTTCAAGGTAGGGACGCCGCGGCAGCGCGCTATCCCTACCAAATTCAATGTCCACCGTGGCAGTGTCCGCCACAACAACCGCCCCCACCGTTCCCCCTTCCCATCGACGGTGTGGAACGATCGCCGGCGCCGGCAGCGGCGAAAGTGGAAAATTTCTTCGATAATTTCTGAGAACCGCAATGCGGACAGACCGTGCCCTTCCAATCGCTGGAGCGAACCAGGACTTCGCTGTCGCGCTCGCATTGCTCGCAATGAAATTCGTAGATCGGCATGGGCTAAGCATAATCGGTTCCTAAGAAATCTCAAGCCGCGCGAGCACGGGTTTGGTCTTTTCTTTTGGCAGCCAAAGTTTAGCTTTGCGCGCATGACACAATTGCAACGCGCCATTGAAGAATCCACCGCGGTGCTCCACGGGCTGTCCACGCTCGAAGAGCCGCTGAACCGCGCGGCGCAGATCGTATTACGCTGTCTGGCCTCTGGTCACAAGGTGCTCACCTGCGGCAACGGCGGCAGCGCGTCGGACGCCACGCATCTGGCCACAGAATTTCTTTGCCGTTTTGTGGCAGACCGCCGGCCGTATCCGGCCATTTCCCTCACCGCCGACGGCGGGTTCCTGACGGCCGTCTGCAACGATTATGGCATTGACGAAATGTTCGCGCGCCAGGTTCGCGGACTTGCCGGGAAGGGCGACGTGCTGATCGCACTCACAACCAGCGGCAAATCCAAAAACGTGCTGCGCGCACTGGAAGAGGCCAAACTCGGCGGCATTGAAAGCATCTGTTTTCTGGGGCGCGACGGCGGTTTCACGAAAGGCGTGGCGACCTTGGACCTGCTGGTGCCGGGTGACAAAACGGCGCGGATTCAGGAAGGACACAAGCTGCTCATGCACGTGCTCTGCGAGATCGTGGAAGAAAAGCTCCCAAAGAAATAAGAATCCGCGAATTACGCGAATTCCCACGAATCGGATTCAGAAATATATAGTTCGCGTCAATTCGCGAAATTAGTGGATTAATAATAATCCGGTTCGTTGCCGGGCTTCCATTTGATGTTGCAGCCCACGCTGGCCGTTTGGTCCGGGGGCACGGGCTTGCCGGCCAATATGGCGTCGAGCGCCGCGCGCAAATCTTTTCCCGTCACCGGAATTCCATTGCCCGGCCGACTGTCATCGAACTGGCCGCGATAGACCAGCCGGTGGTTCTGGTCGAAGAGGTAGAGGTCCGGCGTGCAGGCGGCCCGGTAAGCCTTGGCGACGGCCTGCGATTCGTCGTAAAGGTACGGGAACGTGTAACCGGCGGATTTCACTTCCGCCTTCATCTTCGCCGGGCTGTCTTCGGGATAATTCGCCACGTCATTGGAGTTGATGCCGATGATGGCAACCTGTTTCGGCAGATAGTCGCGCGCGACCTTCGCCAGTCCGGCGCGGATATGTTTCACATAGGGGCAATGGTTGCAGATGAACAAAACCAGCAGCGCGGACTTGTTCTTGAAATCCGGCAGCGAGACGATTTTTCCGTCCGGGTCCGGCAATTTGAAATCGGGTGCCGTCGTGCTGAGCGGCAGCATGGTTGAAGGTGTCAAGGCCATGGGCGGAATATAAGTCCAAAGTCCCAAGTGCAA
>Ga0187851_10002919_pt1 | contig 14736 bp, 10 predicted proteins | sample June2016WEW_6_10_FD_132997 | JGI IMG/M metagenome (GOLD analysis project Ga0187851, IMG submission 132997) | Peatland microbial communities from SPRUCE experiment site at the Marcell Experimental Forest, Minnesota, USA - June2016WEW_6_10 | ecosystem: Environmental > Terrestrial > Soil >...
AAGCTCGCAGAGAAGAAACGCCCAGAACGTGATGCGCTCGCAGATGGCGCCGACGATGATATAGCCGGCGGTCTCCATGAACACGACCTCGAACAGCGCGAGGCAATTGCTGCCGGCGTCGTAGGCCGGGCCGGACATGAAGAACCCATTGCCGCCCAAGAATCCCCACTGGCCGCTGCCGATCAGATAGTGGTTCAGAGTGGGAACGCCGCCCAGGTTGCCGGGCGCCGCGTTGATGGCCACGGCGCCAAACTGAAACGCGTAGCCCACCGCATAATAGGCTAGAAACGCGAACACGTAAGCCGCGAAATTGAGCATCATCAGATGCCCGGCATTTTTCTTGCGGACCAACCCGCAAGTCAGCAGCGCGAATCCGGCTTGCATGAACAGCACCAGGTAGCCGGTGTTCAGAGTCCACGCAAAATTGGTCGCCACGCGGATGTGGCCCACCGAATCGGCCAGTTTCACCGCCAGCGGTTCCTTGGCCACCTGGGACTGGTAGTCGTCGAAATCTTTCTTGTTCTTGGGATAATCCGGCGAGGTCTTGTCGGCCGGCGCCGGCACCACGAACGTGTTGCCGCCCGCATCCACCGCCGTCGATTTGTCGCCGGTGGCGATACCCGCCGGGTCCGGCTTGGGCGCATCCTCGGCGCGGCCCTGCGACAGTAGGATCGGCAGTCCGGCGGCCAGCAGCAGGGCCGCCTTCGCAATGAAACGAAACAGGTGCCGGCGACGCCTCGCGGCGCTCTTCTTCATCGTAACGTTCTCCTCAGTCGGTAAAGTTGTAAACAAACCATAAAGAGACCACGGGCGGACATTTAAATAGAGTGAACCAAAGGGCGCGCAAGGGGTCAAGACGAAATTTCTTTTGCGCCCGATAAGCTTTTTTGTGGTGGCGGCGCGTGGCAAAATAGATGACTGAGGAGGATCGCGCAGCTTGCCGGCGAGCATCGACAGACGCCCCAGCCCCGAGGAGTTGCTGCGCCGCGTGCAGGCGGAAGAACGCCGAGCCCGGCGCGGGCGGCTCAAGGTCTTTCTGGGTTACGCCTCACGCGTGGGCAAGTCGTTCCGCATGCTGGATGAAGGGCGGCGGCGCAAGGAACGCGGCGAAGATGTGGTGGTGGCCGGCATACAGTTTCCGCTCACGCCCGACCTGGAGGCGTTGATGGCCACCCTGGAGTACATCCCGGTGCTCAAGGAAACATACGCCGGAAACGAGTACGAAGTGCTCAACGTCGCGGCGATTTTCCGCCGTCATCCGCGCGTCTGTCTGGTGGACGAATTGGCCTACGATAATCCGCCGGGCACCCGCAATCCCAAGCGGTGGCAGGATGTGGACAACATCCTCGATCAGGGCATCTCGGTGATCACCGCCGTCAATCTGCAGCACATCGAAGAGCACCAGGACGCCGTCGAGCGCATCACCGGCAAGCGCGCGCGACAGACCGTGCCGGAGCGATTCCTGCGCTCCGCCGACGAGATCGTGCTGGTGGATGCGGCCGTGGAAGACATGATGAAGCGGGCCAGCGACAGGGAGCCGGCCGACCTTCGCCGCCGGCTTTCCGAACTGCGGGAACTCGCCTTGCTGCTGGCGGCGGATGTGATCGACGGACAACTGGAGAACTACCTGCGCTCCAACGGCGTGGTCTTGCGCTGGGGTTCGCAAGAGCGCATTCTGGTCTGTATGACGCCGCGCAGCGATGCGGGCGCCATGCTGCGCAGCGGACGGCGGAACGCGGACCGCTTCCACGGTAATCTGCTGGTTTGCTATGTCCGGCAAAGCGGGCTGAGCGCCAAGGACCAGGCGACCATGGACGCGAACCTGGCGCTGGCCATGGAACTGGAAGCCGACGTCCACGTTTTGGAAGGCTCGGACCCGATCGCGGCTATCATCCGTTTTGCGCGCGACGAGCGGGTAACCCAGATTTTCGTGGGCCACAGCGCTCCCGACCGCTGGAAGGAAATGTGGTCGCGCAGTCCCGTGGACCGGTTGATCCGGGCGGCCACGGATATCGACGTGCGCATCTTCCCGCATCCGCAAACGACATGAGCGGCCCAGTCGAAGCAGTCGCTCCCGATACCGCGCCCACGCCGCCCAAGGGCAGGCTCAAGGTGTTCCTAGGCTATGCGGCGGGCGTAGGCAAGACTTATCAGATGCTCGACGAAGCGCAGGAACTCCGGCGCAAGGGAGCCGATGTGGCGGTTGGGTATTTCGAACCTCACGGCCGCCAGGACACCATCGCCAAGACCGCGGACCTGGAAATTATTCCACGCCGGAAGGTCGAATACCGCGGCGCTGTCTTCGAAGAAATGGACGTGGATGCCATCCTGCGGCGCAAGCCGGCGGTGTGCCTGGTGGATGAATTCGCGCATACCAACGTGCCCGGCTCACTGCGGCTAAAGCGGTGGGAAGATGTGCAGGTGTTGCTGCAGGCGGGCATCGATGTTCTGACCACGCTCAACGTGCAGCATCTGGAAAGCCTCAACGACGAGGTGTGGCACATCACCGGCGTGCGCGTACGCGAAACCGTGCCGGATTGGGTGGTGGACGCGGCGGACGAAGTGGTCCTGGTGGATCTGACGGCGGAGGCTTTGCAGAATCGCCTGCATCGCGGCGTGGTGTATACGCGCGAAAAGGCCATGAAGGCCATGGAGAACTTCTTCACCGAGGCGAATCTGACGGCCTTACGGGAGATGGCGCTCCGCCACACGGCGCACGAAGTTGAGGGGCGGCTTTCGGACCTGGACGCTCCGGCGCCCGGCCGGGCGCAAACGGCGCGGCCGGCGGCCCAAGCCCCAGCGCGGCACGAACGCATTCTCATCTGCCTGACGGAGCGGCCGTCGACCGCCGTGCTGATCCGCCGCGGCAAACGGGTGGCGGATTATCTGCATGCCGACTGCCTGGCGGTGCATGTGCAGCGCAACCCCGTGGGCGGCGGGCCGGAAGCCCGCAACGAGGCGCTCGAAAAACACTTAAGCTTCGCGCGCAACTTGCACATCGAAACGCACGTGTTGAAAGGTAAGGACGTGGCCCGCAGCATCGTGGATTTTGCGCGCGAGCAGAATATCACCCAGATTTTCCTGGGGCGGGCGGGCGCCAAGGCGCTATGGGGCGGGGTGGGGAGTACGGTTCACAAAGTCGTGCGGCAGGCGCGGGACCGCGAGATCACGGTTGTGGCGGAGCGCTTGCGGTAGTTGTGGGGCTTCAGCGCGTGCTTCGCTCGCGACGGCCGATTGACAATCGGCCTGCAGGTTGTCAACCTGCCCCACCACCCGGCGGGTCTGGAGACCCGCCGCAGGCGTGGACGCCCGCCCCACAGCCAAAATGCCTGCTAGGATTAAGGTGAGCAATGTTCCGATTCTGGGTATTAGGATTTCTCATTTGTGCGCCCATCCTGGCGGCGCCGGCGGTGGGCGAGAGCGCCTGTGGGGCCGGGTCGCCCGAGATCGCGTCGGCTTTCGACCACCTCTACAATTTCAATTTTCCGGCGGCCCACCTGGACATCAACCGGTACATCACGGCGCATCCAAAGGAACCGTTGGGGTATGCCATTCGCTCCGCGGCGTACCTTTTCTATGAATTGGACCGGCTGGGTATTCTGGAAACCGAGTTCTTAATCAGCGACAAGCACATCGCCGAGAAGAAGGCTCTGCGGCCTGATCCCCAGGTGCGCACGCTGTTTCTGAAGTCGCTCGAAGATGCGCAATCGCGCGCGGAGGCGGCGCTGGCGGCCAACCCGAGCGACCGCCAGGCATTATTCGCCATGTCCATCGTGGAGGGGGTGACCACCGACTACATGGCGTTTGTGGAGAAGCACCAGATCGCCAGCCTGTCACCCGCCAAGCGGTCCAACAGTTATGCGCAGCAACTCTTAAAGCTGAATCCGCCCTGCGTGGACGCATACATCACCGCCGGGATATCAGAATACATGGTGGGTAGCCTGCCGTTCTTCATCCGCTGGTTCGTGCACTTCGACAACGTGCAGGGCAGCAAGGATCAGGGCATCAAGAACCTGGAGCTGGTGGTGCGGGAGGGACATTACTTCAAACCGTTCGCCATGATCCTGCTGGGCATTATCGACCTGCGCGAGAAGCGCCCGCGCGAAACCGAGAAACTGCTGGAGAGCCTGGCGCGCGATTATCCTTCCAATCCGTTATTCCGCAAAGAACTCGCCAGAATGAACGCCGCGCCGAATGCCGGCGGACAGAATTAAGTGCGGGGCTTAAGCCCCGCGCGGGCTCAAGCCCGCCCTCCATTGGGACTATAGCTTACTGATCAGATCCTTGATTTTCGTCTCTTCGTCCTTACCGGGGTTGCTCCGCAGCGCCCGCTGCAGCTCCCGCAGCGCCTGCGGCTTGTCGCCCTTCTGCGCCAGCGCCATGCCCAGGTGAAACCTGTATGTCGGGTTATCCGGCTTCTGGTTCACCAGCCCCTGGAAGACGTCCATGGCGTTGTCGCTCATATTCTTCTTCAAGTAAATCCAGCCCAGCGTGTCGGACACCTCGGTCAAGTTCGGCAGCACCTGCTTGGCGCGTTGCGCGTAGGTAAGGGCCTGGTCGAGGTCCCCGGAGTTGCTCTCCGCGATCATAAAGGCCAGGTTATTCAGGGCCACGCCATCTTGCGGGTTCAGCTTAATGGACTGCTCGTAAGCCTCCTTGGCCTCCTGTTTCCGGCCGGCGGCCGCCAGGCCCAGCGCCAGCTCGACGCCCACCGTCGAATTGACCGGCATCGCCTCTCTGGCTTTGGAGAGAAACTGTATCGAGCCGTTTAAGTCTCCCTTCTCACGCAATGCGATACCCATCCTGAAGTAAACGTCGCCGCGCGCCTTGGAATTCTTGTCCAGCTCGTTGAGTACGTTCTGAAACTGGCCGATCGCCAGATCGTAATTCTTGCCCCGCGCCGCGATATTGCCCAGGGTCATCTGGAGGTCGATGCGCGAGGGGTTCTTGGCCAGCTCCGCTTGCAGGAACTGAATGGCTTGATCGAAATGGCCGCCGCCGGCCAGCGTCTCCACCAACCCCACCAGGCTGCGCGTATCCTTCGGATTCGCCGCGTAGGCTTTCCGGAAAACGGACTCCGCCTCTTTCAGGTTGTTTTCTCTCACGGCCAGCATGCCCAGCGAGAAATCGACATCCGGCGTGTTGGGATTGGCTTGCCGCAGCGCTTCCAGCAATCGCCGCGCGTCGGCATACTTGCGCTCGCCCATCAAGGCCGCGGCTTGGATCATGCGCGCCGGGCCGTTCTTCTTGTCGACCTGCAGAATGTCGTCGGCGGATTTGAGCGCCTGCTCGAATTGAGACTGCATCACCTCGAGTTGCGCCAGCGCCAGCCGCGCCGGCAGATAGTCGGGCCTCAGCCGGATGGCCTCGGTGAACTGCTGGCGGGCCTGCTCAAACTCTCCGCGCGCCACGTGCGACCGCCCCAGGTTGTAGCGCGCCACGAAGTTGTCCGGGGCCGCGTTCACCACCGACTGCAACTCGGAGATGGCCTTCTGCACCTCGCCGCGATCGAGCAGCATGGATGCCTGCAATCCCCGCGCATCGGTATCCTTGGGATTATCCTTCAGAATGGCGGCGGCGACATCGGCTGCCTCCTGGCGCTTGTTCTGGCGCATCAGCACTTCGATCATGCGCTTCTGGTAGGTGGCCTTCTGCTTGGGGTCCGCGGCCATGCCTTCCTGGTACTGCTTGAGCGCCTCCGCCAGGTCGCCGTTGCGCATATAGAAATCGCCCACCATCACGTAGGCGCGCTCGAAGTCCTTGGCGCGGGCTTTGATCTGGTTGAGCGTCGCCACCATCTCGCCGTGACGTTGCAGCCTGGCGTAAAAGGTCGCCAGCGACACCAGAAAGCCGATTTGCTTGGGATTGTTGGCGGCGCCCGTCTTGAGGATCTGCTCGGCATCGGCCGTTTTGTTCTCGACCAGGTAAACGCCGTACAACTCGTTATAGACGCCGGTGCTGGTCTTATCGGAATCGATGACCTGCTTGTAGATCTGCTCGGCTTCCGGGAACTGGCGGCTGGCGGCCAGCGCCCGCGCCAATTGCACTTTGAGGGCCGGCCCCGGCGTCTTGATGGAGATGGCTTTGCGGTACTCCGCGATGGCCGCGGCCAGCAACGTTTCGGTCTGCTCCTTGGGGCCCCCGCGGGCATTGATCTGCGCCCGCACGAAATCCAGGTCCGCGGTCAGGCGGTGGCCGTCGAATGAGTTGGGGTCGCGCTGCAGAAGCTCTTTGGCAATGCCATCTACTTCCGTCAGGAACTGGGGGTCCCGGCTGAACGCAAGGTAGATCTCGGCCAACCGGACTTCGGAGTCGATGTGCTCCGGCTGGTCCTTGGGGATGAGTTCGATGGCGCGCCGCAATTCGCCCAGGGCGTTGGAGATGCGGCCAAGCTTCAGATCGGTCTGCGCCAGGTGGTAATAGGCGGAGCCGTATCGCTGGTCCTTCTGGAGGGCGTTGCGATACATGATGGAAGCTTCCTTGAACTTACCCTTCGCGAAATATTTATTTCCGTTTTCCAAGTAACGCTTCTTGGCGGCATTGGGGTCCCGGCTACACGAAACCAAGGTCAGCGCAGCCAGGATGACTACCAGGGATCTCATGCAAGTCCTCACGCTGATTCTAATATAGATTGCACCGTGCGGTGGGCGGTTTTTTGAACGAGGCCGGGCGGCGCCGCCTGGCGGGCGAGAAATCCTGAGATTTTCCCGTATCCGAGCCACTAAGACTGCTGAAAACCCCCAATGAGCTCACCCGTTCTATCGGAAGGAAGTACGATGGACTTGCAGACTCAATCGGCGGCGTCGGCGGAGGGCGCCATCTCGATCCTGCTGATCGGCCCCCCGGATTCCCGCCGTTGCGCGCTACGCAACATCCTCACGCCTCCGCAATGGGAAATCCGCGAAGCCGCGACCTATAGGGAAGCCGTGAGAATCCTCGACAACCGGCGCATCGCGGTGACCATTTGCGACACCGAAATCGAGGACGGTAACTGGCAGGTGTTGCTCGCCGATCTGCAAAACCGCGCCAATCCGCCGAACCTCATCGTTTCGTCCCGGTTGGCCGACGAGCGGCTGTGGGCCGAGGTCCTGAACCTGGGCGGCTACGACGTTCTGGTGCAGCCCTTTGACCGCGGCGAGGTTCTGCGGGTGGCGCGCATGGCGTGGATGGCCTGGCGGCAGGAACGCCCAGGCCGGACTACGTCAGCCTCCTGCTAGACTAGCAGGAGGCTGAAAAAGGCATGAAGATCTTTCATTCAGGTCACAGACTAAAGTCTGTGCCACCGGTTATCAATGACCTAGCGGCAGGCATGAACATCGTTCATTCAGGTCACAGACTAAAGTCTGTGCCACCGGTGGCAAAAAGCGAAAAAAGAGGACGCCCATCGGCGCAAATTCCCTTCTATTCCTCCATTCGCGCCCCGAAATCTAGTCTTTTCACCTAATACAAATAAAAACCGCCGCGCGCCCCGGCCTTGTGCTAGACTCTCTATCGGAGCAAATCGCCCCCCCGAATTTCACGAATTTCTCTCGAACTAAAGAGGCCGTGATCCCGCACTTCACGCATGTTTTCTCCGGCGGCCCTGTCGGCCGCACGGCGTTGGCGATGTTTGGCATGCCTTATGCGGCCACGGCTGCCGCCGGTGGTACGCCTGCGGTAAGCGTTTCGCTGCCCGCGGCGCTGGGGATCGGCGCCGCAATCGGCCTGGCGCTGGCCGCCTCGCTGCTGGCTCCCGTCCTGAATAAGATTCGGAAGCAGCGGAATTTGCTCGACGAGTTATTCGAACAGGCGCCATTCGCCGTGGCCCTGACCGATTTGGAGCATCGGATCGTGCGGGTCAATCGGGAGTTCACTCGGGTTTTCGGCTATGCTCCCGAGGCCGCCATCGGCCGTCTTATTGGCGAGTCGATCCTCCCCGCCGAGTCGCAAGCCCAGTATCGAAAACACATGGATTTGTTGGCGCAGGGGCAGCGCGTGAATGCCGAAGGCGTTCTCTGCCGCCAGGATGGCAGCCGTTTCCCAGCCGCCGTCACCCTGTTGCCCTTATCCAAGCCCGGCCCAGCGACCATGGTGTGCGCCATCTACCGCGACATGACGGATCAACAGCGGGCGGAGGAAGCCCTGCGATCCAACCAAGGACGGTGGCGCGTCCTGTTCGAGAATTCAGCCGTGGGCATCACGGTGACCGATGAGCACCGCAACTTCATCGCTGCGAATCGCGCTTATCGGGAAATTGTGGGGTACTCGGAAGAAGAGCTGCGGGCCACCACTTACCTGGACCTTACCGACGAAGAAGACCGCCCCCTTAACGCGTTGCTTGCCGCGGACCTCCGGGCCGGCCGGCGGCCGTACTTCCAGTTGGAAAAGCGTTATCGGCGTAAAGACGGCCAGTTGGTCTGGGTACGGGTCACGGCTTCGACGAGCCCCGAAGGCGAAGCCGATCCCCGATTTGGCATCGCCATTGTCGAAGACATCACCGAGCGTAAGCGGTCTGAAGCCAAGTTGCAGGAATACGAGAAAGTCGTCCAAGGCTTGCAGGAAATGATTGCGGTGGTCGACCACGACTACCGTTACGTGATTGCGAATCAAACATACCTCAACTATCAGGGCCTGCGGCAGGAACAAGTGGTCGGCCATCTGGCCCCGGAATTACTGGGGCAAGAGGTGTTCGAGCGGGTCATCAAGAGCAAAATGGATGAGTGTTTCCGGGGTAAAGTCGTCAAATACGAGTTGGCCATCAATTATGCCAAACGCGGCTTGCGGGACTTGGTTGCAACATATTTTCCCATCGAAGGGCCCGCCGGCGTCGATCGCATAGCCGTAGTCCTGGAGGATATTACCGATCGCAAGCGGGCCGAGCGGGACTTGCACCGTTCGTTCCAGGAGTTGCACGCGCTCAACGCCCGTTTGGAGAGCATACGGGAGGAGGAGAGAACCAGGCTGGCGCGGGAGTTGCACGATCGGCTGGGACAGACCCTGACCGCCATCCGGATCGACCTAGCCGCGGCGAAGGCCACGCCTGACCGTGAGCAGCAATTGCCGAGGATCGACGCCATCTCGGGCCTGGTGGAGGAAACCATTCATGCGGTGCGCAAAATCTCGACCGAATTAAGGCCGGGAATCCTGGACGACCTGGGCCTGGCGGCCACCGTGGAGTGGGCCGCGGAAGAGTTTCAGGCGCGCACGGGAATTGTGTGCCAGGTCGGCGCGGCCGAGCCCGATCCGGCCCTCGATCCAGAGCGCGCCACCGCGCTCTATCGCATCTTCCAGGAAGCCTTGACCAATATCGCGCGGCACGCCCGCGCCACTCAGGTGGCCATCGGTTTGGTCCAGGATGGCAGCCATCTTTCGCTCGAGGTGCGCGACAACGGCATCGGCATCGCCCCGGAGCAACTCTCCGCTTCCGGCTCGCTCGGCATTCTGGGAATGCGCGAGCGCGCCATGCTGCTGGGAGGCGAGTTCACCATTGCCGGAGAGCCAGGAAGCGGCACCACCGTGCGCGTCCGGATTTCAATCGCCGACAGGGCACAGGCGGCAGCCGAGGGGTGATGGGGGGCGGGCGTTTTTGCGAAGGTGAAGAGGCCGGCCGGGGGCCTGGCCCGCGTAGTCGAAGGAAAGGCCGATTGACAATCGGCCTGCAGGTTGTCAACCTGCCCCACAAGCCGGCGGGTCTGGAGACCCGCCGCAGGCGTGGACGCCCGCCCCACAAGGCCCGGATTGGGGTTATACTAACGCTACCGACTCGGGAGCCATGCCCATAATGGAAGTTCCCGCTCATCGCCTGTTCGTACGGGATAATCTCTGGATCGTGTTCCTGGCTGCCGGCTATTTTCTCGCCAGCGAAGGGGGACTTCTGTTCCTCAAGGTCCATGAGGTCCTGGCGCCGGTCTGGCCGGCTGCGGGTATTGGGCTGGCCGCGCTCCTGATCGGTCCCCGGCGCCGATGGCCTGCGATGCTCCTCACTCTGTTCCTCACGGGCATTTTCGCGAGTTTATTAGCTGGCCGGTCCGTCCTGACCAGCGTTCGCTTCATGACCGCGTATGTCCTCCGGTCGCTGGCTTGCGCGTGGCTGATTTCCCATTGGTGCGGGGCAGCCGTGCGGTTCTCCCGCGTCAACGAGGTGCTAGCCTTGACCTTCTGCGCGACGGTGGTGAATGCCTGCACCGCGTTCCTCGGCGCCGGCGCGGCCACCCTCGCCAGCGCGTCCGGGTTCTGGAGCCTGTGGAACATCTGGTGGATTTCCAATGGCCTCGGCATGCTGCTGGTGGCTCCCCTGATTCTCGCCTGGTTCGACATCAAGCGCCGGTTGGCTGTCCCGCGGTGGAACCAAATGCTCGAGTGGGGACTGTTCCTGGCGATTTGGTGCGCGGCTGGGTTCGTGGTGACGAACCCGCACCCGAACCCAACGGTGTACCCCTTCAGAGCATATCCCTATATGCTGGTTGCCTTGCTGGCATGGCCTGCCTTACGGTTTGGCCAGCGGGGCGTCACGCTGGCACTCGTAGTGCTGGCGGCGATTGTCGTCACTCGCCAAGCGGTGAATGCGGGGCCCCTACTCTGGGCGGGCGGCGGCCCGTTCGAGCGCTTGCTGACGGTACAGGTATATCTCGGCTTCCTGGCGGTCACCGGTTTGCTGCTCTCCGCCACATACACCGAAGCCGCGTCCGCCGAGCAATCCTCTCGCGAAGCCCATGCCCGTTTGCGGGCCTTGGCGGACAATCTCCCCAACGGCATGGTTTATCAGTTTGTGCGCAAAGGCGATGGCCCCGCACGTTTTCTATACGTGAGCGCCGGGGTCGAACAACTGACCGGCGTCTCCGCCGAGGAGGTGCTCAGCGATAGTTCGGTGCTCTTCAGCCTGGTCCCGGAAGAGGACCGTCCGGCTGTTCTCGCCGCGGAAGCGGCAGGCGCCAAGGAGATGCGCGTTGTCGACATCGAAGTGCGCCAGCGCCGGCGCGATGGCGAGGTTCGCTGGATGCAGATTTCCGCGTCACCGCGCCGTCTACCGGACGGACGGATTTTGTGGGACGGGATCCAGACGGACATCACCGAGCGCAAGCGGGGTGAGGCCAGGTTGCGGGAATACGAAAAAGTTGTCCAAGGCTTACAGGAAATGATCGCGGTGGCCGACCGCGATTACCGTTACCTGATTGCCAATCAGACGTACCTCGATTATCGCGGCCTGCAGCGGGAACAAGTCGTCGGCCATTTAGTCTCGGAATTAGTAGGCCAGGAGACCTTCGACCAGGTCGTCAAAAGCAAAATGGATGAGTGTTTTGAGGGCAGCGTGGTCAAGTACGAGACCGCCGTCACGTATCCCGAACTCGGCCGGCGGGACTTGATTGCAACGTATTCTCCCATCGAAGGGCCCGCCGGCGTGGATCGCATAGCCGTAGTGCTGGAGGACATCACCGAGCGCAAGCGGGCCGAACGGGATTTGCAGCGTTCGTCCGCGGAATTGCACGCGCTCACCGCTCAGTTGCAGAGCGTTCGGGAAGAGGAGAGAGCCAGGCTGGCGCACGAATTGCAAGATCGGCTGGGACAGATCCTGACGGCCGTCCGGATCGACCTGGCCGCGGTGAAGGCCATGCCGGGCCGGGACCAACAGTTGCGGAGTATCGACGCCATCCTGGGCATGGTCGGGGAAACCATACATGCGGTACGCAGAATTTCGACCGAATTACGGCCCGGAATCCTGGACGACCTGGGCCTGGCGGCCGCTCTGGAATGGGGCGCGGAAGAGTTTCAGGCACGCACTGGAATAGAGTGCCATGTCAGCGCGCCCGGGATGGATCGGACCCTCGACGCGCAGTGCGCCACCGCGCTGTTTCGCATCTTCCAGGAAACCTTGGCCCATATCGCCCGGCGCGCCGGCGTCAATCGAGTGCGCGTCGTTTTGTCCCAAGACCGCGGCCATCTGTCCCTGGAGGTTCGCGACAACGGGCATGGACTCGGTGAAGACCAGCTCTCCGCCTCCCGCATGCTGGGCATCCTGGGCATGCGCGAGCGTGCTTCCCTGCTGGGAGGCGAGTTCACCATTACCGGCGATCCTAGGGCCGGAACCACCGTGCGGGTCAGCATCCCCGTCGCCGATCGCCAGCCGGCGGAGGCCAGCCAGTGATCCGGGTGCTTATCGCGGACGATCATGCCATCCTGCGGCGCGGGTTGCAGGAGATCCTGGTGCGCGAGATGGAGGGCGCCGTCTGCGGCGAAGCCAAAGACGCCACCGAGATCCTTGCCCGGGTTCAGGAGACGTGCTGGGATCTAGTGATCCTGGACATCACCATGCCCGGCCGCAGCGGCCTGGATGTGCTGCGGGATCTGAAGGCGGCGCGGCCCAAGCTTCCCGTTCTGGTCTTGAGCATGCACCCCGAAGACCAGTACGGCAAACGCATGCTCAGCGCGGGCGCCGCCGGTTATATGAACAAAGAAAGCGCCCCCGAAGAACTGGTGAAGGCCGTACGCAAGGTGGTGGCCGGCGGCCGCTATGTGAGCGACGCGCTGGCCGAGAAGCTGGCTTCCGACATGAGCGAGGATACCGGGCGGCCGCTCCACGAGGTGCTGTCCCACCGCGAATTTGAAATCCTGCGCATGATTGGCGCCGGAAGAGCCGTCAGCCAGATCGCCGAGGAACTGCACTTGGGAGTCACCACCGTCAGCACCTATCGCGCCCGCATCCTGATTAAGATGCACATGACTACGACCGCCGAGTTGATGCATTACGCGCTGCATAACCGGCTCATCGACTGAAATCGTTTGGGTGCGCAGGTGGTGGCACAGGTTTCAGCTTGGGTGTCAGGCTTCAGCTTGGGGTGTCAGGTGGCACAGGCTTCAGCCTTTGGTGTCAGGTGGCACAGGCTTCAGCCTGTGGTGTCAGGTGGCACAGGCTTCAGCCTGTGAGTGAATGCGCTCGAAAACCGAAATAATTCCGGCTCCGATGCGAGGTTCGCACTCACCGGATTCATTTCGATATAACGAATGATCTTTTCCCTCTCTCGCTGCGATCTCACCCAGTGGTCAAAGGACTCATCTTGCCAGAACGGCTGCCCGGTTCTCTGCAGCAATTCGTTGGCTCGTCTTGCAGAGACTCCCTTCACGTACTGAGTGATCTTCGGCGCCGGAGCCTTGGGCTCGATCAGGAGGTGAACGTGATTCGGCATCACCACGAAGGCGATGAGACTGTAAAGTGCGCGGACCCGGTCGCCATCCAGAATGGTCCCGGCGAGGCATCCGGCGACTTGCGGTTGTCTGAGCCAGACGGGCCCCAGCGTCGCGTTTCCAAGCTCTCTGTCGGCTTCAACGAAAGCACGTCCGTCGCGGACAGAGCGCAGTGGCAATGTGCCATGGAGTCGAAAGGTAATGAAAAGTGCTGCTCCGTCGGGCTGAAAATGGGGAAGGTTACGGCGATATTCCACGTGAGGGTAGTGGTTTCGAGGGTGGAAATCTCTCACAGGCTAAAGCCTGTGCCACCCACCACAGGCTAAAGCCTGTGCTACCCCACAGGCTAAAGCCTGTGCTACCCCACAGGCTAAAGCCTGTGCCACCGGCTAAAGCCTGTGCCACCCCACCTCCGTGTAGTACAAAACACTACAGGCGAATCCGATTTCAATCTATTGCGGCGGGCATCCCGAAACTGCAAGATCAATACACGGGAGCTTAATGGCACTTAACGCAAACCGTAGCGTGACCTTAATGGACCTTGAGGAAGAGCTCCGCCGCTTGATGGAATCGAAGATTCTGCTGGTGGCGCTGGCCGACAAACTGGGGATGGCGGTTCCCCGTTCCTGCTGTGTCCATCAGGGGGAGAACCCCTGCTTATCCTGCGCTTCGGACTGGTTGGTGGCTCATGTGCGCTTTGCGAAAGGAGCCGTTAATTGACTCAGGCTCGTCCCAACATCCCTCTTCAGGTGGCGGGCAGCGCGACGAACTAGTCCGGATAGCCTTCGACTCGCTTCGGGAGCGGATCTGCCTGCTGGATGGTGGCGGGCGGATCGTCCTGACCAACGAGGCGTGGGACCGGTTCGCCCACGAAAACGGCGCCAGCCTCAGCCGTTGCGGTTTAGGCGTCAACTATCTGGAAGTCTGCCGCAGCGCCAAGGGACCCTTCTCCGAACACGCTTTGGATGCGGCCCTCGGGATCGACGCCGTGTTGCGGGGCGCGGTGCCCCAGTTCATTTTGGATTATCCCTGCCCTTCTCCTTCCCGAAAAGCATGGTACCGGCTCTTTGCCCGCCCGGCGCGCCGGCCCCAAAGCGGCGCCGTCGTCTTGCATTCTGAAATTACCAGCCAGGTCCTGCTGGCGGAGAAACTCCGCCACACGCAAGCGCACTACGGCGCCCTCTGGGAAAATCCGGTGGATGTAGCCACCTTGCTGGCGGCCGGCGGGAACATTCGATACCAGAGTCCCGCATCGGAGGCCGTACTGGGGATGCGGGCCGAGGAACTGGCCGGCCATGCGATCTTCGAATTCGTGCATGCGGAAGACTTGGAGGCAGTCCGCAAGCTGCTGCGCGACTGCCTGAGTTATCCGGCCGGCAAGCACGCCGCCGAATACCGTTTCCGCGATAAGAGCGGCTCCTGGCGGCTGGTGGAAAGCATCGCCCGCAAACTGCGTTCCGATCCCGACGAAGGCATCATTTTGAACACCCGCGACATCACCCATCGGCGCATGGCCGAGAGGGCCGTGCTGGCGAAGCAGGAGGCCCTGATCCGCGGCCGCGAGGAGTTGGAGGCCCT
>Ga0187851_10002922_pt1 | contig 14727 bp, 14 predicted proteins | sample June2016WEW_6_10_FD_132997 | JGI IMG/M metagenome (GOLD analysis project Ga0187851, IMG submission 132997) | Peatland microbial communities from SPRUCE experiment site at the Marcell Experimental Forest, Minnesota, USA - June2016WEW_6_10 | ecosystem: Environmental > Terrestrial > Soil >...
CATCTACGCGGCGTATCGTCTGCTGGTTCACACCGGCCACCGCCCCGAGAAACACCACTTCCCAGCCATTAGGAGTCAGCCCCAGCCCCGAATGTACGAGGGGCTCCCCCTCGTGGCCGGGGTAGCGGAAGTCGACAAACCACTCGCGGTAGATCCGCTGGGCCAGCTCCTCCAGGATCCTGATACGGCGGCTGTTGTTCTCAATAAGGTCGTCATACGCGGAGAGGATGGCCGCAATCTTACGCTGCATCGGCAACGGTGGGAACGAGATCTGCACCTGTCCAAAGAGCCCGAGGTTGATGTGGGGCACACCCGCCGTCAGCGCTCGGCTCACAATCTCATGCTGGCCCGACGGCGACCGCAGGGCATAGTAGACGAACATCCTATCGGCCTTGGTGTCATCAACGGTCAGCTTCATCTGACTCTGAGAGATGACGAACCGATCCCATGGGCTAGTCGGCGGAATGAGACCTACCTGACCTAAGGTGCCCCGCTGTGTTACCACGAGATCGCCCGGGAACGCCAGGTTGCCCACCAGATCCCGTTCCACCTTTTCGGTTGTAACGTTTACGAAATCGTCAAAGGAGAAACGTGCCTCCCTTGACAGATTGGTTCCCCGAATGACGGGGACACCAACTTCAACGTAGTCGGCGGAGACCAACGTCGAACCAAAGGGCCCGCCCACCAGGGTGTAGCGCCCCGGCGCCTTGATCGAAGCCAAGGTCACGCGCCGGTAAAGTGCCGCCGTCATCCCAACAGCTCCGTCATGTTGGTGGCGATTCGCTGCTGCAGCACGGCGGCCTCGCTGTGGAGCCGCGTAAGCTCGCCGTTGAGCTCGCGCAGCCGCACCTTGAAGTCGACGCCGTCATCCCCGGCAGCTGCAACACCGACGTACCGCCCGGGGTTCAGGCTCCAGCCCTGCTCCTCGATCTGCTCGATCGAGGTCACCGCGCACAGCCCAGGAACATCCTGATAGGCGCCGTCGTGGAAGTGCTGCACCATGAGCGCCTCGGAGCCTTCGCGGCTCTCCGCCAGCTCGCCCCGGTACAGCCGAGCAACGTTGGCCAAGAACTCGATCTGGTCGGGCGTCCAGTCACGGTGCGCCCGGTCGATCTGCCGAAAGATCTTGCGCGCGTCGATGAAAAGGATCTTATCCTCTCGGTCAGTTCCACGCTTACTCCGGTCGAGGATCCACAGCGTGACCGGCAGCGTGACGGTGTAGAAGAAGTTGGAGCCGACGGCGACGATGACGTCGACGCAGCGGTCCTCGATGAGCTTTCGCCGGATCTCCAGCTCCGAGCTGCCAGCGTCGGCAGCGGAGTTGGCCATGACGAAGCCTGCGCGCCCACGATCGTTCAGCGCCGAGTAGAACGCCTGGATCCAGATGTAATTGCCGTTGTCAGCGCGCGGCAGACCGAACGGGAAGCGGCGATCACCCTCCAGCTTGTCCTTGTCGATCTTGTCGACGTTGAAGGGTGGATTGGCCATCACGTAGTCGAACTTACCGACGCAGTCGAAGGGATCCTCGTAGTAGGTGTTCGACTGGCGGATGTCACCCTCGAGACCATGAACCGCAAGGTTCATCTTGGCCAGTTTGACCGTCTCGCCCGTCTTCTCTTGTCCATGAATTGATAGGCGCCCGGTCTTGCCGTTGCGGTGTTGGTCGACGAAACGGGCGCTCTGGACGAACATGCCGCCAGAGCCGCAGGCGGGGTCGAGGATGCGGCCGGTAAAGGGCTCGATGATCTCTACGATCAGTCGGACGATGGGGGTTGGCGTGAAGTACTCGCCACCCTTCGCACCTTCGGCGATAGCGAACTTGCCGAGGAAGAACTCGTACACCTTGCCGAAGGCGTCGCCGGGGATGTTGGTGAGCATGGAGTTGACAGAGCGCAGGAGGCGGTCAATGGTGTCGTCGCTCAGCTCCTGATAGGTCCGGGGCAGCACGCCGCGGAGCTGGGGGTTCTCCTCCTCGATGGCCGCCATGGCGTCGTTGATGGCCCTCCCGCGGTTCTCACCGCCGGGGAGATGGAGCAGCCGGTCGAACCGCGCCTCATCGGGGAGGTACAGGACGCCTTGTCCTTGGTATTTCTCCTTGGTGAGAGGGTTGCGCTCGGTCGCCTTGGGAGCCAAGACCGCGTGGGCCTCTGCGAAGCGGTTATCGGCGAACTTGAGAAAGATCAGGCCGAGCACCGGGATGCTGTACTCCGCCGCCTTCAGGTGGGAGTTGGCGCGCAGCTCGTCGGCCGCGTCCCATAGGTGGGCGGCGATTTCGTAGATATCGGTGCCGGCGTTGGTGGTCCTGGCGGCGCGGCCGTTGCGGGTCGTCGGAGGGGCAGCCTCCGGCACTTCCCCCGGCGTGGTGGTCACTGGAAGGTGCATCTGGCTTGGCCGGGCTCCTCTGGTGATGGCAGGCGTGGTGGTTTGTTTTGGCTGGGGCGTAGTGGCGCCCTGCGGTGCACGGCCGCTGCGGCGTGGCTGGAAGGTAGGTGCCGGGCGGCGGCTGCCCTGGCCGTCCGGGCCGTACTCGCGGCGGATGCGACCGAGGATGGCCTTCATTTCGGCCAGCAGCTCCTCGCTCGGCTCCGACCGGCCGGTCTCCCATGCGGTGACGAGGCTGCGGGAGACGCCCAGCTCCTCGGCGAGCTCGGCTTGGGTCAGGCCGTTGCGGGTGCGGGCGCGGACGATGGCGTCGGCGAAGGCAGAGTCCGTCATGGGCTTAGAGGTACGTCGCATGTTCAGCATCTCGGGCCCAGATGAGGTAATCCGTGACAGATTGGGTGGACGCTGTCACCGCGACGCCAGGGTGTGGAGCTGGGAGAGTGCACAGCAACGCCTGGGTCATCCCATCGCTGCCATTTGTCCAAGGCCACATGCCGCCCGCGACCGTAGCACGAGTGGAGCGGCTCTGAGAATGGGTGCAGAAGGCTTGATACGCGGGTCACCCTGGGACAGTCCCGCTGATCCCGGACAACGCGTCATTTGCAGCGCACGTTCAGTCCAAGGGACGGCTCGCGGATTGGGTCACCCTGGTGCGGCCGCCTCGAGTAAGCGGGGCGGGGGCGGGTCCCGGAGCTACGGCGAAGGGCTCTCGTAACGGCTACCATCCTGGCCATGGCGCGTGGCGATTGGGACGCTGTGGTGCGAACCCCCACTTTCGCTTCGGTCGTGGAGCACACCCGGCGCCACAGCACCGACATCCTGCGCCGGGCTCTCCTCGCCCAAGGTTTCGTCTTCGAGGGAATGCGCGTACCTCGCATCGGTCCCGAGGACATCTTCAAGCCCGCTGCTCTCCCAGAGCTCCCTCTCAGCATCCTGACCGCCCCGAAGCTGGTCCACCGGCCGGCACGTGTTGGAGCGGGTCGCAGGCATCTGCCATGAATCCGTCGGACACTCGTGTGACTGCTTTGTCGTCCGATGGCCGGTCCTTCTGGGACGGTACAACCTGGCTGCAGGTGTCGGACGACGGTCGTTGGGCATGGACGGGAAAGCGGTGGATACCCATCGAACAAGAGCTATCGACCGACGATCCGCTTTCGCCCGCAGTCGATGTGCTGATCTGCTTCGACACCACTGGGTCGATGAACGACCTCATCATCCCGCTGGTTCGGCAGACCAGCTCTTTCGTGAGAGAAGCAGCAGATCGGCAACTCGATCTGCACTGGAGTCTGGTTGCCTTCGGCGATCTTCGTGTCCCCGGCGACCGCGTGGTGCGCTATCCCTTCACTGCCGACACTCAAGTGTTCACGAAGGCGCTGAGCCACATGCCCAGGTTCTCCGGAGGTGACAACCGTGGCGAGACCTCTCTCGACGCCCTGGCCACCGCCGCTTCCCATCCTGACTGGCGTTCCAACGCTGTACGCATCTGCGTTCTCCTCACGGATGAGCCGCCGCGGGGACTGCGCATCAACCTTGAGGACGCTGGGCGATTGCTCAGAGAGCAGCGCATCATCCTCTTCTGCGTCTCAATCAAGCACCGGTCATACTCTTGGCTCGCACAGGTGACAGGCGGCGAGTGGTGGGATATCGAAGAGCCGGTCCCCTTCGAGCGGATCCTAGAGCGTCTGGCCCGTCGCGTCATGACCCTGGCAAGCGAGGTGTGGCAACGCCTCGGTTCTCCGGGCGATCACTAGACGAGGTGCGAGGTCCACTGCAAGATGGCCGCTGACCAGGCGCCAAACCCATTTGACGTCTTGGGCGTGCCTCCCGATGCGAGCGAGGCTGAGATTCGAGCAGCGTGGAAGCGCCAACTTGTTTACTGGCATCCGGACAGACGGGGCTCGGCGGGCGAGATCAGAACGAAGTTGATCAACGTGGCCTATGACGAGCTGAAGGACCCCACCAGGCGATCCGAATCCGCCCGGAAGGCTGCGTCAGGCTGGTCAGGTGGCGCGGCTTCGACGAGTCCAGCGCCTCCACCCTCAGGACCGCCGAGTGGATCCGGGTGGGCCCCACCCCCTTGGACCCCACCCCCACGAAGCGGCCGACGGCGCGCAGCATCATCAGGTTCACCGAGTGGCGACTCGGGCTCTTCGTCAGGACCGGCGGGGTCGGGTACAGCATCGTCTGGGTCTGCAGGATGGACCCCACCCGCGTGGACCCCGCCCCCGCCAAGCGGGCGGCGGCGGCCAGCGGCGGCCAGTTCACCTGGGGCTGGGCCAAGGTCGTCGCCCCGGCCCGGGGCTCCTGCGGGCGCACCCAAGGCATCTGGAGGAGCAACTCCACCTCCGTGGCCTCCACCCCCCAACGCGCCGCCGGCCCCCTCGTGGGCCAACTGGCCATTGCCACCGGGCCCACCTCCATGGCCTGCGCAGCCATGGGGTTGGTCCTACCCAATTCCGCAGGCGCCTTACCTCAAGCCACGGCAGCGGAATGGCTGGGGGATTGCCGCGGGGCTGCTCGGGATCTGGGGCATCTGTCTCGCAGCCATCCCCTTCATCAACTGGGTGTCCGCCTTCATGTTCGGTCTCCCGGCGATCATTTGCGGAAGCCGCGGACTGTCGCGCCCCGGCGGTATGAGCGGAGTAGGCAAGGGGATGGCCATCACCGGCCTCGTTCTCGGGATCATCTGCTTCTTGGTGCCGATAATGCTGACGACAGCAGGAGGGTGAATTCATGGTGACTGGGGGACGACGTCCGCGCGGACGAGCTGGTTGAGCGTGTTGCGGGAAGCCGCGCGGCCACTGACCTCCGGCACCCCATTGCTAGGCGCTAGTGGAACACAGCCGTGGTTTCGTCGACGCCCACACGTCGTCACCCATAGAGCGCTCACCGGGGCCCGTTTACGCTAAATGAAGCTTTAAGGTATGGGCTCTCATCCGGTCCTCTTCGCGGCCGTAGTCGACTGGCGACACCCGCCGCACCGCCTCGCCTCTTCCATGCGGCAGCGCTACCCGTAGTGGTCACGCTCGCGGGGCCGTTGTCACTTCGAAGGTCTGGGCGCGATGGATCTAAACGACCTTCAGCCTCTCCCCCTATGGATGGACGTCAGGCCCTTGCGGTACCGCCCGATGCAGGCGGAAGGGCGGCATCAGTTGGTATCGGTACTCCATCGTCCAGCCCTGGGCGGCGCGCGGCGCGCTCTTGCGGGAGCCGGTGCGCCGGAGGATCCCCCTCTCCTGAAGATTGGCGAGGCCCCGCTGTGCCGTGTCAGCGGACACCCCATACCAAGGCTCGGCCATCTTAGTGGGCAGGTAGAAGTCGTCCGGAAGGCTCAAGGCGACGAGGAGCATGGCCTTGGCGGGCAGGTGCAGCTTCCGATACCATCCGTTACGCCAATACTCCAGGGGAATCTTGAAATACGGGTCCCCGCCGGCACCGCACTGCACGAACGGCTTGCCACTACCATCCTCCAGGAGGACCCGGACGCAGGCCGTGCGACCACGACGGTCACGGCTCACAAGGCGGAGATCAGCTAGACGTCTCCAGGCTCGCGAGACTGCGGCGGGACCCGATGGTCCGGAGAGGCCTAGCGCCCGGGCCCACACACCAGCTGGCCTCTGAGCTTCGAACGGGGTGTGGGAAGCCAGCAGGCGCGTCAGCAAGTACAGGTCGAGGCCCCGCTCGTCGTGGTGCCCGACAAGAAGGTGAAGAGGCCCGGGGAGCAGGGCCGAGCCTCGGACCTGCTGGACGAATCCTCGGCGGACGGCGACGAAGTCTGGGCGTGCCGACTTCACGATTAGGGCGTCTACCGTTTCCTGACGGCCGACGACTGGCGGGCTTTCCACGTCCGACTCTTCGCACATGCCGATCATGATAGCCCGGTTGCCAGACCATAATGATGGCTGCGCAGCGGTCCCTACACAAGAAGATCAAGATTCGGAGGCAGCCAGAGAGCCTCGAGGCCGAAGCGCAACCCCACGACCGTAGCGCCATGCCATCGGCTCCTTTACCGGCGGCCGTCAACGAGGTTAGAGCCGGGCCGCCCGGGAGCGGCGTACGCAACCGGTCTGGACGCTCGAGTAGCGATCGCGTCAATCGGCCGCCGCTGAGCTAGCCCCACCTTCTTTAGTTCAGGCGAGTTAAACCCCTTACGATGCGCCTGCAAAGTCGAAAATGTTGCGGAAATCATACTATTGCAACAGGTTCGTAACGCGATGTCAGACCTGGACATCACCGGCAGTACTATCGGACGTATGGCGGCTCGCCGGACGTCGACGGAGCCGATCTCAGTCACGAGGAGAGTAGCGATGGTCAGATGGGTTATGCTCGACAGCGACTTCGGGCCCGAGGTGTACAGGAAAGGGTTCACCTTCGGCGAGTTCGCGTTGTTTGCTGGCGTTTCCGACGCCACGGTGTCACGGGCTGCCAATCGCGGGCGCATCCGCCTCAATACGGCGCGCTGCCTCGTGGAGGCCCTGATGGAGTGCCCTCCCAACGGTCCCCTCGACCGCTGGGTGGTGGTGGAGAAGCCCTGATCAACTGGCGGGAAGCGGCGTAGGCCAGACCCCGGGTCTGGCTTGCGCCGCACTCCGGACGCAGCCCGTGCCGTGGCCGTCACACGCCGACCGGGGAGAGCGACGGCGTCTGCGGTTCGTATTCTGCGGTCGCGGGCATCGTGGAACGGCAGGTCTTGTGATCGGGGGAGGCCCAATGGTGCTCCCCTCCCCCCTTGACGGCGTCCGCACCGACGAGCTGGTTGAGCGTGTTGCGGGAAGCCGCGCGGCCCCTGATCTCCAGCAGCCCATTGCTAGGCTTGAGCGCTCCCGTGCCATACGGATGCGCTGAACCCGTCACGCGGTGCGCTGCCGACGGTGTCGAATCAGGCGCCCGAGGGCGAATCCCGTGAGGATCTGGGGCTGTCGCGGCTCGACCGACGCACCGGCTGCCTACCATCGATAAATGAGGCTTATGGTGAGCTTGCGCCGGTCCTCGTACCGTCAGAGACGAGATGACGCAGCAAGCTCCACAGAGCCGACAGGAGCCCGCGGACGCAGCGCAAGGGGTGCTCCTCGCCTTCCCGCTGGCCATCAGCGCGCCCGGAGAGGGCTTCACCGCCGTCAGCGGGCAGTCCGCGCTCGTGGAGGCGGCCCGGGAGTTCGCTCAGGCGGCCAAGAGCGAGGCCACCCGCCGTGCCTACGCTTCGGACCTCCGCGATTTCGACTCTTGGTGTGCCACCCAGCGGCGGTCGCCGATGCCGGCGGAGCCGGAGACGGTCGCCCTCTACATCACCGATCTGGCCCGCAGCGGCAGGGCCGCCTCGACGATCCAGCGCCGGCTCGCCGCCATCAGCCAGGTTCACCAGCTCGCCGGCCACGTGCCGCCCCCCACCGCGGACTGGGAGGTCCGCCAGGTGATACAGGGCATCCGCCGCCGGCTGGGCACGGCTCCCGCCCAGAAGGAGGCCGTGCTCACGGTCACCCTGCGCCGCCTGGTCGCGAGCTGCGACCCCTCCACCCGGGCCGGCGCCCGTGACCGGGCCCTTCTCCTCATCGGCTTCGGGGCGGCGCTGCGCCGCAGCGAGCTGGTGGGCCTCGATGTCGAGGACGTCACCGAGACCGACGAGGGTCTCCGCGTCCGCATTCGCCGGAGCAAGACCGACCCCGAGGCCCGCGGCGACGAGGTGGGCATCGTCCGCGGCCAGCACCCGGATATCGACCCGGTGCGGACGCTCCGGCACTGGCGCCAGCTCGGTGGCATCAGCACGGGGCCCCTCTTTCGGCCGGTGACCCGCTGGGACACCGTCCGGAGGGGACGGCTCCGCCCCCAGGCGGTTGCCCTGGTCGTCCAGCGCGCCGCCGGCAGGGCCGGCATGCCGACGCCGCAGGCCTTTGCCGGGCACTCGCTGCGCTCCGGGTGCGCCACCCAGGCCGCCCTGGAGGGCGCCCCAGAGCGGGCGATCATGCGCCAGGGTCGCTGGCGCAGCATCGTCACGGTCCGTCGCTACATCCGCTCCGGCGACCTCTGGCAGGAGAACGCCTCCGCCTGGTTGGGGTTGTGAAGTCGCCCACCCGAGGGAGGGTGACGCCGACCAGCGCTCTGAGAGCTGTACTCAGCATGGTCATGGTCTGACTGCATCCGTCGTTGATCGGAGTATCGACGGTCACGTGATGAGGCCACCCGCAGTCACGTGATGGAGCCACTCACGGTCACGCGATGAGGCCACCCGGTGCCCCGTCTTCTGGTCAGGATGGTAGTGGGTTGGCGGCCCTCCTGTGTGGTCGGCTGAGGGTCTCCGCGGGGGAGGTATCCGACATCTGGTCGAGGTCGTCGCTGGCCTCCTGGGGCGTCTCAGCGGGTCGCGTCGGGAGCGCTCGGCCGGGCTGGCCGGCTTGGTTGTCATCGGTGTCATCGACGGCCGGGTAGCCGCCTCCATCCGGCCGCCGGAAGGGCCGATAGCTGCGGCCCCGCAGGATCACGTGGTGGGCGCTGTTGACCAGGCGGTCGAGGGCGCTCTCGGCGAGCACGGGGTTGGGGAAGAGCGGGTACCAGTCCTTGGGGGCGCGGTTGCTGGTGACCAGCAGGCTGCCGACCCGGAAGCGCTGGCAGATCAGCTCATAGAGGTCCTCGGCCTGGGAGGGAGTGAACTCGCGCATCCCGAAGTCGTCGAGGATGAGCACGTCGCTCTGCAGGTAACGGCGCAGCCGAGGCTCCCAGCTGCCGTCGGCCCGGCCGCCGGCCAGGTCGCGCAGGAAGGCCGAGGTCTTGGTGAAGAGCACGGTGTACCCGGCGCGGCATGCGGCGTGCCCCAACGCCTGCGCCGCGTGGGTCTTGCCGACCCCGACCGGACCACAGAGCAGGACCGACTCGTGGCGCTCGACAAAGCCACAGGTGGCCAGGTTGCGGAGCTGTTCGGCGGGGATCTGGGGGTTGAAGGAGAAGTCGAACTCCTCCAGGGTCTTCGGTTCTTCGAAGCGTGCTCGGTGAAGCCGCTCGGCCAGCATCTTCGACTGCCGCCGATCGATCTCGTCGTCGAGCAGCAACGCCAGGAACTCGACGTGGCCGAGCCGCTGATCCTCAGCCTGGGCCCGCCGCATCTCCAGGGTGAGCAGCATGCCGCCGAGTTTGAGGGCCTTGAGCTTGGCCTGCAGCTCTGCCGGCCTCACGACCGTGTCCCCCCGAGCAGCTGCTGCTCGCCGTGCAGGAAGGCACCGGCGGTGCTAACCGGTGGGTCGTCTTCCTCGACGTCCTGGTCGCGGGCCAGGATGTTGCGCACCGTGCGCAGGCTGCCGTCGGCGGCCAGGGCGCGCTGGCAGGCAGCGTTGAGCTGGTGGGGCTCGTGGCTGTCGGCGAGTCGAAGGATGCCCTGGGCTTGGCGCAGACAGGCCAGCGGATGAGGCCCAGCGAGGAGATCGTCGACCAGGGCCTGCACCGCCGGGCCGAGCTCGACAGCGCGGCGCCGGCACCAGCTCGGGGTTCGCTGCAGGAAGGCGACCTTCTGCTCAGGGTAGTCGGCGTGGTCGACGTAGTTGCGCTCACCCGGCTGCAGGGCATGGGTCTTGACCAGGGTGGTGCCGTCGTAGATGCGGGCCACCCGCTCCCCGATCCGGACCTCCAGCCGCTTGCCGACATGGGTCCAGGGCACCGAGAAGAAACGACGCTGCACCTGGATCCGGCAGTCGGGATGCACCGTGGCGGTGGCCCAGTGGGCGAGCTCGAAGGGCTCTGCCGGCAGGCTCAGCATCGCCGGCCGCTCCACCGACTGGAAGATCTCGCCCACGGTCCCGGGCAGCAGCCCGTGGGGACGCCTGGCCGCGATGCCCCGGCTCCACTCCGTCCCCGCCTCGCGCATCGCCGGCACCATGGCGAACTCGCGCCCGCTCCAGAAGCTGTCCCGGGCGTAGGGCATGGCCCGCTCCACCCGCGGCTTGTCCTTCGGCTTCCTCACCCGGCAGGGGTCGAGGAGCACGCCGTAGTGCTCGGCCAGCTCGGCATAGGACCGGTTCACCAGCGGGTCGTAGATGTCGGGCCGGAGCACCCCCGTCTTCAGGTTGTCGACCCGGATCTGCCGCGGCGCCGCCCCGAAGAAACTGAAGGCGGCGACGTGCGCCGCCACCCACGCACTCTGGTCGCAGATCAGCACCGGCCACACGAAGGTCATCCGGCTGAAGGGCAGGACCATCACGAAGCCCCACACCTTGCGCGTCCTCTCGTTCAGCCGGTCCTCCCACCGCCCCAGCAGGCCGTAATCGACCTCGCCCACCTCGCCCGGCGGTGTCACCTCCTTGGGCACCGTCACGTCCTCCGGGCTCATTCCCCGAATGTGCCGGCGCACGTAGCGGCGGAAGGTCGACACGCTCACGGTCAGCCCCTGCTCGTCGCACAACCGCTGCCACACCGTGGTCACCGTGCTCGCCGCCAGACCCTCGACGATCGCCGCATGGAACCGCACCAGTTCCTGGGTCGGCGGTGCCGCGGCCGGGGCCACCCGGTCCGCGAACAGCTCAGGTACTCGCCGCTCCCACTCTGGCCGGCTGAGCGGCGGCCCACCTGGGGCCAGCCCCGCCGCCTCGGCCACCCCCACGATCCGGTCGATCCGGTTCCTTCCCATGCCAAAGCTGCGGGCCAGCTGCCGCCGGCTGCGTCCCGCCTGCCAGTGCTGGAGCACTGCTGCCACGTCTGCCACCTCGAATCTCCTGCCGGCCATCGCTCCCTCCTCGAGCTTTCAGTCCGGCCATCGTCGCTGTGGCACCGGGCGGTCTGACGAGGTCAGGAGGGTGGCCTCATTAGGTGACCGCAACTGGCCTCATCACCTGACCGTCGACAGACGGGAGACGGAGATCCGCGGCGCATGTGAGGGGTCAGGTCGTGCCGGCAATCGGTTGGCTCTCAAGCCGGCGTTGGTGGGTCGGTCTCGCTACAGAACGATGACAAAAAAGGATCGGCATCGTTGGCGCCGTCCCTCGGGGAACGGTCGCGAGGGGGTGTACGTTGAGGGACATGAACTATCGACCGCTGGTGACACGTGGGGAGCCGGGGACAACGGTCCCCGGGCGATGAGATTGGACGACCTCGCAAGCGCCCGAGCGGACCGCCCCGACCGACACGACGATGGGTCGTCCTCGCTTCCCCGCCCAGGCGGTCGACCCACGCAGATCACCGTGGATATCGACTCACCGAAAGGCCGGCGGTCGGCTTATCTGTTCGTTCGGGACAGCGTCGGCGGTAGTACGAGTAAGGCGGCGCGCGCAGTCGGCGTCGAACCTAGGACCTTTCGGCGGGCTGTCCAGGAGCAACGGCCTGGCATGCCACGAGTGGTATCGCGGCTCAGCCAAGGGCAGCTTCTCAAGGCGCTCGAGCGGTGGACGGCGGCCCCCCCAAGGTCAGAAGAGTCTCGTGCACGGTTGCTGGAGGCCGCGCGGGCGCTCATGAGAGCCCTTGAGGCGGTCAATTCCACGCCGCCCGAGGGCGGCGGCGAGCGGATTCCGATGCCGGATCCGGCCGTCGACGTTGTCTGTACGACTGGGTGGTCGGGATCGGTTTGATGACGCGTATCGGAGACCTGACTCCCAAAACCAGCCCGATTCCAGGGGCGGGCCGTCGGCCGCCCTGCCGCCCACCTTTTCGCTGTGCGACCCCCGAAGCGGCTCATTGGACCGCCAGGATTCGCTGGAGGCCGGGGTGGGGCAGAGAGTGGTAGGTATCGGGGTGTCGGACGCTCGCCGTCCCCTGACCATCGTGGCGAGGAGGCTCTTCGCGGGGCTGAACGAGGGGCTCGCCTGCCCGACCGTTTTGTGGAACAGCGCCGAGTGGGTATCTATAGCCTCCGGGGAAGGAGTGCTGCCGCGGGCCGAGGTTTGCGCGGTCGCGGAGGGTCTGCTGGGGGACGTGCTCGGGGGCTTCACGTGCGACCTAACCATGCTGGACGCGTTTGCCCACCTGGTCCCAGTTCACGAGGAGGTCGCGTGATGCCGCGCGTGAAGTCCAACGCCGGTGCGGTGGCCGACGCGTTTTTCGCCCCACTGAGGCAGGCGGCTGCCAGAGCCCGGGACCCGGACGATGCCACAGAAGTACCCTCTGAGGCACCTCCTGAGGAAGCCCCTGAGGAAGCCCCCGACGAGGGGCGCGCGGTCGGCTCAGAGCAGGTACGCCGGCGCTATACCTCGACCCGGGAGATTGACCTCGCCCTGCTGGACGTCGACGAGGTCCAGATCCGCCGCAAGATGAAGAACGTCCCTTCACTGGCCCAGTCGATGAAGCGCGGGCAGTGGCACCCTGTCATCGTCACCCGGACGCCTGACGGCCGGCGCCTGCACCTGGAGACGGGAGCCCGGAGGGTTGCAGCGGCGCGGGCGAATGGGTGGACGACGATCTACGCCGCCATCACTGACGAAATGTCGCGGTTGGAGAGGCTGCTCCTCCAGGCTGAGGAGAACACGCAGAGGGACCAACTCTCCGGCGAGGAGAAAAAGCCGGCCTACCTTCAGATCCGCGAGGAGCTCGGAACCGGAACCAAAGGGGCCGCGGAATTGCTTGGTATCACCGCCAGGACCTTCCGGCGGGTGGTTCAGGAAGTCGATGAAGCGGGGGCCAAGACAGTGTCACGGTTGAGCACCGGCCAGTTCAACAAGGCGGTCGCCCGGATGCGCGAGGGGGCGGCGCGGCTCCCAGCGGCGAAGCGGCGGGAGATGCTCGAAAACCTCAAAGGGCTTGTCCATGACCTCGAGGAGGCCGAGAATGAGGAGGCGGAGGCTGCCATAAAAGCGCCTGAATTTGCCCCGCCCGAAAGTGCTCAACTCCAGGGTGCGGAATAGCGGTCTATATAGTAGAACTCTTATTTGTCCGTGGGTCTGTGACGTGGGTGATGAACGAGAAGGGAAACCTGCTCGTAAGGTAAGTCCAAGTCCAGTCTGGTAGGTGAGTAGGCGTCAGAGAATCCTTCCCGGTTGGGTATCGACAAGATGGGCTTCTGTGGGCTGGAACCCAGGACGTCTCCCCGTGGGCAAACTGGGTTGCGGATGAGGGGCCGTCAGATGCCTGGGCGCTTTGGGCGCTGCTCACTTCCGAGGGGCTTGGGCGCGTCGCGGTACGGCGGGTCCTGGCGCGACTAGCCACGGTTGGAGGCGCCTGGGGAGTGTTGGGGATGAGGCGGGTCATCTGTCGTAGTCGGCTCTGAGCACCTTGAGCCGATCGCCGTCGATGCCTCCCCGACCCCCAGCCAGGGATCGCCCGGTCTCGAGGCAACGGGCCCCGTCTGCGAGGTGACGGTGAACGGCCGGCCTCGCGTATCTGGCACGGGATTCCCGGGGAGTGAGACGAGGCTCGTGGTGGCGACCACGTCATCGGTGGCAGAGGGGAGGGATCGTCCGCCCCACCATCATGGTCACTGAGTCGCCTGGCGCCACCTGGCCCAGTCACTTGACCGCTCCCCCTTCCCCACTTCCATCTGCCTGGCGGCTCGCGTCGACGACGGTGCATGGCATCGAGGCCGCTCGTCAATCCCCCGTATTCCCTCACCCAGAATCTGACCCTGGGGCCCATCGTTCCGTCAGCCGTGATTCTTACCGAGGTCATCTGGCCCGGAGCGCGGCGGGGGACGCCATGCGGGTCGGGGATCGCTATGAGCTGGCTGCGGAGTTGGCGGGACCGGTACCGGAGCGGAAGCCGGAGGGACCGCACCGCGATGCTCGACGCCTTCTGCTGGGCCACCGGCTACCACCGCAAGTACGCCATCCCGGTGCTGCGCGGGCGCCGGCGGGTGGCGGTGCGTCGGCGAGGTGCACGCACGCGGCGCTACGGCCCGGAGTTCCAGAGGGCGCGGGTGGTGGCCTGGGAGGCCTCCGGCTACGTCTGCTCGGAGCGCCTCCAGCCTTTCCTCCCCGAGCTCGTCCCTCTCTTGGAGCAGCACCAGGATCTCCGCATCGATGACGGCACCCGTGACCTCCTCCTTCAGGCCAGCGTGAGCACCGTGGAGCGGGCCCTGGCCCCCCAGCGCAGGCACCAGGTGGGCCGGCGCATGGCCCAGACCAAGCCGGGCACCCTGCTCCGCCGCCAGATCCCTGCCCTGGTCGGCTCCTGGAAGGCGGAGGACGTCCCCGGCTACCTCGAGATCGACCTGGTCTCCCACAGCGGCGAGTACGCGGCCGGCACCTTCCTCCACACCCTCTCCACCGTCGACCTGGCCACCGGCTGGACCGAGCGGATTGCCTTGCTGGGCAAGGGTCAGACGGGGGTGGTCGCCGGCCTCGACCGCATCCGCGAGCAGCTGCCCTTCCGCCTCCGCGGGCTCCATCCCGACACCGGCAGCGAGTTCATCAACATGAACCTCTTCACCTACTGCCGGGAGCG
>Ga0187851_10002926_pt1 | contig 14717 bp, 14 predicted proteins | sample June2016WEW_6_10_FD_132997 | JGI IMG/M metagenome (GOLD analysis project Ga0187851, IMG submission 132997) | Peatland microbial communities from SPRUCE experiment site at the Marcell Experimental Forest, Minnesota, USA - June2016WEW_6_10 | ecosystem: Environmental > Terrestrial > Soil >...
CGATCCACCGCGCGAAGATGCTAAAGCGACGATTGCAACCGCAACTAAAATGGGCGTGAAAGTCAAGATGGTCACAGGCGATCAACTGGCCATCGCCCAGGAGACGGCCAAGAAATTAGGGATGGGCACAGCCATTCTCGATGCCAACGGCCTGGGCGACGTAAAGCATCACGAGACGGCTCAATCGGCGGAGGCCATCGACAAGGCAGACGGATTCGCCCAGGTGTTCCCCGAACACAAGTTCCACATTGTGGATGTTCTGCAGCAGCGCGGCCACATCGTCGGTATGACCGGCGACGGCGTGAACGACGCTCCCGCGCTGAAGAAGGCCGACTGCGGCATCGCCGTTTCCGGCGCCACCGACGCGGCGCGCGCGGCGGCGTCCATCGTCCTGATGACTCCCGGCCTGTCGGTGATTATCGACGCGATAAAGGAGAGCCGGAAAATCTTCCAGCGGATGAACAGCTACGCCATCTACCGCATCGCCGAGACGCTGCGCGTACTGTTCTTCATGACCCTGGCGATCCTGGCGTTTAACTTCTATCCGCTAACGGCGGTAATGATCGTGATGTTGGCTTTGCTCAACGACGGAGCCATTCTGTCCATTGCTTATGACAACGTTCATTACAAGGATAAGCCCGAGTCTTGGAACATGCGTCTGGTGCTGGGGGTTTCCACGGTGCTGGGCGTCGTCGGCGTCGTCTCCGCCTTCGGATTGTTTTATCTTGGCGAGCGCGTCTTTCATCTCGACCGTGCGCACATCCAGACGCTGATGTATTTGAAGCTGTCCGTGGCCGGACATCTGACGATATTCCTGACGCGCACGCGCGGTCCTTTCTGGTCCATACGCCCCGCGAAGGCGCTGTGGGCGGCGGTGCTCGGCACCCAAGCGCTGGCGACGCTGATTGCGGTTTATGGACTGTTTATGACGCCCCTCGGCTGGGGCTGGGCGGCGTTCGTTTGGGGCTATGCTTTGGGTTGGTTCCTGCTGAATGACCGCGTGAAATTGCTCGCCTATCGGGTTTTTGACCGGACGAAAGCCCCATTGTTGGCCACGAAGCCGCTGGATCTTACGCCGCGGATCGCCGCACGGGCCCATGAGATCTATGAGCGGCAAGGGCGCCGCGATGGCCAGGCGGATCAAGACTGGCTTGAGGCGGAGCGCGAGATTCGAATAGACGATTCGGGCCAAAGCTCGTGACGCCGGAGGGATGAAGATGAAAATCGATTCGAAGGACTTTCGGACGCGGCCTGGAAAGAGTGTCCGGCTCGGAGATTGGCCGACGATTGTGAAGCCCTTTTGCGAGTCGAAGAAGGATTATCAAAAGCTCCTGGGAGAACACCTGACGGAGTTGAACTCGCTGCAACGCCTTCATTATGCTTCCAACAGGTACGCGTTACTGCTCATTTTTCAAGGGATGGACGCCGCCGGCAAGGATGGCGCCATCCAGCACGTAATGTCCGGGGTCAACCCACAAGGCTGCCAGGTTTCCAGCTTCAAACAGCCGAGCGCCGCCGAACTGGAACATGATTTTCTCTGGCGCACCACCCGCCGGCTTCCCGAGAGAGGGCAGATCGGCATCTTCAACCGTTCCTACTATGAAGAGGTGCTGGTTGTTCGCGTGCATCCCGAGATTCTCCGCAGCCAGGGCCTTTCCGAAGAGCTGCGCGACGGGAAAACCATCTGGGAGGAGCGATACCGCTCCATCGTGGATCTGGAGTCCCACCTCTATCGAAATGGAACGCGGACCATCAAGGTATTTCTCCACCTTTCACGGGAAGAGCAGCGAAGGCGATTCCTCGACCGCATCGACGAGCCCGAAAAAAACTGGAAATTCAGTCTCGCCGACATTCACGAGAGGAAATACTGGAAGCGGTACATGGAGGCGTATGAGGCTTGCCTGAGCGCCACAAGCACGCATCATGCGCCTTGGTACGTCGTTCCCGCCGACGATAAAGAGAATGCCCGGCTCCTGGTTTCCCAGATTCTGCTGGATTCGCTCAAAGAACTGAAGATGGCATATCCCAAGACCACCGCAAAACGCCGGCGGGAATTGCAATCGATCCGCAAGCTGCTGGCGAAATAGGGCTTGAATTATGGCCGCCGCTAAGGATGTCCCGCTTCCGACCGGCCTCACGAGTGAGGAAGCCCGCCGCCGGCTCGGACAATTCGGCGTAAACGCGGTGCCCGATACCGCTCTGCACCCGCTGCGCCGGGCGCTGGCCCAGTTCTGGGCGCCGGTTCCCTGGATGCTCGAGGCTGCGGTCGCGCTCGAGGTTTCGCTCGGCAAGTACGTCGAGGCCGCGATCATCGCGGCTCTCCTGGCCTTCAATGCCGCTCTCGGCTTTTTCCAGGAAGGGCGCGCTCAAGCCACTCTGGCCGCGCTGAAGTCGCGGCTCGCGCTGAACGCGTCGGTCAAGCGCGATAATGCCTGGACTACCGTACCCGCCGCGGGCCTCGTGCCTGGCGATATTGTGAAGCTGTCGCTGGGCGCCGTGGTAGCCGCCGATGTGCGACTGACGGAGGGATCGGTGCTGCTCGACCAGTCCATGCTGACCGGCGAATCCGTTCCGGTCGAAGCTGGCGCCGGGTTCGAGACGTATGCCGGAGCGCTGGTGCGCCGCGGTGAAGCAGTCGCGGAAGTGACGGCGACCGGAGTGCGCACGAAGTTCGGGCGCACCGCGGAACTGGTCCGGGCCGCGCACGTCGAAAGTACGCAGCAAAAGGCCGTTCTGCGCGTGGTGCGCAATCTTGCCATGTTCAATGGCGTCCTCATCGTGATGCTGGTGGGATATGCCCACGCTCTCAAGCTGCCGCTCGATGAGATCGTTCCGCTGGTGCTCACGGCGATTCTGGCGTCGATCCCCGTGGCGCTGCCGGCTACGTTTACCCTTGCGGCGGCGCTCGGCGCGCGGGCTCTGGCGCGCCTGGGCGTCCTCCCAACGCGGCTCTCCGCCGTGGATGAAGCGGCCAGCATTGACGTGCTGTGCGCGGATAAGACCGGCACGCTGACGCAAAACGAACTGACGGTGACCGCCGTCCATGCCATGCCCGGCTTCGACGAGGCGCACGTGCTGGGACTGGCCGCCCTGGCGAGTTCGGACGGCGGCCAAGATCCGGTAGACGCGGCTATTCGGGCCGCCGCCGCAAAAAATGTGGTCTCCGATCCGCCGAGGCTGATCGCGTTCGTTCCGTTCGATCCTGGGACGAAGATGTCGGAGGCGACCGCCGCGGATCCGAACGGCGCCTCGGTGCGCGCGGTCAAGGGGGCCTTTGCCACGATTGCCGGCCTTGCGCCAACGGCTCCCGACGCTGCCAAAACGGCGAGCGAACTCGAGGCCAAGGGCTTCCGCGTTCTGGCCGTCGCGGCGGGTCCGCCGGCAGCCCTGAAGCTCGCCGGAATCATCGCTCTGAGCGATCCGCCCCGGCCGGACTCCGCCGCGTTGATTGCGGAGCTGCGCGCGTTAGGCGTGCGTACGGTCATGGTGACCGGCGACGCCCCGGCGACGGCCATGATCGTGGCTCGCGCCGTAGGCCTGGACGGAAAAGTCTGTCCGCCCGGGCCCATCCCCGACAGCGTACGCCCCCAGGATTGCGCGGTCTTCGCCGGCGTGCTCCCGGAGGGCAAGTACGACCTCGTCAAGGCGTTCCAGAAGAGCGGCCACACCGTCGGCATGTGCGGCGACGGCGCCAACGACGCGCCGGCGCTGCGCCAGGCGCAGATGGGAATCGCTGTTTCGACTGCGACCGATGTCGCCAAGTCGGCGGCCGGCATCGTGCTGACGAAACCAGGCCTTGGCGGCATCGTCGCTTCGGTAAGAGAAGGCCGCGTCACTTTCCAGCGAATCCTTACTTATGCCCTAAACTCGGTCACCAAGAAAACCGTACAGGTGCTCTTCCTGGCCGTGGGTCTGGTCATGACCGGGCACGCGATCCTGACTCCCATGTTGATGGTGATTATCATGCTCACCGGCGACCTCCTGGGCATGTCCCTTACGACGGACAACGTACGACCCTCCCCGATGCCCAATGCCTGGCGGATCGGCGCGTTGACCATCGCGGGCATTTTCTCGGGAGTCTGTGAACTCGTCTTTTGCGCCGCCGTTTTGGCCATCGGCAAGTTCCGCCTGGGATTTGAAATCGACACGCTCAGAACTCTGGCCTTCGTGGCCATAGTATTCGGCAATCAAGCAACCACCTATACGAATCGGGAACGCCGGCGCATGGGGTCTTCCCGGCCAAGCCTGTGGCTCGTCGGGTCTTCGGTAGTCGATTTGCTAATCGCCTCCACGCTGGCGATTTGCGGAATCGCCACGCCTCCCTTACCCATATTCGTTGTGGGAGGAACGCTCGTGGCGGCCGCGGCCTTTGCCTTCATCCTGGACTTTGCCAAGGTCCCCGTGCTCAATCGCCTCAGGATCGCATAGATTTCGGCTATTGCCCTTGAAGGAACGAGGCCCTGCTCCACTTCGCCCGCCGGCGCGCCCACCCGAATCTTGCAACCCTGGAATGCCTCCGCCGATGGGAGCGCCGCGCCTCAATAGTCGACGCCGAAGCAGTAACTTTCGCTGGAATTCATGGGGCTGACCGCGTATTCGCCCGGATACAGGGCGCGCGCGGGCGTAATTTCGTAAACCGAATCACCGACTTCATTAATGGTCAGCGGCAGCCCCGGCGGAGTTCCACCCATGGTCGGTTGCGTCTGCCGGTAACCCATTCTCGATTCCAGAATGTAGAGTTGGAATTGTCGCGGGTCGGCGCCGGGGTTCAATCGCACGACGAATACGATCCGGTTTCCTTGTCTGACCCGCACCGGCGAGCGCGGGCCTTGAATGCGATAAACGGTTGCTCCCATGCCATACATTCCGCCGCCGCGGGACATCATCCCGATCTCTCTTTCGAGCGGGATGTATCCGGAGGAACCGCGCAGAAATGGCGCGCCAACGATGTCGGGCCCAGTATCGACCCTGGGCGCCGCGGGAGCGGCGGAGGGTGCATCGCCCGAACCGAAGATTATCTCCGCCACGCGGGCGCGCGCATAGTGCTGGATCTCGTCGTCGACCAGGAAGCGAATGTCGTCCGTCGTGCCGCCCAGGAAACTTCCGTTCACGGTGGACCCGTTGCGCAGACGCAGCGTATCCGCCCGGCTCGACATTGCCAGAGCCAACGCCAGTATTGTGAATCGCGTGATCATAACGGCTCCATCAGTTGGGGCGCTCCATTGGTCGGTGCTGACAATAGACGTGCTCGACCCGCGCGGAAAGACATTCGCCTTTTGCTATTTTCCCACCGTTGCCAGCGCGTGGGAAGCGTCGCCAGCCCGCGATTTCCGGCTTCGAACTCTCTCATTCCCTGCTAATGCGGCCCAGCGGTTAATGGCGGATCTGCCCGGCAGGAACGACACGGGGAGCGCTTTTGCCTGGCAGTCAGGTATACTGTTCCTGTTCTTGCTGCGACTGTTGGGAAAGGATGGGGAAGATCATGGATCGTCGTCAATTTCTGAAAACGGGCGCCGCGGGGTTGGCCTTGTCCGCTGCCGGCGGCTATGCGGAGGCATTCGCCGACGCCCCGCCGCTGCGCGTGGGCCTGATCGGCTGCGGATGGTACGGCAAGTCCGACATATTCCGGCTGGTTCAGGTAGCGCCGGTCGAGATCGTCTCGCTCTGCGATGTCGATAAGCAAAACCTCGAGACCGCCGCGCAATGGGCCGTGGAGCGCCAGGCCTCCAAGAAGAAGCCGCGCCTGTTCACGGACTACCGCGAGATGCTGAAGCAAAAGGACCTGGACATGGTCGAAATCGCCACGCCCGATCACTGGCATGCGCTGCCCATGATCGAAGCGGCCAAGGCCGGCTGCGACATGTACGTGCAGAAGCCGATTTCGGTGGACGTGGTGGAAGGGCAGGCCATGCTCGCCGCCGCCCGCAAATACAATCGCGTGGTGCAGATCGGGACCCAGCGGCGCAGCACGCCGCACCTCATCGAGGCGCGCGACATCGTGAAGCAGGGCAAGCTCGGCACGATCGGCCATGTCGAGATCTTCTCCTATGGCGGTGGCCGGGCCGCCAACCCTCAGCCCGCTCCCGTGCCCGACACCCTGGACTGGGATTTCTGGCTTGGACCGGCGCCCATGACGCCCTTCAGCCCGGATATCGAGCGGAATTGGCGCGCCTACATGGCATACGGCAATGGCACCATCGGAGACATGGGCGTGCACATGTTCGACATGGTCCGCTGGTTCATGGACCTGGGCTGGCCCAAGCGCATCTCTTCGTTTGGCGGCATCCGGGTTCTTAAAGGCGGCAAGTCGGACATCTCGGACGACCAGACCTCGATGTTCGAGTTCGACAACCTGACCGTGGTGTGGCGGCACCGCCGCTTCGGCGCGCAGCCGGATCCGGATTACAACTGGGGCGCCATCCTGTACGGCGATCAAGGCACGCTCAAGGCCGGCGTCATGGCGTACGACTTCATCCCCGTTGGCCGAAACGGACAGAAGATCCACAAGGACGTCACCTATGAGCTCGATCAGTACCCCGTGGACAAGACCGAGCCGAGGCTGGAGAAACACGTGGCGCCCGCCATCCGCGGCCACATGAAGGATCTTCTGGCCAACATCGCCACCCGTGGAAAGCCGGTCGCCGACATAGAGCAGGGCTACATTTCGTCGTCCTGCTGCATTTTGGCCAATATGTCGACGCAACTCGGCCGCACTCTCCAGTGGGACGCCCAGAAGGGCGTGGTAGTGGGCGACGAAGAAGCCAACCGGCTCTTGCGTCGGCCGTACCGTAAACCCTGGGTACATCCGGAGGTCAAGACGGTTTAGCGCCCCGCGGCGCAAGAACCGCCCCTTATCCTCTCCCGGCCGATCGTCGGGATCGATCCGTAGAGCGGCCTTCCAGGCTGCCACGTCGCATCCTGGCCGACGTTCTTCGAGGAATGCCGGTAGGAATACCGGCATGGCAGGCGGGACGCCCGCTCTACGGCGCGCTCGATAATGCGCATTGGGCGTGTAGTTGGCGCCCCGGACGGATGGAGAGGACTGCCTGAAGCGTAGGGCCTGCAGCTCCACTCACCACCTCATTTCGGCCGCTCCATTTTGAAGCCGTTTGTCGCCTCGGTATAGTCCGCCGCGTATCCGGCGCGCTGAACAGGGTGAGTTGCCAACAGGTCAAAAAGTCCTTCCCTGAGATACGCCCGGTCGATGTGTACGCCGACGACCTCTCCGATCGTCAGGTACTGGTCGAGCGCCGCGCCGTCAGCCCGATGCAACCGGATAATCCGCACCAGCTTGCATTCAAGCGCCGCCGGGGAGTCTGCGACGCGCGGCGGCATTACAATCCGGCTGGGGGCCGCTGCCAGCTTCGCAAACTCGAATTCATCGACGCCGTGCGGCAGGGTGGCCGACGTCCGGTTCATTTCCTCCGCCAGCGGACGGGTGACAAGATTGCAGACAAACTCGCCGGTCGCTTTGACATTGGCCACCGTGTCCTTCCACCCCGACGAGCTGAACATGACCATTGGCGGCCGGTCGCACACCGCGTTGAAGAAGCTGTAGGGCGCGAGATTAACGCGACCCTCGCTGTCGAGGGTTGAAATCCAGCCGATCGGTCGCGGCGCGACGATCGCCTTGAATGGATCGTGCGGGAGGCTGTGACCCTTCGACGGCTCGTAGAAAAGAAACTCCGGCATGGCGCCATCATAATACGGGCGAAGGCCGGTGCGCCGCTGCCGGGGCCGCCAAATCCAAGCCGGCTTGGCGTGTGGAGGAGGTCCTGAGACGAGTCGCCCTCAGCCGTCTGAGCCCCGCGTGCGCGAGGGGCTCGGGCGTTGTATACTGCCAGTGCGCGCGTCCGAAAAGGCGCGCGCGGAATGCGGGGGATTCCCAATGACCCGACGTCAGATGATTCAAATGGCCGCCGCCGCGCCGCTCGCGGCTCTGGCCGATGCCGCGCCGTCCACCCGGCTTGGGGTGGACCTGTACAGCCTGCGCTCGCAGAACTGGACGCCCTTTCAACTCTTGGACTATTGCGCGGAGCGGAAAGCCAAGGTGGTCCACTTCTCCGAGGTCCGCTTCATCGGCAGCCTGGACCCGGATAATTTGCGCCAGGTGCGGGCGCACGCGGAAAAAGTGGGCATCGAAGTGGAGATCGGAATGATGTCCATCTGCCCGACCTCGAAAATGTTCCAGGCCAGCGCTGGCACGGCCGAGGAACAGTTGACCCGCATGATCGGCTCGGCCGTCACGGTGGGCTCGAAGATCGTCCGGTGCGTGCTCGGCAGTTCGGCGGACCGGCTGCCCGGGCCCATCGAAATGCACATCGAGAACGCCGCCAAGGTGTTGCGCAACGTGCGTTCCAAGGCGGTCGATTCCAACATCAAAATCGCCATTGAGAACCACGCCGGCGATATGCAGGGGCCTGAGCTGAAGAGCCTGATCGAGCTGGCGGGCAAGGATTTCGTGGGGGCCTGCATCGATTCAGGCAATCCCTTGTGGACCCTGGAGGACCCGCACGTGACGCTCGAAACGCTGGCCCCGTACGCGCTCACCAGCCACCTGCGCGACAGCGCCGTGTGGCGCGTTCCGGAGGGCGCGGCGGTTTCCTGGGTGCGCATGGGCGAGGGCAACGTGGATATTGACGGCTTCGTTCGCAAGTACGCCGCCATGTGCCCCGGCCGCGCGCTATCGATCGAATCGATCGTCATGGGCCCGCGCACGTACGCCTTCCACGACCCGAAATTCTGGGACGCCTATCGCGACGTGCCGGCCTGGGAGTTCGAGCGGTTCCTGGAGGTTGCCGACCGCGGCAAGCCGCGGCCGCCGGAGCCCCGCCTGACCGGTGAGGCCGCCCTGCGCAAGGAGCGCGAGGACCTCGACGCCAGCCTGCAATACGCCGCCAGGTTGCTGGGCGTGTAGCGGCTTCCATTCTTCTTCAAAGACCACCCTTGACCGCCCGAAGCTCCGCGCGAATATCGAGCGCCGGGAAAATCCACGCGCAGTGCCGCTCGTACCACCGCTGGGACCGCTTGGCGATCCACCGGCCCGCCCCATCGAGCACAAGATTTCCCCCAAACGTCAGCTCCACCTTAACCAGCTCGAATCCGCTTCCCGGAGCCAGGAAGGTGGCGAACTGCCGTCCCGTAAAGTACTCGAAGCTGGCCGCCGCCAGGTGGTGGCGGTGAGTCGGATCGGTGTACGAGTTGTGCGAGCTGAAGTGCGGCGTGACCAGGAACACTCGGGCCCCGTGCCGCGCCACGCGATGCACTTCGCGCATGCCGGCCACGATGTCGTCCAGGTGCTCGACGATGTGGGAGAGGTGAACCCGCGCGAACGAGTCGTCCGGCAGCGGCCAGGGGCGCCGGTTGACGTCCCACACCACCTCCGCCCCGGATTCGGGAACCCAGTCCATGCCGATGGCGCCGGGCTCGGCCCGCTTCAGGCCGCAGCCCACGTCCAGCGCGATCTCCTCGCCGCCCGCCAGACGCCCGCGTATTATCTCCCCAATCTCCTGTATCTCCATGCCAGCCGCCGTGGAGCGGGCTTCCAGCCTGCCATGCCGGCATCCTTGCCGGCGTTCTTTCTCAGCCTACAGCAACCTTATCACGGCGCTGTCACCTTTTACCGCGGACTGCATCTTCGTCGATGAATATGGAAATCACGGTCAAGCATCTCGATAACGTCAGCTTCGAAGCCACCGCGCGCGGCCACCGCGTGGTGTGCGACCAGCCGCCCAGCAATGGCGGCGCGGATTCGGGCATGACGCCGCCGGAGTTCTTGCTAGTGTCGCTCGGAACCTGCGCCGGCTTCTACGCCGCGGAGTATCTCCGGGCCCGCGGGCTCGCCACTACTGGTCTGGAAGTGAAAGTGACGGCCGAAAAGGCCAAGCAGCCGGCGCGCCTGGCTGGGTTCCGGATCGAGGTGACCACCCCGCCGCTCGATGCCCAGCACGAAGCCGGCGTCCTCCGCGCCGTCAAGGCCTGCCTCATACATAACACGCTACTTAACGTTCCGGCCATCGAAACGGTACTCCACGCGGCGGCGCTGGTCTAAAAGCACGTCTCACACTCGAGAAAGCCGTTTCCGCCCGTAGAGCGGGCCTCCGGCCTGGCACGCCGGCATTCCTGCCGGCGTTCTTCCGGCCCAGGCGCTCCGAACTGCCGGCCTGCGACATTGTGAGGCAGGCCCTTCCGCCTTCGAAACCGCCCGCCCCACAATCAACTATCTCATCGCCGGCTTATGCCAGCGCGGCGGCGGCGCAGGCCTTGGCCCTCTGCGCCATCGGAATGGGAGCGTAGCCGCTTGCGTGGCCGGCCCGGCCGAGCTGGGTCATGCGCTCCGCTACTACCTTCTTCATGGCTTCGCTCGCCGGCTTGAGATAATCGCGCGGGCCGAACCCCTCGGGGGTCTCCCAGAGGACCTTGCGGATGGCTCCGGCTCAGCCAAGGGAGGCACCAGTTACCGTTTTACGGGCCGGACCCACTCCAGCGGGTCGACTATATAGCCCTAAATGGCTATTGACTTATCGCTGGGGGGGTACTGTACTTCCGGTTACCAAAGGTACCGATGGAGGCAAGAACGGTATGTCGGTTTCCCGATTTGGCGCGGCCATGCTATTGGCCACGCTCGGCTCTGTGGCGATCTGCCAGACGCCCCAGACCGACACCGTCGCATTTTACGCTCAGTTCTTTTTTCGCGTCTCCTGGCTGGAGGGTCAAGCCAACAAGTTGGAATCCCAGGGCAAAGATGGCACCTTCCTCCGGTCTACGATGCGGAGGCAGGTCGGGCTCACCGCGCAAGAGGAAGCAGCGCTGAAGTCCGTCGCCCTAGACTGGAGCGCAAAGGATGCTGCCAGCATCAGAGCTGCACGCACCCTCATCTCCACCGGCGCAACGCCACCGGGATCCCAGCAGTTGCTGGATATCCGGTCGTCGCGCCAGGCGGCAACGCTCGATCACATCACTCAACTCCAGACCGCGATGGGGCCGGCTCGTTTTCACAGGCTCGACGGTTTCGTTCGCCTGACGTGCGCGCCATCCGGTCCCCGACCGGCGCCACAGCCGCAGGGCTCCCCGAAATAGGAGGCAATATGACGCGCACGACAGTAAAATATTCGCCTGCCCTATTCCTGCTGGCAGCTCTGCTCCTGCCCGGAGACGCTCACGCACAATCCGGTTCACAGTGTTACTTCGACTGCTACACATATGCGGAATACGATCCCGACTCGGGCGAGATCTACGCCTATTCGGAGTATGAGGAGCAAACCTGTACCTGGGGCCTCGACGTCGAGGCGTACATTGGGGACCCAAACGACAACCAAGACTGGGTTGGCTCGGACCAGGGGTACTGTCAGGTTGAAGTTGACTACTCCTATGCCCCCGACCTGGACGGCATTTGGGAGGCCTACGGCGACAACTACTACTCCCCTGAGGGCGAATGGTCTTACGACGGGGAGAGCTGGTACGACGTGGACGATCCGCAGCAGGTTCCAACGAGCCTAGAGGTAATTTATGAGACGACCACCCCGGAGTCGCCTTGTGCCTGGGACCAGAACCAGCCGCCCACCGAGTGCGGGAATTACGTATATCCCATTTACCAGGTGCTCGACCAGGACGGAACGCCCATCCAGAGGGTGTTGTACATCTCTGACACCTTCTCAAACAACTACGATTCCTGTGGCATAACCTGGTCTAACATCACGCCGATCGGGACTAAGACGTATGAGGACGGCCTAATCAGCGACAAGCTGGGGGCGTGTACTCTCGCCTGTTGTTCCAACGGAGCGTGCACCACTGGTTGCTACACAAACGCGACGCAATACTGGTTGATTCACACCAGTTATGTTACCCTCGATGTCTGGTTCTTTTGCAACGAGGTTGATATAGACTTCAGCTAGGAGGTTTCGACAGCCATGAATGCACGATTTGCCCTTGCAGTATTGCTTGCCCTCCCCGCCTGGGGATGGCAAGCCGCGGATCAAACGCTCCAGGAAAAGCTCGCTGCTCCGTCGGCCAGCTACTCCATTAACGCCACTGGATCATTGGATGCCTTCCTGAGCGTGGCGGGCGACTTTAAGCTGCCGATGGGCATCGAGTGGATTAAAGTGACGGCCGGCGATGTCCCCTTGTCCCGTTCCTGGCAGGGAGCCACGCCGTCCGCAATTCTCCAAGATGTTGTGAAAGCCTATCCGGGTTATGAACTCGAAATCAGTAATGGGGTTGTGCACGTCTATCCCGCGGCGATGCGCGGGGACCGGGGCGACATCCTGAATGTGCGGATTGGGTCATTCGAAGTGCAGGACGAGTACCTCAACTTTGCGGCGTACTTGCTCGCCCGCAAGGTTCAGCCGATCATGGTCCCTCCCGATCCAAACGCAAAGGGCGGCCGGGGTTTCAGCATCGCGAGCGGAGTGGGCGAACAGAGAGTGACGCTGGCGCTCCAAAACGTGACCGTCCGCGAGGTCCTGGACAAGTTGTGCCTCAGCTCGAATCGGAACGTCTGGATCGTCGCCTATCCGGCGGCGCCCACGAAGACGCGCGGCGGTTTCCTCAAGACCGTTCGACTGGACAGAACCGAGGCGCGCGACGACGATGCTTTTTCCCCCGACTGGGGCTTCCTGGAATGGGGGGAAAAGTTCGTGCCTCGCGATTAGAGATGGGGAATCCGGCGGGACGCGGGAATTGTGGGGCAGGCGCTTCCGCCTGCCAGGCGCGAGCGAAACTCGCGCTACGCGGGCATAAACCGACAGTTGGCGGGCGAAAGCGCCTGCCCCACAATTCCGGAGTGTGAGAATTTCGCGCTGGGCGCAGGTTAGAATTGGGGTGTGGAAAGACCCGCCGAAGCCGACCTCGCGCGCGCCGTCCTGGCCGGAGAGGCCCAGGCTTTCGAGCGGTTTGTGGAGCATTTCCGCTCCAAAGTGTTTCATTACAGTTGGCTCATGTGCGGCAAGCCGGAGGATGCCGAAGAAGTCGCCCAGGAGACCCTTTGGAACGCCTTCGAGCGCTTCGAGACCCTCCGCGACCCGGAGCGCGTCCGTTCCTGGATCTTTCGGATCGCCAAGAACGCCTGTCTCATGCAGCGCCGCAGGAGCGTTTTCGCCCCGGCTCACGAGCTCTCGCTCGACGATCTGACCCCCGGCGCCGAGCCGGCCGGGCCGTCCGAGCCCCCCGACGCCGGGTTCTTGCGTGCGGAACTGCGCGCGGTGCTCGACCGGGTCATCCTGGAGCTTCCGCAGCCTTACCGTGCCGTCGTGCTCCTGCGGGATATTGAGCAGTTGTCCACCGAGGAAACCGCCCAGGTTCTGGACCTCGGCGTGGACGTGGTGAAGACCCGCTTGCATCGCGGCCGACTCGCGTTGCGCCAGAAGCTCGACTGCTACCTCCACAACCACTGCCTGGAGGACCAGCCCAGCCCCAATCCCAAGCCTCTGACGGCGGAGGAGCGCCAAAAACTGTATTCGGCGTGGCGGCGGACCCTATCCGCCGCCATCCTCTGACGCGCGCTCCAGGACGCACTCAATGCTATGCAGCCGGCCGTTACACCGTCTCCAGCGCCGCCTGCAGCATGGCCCTGGTGTAGGCCACGCTGTACGTGATGCCCGTCGGCCCGCCGCCGCCGGGATATCCGCCCAGGCGGTTGCCGGGGCCCACACGGTCCCGGTCGTTATCGAGCGCACGCGGATGCTCGGGGTAAATCGTCCCCGTATACTTGTTCCGCACCAGCGCCTTCATGACGCCGAACATGTCCCCCATACCCATGTCGATGAAAACTTCCTGGTATTTCTCGTAGGGCTTGACCACCTGCACGTTGCGGTAGTGTACGTGGTTGATTTGTTTGCGTTTGGCGAAGTAGTCGGCCACTTCCACCGGGTTGTCGCCCATCTCCCTGGTGACTCCACTGTCGAAGGTGATGCCATTCGCGGGGCTCTTGACGATATCGGCGAATCTCTTCCAGCCCGCCACGCTTCCCATGATCTGCTGGGATCCGCGGCTGATGGGCGCCGGAGGATCGTTGGGATGGAGGGCCATGCGCACGCCCGCTTTTTCGGCGGCGGGAATCGCGGCCTTCAGGAAGTAGGTGACGTTGGCGAACATCTCCTCCAGGTTGTGCGCGCCCTCGTTGGGCAGCGCCGGCAGGTCCCGGAACTTCACCTTCTTGGCGTTGGGGAACGCGGCCAGAGTCTCGGGCGTGATCTGCCCTTTCTCGTCCCGGTAGATCGGCCCCACTACGGTTCCGTACTCGTCCACCAGCAACTCCAGATCATAGTCGAAACCGGTGTAGCCAGCCCTGGCTCTGCCCACGGTTTCGTAATAGCCCTCAATCGCCCGGTGCGCGTAAAAGTTGTACTCGATCACCGGCAGCCCGCCTTTGCCGGCGGCCTCGATGGAGGCGATCACCGTCTCCATATCCTTGGCCCGCGTATCCCTGCCATAGATGATGCTGTTTGGGATGCCCATCATGGAGTTGTAGGCCACCAGTCCGACCGCCTTGGCGGACTCGACCACGCGGCGCACGCTCTCTTCGGTCCAGGGATTGCCCCCAATCCCCACGCCCAGCAGATGCGTCACGCCGAGTTGCAGGATGCGCTGCGCGTTAGCGAACGGATTACCGCCGAAACCCCGGCCGCCCCGTCCCGCCGCATCGGCGGGGACCATTGTCGCTCTCCCGCCTTCCTGGGCCGGAGCAGGAGCAGGCGCGGGCGCCGCGCTGGGCGCCAGAA
>Ga0187851_10002928_pt1 | contig 14713 bp, 14 predicted proteins | sample June2016WEW_6_10_FD_132997 | JGI IMG/M metagenome (GOLD analysis project Ga0187851, IMG submission 132997) | Peatland microbial communities from SPRUCE experiment site at the Marcell Experimental Forest, Minnesota, USA - June2016WEW_6_10 | ecosystem: Environmental > Terrestrial > Soil >...
AATTTATCACTTCTTCAAATACTTTCTCATGATCTCGTTTATGAAAAACTCGGTATGTAATACCTCTAATCTCGGGACCACCACCCAACATGAGAATATGGATTTTAACTTTTTCTGGGTTTCCTCCTAGATTCATTTCATCGATTATGAATGATGGAGATATTACCTTACCAGGATCTGCATATAAACCCCTTTTCTGTTCAATTCTATCAATTCCGTCACCTTTCACCGCCATAGGTCTTCCGGGGAGCTCGTTTAAACCTTTCTTTATACCATCTTTTATCTGTCTTATAAAGTTTACGGGTAAAGAAGCATCTCTTCCAACTTCCACAAAAACATGGGGTATACCGGTATCATCACAGAGAGGTACTTTATTTTTATGAGCTATACGAGCATTTTGTATTAAAAGTTCTAAAATCCAGTAAGCTTGCTTATTAGTTTCAATTTCCAATGCCTTTCGGTAGGCATGTATTTGATCCTCACGGAATGTGGTGCTTGCCGTAATGACAGCTTCTTTAACTTTATCAATTAAATTCATTTTTCTATTTACACATCCCATTTATTTTACTGTGAGATTTTTTTTATTCCTTAAATTATACTATTATTGTTTAAATTTAATTAATCTAAAAAAGTTTCATTTTTTTTATTTGATTCGTTCAGGTATTGCTAAATCCTTGGCACCTTTTTTAGAGGATACTGCATCAGGATGGTAACGATTAATCATACTTTTTACTAGTTGAACTTGTCTAATACGTTCTGCTGCCTCTTTTTCAGTGGTTTCATATCCATGATGTTTTGCTATGGCTCCTCCAGTTTTAAGATAAACTGGTGCAGTAACTCTTATAATCTCGGGAACTTCGTAATGTCTTATGAAACCTCCGGAAGATTTAGGATTTTCTGTATGAATATCTATAGATATATTTATGGCATTTCTAAGAGAAGCCATCATATTTAACTGCAAATCTCTTACCGGATTGAAAGAATCAGCACCTATATTTTCTAATAACATTGCAGAAGCGGGATTACCATGACCCGTATGCGCAGAAACTTTAAAATGCATATTATCTGAAATTTCACCAGCATCTCTCATTTTACTAAGAACCCAGAGTAATCCCTCATCATAGACAACTATACCCCGAACTCCTAATTTTGCTGCTCTTTTCACATCCTCTAACGCATATAAAAGATTTTCATAACCTCTTAAACGATAACCTATTCTAGCTCCCTCCGAAGTTTGAGCAGAAGCGCTTGTATCATAGGTAGCACGAGGTCCGACACTTAAGAAAAGCTCTATTTTATTATTTATGGCCATTTCTACCATTTCATTGATTTCAGAGTCAGTTAAAAGCATTATGCCTTTGGTTTGGGTTACACGATGCACTGTAACGTCATATTCTTCAGCAGTATCCAACAAGGCTGCCATGGCTCCGGGTTTTTGAATTCCAGGCACTTCAAATCTGTACTGCGCACCATCTGGAAATCTTTTGATAGAATCTTCTAGATGATAATTACTATTTTTAATTCCTATGGATTGGAGAAAATCTGGAGTCCGCATTTTCATCATTCACCGTTGATTTATAAATTTTTTATTTCAAAGTTTGCAGTTTAATTAATATAATCATTGAATTTCTTCATAAAATCATTCATTTTATATGATTCCAAGTCATCTATCCCTTCCAAAACTTCTATTTCTACATTCGGATTCAAATCATGAAATTTTTTGATTATATCTATTTTATTTAATGGATTTTCAGGTTCACCATATGCTAAATTAACATTTTTCTCATATAATCCATTTTTAGTGTTTATTGTAACGGTGGCAGGTCGCTTATCAGGATAAAGTGCATCAAAATCTTCTTTATATTCTATAAATATCTTTTTCGATATTTCTTCAATTTCTTTCTTATCTTTATTTAAATTGAGATTATCTAATCTTAATTCATTTTTTAAAACTGCAATTGCTAATGATACAGGTAAACTCTGTTTAAGAGCCTCAACACTATGGGGATGATAATTATCATGTTCTGAAGCAATTTTATAAGTTTTTACAGTTATTTCCTGAATTTCTTCTATTTCTAAATTTTGATTATTTTCATTGATTATATGAAGTATAGCATCTATGCTAGAATGTAAATGTCTGCAAACAGGATAAATCTTAAAATAAATCTCCAAAATCCTAAATACATCCATATTAAATTCTATTTTTTTACAATTAATATCCGCCATAGCTTTTAAAAATCCTTCGTCACCTTCCAATATATTTTCAGCACCTGTAAAACCTCTTTCCGATAGCAAAGCAGATAATACACCGGATTGAGCTGCTTTACCTGCATGTAAATGTTTTCCCATAGATCCGGAGTGATCAGATTCTAGAAGACCTGCTGCTTGTGTTCCACCAAGTCCCAAAGCATTTATAGTTTGATCTTTATCTAATTTCAGAGCTTTAGATGCAGCAGCAGCAGCACCTAATGTTCCACAAGTCCCTGTACTATGAAAACCCCTATTACGGTGTTCTGGATTAACCATCATACCTAAAGTAATTGCTGCCTGGTATCCCACTATTATAGAACTTATAAATTCTTTTCCACTTATATTTCGGAATTCTGAGAGAGAAAGAGCTGCAGGTATTACACAAGCTCCAGGATGAACTTGTGCGTAACGGTGACCATCATCGAGATCAAGAGCATGAGCAAATATTCCATTAGTTAAACTTGCTTCCAGAGCATTGGCTTTTCCATGACCAATAACCGTTGATTGGTTACCTTCGCTTACAACGGTTTTTGCAATGATACCACTTTTAGTTTCAGATCCTCTTAAAGCCACACCAAGGAAATCTATAAAGCAGAGCTTAGATTGTTCTATAACCTTTTCTGGTATTTCATTATACTCAGTGCAAAGGATGAAATCTGCTAATGTTGTAGTGTTCATTACTCCTACTACTATGGTTAGTGGATAAACTTTTTGATCTTTATCTCATCCTTATCGATACAATATCATGTATTAAAATAATTAAGAATAATAATTGAAAATAAATAAAAAACTGAAAAATAGATTATTATATATTAGAATTATCTCTAATTAGAGGTTTGCTTAAATGTCTTCTAGCGGAGGGTGGAACTTCATAAAAACCTTTTTGTATACATCTTATAACTTCTATTAATTCTTTAGTACCATTTCTTAATTTAAAGCCACAATTCATACATTTATATCCTTTATTTTTCCCGGCAGACTTCATACGTTTACCGCATTTGCAAATAGGATTTCGAGATTCGTAAACTTTTGCCAGTTTTAAAACCTGAATTTTTTCTAGGTTCAAAGTCCCTTTATCACCAATTCCACCATACACTTCTAACAAATCCCCATCCTTTAAATTCTTCACTACATCCCGAAATCCTTTAGTAGGTTCATAAGCAGCGCAATCAATACTTCCTGAATCATCTTTCAACGTAAAAATAACATGACCACCTTCAATAATAATTGGTGAGTTTTCAACCTCCCCCTGAGCTATGTAACATTTACATTTATCCATCCTGGAGATATTGTCTATTTTTAATAGATGATGGTCTGTGTGTTGATTAGTTACATAAACAACTATTCGTTCAATAGGTTCGCATGTTTCCAAAATCCCATGAGCATTTATAACAGCTTCGGGTGTTTCACCCCTTATACCATATAATATGGGGCATGGTGTATGGGGTTCAATGGCAATATAATCTTCATCTTCATCTAAATTATCAAAAGTCTGTGGATAAGTTTTTTGATTCATTTCAAGAACAGATTCATAGTTTATTTCCCTTTTTTTACCATAATTTTCAGGGATTCTATATGCTAAGAGTTCATAAGTTCTATCTTCCAATGGATATCCTATGGCAGCTAAAGCCCCAATTATACCTCTCCCGTTCTTAAATTTATGGAATTGAGCACCAACTTGGACTGCTAGCTTTTGAGCATCATCAATGGTTACTATGTTTTGAACGGTTTTCATAGAATAGGCTTTAAGTTCAGGAGTGATTATGCCATTATAAAATATCACTCCAGGGTTAGTGTTTTCATGTTGTAGTTCGGAGAGATTTTCCACTTGATTTAAAATTAGCTTTTTTGCTTTTTCAGTTTCTTTTCCTGAGTTTAAAATTAATTTAAATGATATGGCACCATTTCCTCTGGTTTTGAAGGGTGCGAATGGATTTAAACGTATCAGACGGGGATGATCTTTTAGTTGGTAACCGTAATGTTTAAGTTCATCCATTACTAGAGCACCTATATAAGTAGTACACATTCCTTCACTAGAATCAGTGTCGTCAATACCAACATATAATATATTATTCATTGTTTCAGTTTTCACAATAAATTTTAATTCAACGTAAATTTAATTTTCTTTAATAAATTCAGTATAAAGGTGTTTCATTTGAAAGACGGTGTCTTCGTCCCCATGCACAGAGATCAGGTATTGTTACAGATAAATAAACTTTTATCTAATTATGGTTTTGAAACTTCTAATATATATGATAGAAGTTGTTTTGATATGGTTGCACGTCGTGAATTACTACTTCTTTTACTTAAGGTTTTTATAAACGTTGATGGTTTGAGCAATATTCATGCTCAGGAAATTAAAAAATTAGCTCAAACATTTCTAGGTTCTCCCTTAATTATAGGATTGAAATCTAAAACTGAGCCTTTAGAGGAGGATGTGGTTTATGAAAGGCATGGGATTCCGGTAATAGCTCCGGAAACATTACGTAACATGGTAGTTGATGAAGTTTATCCTGAGGTTTTAGCTGATCGGGGAGGGTACTATGTACCCATAGATGGTAACGTTATTAAAGAAATTAGAGAAAAAGAGAATCTTTCACTTAAAGATTTAGCAAATTTAGCCCATGTTTCTAGGGAAACAATTTATAAATATGAGCATGGAATAGTTCGAGCATGCCCTGAGACTGCTATGATTCTTGAAGATATCTTGAATATAAAAATAACTTTATCAATTAATTTATTTAAAAATCCTGAATTAATCCCTGAATCTGATAATGAAATTGTAAATGATACTCAAGAGCCTAAAGAATTAGTTAAATTAGGTTTTGGAGTTATTAATACTCAAAGAACACCTTTTGATGCTATTGCCCGGGCTAATTTTACTCATTCTGAGAATGATAACACTTTACTGACTAATTTGGAGAAAAAGAGGAATAAACAGGTTCTAAAGAAAATGGCTGTAAATGTTAAAGACTTGTCAGATGTCACTCAAAGTGAAGCAGTTTTTATTTTAGAGAATAAACGTAAAATGGAATGTATTGAGGGAATACCAGTAATTCACACTTGGGAAATGGATGAAATAGAGAATTGTAGAGAATTTTTACGTATTCTGAAAGAAAAAAGAGATTATAATTAAAATATAACTGATTTTAAAAAAAATTTGTTTAAAATAAGGATTTTAAACCAGTAGCATAGTTACTTATTTTAATATTATTAAAGAAGATTTAGATTAGATATTTATAGTTTTTAACTATTATTTTTTATTAGCTAGTAACTCAAAGGTTTCTATAGCTTCATCCTCTGATGCAACCCCCACTGTTATTAAATCAACAAAATCTGCTGTTTTTAAATAATTGAATGCATCATCAGGTGTTAATATTCCAGCGGCTAGAGTTTTATTAGCAATAATTTTTTTATCTAAACTTTTTATTAAATCACTAATTTCTGTGCGTTCTTTATCCATGAAAACATCTGTATCCATAAGATAACCGATTTTATTTAAAGGTATCATGTAAACATCAAATAAATCATGTATGGGTGAGTTTAAAAGCTTTTTAGTAGTGCGGAATGGAGTATGTGTAGCAAGTCCCGGAAATGAGTTTTTAGTTTTTATCATTTTTAAGTAATGACTTATAGTATTCCAGTCGTGACTATCAGTTATATCTGCATGAAGTAACATGACAGTTGCATCCAATTCCGCTAGGAGTTTGATATCTTCTTTCTCATTAGTAGATCGCACTGTACCTAAAATATTAAGCTGGCATCCTTCATCTATTGCCCATTTAACCGCTTCCACTACGGGAGGATAGGGTATTAACTGAATTCCATGAACTCCTAACTCATAAGCTTTTTTTATTATTTTTAAAATAGTTTCTGGTTGATTATATAGATCAAGTTGATATAAACGAGCACGATGCCCGAAATGAGTTGAGCCAATAAATGGAGAAGTGCCTAGAAGAATTCTGGGTATATCCATTCCAAGACTTTTTATATTTCCTTCAAACATTTTAATCGAATTTTTAGATTTTAAAAATTACTCCACTTGTTGAGCTGTCACTGCAGTTCCGTAAACTAATATTTCCTGCATTATATCTGAAATATCATTTGAGTCAAAACGTGCACTTATTATTGCGTTAGCTCCCATATCACGGGCGTGTTCAATAACTCTTTCAATAGCTTCATCCCTAGAATGAGCCATCATTTGTACGTATTCTTTTATCTCTCCTCCAAACATGGATCTTATCCCAGCACCTATTTGACCGCCAACACCCCGGCTTCGCACGGTAAGACCATAAACAAATCCATGAGTTCCAATAATTTCATATCCTGGCACATAATTTGAACTAACAATTATAAACTCGTCAATTGAAACCATAAAATCTAAACCTCCTAAGACATATATATAATTTTAGTCTAACTAAAATAAACTTAAAGTTATCCTTAAATTGATTACAGAATTATACATATAATTGTTATATATTAACAGTTGAAGATTACAGTAAATCCTAGTGGGATGGTGAAAAAAATGGATAAAATGAAGGTACTTATCGCTGATCAGATAAATGAAAAAGGAATTGACGAGCTTAAAGAAGTTGCTGAGGTAATTGTTCAAACTGACATTACCAATGAAGAGCTTATAAATTCTATCAAAGATTTTAATGCTATAATTGTGAGAAGTAGAACCAAAGTTACTCAAGAAGTTATAGAAGCCGCCAGCAAACTCAAAATAATCGCCCGAGCGGGTGTAGGCGTGGACAACGTGGATGTTCAGGCAGCTACCAAAAAAGGTATTATGGTGGTAAATGCTCCAGAATCAACTTCTATAACTGTAGCTGAACATACAATGGGTATTATACTCGCTCTGGCCCGGAAAATATCCATCGCTGATAAATCAGTGAAGGATGGAAAGTGGGAGAAAAATAAATTTATGGGCATGGAACTCGCAGGAAAAACTTTGGGTATAGTGGGTATGGGACGAATCGGAAGCCAAGTAGCGGCCCGATGTAAAGCTTTTGCCATGGAAATACTTGTATCAGATCCGCTTATAACAGAATCCACTGCTTCAAAACTAGGAGTAAGTATAGTTGACCTGGAAACTCTACTTAAAAATTCCGATGTGATAACTATTCATGTTCCTCTCACTGCAGAAACCAAGCACTTCATATCGATGAATGAATTTAACATGATGAAAGAAAATGCATTTATTGTAAATTGTGCTCGAGGAGGTATTATAAATGAGGATGACTTATATGATGCGTTATCTCATGGTAAAATAGGTGGTGCAGGTTTGGATGTGTTTGAAAAAGAACCTCCGGAAGATAATCCACTCCTGACTCTTGATAATTTAGTCGCTACACCACATATTGGTGCTGCGACAAGAGAAGCTCAACGGGATGCTGCAATAATTGTTGCTAAAGAAATTAAGAGAGTTTTCAACGGAGAATCCCCTAAAAATGTTATTAATATGCCTGTATTAGATCCGGAATCTTTTCGAATTATAAAACCATACCTTGAATTAATGGAAAAACTGGGTAAATTCATGGTACAGACTGCTAAAGGTCATATAATTGAAATTGATGTGACTTACTGTGGTGAATTAGCAGAATTTCCTAAGCAGGATATTTTAACCCGGACAATGCTTAAAGAAGTATTAAAACCTATACTTGGACAGATAAATCTGGTAAATGCTCAAAGCATTGCGGAAGCTAGGGGTATTATAGTTGTCGAAGGTAAAAGATGTGATTCAAAAGGATATGATAGTCTTATTAGAATTGGAATGAAATCTGAGGGTAATAATATAGTTGTTGAGGGAGTATTCACTAAGGAACCATTAATAGTAATGATTAATGATTATAAAGTCGATGTGGAAATTGAGGGAACCATGCTTATAACTTCTTATAAGGATATACCTGGAGTAATAGGGGTTATAGGTGTTAAATTGGGGGAGTATGGTGTAAACATTGCTAAAATGCAGGTGGGTAGAAAATCACCAGGTGGAGAAGCGGTAATGGTAGTGAAAGTAGACCAAAATGTTCCTGAAAATGTATTAAATGAATTAAAAAAATTAGAATATGTGTATGAGGCAGTTGCAGTGAATTTATAAAAAAATTTAAAAAACTTTTTATAGTAAATTTAAATTTTTAAATTCTTTTTTTCTAACAATTTATCTATACTATATTAAATTCTGTTCGTTCACCAAAACTGTTATATGCATTAATACTACTCTTATCGTAGGGTTGTGAGATTATTAAGTGAAAAACCCCATTTTTAGAGAAGAAATGTAAATCAGCATTAGAAGGGTTAGCATTATATCCCGGATGACTGTGAACAGAACCCACAGCATCATCAACTATAGGCATCATAAACACTTTCATTACTGCTCCTTGATTAGATGTCTCTCCTGGAAGAAATATGAGACCTGTAATGTGTAAAACTTCTTCTCTAACTTTTCCTTCAAGTAAGGCTACAAATTCATTAGGGTAAGCTTTTTGTGCAATCTGTAGCATCTCATTTACTACTTCATGATCAATGTGTACTTCATGAAAGATTTTTTTATTAGTTCCAAGGAGATAACTCATTAATCTTTGAAACACACTTTGTTCGTTCATAATTTTTTTTTAATATAAAACTAGTTTTATTACTAAAAATTATTTAATATGAAGTATTATTATAAATTTTATAATATTTGGTTAAGATGGAAAAATTCTTCATTAAAAACTGGCAATTCCCAATCAGTGATGGGTTTCCATCTTTTAGAAATGACATTTTCATTGGTTATTGGGTTATATCCATGTATTACTATTTTTTTCCTGTAAATACCTATTCCTCTTCGTTGCCAGAGTGGTGTGTCTGCAATATTTATGTCCTGTTCAAATAGTATCTCGTGAATCTGGTTGCTTTTCTTTTTATATAAAATTTGGACGGCTTCATCTTTACTATATTCTCGGCGTAATGTCCAGTAAGCATATCCGTTTAAACAGTTTATCCATGCCTCATTCTGCCTATTTTTAAAATAAGTTACTGTTTCTTCCGGATTTAAGAGAATTACACGTGAATCAAAGGATATGGGTTTTAAATAAATTTTTGGATTTTCAATTATTTCAGAAAATTCCTCATTATTTATAATATTACTAGTAAAAGTTCCAGATACGAAGCTTGCAAATATTGAATCCATTTTTTCTAAACGCCCTCTGAAGGGTATTTCGTTTAGTAGAATGTTTATTTCATCGGAGAATGTGTAAATTAAACTTGGAGAGAATTCCTTAAAAAATTCATGGCATGTGTTTATCATAATCTTTACGAATTCTAAATCGTAAGGTTTTTCAAGTTTTAGATCATGTGAAAGTTGGGAGAAATTCCTTCCGTCAATTCTTATAACTATTTTAGAACCGCAGGGAACTTTTAAATTTGAGAATATCTCATATTCTTTCATTATCATCATTTTCTAAAAACTAATTTGTTAACTATTTTTATTTGGATTGTCTAAAAAAAAAATTTCTATGTATATTTTAGAAAAAGTTGATTTATTTAGGAATTTGTTTAAGTGCCGATTCTTAAATTCTCATTCAAACTTTTAAGTAGTTTAATTGCAGAATAAGCTGCTAAAACACTTGTCTTCGGATTTATGGAACATCTCATATTTTGAGTGATGGTTCTAAATTCTCCAAAGTCCCCCACAATATGCACATAATGACTGTTGCGATCAACGTTCGGATCAGCTATAATCTTTACATTTACTTCTTTATTACAAGCAATACTTAGAGCGGCAGCCACATTAATGTTCATTGGGAATTTACGTACTGCATCTTTAGCTTCACCTTCATATAATATAGTTTCTTTATCCGCTGATATTCCAAGTGATTTAGGAGGTTTTCGTGTAACCAAACTCACTTCACTTATTTTACCTATGGAGGCAGCTTTAATACCATCCAAGCCAACAATAGCTCCAGATGGAGCATATATTCTGGAATTATTCTCCCTAGCTATGTTTTCCAAGTTTTCTCTAAGTTTTGAATCCATTAACGCCCCTATACTCATGATGATGACGTCTTTTCCTTTTTTAAGTATTTCTGGAATGATATCCACCACTGCTTGGGGTGATGCAGCTTCAATAACCAAATCAACGTGTTCTAACATTTCTTTTATATCTAAGACTACCCTACCATCTACTTGAGAAGCTAGGTTTTCCGCTCTTTCCATGTCACGATCATAAAAAAATTTTAGATCAACACCTAGTTTTCCTTCCACGGCAAAATTAGTGATTATATTAGCTATAGCGCCGCATCCTAATATCCCTACCTTCATTTTGAATTTCTTCCTACTGGGGGAGTGGTGATGTTGATGTTTCAGTTATTTCAGGGCTTATTAATAAAATATCCCCTACCGCTTGAACTCTATCGTAGGCCACATCTATAGTTCCTTCTTCCTGTAAAGGTCTTATTTCATCCCTTTCTGGAACTATATTTATGGTTGTTTTTATAACATCTCTAAATCCAACACTTTTTTTTTCCGTACTAGTTGCTACAGTTTTTAAAGTTGAAACTCTACCTTTTTTTATATTTAAAACGACATCTTGGATTCTTCCAACATATTTTCCCCGGGTTGTGTATACATCTAAATTGTACAGGGATGATAATTCTACCATTTTATCACCTATTTCTTTGTTGTTTGTATCTTTTCTATCTTCTACTTAAAGAAGATTGCCCTTTAGAGCACTTGATTATGTAACTAAATGTATAATTTAAAATATAACCAAATAACTTAAAAAACTCTATTACACTTAAACTTTATTACTGTAAAGAGAAATCGTACATTTAATTATATGTTAATATTTATTTAATATTAACATATTTTTTTTTATTTAAAGAAGTTAATAAATCGGAAGCTATTTTTTCTATAAAAATCATCTTTTAATTACAACTCTTTTACTCAAATTTAATTAATAATGAAATGGCTAAAATTCATTTAAATTAAATTATAAATGAAAAAAATATATGATGGAGGTAATCACATATCAAGGTCTTTTCTTTCTGTAACAGATGTTACACAAAAAGAGCTTTACCATATTTTTGATGGTATTAAAACCCTTAAAAAATCTATTAAGGATCGTAAACCTCTTAAAAACTTAGAACAGATGGTGGCGGGGCTACTTTTTGAGAAGCCTTCCACACGTACAAGGACAGCATTTGAAGTAGCTGTTCTTCGTTTAGATGGTAAGGCAATATATTTAGCATCTGAAAACTTGCAAACAAGCAGGAATGAATCCATAAAGGATACTGCTAGAATTTTAGGTGATTATTTAGATATTTTAATTGCCCGAGTTTACGAGCACGATACTGTATTGCAATTATCGCAATATGCTAATATTCCCGTAATAAATGGTTTAAGTGATCTTGAACATCCTACACAAGCAGTAAGTGATCTTTACACTATCTATGAACGTCAAGGATCTCTCCAAGGTTTGAACCTAGCTTATGTAGGTGATGGCAATAATGTTTGTAACTCATTACTTTTAGGTGCTGCACTGTCTGGGATGAATATGAAGGCAGCTTGCCCTCCAGGATACCAACCCCCAAATCAAATAGTTAAAAAAGCTCTTGAAATGGCTAAATTAACTGGAAGTAAGATTTCAATTGTGGAGAATCCCCAGGAAGCTGTTGGAGATGCAGATGTTCTTTACACGGATGTATGGGTTAGCATGGGTGAAGATATTGAAAAAGAACAACGAATGAAGGCTTTTCAGGGATATCAGATTAATGCAGCACTTTTAGAAACAGCATCTTCAGGGGCAGTAGTAATGCATTGTTTACCCGCACATTGTGGATTAGAAATAACAGAAGATGTATTGGAGGGAGGCCGTTCAATGGTTTGGTCTCAAGCTGAAAATAAACTTTACAGTGCAGCAGGATTATTAGACTTCATCTGTAATGAAAATTGAATATTAATTAACTTGGTTATAAAAAAATGACTGTAAAGATAAATGCAGAATGGGATCGCTTAAAAAGAGTAGCCGTCCACACACCAGGTATGGAAATGTATTTTGGACTTCTTGACCCATACTCATCACTTTATGAAAGAGCTTTCAGCCAATCAGATGCATTAAGGGAACATGAACTTTTATTATATACATTAAAACATGAATTTAAAGTAGATGTTATTCCTCTCAAGGATACTATTGTTGATCATGCTGAAAAAAGTAAAGTTATTCGAGAGAAGTTTGTGAAATTTGCACAGGATATGATCTCTCTTAATGGTAATAAACAGGAAGTTAAGCAAGCGCGGGAAGAAATGAATAAAAATAAGAATAAACTGGACTCAGATTATTACTTTAATACGGTGCTTCTCAACCCCTGCATTGGATTAGAGTCTAGTGAAGGAATTAGGATGATTCAACTTAAGGTTACAGAAAGAGAACCTCTTTCTAACCTTTACTTTATGAGAGATCAGCAAGCAGTGACTGATAAAGGACTTATAATTTCAAAAATGTCCAAACCGCAAAGGCAAAGGGAAACTCTCCTTACGAAATTTTTTTGGGAAATTCTCAAAAAACCAATAATCCATGAAATACAATCTCCCGGAACATTTGAAGGTGGTGATTTCATGCCAATGGGAGAATTCGCCTTGATAGGTATGGGAGATCGTACTAATAGAAAAGGCGTTGAACAAATGTTAGAGTATGGTGTAGGGTACGATGAGATAGGCGTTGTCCACCAGCCTAATCATCCACTTATACCTGGTGATAATAGGGATCCTATGGTGAATATGCATCTTGACACATACTTTAACATAGTTTCTAAGGAAGTTGCAGTAGGTTGTGAACTATTACTTAAAAATGCTATGGTAGAAATTTATCACAAAAGCGATGATGGATACATTAAAACTCCAGAGGAGGTTAATCTCCATGATTACATGTTATCAAAGGATTTTGATATTATTAACATTACAACTTTGGAACAGATGGCTTATGCATCCAACTTTCTTTGTATAAGAGATGGAACTATACTGGCTGTTGAAGTAGACCGTGTAATAAAAAATGTATTAGAAAAGCTTAGAGCAAAAGCTATAGCAGAACCACATCGATATAAAAAACTATTTAATCAAGCGAAGAAAGATTACAGGGAGCTTCGTTTGCATGGACAATTTTTTCCTCACAAAAAGGAGATTTACCAGCATGATGTAGATGCTTATCCATTGAATCTGGTTAACCTAACTGGAGGATATGGTGGAGCTCATTGTATGTCATGTGCATTAAAACGTAGCTAAAAAATTGATCTTCCATCCATTTTACTAAAACTAAGGTTTAACGGATTAATGGAGAGATAAGGAGACTAAAAAGAAAATGAAAAGAACCATGGTGGTATCCTTAGGTGGAAATGCTATTCTCAAGCATACAGAGAAAGGTACAGCACAAGAACAATTTAAAAATGTTTATGAAACTAGCCTTTATATAATAGAATTGATAAAAGAAGGCTATCATATTGCTATTACACACGGTAATGGGCCACAAGTTGGTGATATTCTTCTAGCCTATTATCAGGCTAAAGACATCCTACCTCAAATGCCTTTAGATGTTTGTGTGGCACAATCCCAAGGCATGATAGGTTACATGCTTCAATTGTCTTTAAAAAATATATTGAATAAATTTCAAATGGATAAATCAGTGGTAACTTTGCTTACTCAAACTTTAGTTCATCAAGAAGATCCTCAGTTTGATAATCCTACCAAACCAATTGGTCCCTTTTACACAGCATTAGAAGCTACAAAACTACGAAAAGAACGTGAGTGGATTATTGTGAATGATAGTGGAAGAGGTTACCGCAGAGTAGTTCCTTCCCCATTACCAATTGGATTTGTTGAAGAATGTTGTATTAAAACTTTATTTTTAGAAGGTACAATAGTTATAGCTTCTGGTGGAGGTGGCATACCTGTAATTATTAATGAGGAGGGAATGATACAAGGTGTTGAAGGTGTTATAGATAAAGATCATGCTGCATCTTATCTTGCATCGCTAATCGAAGCTGAAATATTACTTATTCTAACTGATGTAGAAAGAATATCCTTATATTATAATACTCCACATCAAAGATTTATAGATAAAATAACAGCTTCACAGGCTAAAAAATATCTTAGTGAAGGCCATTTTCCTGAAGGGAGTATGGGTCCAAAAGTAAGATCAGCTATAAATTTTCTTGATAAAGGTGGTAAAAAAGTTATCATCACTTCTTTAGAGTATGCAGTTGATGCAGTGAAGGGTGATGCTGGTACTTCTATCACTATAGATTTAAAAAAAAATTAGTTTTTAGAATTTTTCAAATTTAAAAAAAAATAGTAAAAAAAATTTTTTAGAGGTTTTTTTTTGAATTATTTTTTTCCTCTATAATATGTAAATGTTTTATTGTTTTTTTTTAGATATCTATGTTGTAGATTGCTTCTGCGCATGGTGTCATTGTATTGGTGGTTAAAC
>Ga0187851_10002932_pt1 | contig 14711 bp, 5 predicted proteins | sample June2016WEW_6_10_FD_132997 | JGI IMG/M metagenome (GOLD analysis project Ga0187851, IMG submission 132997) | Peatland microbial communities from SPRUCE experiment site at the Marcell Experimental Forest, Minnesota, USA - June2016WEW_6_10 | ecosystem: Environmental > Terrestrial > Soil > Wetlands...
CGGACGTTGCGCTGCCAAAGCTGCTGTTTGCACCATTGACCGCGAAGGTAACCGTCACGCCGGACTCCGGAGTGCCGGTTTGATCCCTCAGAGAGGCTACAAATGTCAGCGTGCTGCCGATGACATAAGGAGGCTGGGCCGCTGCCACAAGAGTGATTGGCGGAGGCGGGGGCAGCAATGTCACGGCAGCCGACCCGATCACCGTCCCGGAGGTTTGGCTGGTTGCTGTGACTGTGACGCTCTGTTGTGTCGTGAAACTTGTGGGAGCGGTATAGAGGCCGGTCGGCGTGAGTATGCCCGGAGCGCCCTGCTGCAATGTCCAGTTCACGCCGGAGCTGCATGTGCCTGAGACCGCAAATTGCTGGCTCTGCGATGCGTAGAGGCTTACCGGTGAGGGAACAACAAGAACCGTACCCTGCGGACTGAACTTATAGAACGTGGAGGGAGAGCTCTGGTCGTTGTACTCCGTGGCAATCCAATCAGCCGTCTGAACATTGTTGGTTATACTGACTTCATCGATGTCCCCATTGAAATAGAGCCAGTTCCAGTTTCCCGTCGGTGTAAGAAGTGTATATCCGGTTCCGATATAGTACTCGTAATATGGGCTCCAACCGCCCCAAAAGACTTGCTGTTGGGATCCCGCGGCCCTCCCATCAACATACAGATTATTTGTTCCATCGTGGGCAAAGGTCATGACTGCGAAGTGCCACTTGCTGTCGTTATACGCCGTCGAGGTGACAATTCCACCCCCGTTATTCAGGCTTCCATTGGTGTCTATGTACAGCATGGAGGCCCATGAATACGGATCATAGTCACCGGGCTCAGTGGGCTGGTAGATAATACATGCGCCCATCAAGAAGTCTGCGCATGCCTGGCCGGCCTGACCTAGGATTGCTCCAGCGGATGCCGTATTAAACCAGACTCCGAAAGTTGCAGCGAAGGGTGTTGTCTTAGCGGATGTAGGTGAATATATGCCTATATCATCGTAAGCTCCGGTTGGCATGGACGGAAAGACAGTCGTGGGAGCTTGTATGTAGCTGGATGTCCCATTAAAGCTGGCGGTCCCGTCGATTCCCTTGGGCGCAGGCAAGACTGACGTGAGCGTTGCAGTATTGCCGTGGACGCTGGAATCGGCTGCAACACCTGTTCCGACGTTCGATAGATGGTACACGGCTTGATAATTGGCTCCCCAGACTCCTGCCGGATTCTGCTGCGAAGTCGTAATATTCGGGTTTCCGTAGAACACATAGAGAACGGTGTCCGTGGTATGGGAAAGGGTTGGGATGCGCACCCACGCGGTCACCTGGCCGGTGAGCGGGTTGTATCCCTCCAGTTCGTGGTCCAGCTTGGTCAGGCCGTTGGGATCAGTACTGAAGATAATGTCGTAGCCGCTGGAACTCGTGACCTGGCCTCCATTGGCAACCGTGGCGAGGCCGGGGTCGGACGTGTTGAACAAGAATGGGAAGTCGTTCTGGTCCGTGTTCTGGACCTTCGTGTGATCGATGACAATTGTGCTTTGGGAGCTATACCCGCTCGATCCGCATTGCGTTGTAATAGGCGGAATTACCACAGATGGAAGGAGCGTAACGCTAACGACAGCAGACTGAGTCGAATCCGCTTGGCTTGTAGCCGTTATACTCACCGTTTGCTGCGTGGTTACAGTGGCCGGAACGGTGTACAGTCCAGCGGTGCTGATTGTTCCCACCCCCACCGGGGTGACCGTCCACGTCACCGCCGTATTGCTGCTGTTGGCCACAGTAGCTGTAAGTTGCTGTATCTGGCCACCATACAACGAGGCTGTTACCGGACTAACGCTTACCGCAACCGTTGGCTCCAGCGAGATTGTCGCTGATCCCAATGTCGTCGAGTCCGCCTGGCTGATCGCGGAAATTGTCACCGTCTGCTGCGTGGCAATACCTGCAGGCGCCGTGTAGAAGCCCGTCGAATCGATCGTCCCAGTTCCTGAAGGACTGATTGTCCAGGTCACAGGGACGGCGCAACCGCTGACGGGAGACACCGTGAACTGCTCACTCTGCAAACTGTAGAGGGTAGCAGAAGATGGATTGACGACAGTGTTCTCTGCCGACAATTGGTAGAAGGTCGAGGGGGAACTTTCATTGTGATACTGCGCGGAAATCCAGTCGGAACTTCGCGCAGAGTTAGAGAACCTGAACTCATCGATGCTGCCCTGATGGAAGAATGCGGCACCGCCTCCCTGTTCATTTTGTGCGCCGAGGTACCAACCATAGCTATCGAGCGCCAAGCCCGAGGATAGCGTCTGATATGTGTCCGCGCCATCCAGGTACAATTCGATGCTCGAACCGTTATTGACCGCATCAATTCGATGCCATGTGTTGTCGCTGATATAACTACCACTGACCAGCGAGTTATCGCCCCCGTTATTCAAGCCAGACCACATGCCCAGATCGCCACTATTAGTAGTCACGCCGAAATCGCCGCTCGATCCGCCCCAGGTCGAGTCTCCAACAAACTGTGGCCTGTTCCAATAAGTCCAGTTGCTGCCCAGATCCGTCGAATTTGTCCAGAAACTGACACTGAAGACAATTAGGCCGCCGGTCATCGATGGCGGCAAGGCAATAAAGTCGGAGGTGCCGTTGAATGCCTGCGCACCGCCAATTTCGCCTGACGGTGTTGCCATCGGGCTGGATTGGGAGACTTTGGTTCCGTTATTTCCATTGGCCGTGGAATCAAACACAGTTGTGCCCGTAGCTTCATCGAGATGGAGCACTGAGAGGTAATTGCTGTCCCAGACCACAGTCCTGTTGCTTTGATCCGACGTGATGTTCGGATTCCCATAGCAAAGATAGATTGTGGTGTCGGATAAATGTGAGAGGCTCGGAATCTGCACCCAGGCTGTTAGCTGGCCCGATGCTGCATTCCAAGTTTCGATCTCATCATTCAGTTTCTCAGTGCAAGCCGCATCGATCGTAAAGACCACATCGTAGCCGTTCGCGTTGCTGACATGACCGCCGTTGGACGTACTCGCAAGCAGCGGATCCGTGGCGTTAAACAAGAGCGGGAAGTTTTGCTGATCGGTATTCGGAACCTGGCTATGGCTAATTGTGAGTGCACGCCTATAGCTATATCCGTTGGTGGAACATTCAGTCGGAGTGAGAAAAATGCTCGCAGACACCGACTTCGTCGGGTCCGCCTGGCTTGTAACCGTAATGGTCACCGTCAGCGCAGTCGTAATCGTAGCTGGTGCCGTGTACAGGCCAGATGCGCTGAGCGTTCCTGTCCCTGCCGGGCTTATCCTCCAGTTCACCGACGTGTTGTTGCTGTTTGCTACACTCGCCGTGAACTGCTGCTTCTGGCCTCCACTCAGCGTCGCAACGGTCGGAGTCAAGCTGATCGAGACTGGAACGAGCGTCAGCGTGGCCATGGCAGACTTGGTCGGGTCCGCCTGGCTCGTCGCCGTGATCGTCACCGTCTGCTGAGTTAGAACCGATGCCGGAGCCGTGTACAGATCGGTCGCGCTGAGTGTTCCCACGCCCGCCCGACTGATTGTCCAGATCACCGTCGTGTTGCCCGTGTTAATCACCGTCGAGGTCAACTGCGCGGCCTGCCCGGCGTAGAGTGTCGCCATAGCAGGGCTCACGCTCACCGCAACCGGCGGCATCAGCGTAATCGTAGCCGATGCCAACAAGGTCGGGTACCACTGACTTGTAGCAGTAATGGTCACCGTCAGCGGCGCGGTGATGTTCCCAGGGGCGGAATACAGTCCGGTCGCGCTGATGCTTCCCACACCCGCCGGACTGATCGTCCAGTTAACAGCCGTGTGGCTGGTGTTTGCTACATTGGCAATCAACTGCTCCATTTGACCGTTTGTCAGCACCGTACTTGGCGGAGTCACGCTGACCGATACGGGAGGCATCAACGTAACCGTTGCAGTCGCGGCGGTTGACGAGATTCCCAGGGTGGTTGCCGTGATCGTCACCGTCGCCTGCGAGGAAATGCTCTCCGGCGCGATGTAGATCCCGCCTTCGGTGAGCGTGCCCGGCGAGCCCGCAGGCATGGACCAGATGGCGTCGGCGGCGCCGCACGAACTCACTACTTCGAACTGCTGGCTCTGCAATGCAAACAGGTTGATTGCACTGGGTTGAAGGTTGACTCCGCTGGGGATTACCGAGCTGACCGTATAGAACGTCGAAGGTGAGCTTGCATTGCTGTACTCCGCGGCGATCCAGTCGGCAGATCGAGCCACGGTAGAGATGCGCGCCTCATCCATCAGTCCGGCATACGACCACCCGGCCGGGGCCGCATAGGGGGAGTAGGTCCCAATATCAAGGTCCTTGCTGTTCCCGTAATTAATCACGCCCGGCGCATATAACTCACTGGTGGCTACACCGTTTTCGTAGATGGTCAACTGCTGGCCGTCGTAGGTGGCGACCATATGGGTCCACTGACCGACTGGGAGGTTGGGGCCGCCTAATGTCGACTCAGATGTCCCATTGACATCGATGACAGCTAGCGGAACCCCGAAGCAGTACCATTCCTGCAGCGCATAGGCCTGGCCCCCGCTACCGTTCCCGCTTCTATCCAGCGAGAAGATGTTGGGATAGTCGGTTGTATACCCGCTCCACGGGTTCACCCACGCTTCCAGCGTGAGCGTGCTTGTGGGCTTATAGCTTGTGCTCGAAGGAATATCCAGGAAAGTATTTCCCGACCCGTCGAATGTTCCCGCTGAGCCGAATATTCCTGCTCCTGGCAATACATCGTGGTTGATCCCGTTGTTGGAGTTGACCGTCGAATCGGCCGTCATCGACTGGCTTGGAGTTCCAAAGTGCCAGACCCCCGCGTAGCCATTCGACCAGACTCCGGCCCGGTTCTCCTGGCTGGTGGCGATGGAGGGGTTTCCATACCACATATACAAAGCCGTGTCGTTGGTATGCGAAACAACCGGCACGCGCACCCAGTACGCGACCGCTCCCGTAGTCCCGTTGTAACTGTCGATCTCGTAATCCAGCTTGTTATGGCCAGCCGCGTCCGAACTGAACATGATGTCGTAGCCACTCGAGTTTTGTATCTGTCCGCCATTCGCAGCCGTCGCAAGGTAGGAATATGTGCCGGAGATCAAGACCGGGAAGTTGGCTTGGTCGGTGTTGGGGACCATCGCATGATTGATCGCAATCCGGCGTTCATAGCTATATCCGGTGCTTGGGCATGGCAGTGGAGACAATGTAACTGTCGCCGAGGCGGACTTTGTCGGGTCAGCCTGGCTGGTCGCCGTAATGGTCACAATCTGCCCCGTGGCAAGGCTAGAAGTCGCGGTGAACAGACCAGACGCAGTGATCGTACCCGCGCCCGCCGGAATGACGGACCATGTTACAGCCGTGTTGCCGGTGTAGAAAACTGTGGAAGTGAACTGCTGCGACTGCCCACTGTAGAGCATTGCGCTGGCCGGAGACACACTCACCGCGACCGGTGGATCCAGAGTGACGGTCGCTGAGGCAGGACCGGCCGGATTCGCCGGGTCAGTCGCCGTAACGGTCACGGTCTGTTGCGCGGTGATGCTGGAAGGGGCGGTATAAAGACCGCTCGTTGTGAGCGTGCCGGCTCCAGCCGGACTGAGCGACCAGAGAATAGAGCCGGAACAACTATTCGCATTGAACTGCTGGGTTTGCAAGTTGTAAAGAATGGCGCTGGTTGGCGTGACGGCAGCTTCATTTTCGTCTGATAGCTGATAGAAAGTTGATGGCGAACTCTCGTTGTTATATTCCGTGGAGATCCAGTCCGCGGAACGGACCACGGAAGAAATTCTGACCTCATCCACCGCACCGGTGAGGCCACAGCAGAAGGTCACGGTCGGGGTGCCGCCAATCTTCAACTCATCCGTAGTGATATTCACATTGCCTTCGTTATTATCGTTGCCCGGCAAGGGAACGCCGTCGAGATACAGTTGGGCGGTCGTAGAAGTAACTCCCCCGCCGGCGTATGTGCCAACCAGATGATGCCAAGCGTTGTTGATCGGCACAGAGTCGACTATGGCGATGTTTTCAAAATCGAACACTGGTCCGTTCGGGAGCGGAGCAAGCGCGATTCGGGCGCCGTTCCACGAATTGGCTCCATATCCAACCGCTCCTCCACCGCCGTTGACTGGAATCTGGGTCCATGCCTCCAGGGTGACCTGCCCGGTTGAGCCGGAAGGATAGGCTGTTACCGAATCGTGGTAGAGATAACTGCCGGGGTCGCCGTTGAACGCAGCTCCACCGCCGATCACTCCTGCTACTGGCGAAACCGATCCGGACTGGGCCAGGGTATAGCCTGCACTACCAGAATCAGCCGTTCCAATGCTGGTTCCATTGCCAAGGTGATAGACCGAGAGATAGTTGTTTCTCCAAACTCCGACTATGTTTTCCTGGCTTGCAGTGATATTGGAGTTTCCATACCACATGTAGATCGTGGTATCCACCGAGCGCGAGAGCAAAGGAATACGCACCCAGAACGCGGCTGTTCCATTGGCTCCGTTGTAATTGTCGATCTCGAAGTCGAGAGGAACCTGGCCCGCGGCATCGGACGTGAAGACGATGTCGTATCCGTTGGCGTTTTGTACCCTGCCGCCATTCGCTACTGTCGCCAAGAATGGATAGACGCCTGAGACCAGCATGGGGTAGTCCGTCTGATCCGTATTTGGAATGTTGGCATGATTGATCGTCAGCACGCGCCGATAGCCATACCCGTTGGATCCGCACTGCGCTGAAGTCACCGTAATGCTCTGCGTTACCTGCGCGGCGGCCGCGTAGTTGCTATTGCCCGACTGGTCGGCAGCCACCACTACTGTGCCCACCCCGGTGATGGTCAGTGTGCTGTTCGAGATCGTTCCCGATCCGGAGAGGACGCTAAAAGTTACCGGCAGACCCGAGCTGGCCGTTGCCGTCAGCGCAATCGGCGCAACCCCATAGGTCACCGGCGATGCGAGCGCGGGGAAGTTGATGGTCTGCGTGGCCAGGTTTACCGTCAACTGCACGGTGCTGTTAGCCGTCGTATAGTCCGTTCGGTCGGTTGGCGTAAAGGTTACCGAGAGGGTCTGCGAACCCGCCGCCAGCACAGTTCCCGCTGCCGGCGTGTAGATGTACGTCCCGGCAACCGTCGAGCTGGCGTTGAGCTGGATTCCGCTCAGCGCCGTGCCGTAGGTGATGGCCGCCGGGGTCGCCCAGCTGATGGCGGGCGCGGCCTTGCCGATCACCAGCGTTCCGGTGCTCGATCCCTGATAGTTGGCGTTGCTGATCGTGCCCACAACGGTGTAGCTGCCCGCAGCGATTGGTGCGGTCGAGCTGCCGTTATAGGTGAAGGTCACCGTCAGGCCGTAGGGCGATGTAGTGGCCGTTGCGGAGAGCGGAGAGCCGGTATAGGTCTGCGACAAGCTGCCCAGCGTGACCGTCGCCGTCGCCTTGCCGATCACCAGCGTTCCCGTATTCGATCCCTGATAGTTGGGATCGCTGATGGTTCCCACAACGGTATAGCTGCCCGCCGCGGTCGGTGCGGTGGAGCTGCCGTTATAGGTGAAGGTCACCGTCAGGCCGTTGGGAGTGGTGCTGGCCGTCGCCGCCAGAGCAGACCCGGTGTAGGTCTGCGAGAGGCTGCCCAGCGCGACCGTCGCCGTCGCCTTGTTCACCGCTAATTGAACTGTGGCCGTGACCGTGTTGTACTCGGCCGTGACCGTGGGCGTAAAGGTCACCGAAAGTGTGTGCGGTCCGGCTGGCAATACCGTCCCGGTGGTTGGCGTGTATGCAAAGGTGCCCTGCACGCTTGCCGTTGCATCGAGCTGCGTCGTACTCAGTACCGTTCCGTAGGTAATGGCCGCCGGCGTCGCCCAGGTGATGGTCGGATTTGTCTTTGGCATCAGGGTTACGGTCGCCGAGGCCGACTTGGTCGCATCCTCCTGGCTGGTCGCCGTCACCTTCACCGTCTGCTGCGCGGAGATTGCTGCCGGGGCCGTGTACAGACCCGATGCGCTGACCGTCCCCACGCCCGCCGGGCTGATCGTCCACGTCACCGCCATGTTGCTGGTGTTGGTCACCGTCGCCGTCAACTGCGCGGTCTGCCCGCCGTAGAGCGTCGCTGTCGCTGGGCTTACGCTCACCGTGACTGGCGGTTCCAGCGTGACGGTCGCCGAGGCCGACTTGCTCGTGTCCACTTGGCTGGTCGCCGTCACCGTCACCGTTTGCTGGGCAGAGATAGTGGCCGGGGCCGTGTACAGCCCTGAAGCGTTGATAGTTCCCACGCCTGCCGGACTGATTGTCCAGGTCACTGCCGTGTTGGCACTGTTAGTGGTTGCGGTAAACTGCTGCGTTTGGCCTGCGTACAGCAAACTTGTCGAAGGCGTAACACTGACCGTAATATTGTCGAAAGGGTCCCCGGTGATGCCGAACGTCGAGTTCCCGTTGATGTCAATCTTGTCCGCCACCAGCATCATGTAGCCGCTGGTGCTGCTCCCTCCCGTGATCGTGATTTGGTCGCTCTTGAAGTACAGCGCGCCATTAAAAACAACCGTAGAACCGCCGTTGATCTGGTCCTGGCAGGAACCCGCCGTTGCACAGCCGGTACGGTTTCCGAAAAACAGGATTCCATTGAACGCCCCGGACGTAGGCGCCGACAGCGTAGCCGTCACCTGTCCGCTGATGGTCACAGGGGTATAGCTGTAACTGCTGGAGCAGCCCCATCCAGCGCTCGATGTGTTGTACACCGTGACGCCCGTGCCCGTAACCACCGCCTGCGAGTTCAGCCCCAGCCCACCACCGGCCATGATGTAAACGCCCGGGCTCATGGTGAAGGTAGCGCCGTTGGTATTTCCGATCGTGAGTCCGCCGCAATACACGCCCGGAGAGAGCGTGTTATTCGCCGGTTTGTTGTTCATGTCGAACGACGCGTGACTCTTGCTCACGACGGTTCCGCTGGTAGGCGCGGCAATCGACGCCAGCGGGTCTCCGGGACTCATAACCTTCACCGGCTGCACTTGTTTATTGCTGATCGTGTCCCAGAGCTCGGTCTGGCCGTTCAGTTGCGCGCCTCCGACAACGCTCACCTGGGAGTGGTTCTGGAGATAAAGCGTCTCGGCCCCCTCCATCTCGAAGCCGTCGCTCGCGCTGGATTCAGACACAGCTCCGCACGCGGTATAGACAGACTGCGCCCCTGCAATCTGGAAGGCGCGGTCTGCCTTCGTGTCCAGAGCATACAAACATGCGCCTGCGGGGACCGTAGCGGCCTGGGCTACAAAGCTGTTGATGGGAAGGAAAGATGCGGCAAGACACAGTATCGCTGTTTGAGCGGAGCGGGAGATATTCAAGGGGCCCTCAAACTGTCAGGTGCAGACACAGAAAGTAAAATACAGGCACAGCAATACAGCTCAATTGAGCTGGTTCTTTACTCTGAAATGCACACAGACAGGATTGCCCACGCCATTGCGGCCCGGGCTAAATGCAACATGGGGTTATTGCAGTGTTTGCTTCAGCTAACGCCGGTCCCGTAGGCCGTCGTCCACTACAGCTAGTAGACATGTTTATCATGTCGATTCCGTGAAAGTTTCATGCACGTTCTACAACTTTCGTGGGATGGCATAATTTTGTGAATTTTGATTATTAGCTCTCAACGCTGCATTCCTACCACACCAGGACCGTTCCCCTGCGGCGTCTGCCCGAACTGACCAGTGTCCACTGGGCCTAGCGACCCAGAACTGGATTGTCCCGAATCTTGCTGTCGGAGGGTTTCGACCATTGGCTCTTGATGACTGTTCTCTCAGTTGGCGTTATGTCGCTTTCGGACACATAAACATTCTCCAGAACCACAAGAACTGTTCCCAAAGTCGGTCCGATCTGGAGGTCTGTCAAGGGCGGAGTAAAAACCGGCCAGTGGGGCGGAGCAAAAGTTGGCCCGTAGATGGGTGAGAAGATGTTGGGTATGCGAGGGTGAAGGGCCTCTGGAGCGTGGCGGAAGAGGCTCTTCGCCCCCGCGGCGCGTTCGTAGGGGATCAGCGTTCTAAAGGTGGGTTCTCGCGCTCGGATCATCCTTAACGCCTCGTAGGGTGATTCGACAGCTTGCCTTGGCGCCGCAACATCTTTTGCCAAACTCGGCAATCAATTGGCGCGATAGGTGTGGCGACAATATATGGTCCATATAGGTGACAAGCCCGGTTCGCTAAACTTCATTCTGACCGCGGTTGCCGATCCCCTGCGACGCAATCATTTGTGCCACAACAGGTGCGGTGCTACGCACCGGATGAATTATGACACTCCCTCCCTCCGAGGGTCGTGCTGGGTGTCCTTACGGACACTTGAAGGCAGTCGAACAGCATCATCAACTTGCGACGCTCAGGGATTCTTGGGGAAACCCAGATATTCCCAAGGATGCTGAAGAGAAAACGGGCTATGCGGATATGGAAAGCAACGAACGCTTCCCACATCCGCACAGCCTCTATGACGGCGGCGAAACGCAAGAACCAAATATCAATTCGGGGTTCCGGGGAGTCTCCCGCCTGTTGCAGAATCAAAAACAACGCCTTGCTATAGCCACAGGCTATGGCTGATCGTGGACGAACGGGCAATGAAGCTCTTGCACTCCGTCTCCACAGCAAATGCGATTCGCTCGTTTGCTGGCAATCTCTGCAAAGCCTGTCAGACTGAGTTGCCTTTCCACCATAGGCGCAGCCTCTTGAGCCATAGGGAATAAGTATTGGACGGGCTTCACGGGAAGTCCCATGCTGGGTGCAGGCAGTGCGGCATTACGGGCGAGTCGATGCCGTAGGCCCCAACGGAGGCCACTCATGGAAGAAGTACACGCCGTCGAACGCAGCCGGCCCAACGTCACCGAGCGCAAGCCTCCGGGCCGCGCTACTCTTTCGCCATATGAGAAGCTCCTCGTAGGGCGTGTAGAGGCCGCCGGGATGCTTCCATCAGTTGCCGCGCTCTCGATTACCTGGTCGCAAATAAACAGCTTCTCATTCGCCGGATCGGCACACGAGTCCTCATCCCACTTTCAGATCTGCGAAGGTTCTCCCGCTCGGACCACCCGGAGCGCCTCGTCGGATAATCGCCTGCGCGACCGGAGAATGAGGCGTCTACAAAATATTCCTTGCCACTCTCAATCCCAACAGCCACCAGAACAGCCACCAGAGCAAAACGAAGAAGACCACCATTGGGAGGCATCTATATCTAGATGATTTTCATGGTGTTTATGGCTCCTGAGGTAGGACTCGAACCTACAACCCTTCGGTTAACAGCCGAATGCTCTGCCATTGAGCTACTCAGGAACACTTGCGCCGCGTCCTGCGGCTTCGCCGCGCAACCTCTTAGTTATAACAAACCCCCATGCGTGGGTCAAAGAGTTCGGATCGCATGAGTGTGGAGCGCACTTGGAGTCCGTTCTGAATCTCGCACGCCGATGCTCGCTCACCGCCACTTCCCTGCTTCAATTCTTCCGCCTCGCGCTCAATCGTCGCCAGATAGCTTGAGGATGCGCGCGCGCACCACTCCATCCTCCACGCTCACCTTGGCCAGGGTCACCGGAAGATCGAAGCGGCGCGGCCCTGCGCTGCCGGGATTCAGGTAGAGCACGCCATTCCGTAGGTGCTTCCCCGCGCGATGCGTGTGTCCGCTTACCACCACCGCAATCCCTGCGGCCACCGGGTTCAGGTCGAGGTCGTCGACCGAATGCACAAGGTAGAAGTAGCGCCCGCCCAGTTCCACCACAGAGCTGGCAGGCAGACGCCGGCAGACGCCCGTGACGTCCACGTTGCCGCGAACGGCCGTCAGCGGAGCGATCCAGCGCAGCTTATCCAGGATGAGCGGGTCGCCCACGTCTCCCGCGTGCAGGATGTGGTCCACGCCGATCAGAGCGTGGATTGCCCCGGGCCGCAGCAGGCCGTGAGTGTCGGAGATGACGCCGATGGTCAGCGTCTTGTTAGCGCGCTTCGTCACAGGCCCGCCGTCAGCCGCGTGCGCGGGTCAAGGAAGTCGCGCAGCGCGTCGCCGATAAAGTTGAACGACAGGACAGCCAGCATCACCGCAATGGCGGGAAAGACGACCATGTGCGGCGAATCGAAGAGGTGCGAGCGTGAGTCGTTGAGCATCACGCCCCAGCTTGCGGTGGGCGGCGGAACGCCCAGGCCGAGAAAGCTCAGCGTAGCCTCGGCCAACACCGCGCTGGCCATCCCAATGGCCGCCTGCACAATCAGCGGCTGCACAATGTTGGGTAGAATGTGGCGGACGAGCACGCGCAGATCGGAGGCGCCAAGCGCACGCGCCGCCTCCACGAACTCCTTCTCCTTGACGGCCATCACCTGCGCCCGTACCAGCCTCGCGTAGCCCACCCAGCCGGAGATGGAGAGCGCCAGAATCAAGTTGAACAGGCCCGGCCCGAGGAACGCCACAAACGCAATCGCAAGCAGAATGCCCGGCAGCGCCATGAATGCATTGACGCCATACACGTTGATCACAGTGTCGGTCCATCCACCGTAAAAGCCGGCCAGCGCGCCCGCGATCAGCCCCAGCGAAAGCGAGAGCGAGACCACCGAGACGGCGACCTCCAGCGAGATTCGCGCCCCATAGATCGTTCGCGACAGGATGTCGCGGCCCAGCTCGTCGGTACCGAACAGGTGGCCATGTCCCGGTGCCAGCAGGCGGCCGCCGAGATCGAGCTGCGCCGGATCCTGCGGTGCAAGCAACGGCGCAAAGACCGCACAAACCACAAAGCCAGCCAGCAGCACAATTCCCAGCGCCGCCAGCGGCTGCTGCTGCACGCTGCGCCTCAGGCGCGATGGTTGCCGAATTGGCGGAGCAGTGGTGCTCATGCCTTACAATCATTTCACAAAGTCTCGCAGGCCGATGGCGGATTCGTTGTGTGGAAACCGCCGGCACGCCTGGATCGACGAGAGCGAGATGTTCGTTAGTCTCGCCAGACAGTCCGCTACTCCAGGAAACGAGCAGGCAGTTGCGCATGGTGCACTCCGAGACAGGCATCGACCACATCCATCGAACGATTCTTGGCGTCTCCTTCTTCGGCGGAAGTGCGATTGATGCAGTTGCGGCCATTCGTGGCGGAGGTCTGCTGGTGTCGCCGGCTGCTCCCGCGCTCACGGACATGGACCACGATGTGGGCTACCGAGATGCGCTGCTTGGCGCGGATATCGCGATCGCGGACAGCGCGCTGATGGTTATGGTCTGGAACCTGCTCCAGCACGACTCGCTCAAGCGGCTCTCTGGTCTCACATACCTGCGCGAACTGCTGTTGCAGCCCGATGTGCGCCAGGCCGGCAACTCGCTCTGGATCATGGCCAACCAGAAGAGCTCGGTGACCAACCTCAAATGGCTGGCGGAGAACGGGATCTCGGTCGATCCGCAGTATGTGTACATGGCACCCATCTACGGTGCGGAGATCGCCGACGACGACCTGCTTGCGCTGCTTGATCGCCTTCGCCCACAACACGTCATCACAACCATAGGCGGAGGGAACCAGGAACGTCTCGGCCTGTATCTCAAGAAGAATCTCTCCTACCGGCCCGCCATCCATTGCATCGGCGCGGCCATCGCCTTCCTCAGCGGCGATCAGGTTCATATTCCAGTCTGGGTGGACAGGTTCTACCTCTGCTGGCTCTTCCGCTGCTTCTCCGATCCAAAGCGCTACATCCCGCGCTACTGGGGCGCTCGCAAACTGATCTGGCTTATCTTGCGCTACCGCGACCGCCTGCCCTCCCTGCGCGACGCCTGAGTACACTCCCATCACCGCATCGTTTCGCCGCGCTTCGGGTTGCATCTAACTGGGAGGGTCTTTCCTGCATGAAACCGCTCCACCCATCGACGCATTGCTTTTTGGCTCTGGCAACCGCCATCTGCCTGCTGCCCTGTGCAGCCGCGCAGCATCCCGCAAGCTCCGCGGAGACCATCACCATCGCTGAACAGTACCTCCTCTCCGCCGCAAACCAGGAGCGTGCCGCGCGCAACCTGCCTCTGCTGCACCGCGATTCACAGCTTGCCCGTGCAGCAGCCCAGCACGCCCAGGCGATGGCCGCGCACGGATCGATCTCCCATCAGTTTCCCGGAGAAGCTGCGCTCGCCAGCCGCGGTGCCAGCATGGGCGTGGCCTTCAACCGCATCAGCGAGAACGTCGCCGAGGCACCCAGCGCGGTCCAGATCCACGACATGTGGATGCATTCCGAAGGCCACCGCGCCAACCTGCTCGACCCAGCGGTCGACGCCGTAGGCATCCGGGTCATCGTCCGCAACGGCGAACTCTACGCCGTCGAGGACTTCGCGCGGACCGTCCCCGCCGCCAGCCTCGATGAGCAGGAGTTCGCCATCCGTGCCCTCATCGCGCAACTGGGACAGATCGCACTGGCAAGCACTGCGGACGACACCTCCGCCGCGCGCCTGACCTGCGCCAAGTCCACCGGATTCGCAGGCGCGCGCAGGCCCACGTTCACCATGCGCTTCTCCTCCGGCAGCCTCGACCAACTGCCCGGCGAGCTCAAAACGCGCGTCGCCTCGGGCCGCTACCACCAGGCCGCCGTCGGAGCCTGCGCCGGCAGCCCGACCGCACCCTTCACCTCGTATAACATCGCAGTCCTGCTCTATCCATGAACAGCGGTACCCTTAGTGGCGACGGGAACCAAGCCTGCCTCTGCCAGCTCCTCCGCCGACGCGGGCTGGGTCGGTTCCATCTGCAACAGGTCGTTGAAGCGGTTGAAGTAGTTGAACAGC
>Ga0187851_10002934_pt1 | contig 14691 bp, 10 predicted proteins | sample June2016WEW_6_10_FD_132997 | JGI IMG/M metagenome (GOLD analysis project Ga0187851, IMG submission 132997) | Peatland microbial communities from SPRUCE experiment site at the Marcell Experimental Forest, Minnesota, USA - June2016WEW_6_10 | ecosystem: Environmental > Terrestrial > Soil >...
ATAGCCGGCGAGTGCTGCCGCCCCCCACGCCGCCGTGCGGCGCCACCCCACCGCGGCGCCGGTGACGATCATGAGCGCTCCAGCGCCACACGCCAGCGCTGTGCGCTCCGGAAAGCTGGTGGGCACGGGCTGACCCAGATCGAAGTCCCGCCATGCCACGCAAATCAGGCCCATGAACATGACTCCGAGACCATAGAGGCGCGAGCTCCAGGGCATCGGTGCTCCATCGCGCGGTAGGGGCATCACAGGCACGATTTTGACGGAATCCTCAGGCCATGCTCTGTGCAGTGTACCCAAGATCACCAATCGAGGTCGCAGCAGCATGGCACTTCAAGCAAGCATCGATCGGCTTCTCCGGGGTTGCGCGGATATTTGCGGGCTGTTGATGCAGGAATTGGATGCGCTGGAGTTCGAACTGCCCGAGCCGCTCTCATCGACCTCGGCGGCGCGCTGATAAAGCGGCACGGGGCAGTAGTCGTCTCGCACCGTCGGCGCAACGTGCGACAATCTCGTACGCGCGGCTCGAAGGACGCAAGATGGCCGATTTAAAGCGCTATGCCCCGTGGACCGGGGCACTTGCGTTATGCGCCGCTTTACCGGCGACGGCAGAGCCTGCGCCGGCAGCGGGCCCGGCTGGCCGGGTGGGCCCATCCAATGAACTGCAAGAGATCACCGTGACTGCCGAGCGCCTGCGGCTGATCGGCATCGCCACCACAGCCAGCGAAGGCGTGGTCGTCAATGATGAACTGGCCCTCTTACCCGCGTACCGCCCCGGTCAGTTGCTGGAGACCGTTCCCGGGCTGGTGGTCACCGTCCATAGCGGCGAGGGCAAAGCCAGCCAATATCTGATGCGTGGCTACAATTTGGATCATGGCACGGATTTAGCCACCTTCGTCGACGGCTATCCCGTGAATGAGCCGACCAACGCACACGGTCAAGGGTACACGGACCTGAATTTCCTGATACCTGAGCTCGCCACGAACATCAGTTATACGAAAGGCACATCTTACGCAGACGAGGGCGACTTCGCCTCGGTGGGCTCCGTGCACATCAATTATCTCGATACCATCCCGGATCAGTTCTCCCTGACGGGCGGCACCTTCGGCTTTCAGCGCTTCTTCGGCGCCGCCTCGACGCAACTCGCAGCCGGGACCCTGCTGGGCGCGCTGGACTTGCAGCACTACGACGGTCCGTGGGTCAATCCCGACGATCAACGCAAGGAGAACGCCGTGCTCCGCTACAGTGTCGGCGATCAACGCAACGGTTACTCGATCACCGGCTCGTTCCTGCACGATCTGTGGAACAGCACCACGGATCAACCGGAACGCGCCATCGCCGAAGGCCTCATCAGCCGTTTTGGGTCGCTCAACCCCTCCGACGGCGGCATCACACAGCGGGCGGTGCTGACCGGACAATATCATGAGACCCGCGGACCGGGTCAGCTCATCGTCGACGGCTACCTGGCAAGCTATTACATGACGCTCTGGAACGACTTCACGCACTTCCTCGTCGACCCGATCGGCGGGGATCAAGAGCAGCAACATGAGAACCGCTCGACGGCGGGTGGCTCGATCAGCTATGGGTTTCCGACTCAATGGTTTGGCCGCGACAACGAACTCCTGGTCGGCTCCCAGGAACGCTACGACTTTCTGACCGTGGAGCGTATCCCGACCGAAGATCGCGTTGGGATTCCGCCCGCCGACCATCCGCTGGGTGCCATGGAAGACGATCAAGTACGGCTCGACAGCGATGCCGTCTATGCACAGGCCACCACCCACTGGAATGACTGGTTTCGCACCGTCTTAGGAGTTCGCGAGGACTACCAGCGAGGCACGGACGTGGGCACGAATCATGGGACGGCAAGCAAGGCGCTATTCGAGCCCAAGGGCAACCTGATCCTCGAGGCATCGCCCACCAGCGAATACTATCTGAGCGCCGGGCGTGGCTTTCACAGTGACGACCTGCGCGGAGTCAACGAGGCGAGGAACACCGCGGTCCCGGGTGCACCGCTCATCGCATCGCAAACGGGCGAGGAGATCGGCACGCGCCAGGTGTTCTACGACCGCAAAATCACGCTCACCGTGGCCGTGTTCAATCTGGATGCGCAATCGGAGACCACGTATAACCCGGACATCGGCGAAGACATGGCGGGGCCGGCGAGCCGTCGCTATGGCTACGAACTCAACATCACGTTCCAGGCACTTCGATGGCTGGAATTCTACGCGAGCCTGTCACAGGATCACGCGCGGTTCAAAACGCCCTATGACGACGGCACCGGCCATCGCGGCGACTATCTGCCGAACGCGCCGTTCGCGACCGGCTCTTTCAACGTCTATGTGAAGAATCTGGGTCCTTGGAGCGGCGGCGTCGAGTATCGTTATCTCGGCGCCTTTCCGCTGTCCTCCGGGCCCTGCGTCAGCTCCGCGGTCCGAACCGACTTTCCCGGAGTGACGACGTGCGCCGAGGCGCCGACCCCGAAAGGCGAGGTCTACGGGCACGGCTATGGAGAATGGAATGCCGATGTGCACTACCTGTTGCCGGACGGCTGGAGTGCGGGTTTGGGGGTGTACAACCTGCTCAACAAGAAAGCCGACGCGATGGAGTACTGGTACGTGGATCGACTGCCGGGCGAGCCCGCGGTCGGCGTCGCCGATGTACACGTCCACCCGCTCGAGCCCATCTCCGTGCGGATTACGTTGGCGAAGAGATTTTAGTTGGGCGTTTCGGCGCCGACGGTGCTTTTCTATGAACAATGATCATTCCGGTATGGAGCCGGGCGGCAAGCCACGACTTGGAATTGTTTGGCGCGTGCTCTGGACCCTGGTCGTGGGCCTATCCGCCCTCTGGGGCGCGCTGGCGTTGTGGTACCAGGCCCCGGGTGGGACTGCGCTTCATGGCCTCCTCGTCATGCTGTGGAGTCTGTTGAGTATTGTCATGCTGGTCGCGTTGTGGCGTGGACGCACGATGCTGGCCATCGCGGGTTTTGCGGCGGCATTTGCCGTGTTGATCATCTGGTGGCAGATGCTCCGGCCGTCGAATGATCGTATCTGGGCGGATGATGTCGCCCGCACGATGACGGGCACGGTCGACGGCGATCAAATCACCCTGCACAACGTTCGCAATTTCGATTGGCGCAGCGACAGCAACTACACGCAGCGCTGGGAAACGCGTCACTTCGACCTGGACCGGCTCGAGTCAGTCGACATGATCATGTCGTACTGGTCGGGTCCGGCGATCGCGCACATGCTGGTTTCATTTGGTTTCGGCGGGGCCGACCCGGTCGTGTTCTCGGTTGAGATACGTCCCGAGAAGGGCGAGGCTTTCTCGGAGATCGGCGGATTTTTCAATGAATTCGAACTCAGCATCGTCGCCGCAGACGAGCAAGACGTGATCCGGGTCAGGACCAACGTGCGCGGCGAGGATGATTATTTATACCGTATCAACATGCCGAAATCGGCAATGCGCGCGCTGTTCGTTGCCTACATCGAGGAGGCGAACAGCCTCGCCGTCACGCCCCGCTTTTACAATACGATCACCGCCAACTGCACGACGCTGGTCTACCATATGATGAAGCAGATCGTCGGCCATCTTCCCTGGGATTTTCGTCTGCTGCTGACGGGATATCTGCCGCAATATGTCTACGGAATCGGGGGTCTCGTGCCGCACTATTCGTTTGAGGAGCTCCGATCCCGCGGACGCATCACCGCACGCGCGCAGTCGGCTGATCGAAGCGAGAGCTTCTCCGTCGATATCCGGCGAGGCGTGCCGGGCATTTCAGCTTCGCCCTGACACGAGAGCGGCCAGCCCGGCACGGCCCCTATCCATGCGAGGTTCGACCTTGCGCGTTGCGATTGACGAACTCCCAGACCTTGGAGATCACGACGGATCCCTCGCCGACCGAGGATGCGACGCGCTTGACCGACGTCGCCCGCACGTCGCCCACGGCGAAGATGCCGGCTTGCGAAGTGGCGAAGGGCGAGGCGGGCGCACCGGCGTCGGAACCGGTGATGACGAATCCCTTGTCATCGAGTTTGACGAGTCCGGATAGCCACTCGGTGTTCGGGGAGGCGCCCACCATGATGAACAACGCGCGGGTGTCGACGAGGCGCGTCGCACCGGTTCTGGCATTTCGGATGGTCACCGCGTCGAGATGGTCGCCGCCATGCAGAGCGGTCACTTCGGCGCCGAATTCGATCTCGACTCCGGGATGTGCTTCCAACCGGCTGGAGAGATAGCTCGACATCGACGCGGCCAGCGACGTGCCGCGGACCAGTACGCGTACGCAACGCATCGAGCGACTGAGGAACATGGCGGCCTGCCCCGCAGAGTTGCCACCGCCGATGATGACTGCGTCCATGCCCCTCGAATAGCGGGCCTCTATTTCGGTTGCAGCGTAATAAACACCCGCACCCTCGAACTCTTCCAGCCGCTCGATGGGGAGCCTGCGGTATTGCACGCCAGTCGCGACCACCACCGCGCTGGCCCGGATGCGCTGGCCGCCGTCGAAAGTGGCGCAGAAGCTCTCATCCGCAAGTCGTTCCAATTTCGCGACGCGCCGTGGCATGGCAAAGCGTGTGCCGAACTTCATCGCCTGGATCTCCCCACGCCACACCAGGTCAGCGCCCGAAATACCCGTAGGAAATCCCATGTAATTCTCGATACGACTCGAGGTTCCGGCCTGACCCCCAATGGCGGTGTCTTCCACGACCAACGCCCTCAACCCTTCGGCGCCGGCATAGACTCCTGCGGCGACCCCGGCCGGCCCGCCCCCGACGATGAGGACGTCGAACGTCTCGTCATCGCGGAAGTCCAGATTGAGACCCAGCAGCCGCGCGACCTTGTCCGGCGTCGGATCCGCCACGACGACACCCCGCCCGAAAATCACCGCCGGCTGGGCGGAAGCGATGGAACAACTCGCGGCAATCGATTCCGCTTCGGGGCTGCCCAGTGCCAAGGACCTGTAGGGGATGCGATTGCGGCTGGCAAACAGGGCGATGCGGCGTACTTCCCGGTCCTGGTCTTCGCCGATCAACTGCAGACTGCTGTCCCGTTCATCGAGTTGGCGTCGACGCCGGGCGGAAAACACGCTGATGATGATGTCGGACATCTCCGGGATCCTGGACATCAAGGTCAACATCGCATCGCGCGGCACGTCGATGACCCGGGTATCGCGAACGGTGCGCAGAGACATCGACCAGACGCCCCCGCTGAGGAAGGATATTTCACCCATGAACTGAGTGGGACCGAGCGTGAAGGGCAGGTGGCGTTCATTGGTGTAGGGGTTGACCACCTCGATCTCGCCGTCCTCGATATAAATGAAGCGATCCGCCGGCTGGCCGGGCAGTGCAAGAAAGACGCCCGCGGAATGGGTGAGAACCCTGCCCGCCGCGCGTATTGCTTCGACGTGAGCTGCGGCGAGCGGCGTGCGCTGCATTTGGCGCAAGTCATAGCCTATGGTCTCCATGGCTCAGCGACCCTGAAATGCCGCTTTTAATGCGGCATTGAGCGCGTCACCATCGTACGGCTTGCGCAAGAAAACGGCCCCCGCAATTCCGCGGGTGGTTTCGTTCGGATCGTAACCGGAGGCAAAAACGATGGGCAGCGCAGGCTGGGATTTCAACGCGCGAGCAGCAAGTTGAGCGCCCGACATGCCGGGGATCGACAAGTCCGTCACCATCACATCGAACCGCTGCGTTTCGAGATGCTGGATCGCCTCCGTACTATTGCTCGCCTCGGTCACCTGGTGTCCGAGATCGGACAAAATCGTGGCCGTGCACAACCGGATCTCCGCATCGTCCTCGACCAGGAGCACGCGCCAGGACGTGCGGGGCGCCGCCGCTCGGGCATTGCGCGCAGCGGCCGTTCGGCTCAGGTTGCGCTGCTGCTGATTGCGCAGCACGTGCCGGATCTTTCGGGCCAGCGCGTCGCGACTGTACGGCTTGCTCAACAAATCGATTCCCTCGTCCAGACGGCCACCGTGGACGATCGCGTTCTCCGTATAGCCCGACGTGAACAGCACCGCAATATTCGGCAGCCGCTCGCGGGCCTTGCGGGCAAGTTCCGGGCTTCGCAGGGTGCCCGGCATGACCACATCGGTAAACAGCAGATCGATGGACACGCCGCTCTCGACGATGGCCAGCGCACTCTGCGCATCCCGCGATTTGAGCACACGATATCCGAGGTCCGTCAGCAGATCGACCGCCGTGCGGCGAACCTCATCATCGTCCTCCACGACGAGCACGACCTCGGTCCCGCCGGTGGCGTGTTCGGTCTCGACGTGCGTCTCGACATCCTCGGGGTGCCGCGAGCGGGGCAGGTAAACCCTGATCGTCGTGCCTTGACCTACCTCGCTGTAGATCTTGACATGTCCGCCCGACTGCTTGACGAAGCCATACACCATGCTCAGGCCGAGCCCGGTCCCTTGTCCCTCCGGTTTGGTGGTGAAGAATGGCTCAAACACCCGATCGATGAGATCGGCCGGGATTCCGCTGCCCGTGTCGGTTACCGCGAGCATCACGTATTGCCCGGGCGCCACCTCCGCGTGTTGAGTGGCGTATGCATCGTCGAGCGACGCGTTGCCCGCTTCGATGGTGAGCTTGCCGTGCCCGTTCATCGCGTCGCGTGAATTGATGGCGAGATTCAACAGCGCATTCTCGACTTGCGCTCCATCGACGAATGTATTCCACAGCCCACCGCCGATGATCGTCTCGATCTCGATCCCTTCGCCGATCGCCCGACGCAACATGTCGCTGATGCCGCGGATCAACCGGCCCAGATTGACCACTTTGGGCGCCAGCGGCTGGCGCCGGCCGAATGCGAGCAACTGAGACGCGAGTTTCGCACCGCGATCGAGCGCCGTGATGGCCGTGGCCAACCGTTGCTCGCCGCGCAGCCTTCCGCTCACGTCCCGGGTCAGAAGTTGAAGGTTGCCGCCGATGACCTGGAGGACGTTGTTGAAGTCGTGCGCGATTCCACCCGTCAACCGACCCACGGCTTCCATTTTTTGGGCTTGGCGAAGCTGCGCCTCGGCCTCGGCCTGCTCGGCAATGGCCGCCGCCACACGTGCTTCCAGCAGTTCGTTGGTCTCCCTCAATACCCGTTCCGCGTCCTTGCGCTCGGAAATGTCGATGACCGATCCGATATAGCCGAGGAATTCTCCCTCGTCCGACAATCGGGGGGCCGCAGCGCTCAGGGCCCAGCGATAACCGCCTTCCCGATGATTCAAACGGTATTCGGCTCTGAAAGATGCACGTGCCGCGCTAGCATCGATGAACGTTTCACGCGAAGTCCTCCGATCTTCCGGGTGGACCATCTCCCAGACCCCTTGCCCCGAGGCGACCTCGACCGGCTGGCCCGTGAATTCCGACCATCGGCGATTGACGTAGAACACCTCGCCCGTCTGATCGGTCATCCACAGGATGACCGGCGAATTCTCAGCCATGTTTCGGAAGCGGCTCTCGCTCTCGCGCAGTTCGCGGGTAGCCTCGCGACGCAGCCGCGCCATCGCCAGATTGGCGGTGACCCGCGCGAAGAGCTCGCGTGCCGAGAAGGGCTTGGTCAGGTAGTCATCGGCACCGCCCGCCAAGCCGTCGATGCGGGCATCTTCTCCCGCGCGGGCGGACAGCAGTATCACCGGCAGATCGCGAAGTGCCGGGTCGGCACGCAGCTCGCGCAACAACCCGAATCCGTCGAGACGCGGCATCATCACATCGCTCAACATCAGATCGGGTTTGTGTTTTCGGATCGAATCGAGCGCCGACTGCCCATCCTCGGCCACATCGACTTCCCAGCGTGTCCCCAGCAGACGCTGCACATAAGCGCGCATGTCCGCATTGTCGTCGACGATCAGTATGCGGGCGCTCGGGACACCTGCGCCGATCGGCAGCGAGGGGTCCATCTCCATCCGCATCAGCACGGAGTCGTCCGAGACGGCCGGCAACTCCGGCAGCCAACGCAGCACTTCTTCGACGTACGCCTGGGCGTGCGCTGCGGTCGACGCGGGTGAGCGAACGGCGCCGATCCGTTGCGAGGCGATATGTGTGGAACCGAATGGCAGCGAGACCGTGAAAGTCGTGCCTAGGTCCACGTCGCTCTTCACTTCGATGGTGCCGCCCTGCAGTTTCACCAGCTCTTGCACCAGCGCAAGGCCTATGCCAGAGCCCTCGAAAGAGCGGCTGCGCTGGCCCTCGACCCGGTGGAAGCGCTCGAACAGCTTGGGGATCTCCGAGTCTGGGATCCCGACTCCTGTGTCGCGCACGCTGACCTGCGCAAGCTGCATGTCCTGCGAAACGCCCACCTCGACGGTGATCGCGCCGTCGAAAGTAAACTTGAAGGCGTTCGACAGCAGATTGAGGATGATCTTCTCCCACATCTCCGGGTCGATATAGACCGGCTCGGGCAGCGGAGGGCATACGATCGTGAGGCCCAATCCCGCTCTTTCGATCGCCGAGCGGAACGTGGATGCGAGCTCGGCCGTATACGTCGACAAGTCGATCGGCTGGAAGCTCCCCTCGGCGCGTCCCGCCTCGATGCGCGAGAAATCGAGCAGGGTATTGACGAGCCTCAGCAGACGGAGGCTGTTCCGGTGGGCGGTCTGAATATGAGTGCGCTGCGAGGGAGTCAGTCCGGGAGCGCGATCGGTGAGGGCATCCTCGAGCGGTCCCAGCATGAGCGTGAGCGGCGTGCGAAACTCATGGCTGACGTTCGAGAAGAATTGGGTTTTCGCGCGATCGATCTCGGCCAGCGCCTCGGCGCGCAACCGCTCCTCCTCGTATGCTTGGGCGCTGCGAATGGCGGCGGCGATCTGGCCGGCCAGCAATTGCAGAAAACTTTGGTAGCTCTCGTCCAATAATCTGAAGGGGTTTAGTCCGACGATCAACAAACCGGCACAATCGCCTTCGCCGATCGGAATGACCGCGGCCTTTTCCGGCGCTTTCGGCCATGGGCCCCGCGGGAGCGGAGCGTCGATCGCCCCCGGAAGGTCAACGATTCGCAGGCGCTGCGAGTTCTGCACCCGACCGACCGGCCAGGGAAATTGGCTGTGCAGATCCAGGTATTCGGGTGCCGCGGGATGGCTTGCATCGATCCCGGAGGTGGCCTGGAGCCTGAAGCCAGAACCGCCTTCGTCCGGTACGTAAATCAGCGCAAAAGGAAGATCGTGCGTATTCGAGGCGAGTTGGGAGGCGGCGCGTGCGCAGATCTCCGGCATGGTATGCACGTGAGCCATGCTGGTGGCGAGGTCGCGCAAAAGCGCGAGCTGGCGCTGGCCGATCACTCGTTGGGTGTCGTCACTGTTCGCGCAGATGATGCCGCCGACGGACCCATCGTCATTCGGAATGGGGCTGTAGGAGAAGGTGTAGTAGGTTTCCTCGGGATAACCGTTGCGTTCCATGATGAGGAGCTGGGCTTCTACATACGTTCCCTGATCTCCCCGCATCGCCGTATCGAGCATCGGCGCGATATCCGCCCAGATTTCGTGCCAGACCTCCGAGGTCTTGCGTCCGAGAGCCGTCGGATGTTTCCCGCCGATGATGGACTTGTACGGATCGTTGTAAAAATAAATGAGATCACGACCCCAGCCGACCCAGATCGGCTGGCGCGAGGTGAGCATGATGCGAAGCGCCAGGCGCAGGCTTTGCGGCCACGTCTGAGGCGCCCCCAAGCGGGTGTGAGTCCAGTCGAATTCGCGGATGAGCTGACCGAGTTCTCCGCCGCCCGACAGGAACCCGATATCTTGATTGTCAGGCACTTGCTCTTCGAAATTTGGCTGCAAAGGAATCCCTGCGAAGACGCGCCGCGAGAAGACCGCTTAATTGTTGGCTCTTATACGCCCCGACGAAATCATAACCGGGACGTGGCACAAATTTCGTGTTGGAAGGCCCGCAGAACGGTCCCTGGATGTAAGAATATCGCGTAGGAATGCGTCGGTGGATTCCGACATGACGCCCGGGGGCACCTTCGTTTACGGTCAGCCTCCGGCTAGGGCGGGGCGGGCGATGTCGCCTCGTAGCTCTGCGGCAGCAGACCGCGCCCTCGCATCTCCGCGAGAATCGCGTCGCGGCGGGCTTGCGCGTCACTCGCCTTGTCGGATCTGAAGCGTGCCACCTCCGCCGCGGTGTAAGGCACAAAATCGGCGGTCAGCCGATCGGCAGAGAACCGCTGCAGGATCCAGTTGAGCAGGCGTGCTGCCGTTGCATCATCGAGCCGTGACTGCGCGAGACCGGGAACTTGGATCAAATATTGGCGCCCCAGTTCGGTTCGCACAAATAGGCCGGCGTCGTTCAGATCGGGAATGCCAACCTCCCGGACTCCCTGTCCTCGAGCGCCGTGACAGCCCGAGCAATTGAGCGTGTACACGGTGGGCATGGGCAGGTCGGCGCGCGCAGCCGTGATCAGGCCGGTACATGCTGCCACCGCCCAGAGGCGGCGCATGGATCAGCCCGCCACTCCGACGATGATCGACACGGTGCAGTGATAGGAGGCGGCGCCGCCGTTGGCCATGCACCAGTTCACGTCGTTGTGAATTCCCATTTCATAGCCGGGACGTTCGTTCAGATTGGAGCTGCAATAGCACTGGCCACAGGACGAGCGGCCACAGCAGTCGTTGTAGCTGATCAAATAGTCCTTGCCGTCCTTGCCGTTGCGACAGGTGCCGATCCAGCTCACCTTGGACACCTCGGTGCCCGGTGGGCATTGAGATCCAGTCCCGCCACAACACGAGCAGAGTTGGCCATCCATGGCGCAATATTTCCAGTAGTCGCACTTGCTCGGGTCCATTTGGTGCGGATCGGTGCTGGGCTTGCCAAAGGTGCGGTCGATGGGCAGGAGCGGTGCGAGCGCGGCGCCAACGGCCAGTCTGCCCAACAAGGAGAGCACTCCCCGGCGGGAAGACAGCATCGCCAGCTTCCGAGTCGCGGTTTCGACTGTTTCATCAAAGAGAGACATCAATCCTCCCAAACCTTTGCGCGGATCAGCGCTTTTGCGTTTTGGCCCGGTATTCCTGCAGGGATGCGACCCCCATTTCCTGGGCGATCAACAGACTTTCGATCTGCTCTCGATTGTTGACCAGGCCTTTGGCGCTGATGAGTCCCGCGGGGCCGATCACCACCGCATAGGGGAGCTTGCTGATTCGAAACGCCATGCCGAGATCTGCGGACAGCACGTAGGGGAAGGGCTTGAGCTTCTCGCGTTGATAGAAGAGGCTATGCTCATCGAGCTCGCCGTCGCTGGCGAGCACCACGTCGACTGTCGCGCGCTCGTGCTGGCTGAGCGAGCGCAAGATGGGCAACAGCTTCTTGCAGACCGGGCAAGTGGGCGATAGGAAGAACAGCAGCTGGCTGCGTCCGGTTGCGGCACCTACGACGATATCGCCACCCCCGAGCGTCGGCAGTGTGAACACCGGCGCGGCCTCACCCACCTTGGGCCCGTGATCCATGGTGAGCGCTCCGACCGGTGTGACGCGCTCGTTGAGCACGCCGATCTGGCGCGCGAGCGCCAAAACGGTGATCACGAGCGCGATATTGGTGATCCAGAGCAGCACATTCGACATGGCAAGCGCGGTCATGAGCGACTCCTCGAACTGATCGCACTGAATTGCTGGAAGTTTCTCATCAATTGGTTCACTGCGAAGTACAGCGCGATGAGGGCGACGGATGCGCAGAGGACTCCGATCACGGTCATTCCATCGATCGGTCCGGAAGTCGGCGCGGTCCCGGCGACCGCGAGTGCGACCATGACCCCGGCATTGCGCAGCACGAGACCCAAGGAAAGCTTCTGTCCGCGGACGCCACCGCATCCACAGTCGATCGACGCGCGTCCGCGCGCGATATTGAGGATGATGGCGCCAGTAAACAGCGCCATCAGGCACATTCCCATCGAGGCTCCGACGCGGCTCATCATCGGCACCAGGAGCGCGCCCGCAGCCGCCAACTCCATTGGCGGCAAAGAGCGGACGGCAATCATCGCCAGCCAGCGCGGGGCGATGCGGTACTGCTCGACGATGCCGTCAAACATGGTCCAGTCGCGCATGGCGTGAATCGCAGCCAGCGCAAAAATCGCGGCGAGCGTCAGTCGCGCCACCTCACCCAGCATGAACAATGAAACCTGGTAATCCATCGTCTATTCCACCCAGAGCGGCCCGCCCCCCTCCAGCAGGTCCGGCCTGCTCGTGCCGAGGAGCTTCAGAGTATTGCCATCGTATCGGGAAATAGAGCCCTGGATGTCGGCCGTCACGTTGACCGAAAAAAGCAGGGGATGGCCTTCCTTGCTGACCTGCAGATAATTCGCGCCGTCGGATTTCGTGCGGCCGGTCACCTGGTGCTTGACGACATCCACTTTCCAAATTTCTGCCGCTGGAGTCTTGTGGCTGCCCTCCTGACCATCCGGATGCATGCCGAGATAGAGCTGGCCGTTGGATGGGCTGTACGCAATATTGGAATAGCCGCCGGGCCTCCAATGCGCCGCCTGCTCCTTGGCCCCGAGGACAGTCCACGGCATCTCCTGCGCGGCAACCTCCCCGGAGAAATCCATGACGTGCACGTTTCCCAGGAAGGAAATGAATATCGTCCGCTCGCCCATCTTCACGCCGGAGATGAACAGGGCGTCCTTTTCCGGATCGAACAGCGTGGCGCTTCGCCTGCGCGCGGTCTCCTTGCCGGCCGGGTCGAAATCGACCGTCAGCGCCGCGCCATCGCCGCATAAAGTGGAGAAGCGGCCGGCCGCTTTCGGGGAGGCATAGATGCCAAAGCAGCCGGCGGTCTGTATCTCGGACAATAGAGTCTTCGTCGCCAGATCGACGATGGAGACCGAAGAGGCCGGTGTGGCGTTTTGCACGAGCAGAAACTTCGCTGCGGCGGATTCGACCAGAAACACCGAATACTGGTTCGACATCGCCCGCTTGCTCAACAGGATGGTTTCGTGGCGCGGCAGCAGGCTCGTGGTGTCGTAGTACTCGAGCACATCGGTTCGAGTGCCGTGATCACCTCGCGAGAAGAAGGAGGTGGCGTCGAACAGGGTCTTACGGTCCGCCGAGATCGAAAAACTCCCGAACGAGCCGTTGGTCAACTGACCGAGGACGGAGAAGTCATCGCCATCAATGACGCGGATCTTGCTGTCGACCGCATGCGCGGGCGGTGTCTTGTCCGCAATGTACAGGCGATGCCCGTTGTCGGGCTTGAGCTCGACGACTCCCGGGTGTTCTTCGGCGAGATCACCAAAGGCTGCTGCGGCCGAGAAAAGCATTACTGCCGCCGCGAATGCCTTCGTTCGCGTTCCCACGTTCATCGATGACTCCTCCTCAATAGAGCGACATGTCTCAGAACGTATAGGTCAGATCCACACCAACCGTGAGCGGCTGATTGGTGATCACCCGGTTGAAAGAGGCGTTCGTCAGTGTGAGCTCCGTCATGTTCTCCAGATAGGCCTGCTTGTTGAACACGTTGTTCGCGAACAAGGCCGCTCCCCAGCCGGCGCCGGAGTGGATGCCGGCGCGAACATTGGTCAGGTCGTAGGACGGAAGCGGGGTCAGCTTGCCCGTGCCGAAGCCTGGCGGGAACGTCAGATCGAGACGCGACGCGACATAGGTGTTTTCCACGCGGGCCGTGAACTTATACGTGTCGGTGAGCGCGTGCTCGTAAGTGAGATTGAAATCGCCCGTATGGTCCGGAACGTCCGGCAGCTTGTTGAAGGGCGTGATCGTATAGTGTATGCCCGGGGTCAACGTCGCTTGAGTGTACCCGCCGGAGGCGCCCAGCTCGAACCCGGCGCCCAGCGCGACCCGGAGCTCGAGCTCGCCGCCGATGATCTTGGCATTGCCTCCGTTGTCCTGCAGCAGATAATCGTTGGGCAGTTCCAAGAGCTGCACGTTGCTCCATCTCTCGTAGTACACGCTGGAATTGATGGTCACACGCCGATCGAAGAGACGCGCCTTTTCGCCGAGCTCGTAGCTCCATAGCGTATCGGGCTTGTAGCTTGTCGGCCATACGCCGTTGGCGTACTTGAAGGGAGTCACCGACAGCGGCACGCCGCCGGGCGCCCACAAGGGACCGGTGGTGGGTAGCGGCTGGTTGGCGCCGCCAGGACGGAACCCCTTCGCCGCCGTCACGTACACCATGAAATCCTTGTTGAACTCGTAGGCAAGATTGAACTTGGGGTTGACGCCATTCTCGGATTGCGACACGGTCTCTATCGACGGCGTCGCGCCGCCCAGCGGCGAGCCCCAGCCGGCAAAATGATCGTAGAAGTGATAGTCATAGGCGTACCAGCGCAGACCGGCGGTGGCCTTCAAGTGATCGGTAATCGCATAAGTGCCCTCGCCGAAGGCGGCATATTGCGAGATCGTGGTCGGATTCGTGAGATTCCAGATCGCGGGAACGGTGGCCGGCCCGAACGTGCCGAGATCGACATAGGCCGAAGGGTTCTCGACGGCGGTGTACAGATTCCACGTTGATTTGAATTGACTGTAAAAAAGACCGCCGACCCAGTTGAGCGGGCCGCTGCCCGAGGAGGCAGCTCTCAATTCCTGGCTGAATTGCCGGGAGGGATCGGTTTCCGTGCCCTGGACGGGACCGGTGCCGCCCGGCAGATAGAACCCAATGGTACCCGGCGCGTTGATTTCCACCCCCGATATGGGGTTGTTGAAATTCTCGCTGCCGTCCTGGGATTGGACCGACGTTCGGGTCCATTGCGCGGTGA
>Ga0187851_10002936_pt1 | contig 14686 bp, 12 predicted proteins | sample June2016WEW_6_10_FD_132997 | JGI IMG/M metagenome (GOLD analysis project Ga0187851, IMG submission 132997) | Peatland microbial communities from SPRUCE experiment site at the Marcell Experimental Forest, Minnesota, USA - June2016WEW_6_10 | ecosystem: Environmental > Terrestrial > Soil >...
ATTGAACACGAACGGTTACACGGCGAACTTTACGAGTGCGGCGGCGGGGACGGGAGTTGGGGTGACGGTGAGCGGGTTGACCCTGGCAGGCACAGCCGCCGGGAACTACACGCTGACACAACCTTCAGGCTTGAGCGCGAACATCACGGCATTGGGCGTGACGATTAAATCCGTGCCTTTGCCTATAATCACTTCGATTCGGTTGACCAATGGCACTGCCACCGTTACGTGGAATTCGATTGGCGGTGGAATCTACCGGTTGCAATACAGTGACAGCTTGAATGGTGCTGTCTGGAATGATTTAGCGCCGGATGTGACAGCAACCGGTTTGACGGCCAGTCAAACCAACTATGTGAGCGGCGTGCCGCAACGATTTTATCGGATAATGGTGTTGAACCCAGGCATCGCGGCAAACAACAAGGTTTACGATGCGACGACGACAGCGACAATCAGTTCGAACGGGGTGGTGCTGCTTGGGGTGCTGCCGGCGGACACGGCCAACGTGACGCTTTCGACGAACGGCTACACGGCCAACTTCGTGAGCGCCAACGTCGGTACTGGAATCACTGTGACGGTGAGCGGGTTGACGTTGGGCGGGACGGCCGCGGGGAACTACACGTTGACGCAGCCTGCGGGATTGACGGCCAATATCACACCAGCAACCCTGACAGTAAGCGCCATCAATAAGAGCAGGACCTATGGATTGCCGAATTCTCTGACCGTCAGTTATAACGGTTTTGTCCATAGTGAAGGGACGAATGTATTGACTGGCGCTCCCAGTTTGAGCACCACCGCCACGACCAACAGTCCGCCGGGAACCTATCCGATCACGGTCGGTAAAGGCACGTTGAGTGCCGCCAATTACACCTTTGTTTTCAACAGCGGGACGCTGATCGTAGCAGGGGTGCCCCAGTTAAGCAGTGTCGCATTGAAAGGAAATCAGTTCGTTTTTAGCATACCGACGATTACAGGTCAGAACTATCAAATCGAATATAAGGATAACCTTACTGCGGCGACGTGGAGTCTTTTAGGGGCTCCCATTGTTGGCACAGGCAATACCCTCATTATAACCAATGGTCTGAGTGTCTCACCGCAGCGCTTTTTCAGACTGGCAATCAGTCCTTGAACGCCTCGGCGCCTAAATTAAGTGACAGTCAAAGACCAGAACTGCCCGGTTGGGGATTGAAGCTGAAGTCTTAAACGCAGTTGACCTGGCAATTTGAGCCACTTTTAATCCAACCAGCAAAAACGTGTATGAAGTTTAACAACCGAAATGTTTATATCAGTCCCAAGGCCAAGCTCGGCAACAATGTCAGGATTGGAGATAACAGCACAATTTATGACAATGTTGAAATCGGGGACGATTCAATCATTTGCAATGACTCGGTAATCGGTGAACCGCTGGCGGCATATTATCATGACCCTGGCTATAAGAATCCGGCCACGGTAATTGGCGCCGGTTCCCTCGTGAGGAGCCATTCAATCATCTATGCGGGATGCACCATCGGGCCCCGTTTTTCATCGGGTCACCGGGTGACGATTCGCGAGAATTCCAGCATTGGCGAGCATTGTTCCATTGGCACCCTGTCCGACATCCAGGGCAATGTGAAAATCGGCAGGTATTGCAGATTGCACAGCAACGTACATATTGCTCAAGGCTGCTCGATGGGGGATTTTGTTTTTCTGTATCCGTTCTCGGTGATGACCAATGATCCCTGTCCGCCTTCCATTGATATCAAGGGTGGATACATCGGCGATTATTCCCAGATAGGAGTTCATGTCGTGGTTCTTCCTGGAATCAAGGTTGGAGAAAACTGTCTGATTGGCGCCAATTCCGTCGTCAATCGAAAGGTGCCCGATTATTCCCTGGCCATGGGCGATCCCATCAAAATCGTAATGGACATCCGAAAGTATGTGGTCATGGGTAAAGGAAATCCCTATCCGTGGATGAACCGGTTTGACCGCGGGATGCCTTGGGAAGGATTGGGATTTGACGTCTGGATCAAGCAAAACAACAGAAAGTAATATCTATGGTCATTGATCATGCCGGGATTGTTGTCCGTTCACTGGAAGAAGGAATCCAGCAATGGAGTGATCTGTTTGGCTACAAAAAGAACTCGGACATTGTGACAAACACGAGACAAAAAGTAAGGGTTGTCTTCCTGTCGAAAAAAGGATCGCTGTCCATCAAACTCGTGGAGCCTTCAGAACCGGCCTCTCCGGTGTTTTTGTTTGCCCGGAAGGGCGGGGGACTGCATCACCTTTGTTTCCGGTGTGAGAGTTTAAAAGTGCAAATCCCGCTTTTGGAAGCGAACGGGGCAAAGTTCCTGGTGCCTCCCGAACCCGGCGAAGCCTTTAAGAACCATGACATCGCGTTTTTCCTGGCGAAAAACAATCTGAACGTTGAGTTGATTGATACAAAGGAAAAGCAGGGATGGTGTGACGAAGAATGATATTCATCAGAACACGGACTTTGTCATCGGACAAATCAGGGAGGGCCTGTGATTGATCGGCTGCAATTCCCCATGTCCTGGCACAATCCCCAGATGCCGGGTTACGGTACTTTCCCGGCGCCGTTTGCGAGCACAGCCTTCAATTACCGGCAGGCCGCCCGTTCTTCCCAAAGCCATGTTGAAGAAGCCCTCGCGATCGGTTATCGACACCTTGACACCGCCTTCACCTATCAAAATCAAGACCTGGTTGGCGCCGCTGTCAAGGCGCGGGGCATTCCCCGACGGGAGATTTTCGTAACCAGCAAACTGCATCCCAACAATAACGATTATCATGGCGCTTCGTCGAAAATCCAGGAAGCGATCCGGTTGATCTGGGGAGAGGATGCATCCGAATCCGACCGTTATCTGGACGCATTTCTGTTGCATTACCCGGGACTCAGAAAACCGATTGAAGCCTGGAAAGCGTTGATTGATGCCCGGAAGCAAGGTTTGGTCAGACACACTGGAGTCAGCAATTTTGAAATACGACACCTGGAAAAACTGCGCGAGGCAACCGGCGAATATCCCGCCATCAATCAGATTGAACTTCATCCCTACATTTATGTTGAGCAAAAGGAACTGCTGGAATATTGCCGGCGGCGGGACATTGCAGTGGAAGGTTACTCACCATTGGCGGAAGGGCAGGTATTGGCGGATCCGGGCCTGCAAACCATTGCTGTGGAACATGGGACATCGCCCGCAAGGATTGTCTTGAGGTGGTGCATGCAGCACGGCGTGCGACCGATCGTTGGCACCCGGAACCGGGCTCACATGCACAGGAACGCCGAACCGTACACATTTTCCCTCACCGACAACCAAATGCTCCTGATTGACTCCATCGGGAACACGAAAACCGTCAGGGTATCGCTCAAGTGGGATTGGAATCCAAAAAGCGCGCCGCTGGGCGGCTCGGATTTAAATAGTTCCCTGAGCCGGTTCCTGCATCGCATCCGGCGGGGAATCAAGGAAGTGATAAAAACAATATCGCCCGGCCACCGCAGGGCCAATGTTGAAAAATAGCTTGATGAGAACGGCGGGCCAAGATTGACTTGAATCCGCCATGGAGAAAATAACGAACCCAACAAATTATGTCACAGAACATGCCCCAACTCGAATCTGAGATCAGAAAATTCATCGCTGAAAACATGTTGTTCAGCGCCGATGGTTTCAATTATGGCGACAACGATTCATTGCTCGAAGCGGGAATCGTTGACTCCATAGGCGTCATGGAACTGGTCAGCTTTGTGGACAAGACCTATAAAATCACCGTGCCACCGGAAGACATATCACCCGACAATTTTGACTCAATCAATCGATTGGCCAATTATATCAGGCTTAAACAGGGAGCCGGCCGGGCTTAGACAACGCCAAATATATTACCTATGTGTGCCATTGTTGGCATTCTGAATTTCGCGGGGGCGGCTTCTCCAACGGAAGCCGCGTTGCGGCGGATGCTGGCGATGGTCCGCCATCGCGGGCCGGATCAGTTCGGTATCTATCTGGGTGACCAGGTCGGTCTGGGTAATGCCCGGCTCAGCATCATCGATTTGTCGGGGGGTCAGCAGCCGATAGCCAACGAAGACGAGAGTCTATGGATTGTCTTCAATGGCGAGATTTTTAATTACATCGAACTCAAGGCTGAGCTGGAAGCCAAAGGACATCGGTTTTCAACGAATACAGACACCGAGGTTATCCTGCACTTGTATGAAGAGCATGGATCTGAGTGCCTGAGCCGGCTCAATGGGCAATTTGCCATTGCCATCTGGAACGAACGCGACCGATCCCTGTTTCTCGCCCGCGACCGGGTAGGGGTGCGTCCCTTGTTTTACACTCTTACCGGTGGGGCTTTGATCTTTGCATCCGAAGTAAAATCCATTTTGGCCGATCCCCGTGTCCAAGCCGGGATTGATCCGCTGGCCGTTGACCAGATTTTCAATTATTGGAGCACGCTTTCACCCCGGACCTGTTTTCGAGGAATCGTGGATGTGCCGCCCGGTCATTATGCCCTGGCGAAGGAAGGCCGGATGACAGTGAAGCCCTACTGGAAGCTGGATTGGTCGGCCAACGTTCTTGAATCCAGCGCGCCAGCAACTTCCGGCTCCCGCAAGGGAACGTCCTCGGTGAATTATCTTGAAGAGTTTCGCGATTTGCTCACCGATGCCACCCGGGTCCGGTTGCGGGCGGATGTGCCGGTAGGGGCGTACTTGAGCGGTGGGCTGGATTCTTCCGTCATTGCCGCCATCGTCCGGAAATTGGGTGTGAGCCGTCTCGATACCTTTTCGATTGCCTTCAGCGATCCGAAATTCGACGAGAGCGAACACCAACGCAGCATGGCCCGCTTTTTGGGCACCGAGCATCAGGTCGTCCACGCCACGCATGCGGACATTGGCCGGGCCTTTTACGATGTGATCTGGCACACGGAGACCCCGGTCATGAGGACATCTCCGGCACCGATGTTCCTGCTCTCGAAACTGGTTCGGGAGCGAAAGTTCAAAGTCGTGCTTACGGGCGAGGGGGCGGATGAATTTCTGGCGGGCTATGACATTTTCAAAGAGGCAAAGATACGCCGCTTTTGGGCTCAAAACGCCGGCTCGAAATGGCGTTCCCTCCTGCTGAAACGGTTGTATCCGGACATAACCGAACTGGGCACCGCGGGTAATTCCTATCTGGCTGCGTTTTTCGGGGCGGGGTTGATGGAGACCAACGCGCCTGATTATTCGCATGCCGTCCGCTGGCGCAACAACCGGCGCACCTGCCGCTTTTTCTCCAAGGATTTCGCCGCCGCGATCACCGAACAGCGGAACAACGAAGGAGCGGAATTAAGTTATCCGGACGGTTTTCAAACTTGGGGATCGCTGGAAAAAGCCCAGTTTTTGGAGGCGTCCATCTTCCTGTCCCAGTATCTCCTCTCATCACAGGGAGATCGCGTGGCCATGGCTCATTCGGTGGAAGGTCGCTACCCCTTCCTCGATGTCCGGGTGGTCGAATTCTGCAACCGCCTCCCGTCGCGATTGAAATTGCGCGGGCTGACGGAAAAATATCTGTTGCGCCAGCTGGCCAAAGAATATCTGCCCGCGGAAATTCTGCGCCGGCGGAAACGTCCTTACCGGGCGCCAATCCATCGGAGCTTTTTTAATGAAGACGCTCCGGCCTATGTGCGGGAAATGCTGTCCGCAGAATCCGTGAAAAACTCACGCATCTTTAATCCGGTGGCCGTGAGCCAGCTCGCGGCCAGGCTGGAACAAGGCAAGGCGGTGGGAGAAACCGATGACATGGCCCTGGTCGGCATTTTGTCCACCCAATTGGTATATCGTCGGTTTATCTCGAACTTCAAAGCCGACGCCACGCTGACCGGACACGATGATGTGAAAGTGGTTTGCCGGCGCACGGCAGATCAGGTCCGCTCCTGCGCCTGAAGATTATGTTGGTTCAAAACATTCTGGAACAGCCCGCTCAGGCACACCCTGACAAGCCGGCGGTATGGTTCAATAATGTCTGGAAGACCTACGGCGAGATCAACCGCGAGGCCGATCTGGTGGCCGGGTTTCTTGCCGGATTGGGGGTGGGCAGGGGAGATCGCGTGGCCATCCTGCTCGAAAATTCCTTTGATTTCATCGCGGCGCATTTCGGCGCGTTGAAGGCGGGCGCCGTTGAAGTTTCGCTCAACACCGAACATACGGCCGAAACCCTCAAGCAATTATTGTCCGATTGCGAGGCAAAGGTTTTCATCGCGGGCAGCAAGTTCTCTCCCCAGTGGTCGGGCATCATCGACGACCTGCCGGAACTGCAACATGTATTGACGGACCGGGCTCCGCGGAAGCCAGTGCCCGCCGCCTCGCGGGTCCAACTGCATTTGTTGTCCGAGGTGTTCCAGTCCAACCTGCGACCGGTGACCGCACCGGCCCGGGCCGATATTGATCTTGCTTCAATCATTTACACATCCGGATCCACGGGCGAACCGAAGGGAGTGATGCTTTCCCATCTCAATTTGACCAGCAACACGCAGTCGATTGTCCAGTATCTGGGTCTCCGCGAAAGCGACCGGATGATGGTGGTCCTGCCTTTTTATTATGTTTACGGACGATCCTTGCTCTACAGCCATTTTCTCAGCGGCGGTTCCCTGGTCATTGATAATCGTTTTGCCTTTCCGGTCACCATTTTGAACACAATGCGGGACCTGGAGGCGACGGGATTTGCCGGTGTGCCCTCGACGTTTTCAATCCTGCTGAACAAATCCGATTTAAAATCCCGCAAATTCCCGCATCTCCGTTTTGTGACCCAGGCTGGTGGCGGCATGGCACCGGCCCTGCAGAAACAGGTCGTGGAGGTCTTCCGTCCCGCCCGCCTGTTTGTCATGTACGGAAGCACCGAAGCCGCGCCGCGTCTCACTTACGTCGAACCGGAAGCCCTGCCCCGGAAGTGGGGCTCGATCGGGCGGGCCATCCCCAATATCGAAGTCATCGTCAGTGATGAAAAGGGGAACCGGCTTCCGCCCGGGGTGACGGGTGAGATCGCCGCCCGCGGTCCGAATATCATGATGGGCTACTGGAAATCTCCCGCGGCAACAGCGGAAGTGTTGCGGAACGGCTATTATTTCACCGGCGATTTGGGCTACGAGGACCCCGACGGCTATATTTTTCTCACCGGCCGGTCACGGGACATCATCAAGGCCGGTGGAAACCGGGTCAGCAGCAAGGAAATTGAAGACGCCGTGTTGGAAATCCCCGGAGTTTTGGAAGCGGCGGTGATCGGGGTTCCCGATGAAATCCTGGGCGAAGCCATCAAGGTTTTCGTGGTGCGCTGCAACTCAACCCTGACTGAGGAAGAGGTCAAAAGCCATCTGCAGCGGAGCCTTCCCGTCTTCAAGCACCCGAAGTGGGTGCAGTTCTGTGACAGCCTGCCCAAGAACCAATCGGGCAAGATACTCAAAGCCGCCCTGCGTGAGGCGGGAAACCAACAACCCAAAACAATCGCGACAAGTCCTGTGCGCTAGTCGTATTATCCGTTCATCAATCATTCCACTATGGACCCAAAAACCTTTTCAAAAGAATCATTGAAAATCGACTGTGCCGAGCAGGTCCGGCTGATTACCCGCGAAGTTCAGCGGCTGCTCGCCTCATTCAAGCGCCGCGGACTGGTTGTCGGGCTTTCCGGAGGAATCGACAGCTCGGTCACAGCCGCCCTTTGCGTGCGGGCCGTGGGGAAAGAGCGTGTTTTCGGCATCCATATGCCCGACCAGCACTCGTCACCCGACACCCTGAGTCTCAGCCAGTCCATCTCCACCCACTTTGGGTTCAATTCAGCGGTGGAGGAAATCACGGGAATTCTTGAGGCGGTGGGATGTTATACCCGGCAGGCGACAGCCATTCAACTGGCCATACCGGAATATGGGAAAGGATGGAAAAGCAAGATCGTCCTGGAAAATGTCCTCGCCAACCAGGGGATCAATTACTTCAGTGTCGTTGCCCAGGCGCCCGATGGGACTCTCATCAAAAAGCGGCTTCCGCTGGAAGCCTACCTGGGGATTCTCGCCGCCACCAACTTCAAGCAGCGTGTGAGAAAAATGATGGAATATTACTACGCCGACCGACTCAACTTCGCCGTCACCGGCACGCCCAACCGCCTGGAATATGATCAGGGATTTTTTGTGAAACTAGGTGATGGTGCCGCTGACGTAAAGCCCATCGCCCATCTTTACAAATCCCAGGTCTATCAGCTCGCCGAATTCCTCGGGGTTCCCGACCGGATTCGCCAGCGTCCGCCAACCACGGATACCTACAGTCTCCAGCAGGGACAGGATGAATTCTACTTTTCCCTGCCCTATGAAAAACTGGATCTTTGTCTGTACGCGAAAAATCACGCGATTCCAGAAGCGGTGGCGGCACCCCTCGTCGGGCTGGCCCCGGAACAGGTGGAGCGGGTGTACAAAGATATTGATATGAAAAGATCATCCACGCGCTACCTGCACTTGAAGCCGCAACTGGCTCTTCCGGTGGACGAATTAACGGTTTGAACGGCTGCAGTTGACGGCGGTTGAGCGTGGGGCATCGGGGCGAATAAATTTGATGTTTCTCCGGTTCCATGATATTCGTTAAAAAAAGGAAGTCGTCGACCAAACAGAACAAACGCAATGAATAGCGGAAAAAAGTGGCCCTACCACATGACGCGGAGGCAATTCCTGCGTAATTACGGCATTGCATCGGGGGCTATTACCTTGAGCCCCTTTTTCATTGAACGATTTTCCGCGGTCTGCGAGGCGGCGTCGAGTCTTACGCGGGTGTACAAGGTAATGAATGCACCTGATTCGTTGACAACCTGTTCCCAGAACATTGCCCAACTTTGGCAAATGCTTGATGGCCCGGCCAAATTCATCAGCCCGACGGACGTGGTGGTGATCAAAGGCAATGCTCAATGGCCGAACCAGGGTTACACGAACACGGGTTGCATCAAGGCGGTGGTTGATGCGATCCTGGCCATTCCAGGCTTCTCGGGGGAAATCCTGATTTGTGATAACATTCAAACCGGGGGTTTGGGGACTGGCAACTATGGATTTGACGCAACAACCAGCAACCGGGTGAACAACTGGTCCACCTATAATTGGAATCAACTTGCCGCATCTTATCAGAGCTTGGGCAAGCCGGTAGCAACCTTCCAATGGCAAACGGATACAACATGGAGGACCCCGCCGTCACAGTTGCCGGGCTGGTCCGCGTGGAATCCGGCCAATGGGGTTCCCGCCAGCGGCACGGCCTGGAGCCGATACTTCCTGAACTACAACGGCAGGAACACGTATTTGTCTTACCCTGTTTTTCAATCGCCGATTACTTCGGGCCGGATCATCGATATGAAAAACGGAGTTTGGGAGAACGGGGGCTACAGCGGGCGCAAGGTGAAGATGATATCCATGCCGACGCTCAACAACCATTGTTATACGCCCGGCGGTGCGCAGGATTACGCGGGCGTGACCAGCGCGGTAAAATCATTTTACGGCGCCACGGAGATATTTCATGGCTCGCCTACTTACATCAGCGATGATTACGTCTGGAACGGCTGGTACAGCATTCACAGCAGCAGTTTCAGCCAGGCAACCTTGAACAACGATCCGCTGGCGGCCCAGTACGCCGGTCAACTGGTCGGCCAGTTCATCAACAATCTCTTCTCACCCGTTCTGTATATCACGTCGGCAATTTATTCGGGGTGGAAGGATCGCACGGATACGAATGGCGCTGCCTACACGAACACGGTGCTGGCCTGCACAAATCCGGTTTCGCTGGACTATATTTCGTGCCGGGATGTGATTTCAAAGGTCGGGTCTCCGCTGCCCACGTGGCTGGATCCCTCGACCAAAAACAACAACACGTGGCTCCAGTTGTCAGGCTGCAACAGCCAGGGAATCGGCACGGTGGACCCGGCGCAAATGGAGGTCATCACCTACGACTTCAATCATCCCACAGCCACGCGGCTGGATGTCGACCGAAAAATCCGCGACTTCAAGGCCGGCACGGCCACCGAACAGGACGTCAAAGACACGATTAATTTGTACATGGAAAGCGAATAGACCTGGCACCCATGAATCAAAAAGCCATAGCCCTGGCGCTGTTTGCAGTGGTATTTGCAGTACCTGGCGCGTTTGGATTTGAAAGCGACAATTCTTCGCTGACGAGAAGTTTTAACAAGACAGTTGCTCTGGTAAACACGCAGATCGTCGTCACCGTGAACTTTACCAATGGCGGAACGGCTGTATCCCATGGATTTTACTATGCCGATCAAGTGCCTTCCGGGCTTGCCGTGTCAACGCTCAGCTTGACCGTGAACGGAAAGGCGATCACCAATTACTTGTTCGAATCCGGCCAGGATGGCGATGTTTATGTCGGATGCACACCCTACCGGTGGGTGCTGGAGCAACCAACGAATTTTGCGGAAGCCAATCCGATCCCGGTGCAGGCCCCGGTGCAGATCGTTTACGCGATCACCTCTTCTGTCTCCAATGCCTTCAATCTTCAACAATTCAACTGGGTCGGATTCGAAACAACCGGTACCAATGCCACTTTTGGGTACAGCGAGACTGGAGACGATCAATTGGTCATATTTACGTCGTCAGGTGGAGGGGTTTCCATATCCGGGCAAGACACCACGGCTGGCTTCATGCTCCTGCTCAATGGCACGCCGGGCACCAACTACGTCATCGAAGCCTCCACCAACCTTTTCAATTGGGTTCCGCTCGAGACCAATGCATCACCATTCCAGTTCACGGATCTCATCTTGAGTTATGCCACCAACACAACCTTGACGATTTCGACCAATTGGGACAGCCACAAGCATATTTATGTCTATACCACCAACACAACCACGACTGTTACCACAAACAGTGCCGGCTTCAGCCGGCGGTTTTATCGCGGCCGACTTTTCTGACGAAACCATGCGTTCTGGTTGGATGTTGGATCGACGCATCTCGGGAAATTTTGTGAAACATTGTCGGCAACTTGTGTTCCAAAAAGTCCAAAACAACTGCTGGTTGCCGGTCCGGTCGCGGCAAATTGCAGCATGGGAGACAGCTTGATTTTTGTTAAGAAAGAACGGCATGATGCCTTTGAACTGAATGCGCTTTGTGCTGAGGGGATGGGCCAACAAAGCCGGCGCTTACACGCAAAACCGAACTTGACGCCGCCAAAGCATCTGGCGGCTTATTCCGACGCTGAGGTGTGAGCATCACGAAATGCAACATGAGACATCCCGCCAGCCGGGCGCACTGCACGGCGGAACGCGGTGCCATGTGCATGACCGGCCGCACCGAAGCCGGATGAAACCGATCATCTATTTATGAAAATCAACCAATGTCACATCGTTAACCTGCCCAAAGTTGCCGACCCACGGGGTAACCTGACGTTTATCGAGGGGAACCGGCATATCCCGTTCGCCATCCAGCGGGTCTTTTACCTTTACGATGTGCCGGGTGGCGCGGACCGTGCCGGCCATGCGCTGAAGAAATGCCATCAGTTCCTGATTGCCATGTCCGGCAGTTTTGATGTGGTGGTCTATGATGGAAAGGAAAAGGAACGGTTCCACTTGAACCGCTCCTACTATGGTCTGCATCTGCCGCCGATGATCTGGCGGGAAATTGACAATTTTTCCTCCGGCTCGGTGTGTCTGGCATTGGCTTCGGAACTGTACGATGAAAAGGATTATTTCCGGGATTACAACGAATTTCTCCGCGACGTGGGAGGCACCGGCGCGTGAAAGTGCCGTTTCTTGATTTTACCGCTCCCTACGAGGAGCTTAAAACCGGGCTGGATGAGGCGTATTTCCGCTTCATGCGTTCAGCTTGGTATGTCTTGGGACGTGAAGTGGAGAGGTTCGAACAGGAGTTTGCCGATTTTTGCGGCGTGAAATATTGTGTGGGGGTTGGCAATGGACTCGAAGCCTTGCATCTGATCCTGCGGGCTTATGACATCGGCCCCGGGGACGAGGTCGTTGTCCCCTCAAACACTTACATCGCCACCTGGCTCGCCGTGTCCTATGCGGGCGCCGTTCCCGTACCCGTCGAACCCGACCCCAAGACATTCAACCTTAACCCGAAATGGATTGAGGCGGCCATCACGTCGAAAACGAAGGCCATCATGCCGGTACATCTATATGGCCAGCCGGCAGACATGGACCCGATATTGCACATTGCCCGCCAGCGCGGATTGAAGGTCATCGAGGACAACGCCCAAGCCCAGGGTGCCCGCTACAAGGGGCGGCGGACCGGTTCGCTCGGTGACGCCGCCGGCAATAGTTTCTACCCCGGCAAAAATCTCGGGGCCTTTGGTGAAGCCGGTGCTGTGACCACCCACGATGTGGAACTGGCAGATCGCGTGCGCACGTTGCGCAACTATGGGTCGAAGAAAAAATATTTCAACGAGGTCAAGGGATACAACTCACGTCTGGATGAATTGCAGGCTGCTTTCCTGCGCGTTAAACTGGGGAAACTGGACGAATGGAACGCCCGGCGACGGGCAGTCGCGGCCCAATACCTGGCGGAAATGGCGGGTGTATCCACCCTGACGCTGCCATTTGTGCCCGAATGGGCGGAACCGGTCTGGCACCTCTTTGTAGTGCGCCATCCCAAACGGGATGTGCTGCAACAGAAACTGACCGACGCGGGCATTGGCACATTGATTCATTACCCGGTCCCGCCGCACCTCTCTGGCGCCTATGCGGATGCCGGGTGGAAGCGCGGCGCATTTCCCCTGGCCGAGAGATTGGCCGATTCCGTGTTGAGCCTGCCGATGGGGCCGCATCTTGCCAAGGAGCAGGTAGGCCAGGTGGTTGGGGAAATAAAGCGCGCCCTCGAAACGCTCTGACGTCAGGCTCACTTGGGATCTGCGCTGAAACAGGAAACGACAGTTTCGGAATGTGAATAACCCCGGCAAACATACGTACGGACAGATCCTGAAGTCTTCAGTGCTGATCGGCAGTTCTTCGGTGCTGAACATGGGCCTGGGATTTATTCGAACGAAAGCAATGGCGGTATTATTGGGGACGACGGGTTATGGACTGATGGGGCTCTATGGACAGGTTCAGGATCTGACCCGCACGGTGGCTGGCGTTGGTATGAATAACAGCGGCGTGCGTCAAATAGCCGCGGCTGTTGGCACCGGAGACTCCCAACGCGTCGCCCGCACGGTGACAACTCTCCGCCGGGTGGCTTTCGGCACCGGTGCGCTGGGAGCGTTGCTGCTGGCCATATTCCGGCACCCGATCTCACGGATGACGTTCGGCGATGATAACCACGCGGGTTCAATCGCCTTGTTGGCGGTGGCGGTATTCTTTGGTGACATTTCGGCGGCACAAGGCGCCCTGGTGCAGGGCATGCGCAAAATCGCCGACCTTGCGCGCATCAGTGTGCTGGGAGCGTTCTATGGCACCCTGTTCAGCATTGTCATCGTTTATTATTTTTACCGGCAGGGCGCGGCACAAAAAGGAGTGGTGCCGTCCTTGGTGTGCGTGGCCGGCATGGCCATTCTCACGTCCTGGTGGTATGCCCGGAAGATCAAGGTCGAACGCCCGGTGATGACCACGCGGCAGGTGGTGGACGAGTCCTCAGAACTGCTGAAGCTGGGAGTCGTCTTCATGGCCAGAAGTCTCATGACCCTTGGCGCAACCTATCTGATCGTCATCATGGTGCGCCAGAAAATCAGCCTGGGGGCGGTGGGATGTTTTCAGGCGGCGTGGGCGTTGGGCGGCCAGTTTACTTCCTTCATTCTTGAGGCAATGGGAGCGGATTTCTATCCGCGCCTGACCGCCGTGGCCAACGATAATGTGGAGTGCAACCGGCTCGTAAATGAACAGGCGGAAGTGGGTCTGCTTTTGGCCGGGCCGGGGGTGATCGCAACCCTTACCTTCGCCCCGTTGGTGATCCAGCTTTTTTACACGGCGGAATTTGGACCGGCGGCGGAAATTCTCCGTTGGATTTGCCTGGGCATGATGCTTCGCGTGGCCAGCTGGCCCATGGGGTTCATCCTGATCGCAAAAGGGGAAAGGCAACTCTATTTCTGGACCGAACTTCTGGGCAACCTGACCTTTATCAGTTTGGTCTGGGCAGGAATCTCGGTTTATAGCCTGAAGGGCACAGGCATGGCGTTCTTCGGAATGTACATCGTGTATTCGGCCGGCATCTATCTGGTTGTCCGCCGATTGAGCGGGTTCCGCTGGTCAAAGGCCAACCGGCAACTCGCGTTTTTGTTCGTGCCGCTGGTGGCAACTGTCTTTGTCAGCTGGTATTTTCTGCCTCGCGCCGCAGTGGCGATCGCGGGCGCGGCCATCACGATTGGGGCAGGGGTTTATTCACTCAAAACGCTTTGCAAATTAATTCCGCTTGAGCGGCTTCCGCGGGTGGTCCAAAAGCTGGTTGTTCTATTCCGATTGGCATCGCCGGAAACAATTGTTTGATCCGCGGTGCCCGGTCGGCCCGTTTTTATCAGTCACGCATTTTGAAGAAACGCCGCTTCATTCATTTATTTTGGGAAATCTAAATCAAATCCGTCAAAAAAACATATCTATGAAAATAGCAGTCATTGGGTTGGGTTACGTCGGGCTTCCCCTGTCGCTTCAATTCGCGCGGTCGGGGGTCACAGTGTTTGGTCTGGACATCGATCCAGCCAAGGTGGAATCGCTGAACGCCGGGCGCAGTTATATCAAACATATTTCCTCCG
>Ga0187851_10002937_pt1 | contig 14684 bp, 12 predicted proteins | sample June2016WEW_6_10_FD_132997 | JGI IMG/M metagenome (GOLD analysis project Ga0187851, IMG submission 132997) | Peatland microbial communities from SPRUCE experiment site at the Marcell Experimental Forest, Minnesota, USA - June2016WEW_6_10 | ecosystem: Environmental > Terrestrial > Soil >...
CCGTTTTCCCAGGGCTCCTGGGGATTGGTTCCGTCGGCGGTGTGATCGCGGTCGATAGGATGGAAGGCTGCAACTTCGAGCCAGCGCGTCAGCAGCTCGGCCTGCGGCGAGCCCGCAAACCCGCCAACATCGGCGCCGCTCATTGCAAATCCGCTCAAGCCCAGGTTCAGAAGCTGCGGCGTCGTCTGGCGAAAATGATTCCACGTGCTGGAATTGTCGCCGGTCCAGGTGGCAGAGTAGCGATGGCCACCGGCAAAGCTGGCGCGCGTCATCACAAACGGTCGAGAGTCGGGGTTGATCTTCAGCAGCCCTTCAAACGTGCCGCGGCTGTTTTCCATGCCGAAGATGTTGTGCACCTCCAGGTGGTTCGTGGTGCGCGTAATGAAGCCCGGTTCTTCGATGCGGTGCTGCACGTCGTCGGGCATTGTCTTTGAGGCGACCTGAAAGATGGCCGGCTCGTTCATATCGTTCCAGAAACCGGCGATGCCTTTGGAAACGAAATCGGTGTAGAGGGTTCCCCACCAATCGCGCGAGGACTTCTGCGTAAAGTCGGGGAACACCGACTTGCCCGGCCAGACGACGCCGACGTAGTTCGAGCCATCGGGACTTTTCACGAAGTGATCGCCTTTGATGCCTTCGTCGTAGGGCTTGTAGCCGGCGTTGGGCAAATCGGCCACGTGCAGGTCGGTAATCACCACGGTATGAAAATGCTCGGCCCGCAGATCTTTGATCATTTGATCGAAAGTCGGAAACCGCTCTGGATCGACAGTGAACGGCCGGTTTTTCAATTGATAGTCGATGTCGAGCCAGATCACATCGGCGGGAATGCGCTCGGAGCGAAGGCGGCCTGCAATGCGGCGCACTTCGGATTCAGGGTAATAGCTGTAACGCGACTGCTGATAGCCCAAGGACCAGAGCGGGGGCAGCGGAACCGTGCCTGCTAACCACGCCCAGCCTTCCACCACGGCCTTCGGGTCAGGACCATACAGTACGTAATAGTCCAGCGGCCCGGCATCTGAACCAAAGGAATAGCCATCGCGATATTCCTTGTTGAATTCGAAGTTCGCGCGCCAGGTGTTATCGAAGAACGTCGCCGCCGCAAGGCCATTGCGATACGTCATGAAATAGGGAACCGACTTATAGATGGGATCGGTGGACTCCTGCCATCCGAATGCGTCCGTGTTCCAGTCAACGAAGGCTTCGTTGCGGCGATCGAGTGGTCCAGGTTTGTCGCCCAGGCCAAAATAATGTTCGTCGGCCGGCGACTTCCGGTACACCTTAAATGCGGAGCCGTGGAACTCGATCGGCCGTCCCGGCAAATCCGCAGTGACGACCTGTCCCGCCAGGTCGGTCACAGTCATCTCGAGTGGGTCTTTACGAATGGAAACCTGCAATTTGGCGGTCTTGAATCCGACTGAGGTTGAATTGCTTTGTGGCGTTACAGCCATCGACGCGGTTCGAGACGCGGGAAGAACGGCCCACGAGGCATCCTCAGGCAACTGGCCCGTGGGACCGACGCGCACCCGCAATACATTGTCGCGAAGGGCTGTGACCTGCATGATCGCGGTGCCGGCGTGGATCTCAATTCCATTGGAGATTGCCCGGGAAGCCGTTACCCGGTCGAGCCGCACGATGCCAGCTTTTTGGGCGTCTGCGCGGGCGTGGGCAGAGTTTGTCGCCAGGAAAAATAAAGCAGCCCTTAGAACCGCAAAATGGAGGATTGCCCTCTTCACTCAGCACCTCATGCGAGCCAATTTCTGGTTCGTGGCAAGGATAATCTCTGCGGCGAGGGGATGGGAAACGGTGTGCACGGAGCGCTTATGCAGGATGGGCTTCCCCTGATTGGAGAAGCCCATGAAGTTAAGCATCAATTTTGTCCCAGGCTGTCAGCCCTCACTCGAGCGCTTTCATGTGTATAGACCCGGGCCTGGTTGTTGACTGATAGCAGGAAACGCCTCGCCATTGCTCGCCAACTTACCAGCGATAAATCGTCAGGTTATCGAGATAGATAGTGTTGCTCCCGGAACCTTCACCATCGACCTGAAAGTTAGTATTCAGAATCTTCGGCCAGCCCAGATCGAATTCTGAAAAAACGGTTCCGTTGATCGCTGATTCTTTTCCGTCGAGCCACACCGAATGGTAAGTAACAACGCCGGAGTCATTGCGTGAGTAATTGATCTGCACGTGATGCCATGCGTTCACGCTCCAGGTGCGTGGATTGCAGCCGGCATGAGAGCTCACCCACGCCGGCTTGTAATGCGAGGCGCTGCCGGCATTCTTCGTGTATTCCCAGGTTCCCGAGTACGCGGAACATTGGAACCCAAAAATCACGGTGTGGCCGTTGGGCATCACCTGGTTCAAATCCATTTCAAGATTGCCGATGTTGCGGGTTGAGCTGGTGAAGTAGACCCAGCCGTCGTACATGAAGTTGGTAGCCGTGTCATCGTCGGCAAAGGTCAACGAGTAACGTTCGCCACCGTTCCTTGAGAAATCGGTCACGAACCTCCGTGAGGTTCCGCCCATCGAAGGGGAACCGGCCAGGCTCATGTGGCCGCTGGCATCTCCCCTGGTGCCCGAGTCATGCACGGCATGCCAATCGCCGAATGTCTGCAGGCTGCTTACGCGGCTTGCATTTGTGGGCACCACGGACTCGCTCGATGATGTAGACGTGACGGTGATCTGGACATCGGAATCGCATCCCGCGCCCTTGTCGCCCCATGACTTTACATGCAACGTGTGAGGCCCTGTACTTGACACAACCTCTGCATCAATCGTCGTACCGTTGATGATGGTCGAGGATGTGCTGTTATCGAATGAGTATCCCATCGAAGCGACGGGCTGTGACGAGCAGGCGACGGAAATTGCGGAAAGTTTGAACGGCGAGTGAACTTCGTTACCGCTTACCGGGCTATTGACGGTGACACTGGCGCATGCGGGTAGGGTCAGCGCCACAAGGAGCGAAGGGATGAAAGATTGCGTTTTGATGATGTTCAAGTTGTTCCCCTGAAAAAATTGATTCTCGTTCGGTAGCTGATTTTGCAGAGATCTTGCGGAATAAGATCCTTGCTCCCCTAAATCGGCGATCGGCAACTGCAATGCGAAAACGTGCATCCATTTAATTGGCGCGAAAGTTCCGTGTCGTTTCGCGCTAAGAATCTATAACTCTACCTACAGCGGTCCACTAACTCTTCCCCGCATCCCGCTAGCCATTTCGTCAGGCGTACGGCTTTCTGATACCGCATAGTCAATAGGCCCTGAAAATGACCTGGGACCACTCGAAACAAACCGGCGTTGCCTTCTAACTTTGAAAGACGCTCCGCATCGGCGGAAGAGCGCTGTTTGATATGGCCATACTTTCACACGAAAGTCCTCGCGGCAACGATTTGAGACCAAAAAAGTGAAGAAAAATTCTAACTTCAGGCATCCCCGAAGTTCTTACGCGCACCGCGTAAAAAGTGCCTTGGTTTTCGCGTAGTAATTACCGCTTTTTCAGTCGGTTTAGCCGCGGCGGTCAATTGTTGAGTGGAATCATTTCTCAGTGCGGGACTTCTCCAATTGAAGCTTCCCGTCGACCAGAATGGCGCTTAGAACTCGAACTCCGCATGTTCCGGATCCACGGTTGGAACAGCAGCGTCGCCGAGTCGATCTGGGGAATTCAAAAGGGAATGCAAAAGCGGCTCGCGTGAGGTGGTGCGATGCAACCCGATCCAGGCTCGGCTGCCTGTCAGGCGCAGTGGTATACTCACAAGGTCAGGTGCGTGTCCGCGCCCATCTCCTACGTTCGTCGAGGTTCTCATGTCCGGCCATTCCAAATGGGCCACAATCAAGCACAAAAAGGGCGCGCTCGATGCCAAGCGCGGCAAAATCTTCACTCGCCTACTCAAGGAGATCGCCGTTGCTGCCAAGGGCGGCGGCAACCCTGACACCAACGCCCGGCTGCGAACCGCAGTTCTGGCGGCAAAGTCAGAGAACATGCCTGCGGATAACATCAAGCGCGCTATCCAGCGCGGCACCGGCGAGCTCGAAGGCCTCAGCTACGAAGAAATCACCTTCGAGGGCTACGGTCCCGGCGGCGTTGCCATCATTGTGGAAGTGACTACCGACAACCGCAACCGCGCAGTCAGCGAAATCCGCCACGCGTTCTCAAAGAATGGCGGCAACCTCGGTGAGACCGGCTCGGTTCGTTTCATGTTCTCGAAGAAGGGCCTGATTGCCATTGAGAAAGACGCTGCGAGCGAAGACAAGTTGATGGACATCGTTCTCGAGCATGGCGGCGACGATCTGAACGACGAAGGCGATAGCTGGGAGATTCTCACCGATCCTTCAGCCTTCGATGCGGTCCTTGGCGCGGTCAAGGCAGCGGGAATTCCAACAGTCATGAGCGAAGTCACGATGGTCGCGTCCACGTACACCAAGCTCGAAGGCAATCCCGCGGCACAGATGATCCGGCTGCTTGAAGCGCTTGAAGATTGCGATGACACGCAGAACGTGTACTCGAACTTCGATATGGATGCGGCGCAGATGGAACACGCGGCGGGCTGATGCTCAAACCGGGAAGGCAGAGAGAAAAGCCGCCCGGATGTGGCGGCTTTTTTACGGGATTAAGAACCATGAACCGAGAGAGGGAACGAACGTTGAGCCGAGCGGCGAAGTTTTTTCTGTTGATTTTGATGGCTTCGGCCGTGGCTGCTGCCGAAACACCCCAAGGCGCGCCGGACGCAAACTTCACCGAGGAAGGCTTGTCGACCACGAATGCTCCTGCCGGCGCAGATTCGCCCGACGCCGGCGATCCCGTTGCTGCGGTGCGCACGAACCAGAGCTGGGAGTTCGGCCCCTTTGCAAACTGGGGAACTGGCTTGGGCAACCGCGACGACTTTAAGTTTTTCTGGGCGGGTGTGCAGGGAGGCAAAATTCTTACGCCCGTAATTCACGCCGGGCTGCTCAGCGGGCAATTTCAGTTTGGCGCAAACATCATGCCCTTGTGGCAGGCCTACACGCCGGCTCCGCACACCCAGTCGTTCCTCTATCCCTGCTCGACTGGCACGTGTTACTTCGTGGCTCCCGATGTCGGCGGCACGTACTACGGAGTCAGTCTCACCCCGGTGATTCTGCGCTGGAATTTCCTGACCCGCTCAAAGCGGTTTCAGCCGTGGTTTCAAGGCGCCGGCGGCCTGATCTACACCACGCATAAGTTTCCACCCGATCAACTCATACCGCACGGAACGCCGGGTGGAACGTCGGTATTTAATTTCTCGCCGCAAGGGGGAGCAGGCGTGCACTACTTTATTCGCCCCAGACGGTCCATCGACGTGGAACTGAATGCGGTGCATATTTCCTCGGCAAGCCTGGGTGATCATAACCCAGGCGTGAATGCGAGTCTCCAGGTGCAGGTTGGCTATACCTTCTGGAAATGAATTTGCCGTGTTGGTGGCAGATCACGGCGGTTCGCGATGTTTTCTTCTGCAGGACCATAGAGACGATTCCCGGCGAAGCTCATGGTCGTAGGATGTTGAACCGAAGTCCTCAGTCGATCGCCAGAGTGCGTTCGATCGAGCTTTCGAAATGTTCCGGGCGTTGCTGTTTCTGCTCCGGAGCGGAGGCGCTATGATCGGGCCCGTCGTAGAGTGCGTGCCAAACTTCTCTGAAGGCCGGGATGCCCGGCGCGTCGAAGCCATTGTGGCCGCGATGAATGTGGAGGGGGTGCGCCTGCTCGATTGGACTATGGATGCGGCACATAACCGCTCCATCGTGACCATCGCCGGGCCGCCGGCAGCCGTCGTCGAGGCCGCGATTCTTGGAGTAGGAAAGGCCGTCGAGTTGATCGACCTGACTCGCCAGGAAGGGCAGCATCCCCGCATTGGCGCGGCAGACGTGATCCCCTTCGTCCCCATCGCCAACATCAAGCTGGAGCAATGCGTGCTGCTGGCCAGGCAGGCCGGCCTCGAATTGTGGCGGCGTTTCGGAGTGCCGGTCTTTTTCTACGAGGCAGCGGCCGCGCGGCCTGACCGCGTCAATCTGGAAGAGGTGCGGCGCGGGCAGTTTGAAGGGCTGCGCGATGCCGTGCGCAAAGACTCTTCGCGGCGGCCCGACCTGGGCGGACCGGGGCTGCATCCCACGGCCGGAGCCTGCGCCGTGGGGGCGCGCAAGTTTCTGGTCTCCTATAACGTTTATTTCGACTCCACCGACGTTGCCATGGCGCGAGCAATTGCGCGTGAGATCCGCGCTGAGTCGGGCGGGCTCAAGGGCGTCAAAGCCATGGGCGCTCTTGTCAACGGCCGGGCTCAGCTTTCGATGAACATCACCGATTTTGAAACTACCCCCATCTCCCAGGTCCACCGGGCCGTTGCACGGCTGGCGCTTCGCCACAAAGCTACGTTACTTGAGGGTGAAGTGGTGGGCCTCATTCCTGAGGCTGCCTGCGAGCGGGAAAGTGAATGGATGCGTCAATTAAGCGGGTTCGACGCGCAGTCCCGGATCCTCGAGTACCGTCTGGGAGCTCCGTTGGCGTGGCCGGGGGATGCATAGGCTGATTCGCGTCGAACCGCGAAATTGCGGGGCCAATTCGCCCTGACGATAGAATAAGAGATGGGGAATGGCCGCTGCATCTCCTTCCGAACAGCCTGTAAAAGCTCCAGGTTGCCGGAATGTGGGCTGCGGACTGCCGATTCCCGGAGGATGGCATTGTTGAAGCATTTGGTAAGGATTTCTGTAACACCGTTGCTCTTGGCTGCGGCCACTCTGGCCCACGCAGCGCAGTTGTCCACGGATGCGCGCACCGTGATTCCACATGAAGTGCAGCAGTTGGTGGTGATCGACTACCGGGCCATGCAGAACTCGCCGGCGGCGATGGACCTGCGCGGACGCGTTATGCCGCCGGAACTCAAGCAGTTCGATGAAGCGCTGACCAAATCTGGGCTGAACGAGAATCACGACGTTGAGCAGCTTGCATTTGCGCTTTTCCGGCCTTCGGCTTCGAGCGAATCGCTCACCACGGTGGGCGTGGCACAGGGGCAGTTCCCCACCCAGGACATTCTGGCCAACTTCCGCAAAGACAAGGTCAAGCCCGCAGTTTTGCGCACGAACCGGATCTATCCGCTGGCAAAAACTGGCATGGTGCTTTGCTTTGTCGATGCGTCGACCATGGTCTTCGGCGCCAAAGACGCGGTGCAGAAAGCTCTTGATGCGCACGACGGCGTCGATGCCAACATCCTCACCAACAACTCCATGATGGATGCCATGAGAACCATCGACTCGGCCTCGCTGTGGAGCATCCTCGACGAAAAGGGAACCCAGACCATGATGAAACAGGTGCTGGGCGAGGCGGGCGCTGGATCGGTAACGGACTTCGACACGGTGAAGAAGCGGCTTCAGACTTCGTGGTACGGCATGGACTTTGCCCACGGCGTCCACTTCGATTTGACCATTGCGACAGGCGATACATTCGCCGCCGCGACCATCTCCTCTCTGTTGACGGCAGCTGTCATGGTGCGCAAGATGAGCGGGTCCGAGGCAGAGAAGCAAGCGCTGAGCGATACCGCGATTGCCTCAAGTGCGGGGAAAATGTCAATCCACTTTGCAGCCTCGGACTCAGACTTCAGCAGCTTGTTGCATTCGCCGCTGTTCCAAAGCATGGTGCGTTAGAGCAGACTTCGGTAGATTCAATTGAATCGCGCAAGAAGGGCCACAGCGTCCTCGTCGCCGGATGCAGGGAATAGATACCATGTCCCCCCTATTCCCCATTCCACTCTTCTTGACAGCAGTGGTATCCAGATATTGCCAGCAAAAAAAAAGAAAAAAAAGGGTATTTCTGTAAAGAAATTCCCTGGAATCAGATAGATAGAGAGGGTCGACCGCTCTAAAAATTAGATTCCAAAGGACTTATTTGCAGAATCTAGACAGCAAAGGAGTTACGGGCCGTTCCAGGCGGTTCCAATTGTTCGTTGAACGGGCCTCGCATGCAGTTTTCCTGCAATTGCGCGAAAACGCCTCTCGTGGAAGTGAATCTAGATGGATTATGCGCCTGGGATGCGAAATTGCATGCAAAGCGGGAGCAGAAAAGATTTCCCAGGCCTTTGGCCATGGCTGGAGAATTCTAGCCCGCCAAGTGGAGGCCGGTGGCAGCCCGCTCTTCGCCAGGAAGAAGCGAAGGATGGCATCCGCACGTTTGGGGCAAGTCAAGGGTGGGGCCACCCGCCAAATCCTCCGTCTCTTTGCTTATCGAATTCATTGTGCGCGCGCGGGGGGAAATTACCTGCAAACAGCTTTAGGGGTGTTTGGAAGCGCTTGCCGAATGCGGGCGATTCCGCCACGCGGATGCAGCTGGGCGATTGAATTCCGCAACAAGGGACAACAGCATCCTCGTCGCCGGATGCAGGGAATAGGTATGATGTCCCACTATTCGCTACCTTGTGGCCTCATGGCCTCTGCACAAGCGCTTGCAGCAAAGCGCAAGATATGCGAACGATTAACCCAGGCACAAGGTGCGCAGAGGTTTACGCTGCAACGTCCGCTGCCGCCTCAGAGAAGCTCACGATTGTCTGCTTCAGTTGAGAATCTACCTCGTCCGCAATGGTCATCACATCGACGAGCAGGAGGCTGAAATCCACCGTGCTCAGGTTGGTCTGCAAAGTGTGAAATATGCTCACCTGCAACATGCGCGATTCTTCGACAAGCATGGGAACCGAATAGCCCTGTGATTGTCGGATTTTGCCGTGCAGGATAGCGCCTTTCGATTGCTGCTTCGTCCCAAGTGCACGCGGAACTCGCAAGCGATGAACCAGCTCCTGGAGCAGTTTTGGAAGATGCCCCGTGCGTTCATGGTCGCCGAGAGCAATGCGGGTAACTTCGGTGTCGCACTTAACACGGGACAGCCAATCAGCCACAGTGACCGAGGCATCCCGCTCCAATATCGACGCGACTCGCTCCGTATTGGTTGGGCGTCGTTTTACACGCTTCGCCAACCTATCGCGGATTAGAGCCACCATTTCGGGGATAGGCATCGGCTTCACTAGAATCTCGTCCGCTTGCAGAAGAATGGCGTCCATTGCTTCTTTCAACGCAGGGTATCCAGTGAAGAGGAGAGTGATTGCATCAGGCTGTTTATGGCGCATCGCGCTGATTACTGTGAAACCGTCTCCTGCGCCCGGCATGTGCAAGTCGGATAGCAACGCGTCGAACACTTGTGTGTCGATGAGGTGTATGGCTTCGGCAACGGTCCCGGCTGTTCTCACCTCAAAGTTCTCCATCTCGAGAATCATTTTCAAGGTTCCGAGCACTACAACGTCATCGTCGACCAAAAGTAACCTCGGTCGGATTGTCGCATCGTTTTCCAAAAGGGAATACCTGATTTCCAGAGTAAAATCACCCACTCTATAGAAAGAGTATGCAAAGGCATCGTCAGGGACTGGTCAATATGACTCAGGTCAAGCAAATTGGCAACGAGGCAGTGGAGCAACCACGGGACACTCAGTTTGCAATGTCTGTGTGCCAAGGGTACTAACCCTGTGACCAGCACTCTCTCCGTTGCTCAGCTAAGGGAGAGCAAACCTGAGTCTGGCCTTCATCGACTTGGAAACTGTCCAGCGCCCCATCCAACAGGACTTGCAGTGGCACCTTAGAGGCTGCTCCGCAGTTCACCTACGCTATGACAGGTGTACATCCAATACGGATTGCAGACGTGGCTCTGGTCCGAGACTGCAAGCTCGCTTTCGCTCTGGGCGGATGCAACCGTCTGAAAGCACTTTGTGCAGATCGAGTCGATGGAGGAATCACGATTCTGCCTTCTGGCGAAGGAGACAATACTGGTCATAGCGCACCCCGTGGGAGTCCGCAGGTTGAGAATGGAGTTTGGTTGCGGGCTGCTATTTGGAAACACTAAAGGCACGGCCTATTTGGTGTATGGTCTCGATTGCTCGCCTTGATCGTTTTATTTGGTGGCCCACACAGCGACGTCGGCCTTCCGCGCCTGCTCGGCCAGAAGATCAAGGTAGATTTCGTGATCGCCCTCCTCGAAGAAGATGGCTTCGCGCTGGTTGCCGCGCTGTGTAACGTGATGCGGAAGCCCCGGAATCACGATCCGGGCAAGACGTGCCATGTACAGACGATAGCATCGCGCGGGGAATAGGTATCATGTCCCCCTATTTCCTCGCTGATACCAATGAATTATCATGCGTCGCCCCTCCGATTTTCTCGCAATAGGAGGGAGGCTCAGTCAGCGACATAGGAATGGCTCGCTACATGTTCAAGGCAAACCCGGGCCGGTTAAATGCTGACTCGTCAGTTCTCGCCTTGAGGGCTCAATCTCTGGGCAAGTTCCGATTGCCACTCATGGAATTTGTTCGAAGTAACATAAGCATGCGCCTGTTCTAAGGACATATTCTTCTTCTGCATCACTTCCTGGATTCGCGGCTGCCGGTTCGGTGTGCTGTCTGACGGAGTTCTAAGCCATGCATGAACCTGAAGCAGATTGATCGTCTCGCCAAAGACAAAGCTCTCTCCTGTTATCTCTCCGGGGGAAAGCGGTGGTGTAAAGGCTCTTCCATTTGACAACTCCTGAATTCTTTCTCGGAGCAGGTTCGTAATCTCCGTAGAACTTGCTTTTCCAGACGCAATCTGATTGAGCAGTGGAATCACAATGGAGAGCGCCCTATCCGCTCCTGTTCGGCGCTGGAAGATAAGGTCAATCATGGCCGGGTCACCCTCCACTTCACCGTTTACATAGACAACCGCATCCGCCTTCGACTTGCATTCTCCTTTTTCGAAGACTGTCGCTACGTAGTTTCCTCGTGGCGGAATCAAACGATCTGTCTCATACTGAAGAAGCTTGTCCATACTTCCATTATCGTCTCGATGAACTCTCCCATTGCCTTCTGTACACAGGAAGGTCACGTGTAGGGCAACGATGTCCTGCCTGCTCACATTTTCAATGGTGTCTCTCCATTCCCTCTCAGCCTGCGATTGATCAGCTGCACGCGTTGACGCTCCTGAATCTGTGATCCCGGCTATCTGCGCACTCAAGCCCACAGCTATCTGGAGCATTCCAGCCAATATGAGAAAGCGCGAAATCATGAGCATCCTCCTGCTTGTTTCAATTAGAACTGCAATCCACCACCTGCGTAAAGGCTTTGCTCGGTTGCGCAATTGGTATGACTTGCGAAGGGTCGTCGACACCACTTGTGGTACAAGAGGAAGAGCAGCCGGCGCAATCGCAGTATGTGAGGTTATCATCAGTGGGCCATAAGTACGGTGTGATAGTCCAATTGAACTGAGCCGTTCCTGGACCGTTACTATTTGAATCAACGGCACCATTTGCAACCTTCGGAGCCTGCGGCGGATCGTAGTAGATTGTGTCGCCATCGCAATCCACATAGGGCGAGGTATCGGAAACTCCCTCCGCCGAGGTCTCGAATTTGCCGGCCGTGCCGGGAATCGGTGTGTATGGCAATGTTATCGATGCCGTATAAGTTGGAGGATCGTTCTCGCCCGACGCAGGTGGCGCTTGCACTGACGCAGTGCCTTCCGTGCCTTTGCAAGTGCCTGCACCATTGAGGATAAGGGAAATAGGGGGACATGGTACCTATTCCCCGCGCGCGCTCGGTCAGATCAGTTGAAACCCGTGTAGCCGTTTTGCGGCATCTTTATCGAACGTCAAGGTCGCCGAGCATCCTCTCCAGATGCCAAGAGAGCCGATCAAGGCGTCTTCGAAGGTTCCAATCCCATTTCGAAGAGAAACAATAGCGAGATAAACCTCCTGCTCGTTCTGCACCTCAAGCGTATCGGCCGCAAGCAGCATCTCGATATCGTTCGCAATTTCGTGCCTCGACCGCTTGAAAAGGCTCTTGAGAACCCAAGCCACTTCAAGGATTGTGACCAGGCTAACGAACCCCGGCTCCTGTTCAGTCAAGCGCCGCTCGACAATCTCCGTGGCGCGACGAGACTGCCGCGGATCGTCTTGAGCAAGGTAGCGCAGAAGAACATTGGTATCGAGCCCCATCATTTTTTGCGCCGAAATCTTTGCGTTGCACCTGATTCGATCGCGCGATTCATTTCTGCAAGAGCTACCGGCCTGGCCGGTTTTGGAAGAATGCCTTTGAGGCGGGAAGTCGGAATCCGGGGCAGAATAATCACGCCGTCAGGGTGGAAGAAGAACTTGAACCGGTCCCCTGGTTTTATTTGCAGGCGGTCACGAACCGACTTGGGAATCGTGGCCTGCCCTTTGCTACTGAGCTTCGCTTCCATTTGAAGGATTCTCCTTTCTTTACATTTTATCAGAAGTAAAGGGTGTCTGGGGAAGACAAAGGCGAAGTTAGGATGGGCTGCGAGGCAAATAGAGCAAATAGGGAGACATGATAGCTATTTGCAGCAATACCAGGCGGGCCCGCGGCAACTCGCTTGATCGAGGTTGAAGCGGCGAGGCCGCGAAGGTCAGGCGCGTCTTTCGGTGGAGACGAAGGCCGCTTGGATGTGCGGCGAGGTTGATGCGAAAGTGGATTCCGCGTCGGCGCAGACCCGGTTGCGCCCGGCGCCCTTGGCGCGGTAAAGCGCAGCGTCTGCCATCTCGATCAGGTTCACTTCATTCCATCCAAGCGCGGGAAACATCGTCGCGCAACCCACCGATACGGTAACAATTCCCAACGGGTTGCCCTGATGGCGGATGCCACGCGCGCGAATGGCGCTAGAGATCTGCTCGGCAATGGCGAGCGCGCCGTCGCGCTCAGTGTTGGGCAGAATCACCGTAAATTCCTCTCCACCGAAGCGCGCCACCAGATCGCCGGGCCGGCGAACCACTTCGGCTGCTGCGTCGGCAATCATCTTCAGGCAATCGTCGCCCTGCATGTGTCCGTATGTGTCGTTGAACGACTTGAACAGGTCGGCATCGATCATAAGAAGAGACAGTGGTGCGTGATCGCGCAGTGCGCGGCGCCATTCACCGCTTAACGACTGGTCGAACAGGCGGCGATTTGCGAGCCCGGTCATGGGGTCGGTGGCCGCAAGCACTTCCACGGCACGATAGGCATCTTCAAGCTTGCCCTGCGCAGCTTTATGTTCTGAGATGTCGCGGAAAAACCAGACGCGGCCCAGATATCGCCCGTCGTCGCTTCGAACGCAGGTGGAATAGCGGCCCAGGGTTCGCCCGTCGACCAACTCGATTTCGCATGCGTCAATGGCATCGGGATTCGCATAGAGTTCCTGCACGCGGCGGCGGAAACCCCGCGGGTCGGCGACGCGGCTGACCACGCTGGAGAGGAGGCGTTCATCGGGCATCAGAACGCTGCCCCTCGCTTCCGTCTCCGGAATCGCCGTCTGCGAGATTCCCCACAATTCAGAGAAGCGCTGGTTGTACGAAACCACGTAGCCCTCGGAATTGACGACCAGAATTCCTTCAAGGGAGACGTTGTAGATGGCGCGGATGACCGAGTGCTGGAACGAGCGCATTTCTTCAGTGCGCTTGCGCTCGGTGACATCGCGAACGATGTTGAGAATGCCCGACGGCGCTCCAGTGGTGGGGTGGCGCACCACGCGCAAGCTCGCCTCAACCCATATGTAGTCTCCCGTATTGGTGCGCACCCGGCACTCGATTGTGGCGCCGTCGGCGCCCGACCGCATATCTTTCACCACCGCGATCGCTCGAGATACATCGTCGGGATGCACCAGGTCAAGGCTCTTATGGCGCTCGAATTCCTCCGGCGGCATTCCAATGATCCGTTCAACCGCTGCGGAGACGTAACTTCGATTGCCGTAGAGGTCAGCTAATATGATCGCGTCGCGCGAGTTTTCTGTGACCAGTGCGTGCAGAGAAGCAATGTGGGCCAGGCGGTCTCTGATCGAATCGCGGCTCTTCAGAACCAGGGAGACTGAGTAAATCAGAATCAGAGCTGAAGCCGCCGCGATTTGAAGATTCAGCGCCGGCAGACCGGGATGGGCCGCATCAAGGTGAGCAAACGGCCCACGCCCGTGCAGTGTCAACCATCCTGCGATGGCCGCAACACCCAGAGTGGAAAGTGCGGCATACCCCAGGCCCAGTCGGACCAGCACGAGGACGAGCAGAGGATAGATCAGATACAGGAGCGGAATTGTGTTTTGCGCGAAGGCCGCGAGCGTCACCGCGAGCAGAAGCAACGGGTAGATCGATTCTTTCCAGCTTCCCATCGCGTTCCGGTAGCGGGCGCGGAAAACAGCCACAAAGGCAGGCGCACAGGTGGCCATGCCGAGGCTGTCGGAGTACATCCAGTTCAAGAAAGGATGAGGCTGTGGGTCGATGGGCCAGAAGCTGACAAAGGTGGCAAAGAGTGCGGCTGCAATCGCAGGCCCGAGGACGACACCGTAGAGGAGAAAGCGAAAGAAGTAAACGCGCTGCGTGAATTCTGGAAGGATGGCGGATCGAGGACGCAGCAGCAGCGCGGCGACACCCACTTCGACCATATCAAGCACGTTGTACAGAAGAATGACCTGCCAGTGGGTGGGCGCGAAGAGAATGCGCAGCGAGAGCGCGCCGAATCCGGTGGCGAAGTAGTATTTCCAATACCAGCGCGGCGCAAGCAGCAAATAAGCCAGGAACAGGCCGTTGGCCACCCAGAGAAAATTATTCACGGGCCACCAACTCTCCACATAGGGAACCACGCCGGCGGCCACAATCAGAAACAGGCAGCATCCGGCCAGGCGCAGCGGCAGCGCAACCCTGCGAG
>Ga0187851_10002943_pt1 | contig 14666 bp, 12 predicted proteins | sample June2016WEW_6_10_FD_132997 | JGI IMG/M metagenome (GOLD analysis project Ga0187851, IMG submission 132997) | Peatland microbial communities from SPRUCE experiment site at the Marcell Experimental Forest, Minnesota, USA - June2016WEW_6_10 | ecosystem: Environmental > Terrestrial > Soil >...
CGCGGGCGCGAGCCGGCCGCGACGCCGGGCGAGGCGGTCGCCGCGTCCTGCGCGATCCCCGGCTTCTACGAGCCGGTGCGGATCGCCGGACGCCGCTACGTCGACGGCGGCGTGCACTCGCACTCCAATCTCGATCTGCTCGCAGGGTGCGAGCTGGACACGGTGATCGCGCTCAACCCGATGTCCTCGGGCGCGTGGGTGGGCGGCGGCGGCCTGCGCGAGCGGATCGCCGGCGCGCGCCGGCGCCGTTCAGCCACGCAGCTGGCCACCGAGGTTCGCGCGCTGCGCGCCGCCGGAACCAACGTGCTGGTGCTCGAGCCGGCGTTCGCCGACCTCGCGGCGATGGGCCCCAACATGATGGCGCGCAACCGCCCCGAGCAGGCGATCGCGGCCGGCCGCGCCAGCACTGAGCGGGCGCTTCGGCGCCTCGGCAAGAAGCGGCTGCGCAAGGCCGGCCTCGCCGCGGGGTAGCGGCGCACGCGGCGGCCGTCACGGCGGCGCCCGGAGGGCGCCCTTGAAAATCAGGCTGTGAGTGCCGCGGCCATCTCGTCGAAGGCCGCGACGTAGGCGTCGATCGCCTCGCTCGTGTGGGTGACCGAGAGCGTCCACTCCTCCTCGCGGCCGGGTGTCATGTAGATGCCGCGGTTCATGTTCCAAAGCCAGGCGAGCTCCGTCACGGGGACGTCCTGATTGGCCTTGAAGGTCTCGTAGTCGACGATCCGCTCGGTCGAGAAGGTGACACAGCCCTTCGAGCCGATGCCGACGGCGTAGCCCGGCAGGCGGTGGTTCTCGATCACGGCCTCGCAGCCCGCGACGATGCGGTCGTTGAGCTCGTCGAGGTGGTGGTAGGCGGCCGGCGTGAGCACGCGCTCGAGGCTCGCGCGCGCCGCGGCCATCGCCAGCGGGTTGCCGTTGTAGGTGCCGACCTGGTAGACGCTGCCGTCCTCGACCACCGACATCGCCTGCTCGGTGCCGCCGATCGCACCGGCCGGCAGGCCGCCGCCCAGCGTCTTCGCGAGCGTGACCATGTCCGGTGTCACGCCGAAGCGCTCGGTCGCGCCGCCGGCGGCGACCGCGAGGCCGGTCTTGACCTCGTCGAAGATCAGCACGATGCCGTGGCGCTGGGTGATCTCGCGGACCTCCTCGAGATAGCCGGGCTCGGGCAGCACGACGCCCAGGTTCATCATCGCGGCCTCCATGATCACGCAGGCCGGCGGGCGGCCCTCGCGCACGAGACGCTCGATGCGGCGCTCCATCGCGCCGGCGTCGTTGAACGGCACCGCGATCGTCATCTCGACCACGGCCTCCGGGATGCCGGCGCCGTAGGGCAGCGAGGCGAGGTTCTCGCGGTCGCCGATCTGCTCGTACGGCACGCCGATCGAGACCATCACGGCGTCGTGGTGGCCGTGGTAGGAGCCGAAGATCTTCATGATCGTGTCGCGTCCGGTCAGCGCGCGGGCGATCCGGATCGCGTCCATCGTCGCCTCCGAACCGGAGTTGACGAAGCGCCAGCGGGCGAGGCCGAAGCGCCGCTGGAGCTCCTCGGCGACGACCACGGCGTCCTCGGTCACGGCGGCGAAGTGGGTGCCGAGCGCGGCGCGCTCGCGGATCGCCGTCACCAGCACCGGGTGCGCGTGGCCCTGGACCATCGAGCCGAAGCCGTTGTGGAAGTCCCAGTACTCGTTGCCGTCGACGTCGCGGACCTTCGGGCCGTCCCCGTCGACGAGATAGATCGGCCACGGGTCACGCAGCTGGTAGGACGACGCCACACCGCCACTGAGCGACTGGCGGGCGCGCTGGTACATCGACGCCGACCGCTGCGTGCGGGCGTTCAGCTGTGCGAGCTCGCGCTCGAGCAGCTCATCGACGCGCCGACGGTCCACCTCGATGGGGCTGTGGACTGGCATCGAATGACCTCCTAGCGGGCGAGGCCGACCCGGGTTGACCGCCTCAAACGAAGTCTAGAGGTTTGGCTGGAGGGAGCCGGTCGCGGTGGGGTCGCGAGCGCTCGCGCCCGCTCGAGCGGTGCGGGCCGCGGCGCCATTAGACTGGTCGGCCCGTGGGGGACTGGTGTATCGGTAACACGGTGGTCTCCAAAACCGCAGCGTCAGGTTCGACTCCTGGGTCCCCCGTCCCGCCAATCAAGCCAATTGCCCCGCAACCACGCCGGTTTTGCTGGGCTGTTCGAAGACGCCAAAACTCCGCCTGAAACCGCTCAAAACCGCCTGATCTGGGTCGGCACTGCAGCGGAACTGCAGCGGAGAGGTCAGAAGCTCACGTGCACGTGCGATTGTCTGATCCGCGGCAGCGAACGATGCCGCCAGAAGCGCCGCCGGAGACGACTGGTCTTGCCCTCGAAGAAGCAGCGGGTCTGGCGCGCTCGTGCGCTACTGCTGGTTGTCCCAGGCGAGCGTCGACCGACGCGAGCGCTTCCGCATCGGCCGGTGCGAGCGAGCGCATGGCGAGCCCGAGCCGACGCGCTCCCTCCTCGTCTCTATGAAGGAGGGTGGTTTGTCAACACGGTCTGCGGTTGGTGGTCGGGCTCCTTTCTAAGGTTGGGGGTTTGGAGCGGCGCTCATCTCTCTATTGCCTCCTCGTGGGAGGACTAGGCGACATTGGAGGCCGGCCGCGGGGGCGCATGTCCATTGAGGGCCGTCAGGCGGCCAGACGAAAAGCGGCGCCTCCCGCAGCAGTTGTGGGCGCGAACGGCTGGTTGGTGGTGAGCATGTGCCAGATCGCTTCGGTGAGCTTGCGGGCAATGTCGATCTGCGCGACCTTCGCGCCGCGTTGGCGGCCGAGTCGCTGCTTGGTGCGCTGGTAGCGCTCGCGGTAAATCGGGTGGCGCAGTGCGTGCATCTTCGCTTCGAGCATCGCCCAGCGCAGGTACTTCGGGCCTTGTTTGGTCAGCGGGCCTCGGCGGTCGCGCTCACCGGACTGGATCACCCTGGGGCACAGGCCGGTGTAGCCGCACAGCTTCTTCGCTGACGCGAAGCGGCTTATGTCGCCGATCTCGGCGGCGATCGTGAACGCCAATACCCAGCCGATCCCCGGGACCGTGAGTAGCAGCGGCACGTAGGGGTGGTCGGCACCATCGGTGCGCAGTTGCTGGTTGATCGTGGCGACCTGGCGCTCGAGATAGTCGATCAGCTCGATGCTCGCATCGACCGTCCCACGCCACGGCTGCGGCAGCGCAAGACGGTCCAGCAGCTGCCGGCCGGCGACACCGAACAGATCGGTCACGGGGCAGGGATGCCCGAACGTGATCAGCGTCGAGTGGATCCGGTTCTTCAGCGTCGACTTGTGATTGACCAGGTGCATCCGGAACCGCGCCTGCTCACGCAGACTGCGCACGCCCGGATCCGGCAGCCAGATCTGCGGCACCAGGTCACGCTCGGAGAGCACAGCCAGCACGCGCGCGTCGATCTTGTCGGTCTTGCACGCCAACGGCGCGAGCCCCTTGACCTTCTGCGCGTCAGCGATCAACACATCCCAGCCAAACCGCTCCAGCATGTCGTGCACGAACCGTGCGCCGTTCATCGACTCGACCACGCCCTGGACGGGCTCGCCGAGCTCGAGCACCCGGCGCGCCAGACCAGCCACACCATCGGAATCGCTCGGTACCGCGAACTCCCCGACCAGCTCGCCACCATCGGCAAGCAAGCACACATCGATGCGGTTACGACTCAAATCCAAGCCAGCGTGCAACATTGAAGTGGGCCTCCTTGAGCTCGCTCCTCGATAGACACCAGGAGCGTGTCACCGAGGAGGCCCTCCTTCATCGCAGTCCATTGCGAGCACCCGAGGGCGAGGCACCCGACATGACATCTTCACCGCGCGAGCGACACGCTCGGTGCGTCATCTCGTAGTGGCGTGCGCGGGACGGGCGGGCGCGGGCTGGATCGCGGTCTGGATGTAGCGGGCTGCGACGAGGCAGGCGATCAGTCCGAGCAGGCGTCGCAGCGCGCGCTCGGGGAGGTGGCGTTGGAGTCGCGCGCCGAGGTAGCTGCCGAGGAACCCGCCGGCGCAGAGGAACGCGGCGAGCGCCCAGTCGGGCGCGATCGCGCCGCCGTGCGTTGCCTGCAGCACAAGGTAGGTCGCGATCCCGCCGATCGAGGTGAGGAAAGTCGCGGTGAGGGTCGCGGGCGCGACCTCGTAGGCCGAGAAGCCGGCGGCGAGCAGGATCGGCGCGAGCAGCGACCCGCCGCCGATGCCGTAGATCCCGCCGACGGTCCCGACGATGAGCGAGAGCGCCCAGATCACGCGACGGGCGTGCGGGGATGGTGAGGGTCGAGCCGGCGGCAGTCGCTGGCTGCCGAGCGCGAGCCAGAGTCCGAGTGGCAGCAAGACGCCGGCCGCGACGAGCATGAACGCCGTGCTGCCTGAGAGCAGTTCGACTCGGATGATCGCGCCAGCGACCACACCCGGCAGCGTGCCAGCAACGAGCAGCCAAGTCAGATCGTTGAAGAGGCGACGCTCGCGCCAGAACCGGATCAAACCGCCGGGTACAGCGCCGACGTTGAAGAGCAGGTTCGTCGGCGTAACCGCGGGGCTCGGTACGTGAAGGACGCTGAGCTGGATCGGCAGCAGGAGCACCGCCCCGGACACCCCGGCCGGCGTGGTCGCAATCGTCAGCAGGAACGCGCAGAGCGCCCCGACAGGCCATTCCCACGGCACGATGGCAGCCTACGGTGGCGGCGCACCGCCGACGACCGCGACCTCATAGCTGCTCGCGTCGCGGCCCGGACCAACGATCAATGTGAGCCCTTCGTCGAGCTCGAATACCCGGATCGCATTGGCGTGGACATGTCGGCGGTGCGCGGACTGCGGTCGGCCACGGGACGTGTTGTGCGCGGGGCCGGAGTTCGGCGTGTCGGCGGATGTCGGGTGCCGACGGCCCTGGGTGGAGCCTGCTGAAACGCCCGGGCGGGAGTCGAACCCGCGTACGCGGCTTTGCAGGCCGCTGCCTTCACCGTTCGGCTACCGGGCGCCGGTCGGCCTCGCCGCCGCACCGACCGGCGAGATCCGCGTGATCGATTGGCGGGTGGATGTGGATTCGCCGGCACCGTGGGCCGCCCGGACGGAGGAGAGGGAGGATCCGGGCGACCCACCACGCCGACAGTCACGCTCCAGCCCGCGATCGCCGTGGTTGCCGTCGGTCCGATCGCGAGCCCGTCACGCGCCGCCTGTTGACGCGACCGGCTCAGGCCGACCGCACAGGAGGACAACATCGTGCGACCGTCCGAACGCGCGCCAAGGTCGCCGAGACGGGCGGATCGGTCTCGGCGGCCGCCGAGCGGTGGCTGCGTTCGGATGGAAACACGACGGCTTGCACGTTATTGGCCGCGCTTGGTATTGTCAAGAATCTTGATCGACAATATATGCTTTAGCCCCATGTGGGGGACGGCTGTGATCTTGACGTCGGGGGTCGAGACGGTTGGGAAGGAGCGTGGACGCCACGATGGCGGCACGACCTGATGGCTCGGGGTTGGTCGGCAGGGGCGGCTGGACCGCCCGCGTCTTCTCCTTCCCGAATCCGGTCAACGAGGTGTCGGCGCGGCTTGTGGCGGGGGGCGTGGTCCTGCTGAGCCTCGTGACGATCGTCTTCGACCAGCCATGGCTCACGGCCGTGATCGCCTACGGCTTCGTCGCGCGGGTGCTCAGCGGCCCGACGCTGAGCCCGCTTGGCCAGCTTGTCACGCGCGTCATCACGCCGCGGCTGCATGTGGCCGAGCGACCGGTGGCCGGCCCGCCCAAGCGCTTCGCGCAGGCGATCGGGGTCGCGTTCTCGGTGTCTGCGGCGATGCTGGCGCTGGCACTCGGCCTTACCACCGCCGCCTACGCCGTGCTCGGAGCGCTGATCGTCGCCGCCACGCTCGAGTCGGTGTTCGGCCTGTGCCTGGGCTGCAAGGCGTTCGCCCTCTTGATGCGAGCCGGTGTGATCCCGGAAGAGGTCTGCGAGCGCTGCAACGACATCGCGGCCGGGCGCGCCGGGCACGGCTGAGCGATGCTCGCCGGCAAGCCGACGCGGTGGGCGATCACGGCCCTCGCGGTGCTGGGGCTCGCGCTCGTCGCGATGCCCGCGGCCTTTCAGATGTTCGACCGCGCGCCGAAGGGCGCGCGCATGATCGCGGACTTTCGCCCGTACATGACAGTGGCCCGACTGAGCGGCTACCAGACCGAATTGCGCCAGATCGACGCCGCCGTCAAGGAGGGCGGCACGAGCGTCGCCGCCCAGCTGTCCCGATCGTCGTCGAGCTTCGCGACACGCTTCCCGGACTTCGCGCAGTTCGAGCGGCAATGGAGCGCGATCTACCCCGACATGAGCGGAATGCTCACGACGATCCGGCGTAACGTCGGCAACTACGAGGCCGTGGCTGCGCTGCCGAGCTTCACGCTGTTCCCCTGGTTCTTCGTGATCCCCGGGGTGATCGTGCTGGCGCTTCTTGGCCTCGGAATCATGCGTCGCGCTCGCTGGCGCAGCGTCCGTTGGGCGCTTGTCGCGTTGGGGCTCGCGCTCGTGCTCGCCCCGGCCGTGTTTCAGATGTTCTCGCGCGCCCCTAAAGGCGGTCGCATGATGACCGCGTTCAAGACGATCGAGACGAGCGGGCGGGTCGCGCGGATCCAGGGCTACTTCGGTGAGATCGCCGCTGGTCAGGGCGCGGTCGCACTCGAGCTCATCCCGGCGCTGCGGCGCTCCGGCGAGAGCGCTGCCGAGATCAGCACCGATTACCCGGGACTCACGACCTTCGACGCACAGTGGGTCCACATCCTCAACGACATGACGCCGATGATCGGCGCGATGAGCGACAACGTGGCCAACTACCAGGCGGTGGCGGCGCTGCCGCCGTTCGCGCTGTTCCCGTGGTTCTTCGTGCTCCCCGGCCTGCTCGTCGGCGGCGTCGCCGCCGGCGGCGGTCTCCGCCGGCTGCGCCGAGCCCGCGACGAGTCCTCCTCAGACGTTCTCAGTTCCTCAACCGAAGGAGTCATATGACCAATCGATCACTGCCGCGTCTCGGCGTCGGCCTCGCGGCGCTGGTAGCGCTGGCGCTCGCCGCTGTTCCGGCGAGCGCGGGGCAACTCAAGGGTACGTTCGGCATCTCTGCCGGCTCGTACTTCCGCATGATCTACCCTGCCGCCGCCAAGTCCAAGTCGAAGTACTTCTCCAACCCGTACTCGACCGATGCTGACAAGACCTACACGCTCGTCACCGGCGGCACCGATGGCGGTCTGCGCACGGGAGTGCTGCAGCCGGCCCCGACCCCGGCCTTCGACGCCAAGGGCAACTCCCTCGCCGGGCGCATCATCCGCCCGACCAGCTTCACTGGGATCGACTTCGGCCTCGTGACGCTCGGGACCGCTCCGAGCATCTCCGTCAGCGCGGGCCGGCTGAGCGGACAGCTCGTCGGCTTCACGGCGCAGTGGAACAAGCTCTCCTTCAAGCAGGGTTCCAGCGATGTCAGCGGGACCTACAACGCCAAGACCCACGCGTACGTGCTCACGTGGACGAGCGTGATCTCCGGCGGGCCGTTCAACGGCTTCACCGGATACTGGCACCTGCAGGGCAAGTTCGTCTCGTAGCCGGCGGCAGCTCCGCACGGACCTGCGGTGTTCCAAAGCCCGGGCGTCGCAGCGGTTGTTGGATTGGGGGGGTGGCCTCGGCCTGTGCGGCGAGGGCCGCCCCCCCGTCCGCACCGTCACCGTGGTGGCGCCTGCGATCGGCTCAGCAGCGCGCGTACATCGTGAAGTCGCCGTTCGCCGCGATCACGCGGAAGCGGCGACGCTCGAATGAGGCCAGCGGATGGGTGACGTCTTGGAAGAAGCCCCCCGCTGCGCCTCGGGTTGCTTCGATCACGATGCCCTTGTCGGGCACTCCGGAGTTCACGACGGACAGCGTGGCGGGGTTGCGGTGCAGGTCGAAAGCGAGGATGGGGACGATCCGCCAGTTCGCGGCGAGCGGCGAGCAACCGGCCAGCGTCAGGCGAACCGACGGCGGGGCGACCAGTCGGGCCAGCGCGATCTCGGCCTGCGCCTGTCGGGAGAAGATGTCGCGGTCGAGGTCGATGTCGCGCAGATTCGCGGGCACTTCGGCGACCGTCGCTGCGGCGACGGCGAGGGCCGCCACGGCCCACAGCCATCTCGTGCGGCGGGCGACAACGCGTTGCCAGCCGACGAGGAAGTACGCGAAGAAGACGGCCGTGAGGCAGAGGATTGGAAGTGCGTAGCGCTGGTTCAGTGGGAGAGTGGCTGCGCCAAGCGCGAGAAAGCTCGCCGCGCTGAGCGCCAGCGCGAGCGCGAGGACGGCCGGAAGCGCCCGCGTGCGCAGGTTGATCAGCACACCGCTGGCGGCGCCGGCGAGCACCGGCTTGCCGAAGTTCTGCGTGAACACCGCGACGAGCCGCCCCGGCGCCTGCGCGAGACCGGTCGGCCGCGCAGTGGCGACCGTGGCCCGCTGGGTGTAGGTGAGCGAGTAGATCGGGTTTCCCGTCAGCACGAGGTCGTTGACGATCCACAGCAGCGGGGCGCTCGCGGCGAGCACGGCGAGGCGGACCCGCTCCCGATTGCCCGCGCGCGGCGCGAGATAGCACCAGTAAGCCGCCGAGAGAACCCAGGCCTCGGGCCTGAAGAGGCCCGCGAGCGCGAGCAGCGCGAGCGGCGCTGTCCCGCGGCGCGGGCGGGCGGCTTCGAGCGCGAGCGCTCCGAGAACCGCGGCGGCGCTCGGGAGATCCGACACGGTTGCCTGGCCGATGATCGTGAAGAAGATCGGCGCGCTCGCGGCGAGCGTCAGTGCGGCGATCACGCCGAGCGCGGTCAGCCGCACAGCGCGTCCGACCGCGACGAAGCCCACGACCAGGGCGCCCGCAGCGGCGTACACGATCACGCGCATGGCGGCGAGTGCGCTCCCGCCGAACAGCGCGGCGATGGCGCCGGTGAGGATTGACGCCGGGTGGGGCGTCGAGGCTCCCCACAGCTGAACATGGGGCAGGCTGCCGTCGATCAGCTCGCGACCCCAAAGCAGCGAGAACGAGACGTCGTAGAGGTTGAGCGGCGTGTCCGGGAGGCTGAAGGAGAGCGCCAGCGCGACGAGGAGCGCGCCTGCCAGCGCCAGCCCGGAGGTCTTCACACGATCGTCGATCGTCGTACGTCGGGGTGGGGAAGGGAGATTCCTCATAAAACAGATCAGAAATCTATACAATGCCTCGCGCTGTGCGGGTCGACATCCATCAGCACCTCTGGACCGAGGCTCTCGTGGCTGCGCTGGAGCGTCGCTCGCGCCTTCCGTTCATCCGCCGCGACGAGGGGCTGTGCATGGTGCACCTCGCCGGCGAGGTCGCCTCGGCGGTCGATCTCCAGAGCGAACGGCCGTCGCGCCGCGTCGCTTTGCTCGAGCGCGACGGAGTCGACGGCGCAGTCATCGCCCTGTCCAGTCCACTCGGCATCGAGGCCCTTCCGCGGGCCGAGGCCCGGCCATTGATCGACGCGCACCTCGATGGGGTGGAAGGGCTTGGCGAGCCGTTCAGGGCGTGGGGCCCGCTGGCCCTGGAAGGGTTGCGCCGCCACGACGTCGACGAGGTGCTCGAGCGCGGCTGCGTGGGCGTCTCGCTGCCCGCCGGAGCGTTCGAGCCGTGCTCGTCGTTGAACTCGCTGTCTCCTGTGCTTGCCCGCATCGAACAACTCGACTTGCCCCTGTTCGTCCACCCGGGACCGGGCCTCGGCGCGCGGCCGCGGGAATCCGGGATCGCGGATCCGCTGTGGTGGCCGGCGCTGACCCGCTACGTCGCGCAGATGCAGGCGGCGTGGCTCACGTTCAGCGCGCTCACCCGCCGCGCGCACCCGCGGCTACGCGTCGTATTCGCGATGCTCGCGGGCGGAGCCCCGCTGCTCAGCGAGCGACTCGCCGCGCGAGGCGGGCCTGCCGTCGCGATCCGCGACCCCCACAGCTTCTACGACACGTCGTCCTATGGTCCGGTCGCGATCGAGGCGATGGCCCGTCGCGTAGGTGGCGAACAGCTGCTCTACGGCTCCGACCGCCCGGTGATCGAACCGTTCGCGAGCGGCCGCGAGGCGCTGCTGAGCAAGAACGCCGGGCGGCTGCTCGACCGCGCTGGAGTCCCGGCATGAGCTTGCGGCGCTCCGCAGCCGACTTCCTCGGAGTCATCGAGCTCGTGCGCTTCGCAGCCGAGCTCGCTAACTCGCCGGAGCGCTGGCGCGATCTCGTCCGTCCAGACGGCGACGCACGCGTGTACGAGGCGATCTGGTCCGACGAGCGCGTCAACGCGTGGGCGATCCGCTGGTCGCTCGCCTCCGACACCGGGTTTCACGACCACGACGACTCGGCCGCCGGGATCGTCGTGATCGAGGGGAGCGTGATCGAAGAGCGCTTGACAATGGCCGGTCCGCCGCTCGCGCGCCGATTCGCCGCCGGCCAGTCCTTCCACATCTCGCCATCGGCGATCCACCGAGTGCATCACGCCGGTGGCCCTGCAGCACTCACGATCCACGCCTACTCGCCGCCTCTGCGCCACCAAGGCGTCTACCGCATAGATCCCGACGGCGTCCTCGAACGTGACGCGATCCCCTACACCGAAGAGCTACGAGCGCTGCACGATCTCGCGCGCCCATGAGCGCGGCAGCACCCTGAGCCATCCCGGCTTCCTAGTGAACGCAGGATCCTCGGGGTGAGCTCGGCTCCCTTGCTCGGGTTGTGGTCCCGGCGGTCGCGAGTTCGAATCTCGTCGCTCACCCTTAGGAAATGGCTGCACAAGCGCTACTTTTCCAATCCGGCAAGAAGCGCCGGCGGGAATCTTGGGACCAATTTGGGACCAATTTGTCGGCCAACACGTGGGCTCACCGCTGTGACCAAGACGCGGAAGTAGTCGCCCGGGGCGCCGGGTTGCGCGCCTCCTTCCGCCGTGGGAGCGGGCGTTTCGAGCGGCATCGAGCGACCTGCTGCTCCTCGTCCAACTCGGCGTCTGCTGGCTACGGGTCGGCCACCCGCTTTCCGCGCAACGTAGGGAAAGCCGGCCAATGGCGTCAGGGGATCGTCTCGACACCAAGAGCGGGGCCCGTTCTCGCGAATGATGGAAAGCGGCGAAGCGTGACCCCCGCTCCCGACGCCGGCCAGGAAAGGCCGCCGAGCCTGAGATTGCGGCGCTCTCACGGGCGCCTGGGGCGCAGACCCTGGGCGATTTCGTTGTTGTACTACAATAATATTTCATGGCCACGGTGAGCTTCCCACGTGTTGATCGTGATGCGCGGCGTCGTTCCGTGGTGCTGGCCATCTGCTGTCTGAGCGTGTTCATGGCGGGCCTCGACGTGACGATCGTCAATGTCGCGTTACCGTCGATCCAGCGGGCGCTGCACGCGTCGGTGAGCGGTCTGCAGTGGACGATCGATGCGTACACCCTTGTTATTGCGTGCCTGCTCATGCTGTCGGGCTCGCTCGCGGATCGCTTCGGCCGCCGCCGGGTCTTTCAGATCGGGCTGGCGTCGTTCGCGCTGGGGTCGTTGCTGTGCAGCGTGGCTCCGTCGCTGGGGTGGCTGATCGCGTTTCGCGGGCTGCAGGCCGTCGGCGGGTCGATGCTTAACCCGGTAGCGATGTCGATCATCGCCAACACGTTCGCCGACGACGCCGGGCGCGCGAAGGCGATCGGCATGTGGGGATCGGTGGCCGGGCTCAGCCTCGCCAGCGGCCCGGTGCTCGGAGGCGTGCTGGTGAGCGCGATCGGGTGGCGTTCGATCTTCTGGATCAACGTTCCCGTCGGTCTGATCGCGATCGCGCTGACGCTACGGTTCGTGCCCGAGTCGCGGGCCGAGCAGCCCCGGCGGCTTGACCCTCCAGGTCAGCTGTTGGTGATCGCGCTACTGGGGTGCCTGACCGCGGGGATCATCGAGGGGCCGCGCAGTGGCTGGGGTTCGGCGCCGATCGTCGCGCTGTTCGCGATTGCCGTGCTCGCGGCGATCGTGCTGGTGCTGCTCGAGGGTCGGCGGCGTGAGCCGTTGATCGACATGCGGTATTTCCGCAGCGCGCCGTTCTCAGGAGCCACCCTGATCTGCGTGGTCGCGCTCGCGACCCTGGGCGGCTTTCTGTTTCTCAACACGCTGTACCTGCAGGATGTTCGCGGCTACAGGGCGCTGCACGCCGGATTGCTCACGATCCCGATGGCCACGATGCTCGGCGTGTTCTCCATCGTCTCAGGCCGCTTGGTGGCCAGCCGCGGACCGAGGCTCCCTCTCATCGCTTCCGGGGGGCTGATCGCCGTGGGAGCGATCCTAATGATCGGCCTTAGCGCACACACCGCTGTGTGGTACCTGATCGTCGCCTACCTCATATACGGTCTAGGTGCGGGCCTGGTCAGCGCCCCGATTACCAACACCGCGCTCTCAGGCATGCCCCGAGACCAGGCCGGCGTTGCCGGCGCGATCGCCTCCACCTGTCGCCAGACCGGCGCGGCCCTCGGGGTCGCGGTGACCGGCGCGATCATCGCCGCCAGCTCGGCCGGCTTCGTGCACGCCAGCCACGCGGCGTGGGCTGTGCTCGCCGGCTGTGGACTGACAGTCATGCTGCTCGGCACGGTCTCGACCGGACGCTGGGCGCTAGCGACCGCCGAGCGAAACGGCGCACGCCTGGCCACTGACTTGAGCCCCGCCCCGGCAGGAGCCCGATGACCACCCGATCGGCCACCCAACCAGACACCGCATCCCGAGTGTGGAGCGCGCTGCATGAGTTCGTCACCGGACAGGACCGTCGGCGTGCCCTCCGCGCCGCCCTCGATCTCGGACCCGGCAAGGTCGAGGTGCTGATCAAGCTCGCCGACGGTCCGATGACCCTGCGAGAGATCGCACGCGCCGCCGAAATCGACCCACCAGCCGCGACCGTCGGCGTCGACCAGCTCGAAGCGCGAGGCCTGGTCCATCGCACCCCCCACCCCGACGACAACCGGCGCAAACTCGTGCACCTCACCGACGCCGGACGCGACGCGGCCCAAATTGGCCAGGCGATCCTGGGCGAGCCACCGCCCGCACTCACCAACCTGGACTCCGATGACCTCGCCCGGCTCGACGAGATCCTCACCCGACTACTCCGCAACCCCGGCCTCCCCACCCGCCAGGCATAGAGAGAAGGAACCAAAACCATGCCCGCCAACCCCATCGGCCTCGCGCTGCGCAACCGACGCGCCGGCCACCACACCCTCGTCTGGGCACGTCCCGACCTGCAAGCACCCGAGAACTTCACCCTCACCAGCCCCGCCTTCCACCACGGCACCCCCATCCCCGAGCGGCACCGCGGCAGACTATTCGGGGCCAACATCTCACCCGCCCTCGCCTGGACAACGCCGCCGCTCGGCACCGCCGAACTCGTGCTCGTCGTGCAGGACCCCGACGCGCCACGCCGGACACCGGCCAACCACGCCCTGACCGTCGGCATCGACCCGTCACTTCCGGGCATCCCCGAGAACGGCCTCACCGACCCCAGCCCGATCGCTGGACTCAAACACGGCAAAGGTGCCCTCGGCCACCGCGGCTGGGCCGGTCCCCTGCCCCCGCGCTCACACGGACCACACGCCTACGTCTTCCAACTCTTCGCCCTGGACTGTCAGCTCAACCTGGCCGACAAGTTCACCCTCGCCGATGCACTCGATGCCATGACCGGACATGTCATCGCACGCGCCCGGCTCGACGGCACCTACGAAATCCAATAACGACGCCAAGCCTGCCGTCGGGAAACGAGGGCTGCGCAAACAGGGCGCCGACCGACGTGCTCGTCGCCAGAAGCAGGCGCGCTCGTTGGCAGCTGCCACACGCCCGTGATGGACGAGCTGCGGGTCAGACGGTCGACACGGCGAGCGCTGCTGCATCGCCCAGCGCGAGCGGGCGTGAGCCGGATTGCGAGCGACGCGGCTGGATGTCTCCAACTCGGTAGCTGCGCAAGTGTCGGCGTCCACGCTTGCTCTCGCAGGCAAAGCAGTCACGAGGACACTAGATGCCGCTCTGCTGCGGCTATGTTCCCGAGCGCTAGGCCGCCGCTCCGAGCGGCACCGTGGGTACCTGTCTGGCGTCGAGCCTCGCAACAAAGGCTGGCGTCGAACACTTCCCGCGAGAAAGTCTGCCGAACCTCAGTGTTTCTTTTTCACGACGCCGATCGACTGAGCCGGCGCGCCCAAGGCGATGCAGTTGGCGAGGTTGTTGTAGGTCGTATCGCCGGCCGTTGCGGTAGCGCAGTTCTGGTAGGTGTCGCCGGTCCCACGAACGTAGGTGAGCGACACGGAAACCGTGTAGGTCCCCCTTTTCTTGTACCGATGAACACCCGTCACCGGCTCATTCTCGCCAGCATTGGTGTAGGCGCTGTCGTTGCCAGGGCAGGTGGTGCCAGTGTGAGCAATCCCGGAGGTCGACCGGCTGCCGTCGCCCCAGTTGATCGTGACTGACGCGACGACGTAGTTCTGGTTCGCACCAGGTTCGCTGCTCGGAGCCGGAAAGTCGCAGTGGGAGAAGTCGCTATACCTGGCGACAACGACCCGCGAGGACTTGCCGGCGGTCGCCTTGAACGTAACCGGACAGATTTGAATATGGCCAGTCCCACTGAGAGTGCACGGCGGGACCTGAGGCGTTGCCGCGGAGGTCGAATACGGGATCGCAGCCGAAACTCCGAGGACGACAGCAGCAGC